>Ga0307378_10000829_pt1 | contig 51892 bp, 45 predicted proteins | sample UN1MG_FD_202238 | JGI IMG/M metagenome (GOLD analysis project Ga0307378, IMG submission 202238) | Soil microbial communities from Risofladan, Vaasa, Finland - UN-1 | ecosystem: Environmental > Terrestrial > Soil > Coastal area > Acid sulfate soil | place: Finland: Risofladan, Vaasa | collected... | reverse complement strand
GTCGCCCCTACGGCGAATTGTCGTTGCTTATAAATGTAGGGCGGGGATTCCATCCCCGCCGGTTTACCCCCCTCCCTAGCCCTCCCCCCAGAGGGGGGAGGGGATTCATGGCGGTCCCGCCGCTAAACCGGAACGCGGTTATCCCCCGCCGGGGTGGCAATGTCCGCCGTTTGACGGTATACTTACCCAAAAAGGGCACACCTCGTGCCCCCGAAAGGTCGGAGGGCCGGATGGCCAAAGCTTTCAAACGGATTTTTCCGATTCTTCTGGTGCTGGGGGCGTTCTCCCTGGCGTCGGCGGACCCCATCGAACGGGCCCAGGAACTCGTGTACCAATCCAGCGAAAAGCTGGACGCCATCGAGGCGGCCCTGGCCGCCGCCGCCGAAGAGCGCGCCGCCGGGAACCACGACCAGGCCCTGGACGCCCTCAAGCTCATCGAGCGCGACGTTCGGGCCATTCAGAACGGCGAGGAGCGCGTCCGGGAGGCCATTCAGGACGCCAGGGACAAGCCCCCCGTCTTCCCCGTGCCCGAGGAGGGCGAGGACGACCCGCGGATCAAGTACGAGGAGAACCTGTCCCGCCTCGGCGAAATCGCCGGCTGGCAGGTGACCATCGCCCAGATCAAGCTGGCCGAGTGCCACTTCTACTCGGCCATGAACTACCTGGGCCTCATGCACAAGCTCTTCGCCGGTGACGGGCTGCCCGAGAACCCCAGCGTGGAAGACGAAGTGGCGCTGGTTCAGGAGAAGCTGAACCGCCTGCGCACCAGCGCCGGCAACGGCGAGCAGGCCAAGATTCTGGCCAAGCAGGCCGAGGAGGCGCTGGCCACGGCCCGGAACCTCCTGCCCCCCGACGGAGACCCCGTCCTCGAGGCCAACCTGGACAATCTCCAGCCCCAGGTGGTGGACCTCCAGTCGCTCATAGACCAGGAGATTGCCGACACCATCAGCAACCAGGCGCATGCCCAGGTGGAGCTCGGGCTGGTCCTTTTAACGGACCGCCGCTACTCCCAGGCGCTGCGCGAGATACAGAAGGCGGAGACCTACGTCCCCGGCTACGAGCTCGTCCCGCGCGCCACGGCCGAGGTGAACTACGTCCAGGGCATCGAGTACCTGGAGGGCTCCCAGGATAAGCGCGCCGAGGGCGCCTTCCTCGAGGCGCTCAAGTTCGACGGCCGCCACTACGGCGCCAACCTGGAGCTGGGGAAGCTCAAGCTGAAGACCGGCGACCCCGCCACGGCGGTCGAGTACCTGACCCAGGCCGTGCAGATCAAGCCCGAGCAGGGGGCGGGGCATTTCTTCCTGGCCCGAGCCCTGGTCGCCCAGGGGAAGCAGCGGGACGCCCTCGCCTCCTTCGAGCGGGCGGCCGACCTGGGGTACGGCGTGGACGCTTTCCGGGAGTGGGGATTCGCCTGGGAGGCGCTGGGCGACCTGAGAGAGGCGATAGACGTTTACGAGAACGGCATCCGCCACGGCGGCGACTCCGACATGGTGCTGACCGCGCACCTGGCCTACCTCTACGCCCTCGAGGAGGAGAGCGACTCCACGGCGGTCCGGCTGGCGCAGGGGGCCATAGACGGGGGCGGGCCCCTCGAGTTCGCCTGGCCCGCCCTGGTTTTAGCCAACTACAACTCCGACCGTTACTCCGTGGCCGTCGAGAAGGCGGACGAGGCGCTGGCCGCCCTGTCCGCGGGGTTCTCCGCCGCCCGGGCCGTAATTTTTTACGCCAAGGCGGCGTCCCAGTACGAGATGGACGATTTCACCGCCGCCCGAGCGACCCTCGACCAGTCGCCCCCGGACGTCCCGGAGGCACTTCGCAAGGATTTCGACAAGCTCCGGGGCAACGTCGTGGACGCGCTCACCCGGGGCGTGGATAAGGAAAAACGCGACCTGGAGAAGGAGCGCGATGAGCTCCGGGACGAGCGCAAGGGCCTGGAGAAGGAACTGGCCAAGCCCGAGGCCGACACCGCCGCCGTCCAGGAGAAGATAGCGGAGGTGGACGCCAGACTGGCCGAAATCGAGGCCCGGCTCGGGGAGCTCGAGTCCGAGCGCGGTTCCCTGCAAGAGCACGGCGAGTGATGTTCAAGTGGATCCCGCTCTTCGGCGGAGAGGTTCTGATGCGGACCCTCTTCGCCGCTCTGCTTTTAGCCGGCCTTCTGGGCTGGTTTCTTTACGGGAAATTTTCCGGCGGGTCGTGGCGGCGGGCGACGACCGACTACCTCCGAGCGCTCGTGGTCGGGCTGGCGGCGGCGCGGGCGGTCGAGTACATCGTCTTCCTCCCGAGCTACCTGGGGCAGGGCCATCTGGTCCGGTCGTGGACCTATCTGGGCGGCTGCTTCTGGCCGGGCCTGGCGGTCGGGCTGGCGACCCTCTGGTTCTTTACCAGGAGGCGGGGTGACGCGCCGTGGCCGTCCGTGGCCGCGGGGGCTGTCACCCTCACCTTCGCCATGGCCCCCGTGTGGATCGGGGCGTTGCTGGACGGCTCGGCCTGGGGCGCGGCGGGCGACGTCCCCTGGGCGCTCGGGCCCGGTCAGTACGGCGTCCTCGTCCCGCTGTTCGCGTTCGGCCCCGCGGCCGCCTTCATGCCGGGGATTTCCGCCGCCTACACCATCCACCCGGTCCAGGTCTACTTCGCCCTGGGGTGTCTTTTGATCGGCCTCGGGGGCGTTTTTCTAAAAAAACGCCTGGCGCCCCGCCCGTTCAGCGCGGTCCTGGTGGCCGCCCTGGCCCTCCTCTGGTTCGGCCTCGGCTTCCTGCGGGCGGACGACCCGGTTTTATTCCTGGGTCTGTGCGCGCCCCAGATTATGGCCCTGGGCGGGCTCGTCTGGAGCACGGCGATCCTCCTCACCGAGAAAAAAATCCGCGTGAACCGGCCTCCGACCGCCGGGTGACGGTGGGTCGGTATGGGGCGGCCCTCGACCCGCTAGCAACGCCGTTTGCGATGACGTAGGGGCCGACCGACGGCGCGCCGTTTAGATCGGCCCGCTTTTTTGAGGCGGTCCTCTCGACGGTCCGTGCCCAATGGGTTTACTACGATTCCAGCCCCGACCCTCACCCTAGCCCGTAGGCGAGCCTCTCCCTGGAAGGGAGAGGGGGGCCCGTGCCTCGCGGGTTGCGATATGCGGGCGATAGTGGACGGTCGTCCCAGGCGCAGATACCCCCGATCGGACCGAAATTTACGAAAAATAACCCGTGGCGCACACGCGGTTTTTTTGTTAACCTATACTCCCGTAGATTAACCAAACCGGCGCGAAAAAACCGGTTCTGCAAGCTCCAAGCGAGGCGGGGGAACGGACGATGGAAGGGCTGTTCGATTTCGAGAGCATCAGCGCCAAGACCGACGATATCGAGGACGTGGATTTCTTCCCGGAGAAATACCGCATCGGGCGCACGAAGTACATCGTCATCACCGGAGGGGTGATGTCCGGGGTGGGAAAGGGGGTCTTCTCCGCGTCGCTGGGGCACCTCCTGAAGCACTACGGCTTCTCGGTGAGCCAGATCAAGATTGACGGCTACCTCAACTATGACGCGGGGACACTGAACCCCTACCGGCACGGCGAGGTCTTCGTCCTGGACGACGGCACCGAGTGCGACATGGACCTCGGCACCTACGAGCGCTTCCTCGACTGCGACCTCTGTGCTGACAACTACCTGACCTCGGGCAAGCTCTACTCTAAGGTGCTGGAGAAGGAGCGCAAGGGGGACTACCTGGGGCGCGACGTGCTGGTCATCCCCCACGTCACCGGGGAGATCAAGCACTTCATCCGCACGATGGCGAGCTCGCGGCCCTACGACATCGTGCTCATCGAAATCGGCGGCACCATCGGCGACATCGAGAACCTGCACTTCGTGGAAGCGGCGCGGGAGCTCTTCGTGGCCGAGGGGCGCGAGAACGTCATGTTCGCCCACGTCACCATGCTCCCCTACAACGAGGCCTCGGGGGAGCAGAAGTCCAAGCCGACCCAGCACTCGGTGAAAAAGCTCCTCGAGACCGGCATCCAGCCCGACATCGTGGTGGGTCGCAGCCCCAAGGGCGTCGCGCCGAAGGTGCGGCAGAAGATCGCCCTCTTCTGTAACGTGGCCCAGGAGAACGTCATCAGCTCGCCGGACCTGCCCAGCATCTACGCCCTGCCCTACGTGCTGGACCTCCAGCGGCTGGCCTGGCTGGTGACGGGGCGGCTCAAGCTCTCCATGCCGATTCCGACCAACGGTAAGACCGAGCCGCCGCTCCACTCCTACGTGGAGCACGTGCAGGCCGGGGACCTCCCCGTGGTCAAAATCGCCATCACCGGCAAGTACGCCACGCTGAAAGACTCCTACATCAGCATCGTCAACGCCCTGGAGCACTCGGGGGTGGCGCTGGGGGTCCGGGTGGAGCCGGTGTGGGTGGACACAACGGAGATAGCGCGGCCCGAGGACGTTGAACGGCTGCTGCCCGACGACACGGCCGGCGTCATCGTCCCCGGCGGCTTCGGCGCCCGGGGGGTGGAGGGCAAGATCCAGGTCATCCAGTACGCCCGGGAGCGGGGGCTGCCCTTCCTGGGCATCTGCTACGGCTTCCACTTCGCCGTGGTGGAGTTCGCGCGCCACGTCTGCGGCCTCGAGGACGCCCAGACCACCGAGGTCAACAGCCGCACGCCCCACCCGGTCATCCACCTCCTCCCCGAACAGAAGAAGAAATCCAGGCTCGGCGGCACCATGCGTCTGGGGGGCCACAAGGTGCGCCTGGACCCGAAGAGCGCGGTGGCCAAGCTCTACGGCCGCACCGAGGTCACCGAGCGGTTCCGCCACCGCTTCGAGTTCAACGACGACTACCGCGAGATGTTCGAGAAAAAGGGGATGCGCTTCGTGGGCACCACCCCCGACGGTGTGATCATGCAGGTGCTGGAGCTGCCCGGCCACCCCTACTTCGTGGCCAGCCAGTTCCACCCCGAGTACACCAGCCGGCCGCTCTCGCCGAATCCCCTCTTTCACGGCCTGGTCCGGGCCGCCGCCCTAAAAAAGGAGCCGGTGACCGCATGAATCCCGTGATAGATGCCATCCTGGCGAGGCGCTCCTGCCGCGACTTCACCGGCGAGGCACTCCCCGCGGAGCACGTGGAGCTGCTGAAGGAATCCCTGCGCTGGGCCCCGTCGGCGGGCAACCGCCAGCCCTGGCGTTTCATCCTGGTGGGGGACCGGGGGACAAGGGTCCACCTCGGCGAGGCGGCCTACGGGCAGATGTTCATCGCCGACGCGCCGCTCATCGTCGTGGTGGTGGCGCTGCCGGAGGTGTCGGCCGGGCGTTACGGAGACCGCGGGCGGGAGCTTTACTGCCTGCAGGACACCGCCGCCGCGGTGCAGAATCTCCTCCTGGCCGCCCATTCCCTGGGCTACTGTTCGTGCTGGGTGGGCGCCTTCGACGAGGGCGGGGTGCGCCGCGTGCTGAGCCTGGGGGCCGACGAGCGCCCGGTGGCCCTGGCGCCCGTGGGGAAGGGGACCTACGCCGAGGAGAGGACCGACCGGGTTCCGTCGAAGAAGATTTTTCACGAGCTGCCCTAGGGGGGCGCCTTGACCGAGAAGGTTCCCCAGGACACCGACCCCCGCCGCTGGGAGACGCCGCTCCTTTTCTCCCAGGCCTTCTTCCTCACCACCACCGACCACGCCGGTAACCCGCACCTGGAGCCGGTGATCCGCCTTTTCCCCCTCGGCGACGAGCCGCCGCTCTTGGGCCTGGTCCTGTCCGAGGGCACCCTGGCCCACCGGCACCTCGCCAAAACCCGGGAGTTCGTGGTCAACCTGGCTCCGACGGGGCTGGCCCTCGCCTTCTGGCAATCCGGGGAGCCGGCCTATACCGGCCTGGACCGCATCGTGCGCCTGGGTCTCACCCTCGAGCCGTCGCGGAAGGTCGCCCCGCCGCTTATCGCCGAGTGTCCGGCCCATCTCGAGTGCCGTGTCGCGGAACGCAAACCGCTCCCCGGCGCCACTCTCTACGTCGCCGAAATCGTGGCGGTGGAGGTGGACCGGGGTATTTCGTGGGGGACGCTTCGTGAGCGGTTCAAGGCGCTCGCGCCGCTGTTGTGGCTTCGGGAGGACGGCGAGTATTATTGCGAGCCGAAGTTGCCCCACCGGGCCCGGTAGCGCCGGGGGGGGGGGGACGCGGAGGTGAGGGTCGCGTTCCCCCTCTCCCCGTGGGAGCGGTGCGCCGACGGGGGTGGGGGTGAGGGCTGCTTTATAAGAAAACGGGCGGACCTGAAGGTCCGCCCCTACGTCATCGCAATATGCAAGGCACGGGCCGGGGTGAGGGGGTAAACGCGGCGGCCCGCAGAGGACTCGTCCTACGGGGCCGCCCTACATCATCGCAACATGCATGTCCCCTCCCCCCTCTGGGGGGAGGGTTAGGGAGAGGGGTGGGAGTATGGACACCCGCCCCTACGGGTGAGATGTGGATTTCACACCGTCCCCGTAGGGGCCGACCGACGGCGCGCCGTTCAGGTCGGCCCGCGGGCGACCGCAGAGGGTCGCCCCTACGTCATCGCAATATGCAAGGCACGGACCGGGGTGAGGGGGTAAACGCGGCGGCCCGCAGAGGACTCGTCCTACGGGGCCGCCCTACATCATAGCAATTGGCGATGGTCCGCAGGTGTGGGTCAGGAACCCGGCGGCGGGGGCGGCCTGGTGGTCAGCTCGGCGTAGGGCGGGGCGAAGTACCAGGCGTCGCGCCACTCGGCCGGGTCCATCCGCGCCAGGCCCTCCAGGTCGTCGCGCCGGTGCAGGACGGTCACCGTGGCCGACCGGGGCAGGACGAGGTGGTATCGCTCCCAGAGCCCGTCGCGCCGGGTGAGGTCCAGCTCGCTGGTCAGCTCGGGCGTCCCGCCGGCGAGAAATAAATCGGGGAAGGGTTGCAGCGTTATCCACTCCGGGGCGCGCCCCAGGACGTACTCCGAGTCGTAGCACTCGTGCCCCGGCTTCCCCAGGCCGGGGATTTTCAGCCCCTCCCGGGCGATGTGGGCGTCGGAGAGCCCCAACATGTCCACCGTCTCCAGGCCGGTAAAGTATGGAATCACGCCGGCGATGGTCACCGCCACGGTGTCGTCGGGGTCGGCGTTTTCCCCGAGCCAGCGGGCGGTGGCGTGGAGATGCTCCGAGTAGTACCGCAGGTCGCCGAAGGTTATCGTCGGCTCACTCCAGAAGGTGGAGAGGGCCCAACTTCCGGCGAAGAAGATTGCAATGACGGCCGGGACGGTAAGTTTCTTCCCGGGTATTTTTTCGAGGAGCCGTTCCGCGCCCAGGGCGGCGGCGGTGAAGACCAGCGGCAGGGTGGGCACCAGGAGCCGGAAAACCATCCAGTCCCCGCCGATGACGACGAAAAAGAGCCAGTAGGCCGCCGTGCCGGCGAGAATCGGCCAGAGCTTGCGTCCCTGGTTCCTCCACCGGACGGCCGCCAGGCAGGCGAGCGGCGGCGCGGTGAATAACAAAAACCGGCCCAGGTCGCTCAGACCGCGCTCCGCGAGGCGCCAGCTCAGCCCCGCCTTGACGTAAAAGGTGTTGGGGAGCCAGTCGCCGTAGTAGAGGAGCCGGAACGCGAGCTGCCCTCCGGCCAGGACGGCGAGGGGCGCCAGAAAGATGAAAACCTGCGGCCAGTTCCGGTCCCGGCGGAAGACGAGCCAGGCGAGACCGGTGAGGGCGAATAATGCCGCCTCGGGCCGGACCAGGTAGCCCAGGCCGAAGAGGGCCCCCGCCCCGAGAAGCTCGCCCCTGCGGCGTCGCTCGTCCGCCCCCTCCCGTCCGAGGAGCAGGTAAAATCCCCCGGCCAGGCACACCGCCAGGGCGCCCGTCTCCATGGCCCCGGCCAGGTGCCAGAACTGGAAGCTCCCGTTCAGCGCCACCATCCACGCCGCGCCCGGACCGGCCCAGCTTCCCTTCCCGCCCAATCTTCGTCCCAGAAGCCAGGTCAGGATGACGGCCCCCACGCCGAAGAGCCCGGCCAGGACCTTCGCCGCGACCGGCCCGGGGACGCCCAGCCCCATCAGCCCCGTCAGCATCGCCAGCCAGCCGAAGCTGGTATAGCCCTCCACCGGCTCGCCGGGGTTGAAGACCGGCCCGTGGCCCGCGAGCCAGTTGTCGGCGTAGCGCATGAAGATGTACGCGTCGTCCACCGAGTTCCACAGGAAGCGGTCGGCGTAGATGAAGGCCCCCGCGAGGACGACGATGACCGCCCCCAGCAGGAGTAACCGGCTCAACTTCTCGTGCTTATCGGTCGGCGGATTCACGATATTAAAAAAACGGGTTCGTCCCCGATGATAAACCACGCCCGGCGGTGTGGCAACGGCTCACTCGATCCGGCGCTCCACGATGCCCCCCGAGTCCAGGTCGAAGGTGACGTAACCGAGGAGTCGGGCGCAGTCGCGGTCGGCGAAGAACTGGAGCTGGCCCAACCGGTCCCCCGAGAGAGACCAGAGGAATAGCTGGAGGTCGCAGTCCCTCCACCCCTCGAGCCGTCTGAACTCGGCGGCGGCGGTGCGCATCCAGTTCTCCACCTGGCCGTCGGAGTAGCCGGGCAGCCTTTCGAAGGAGCCTCCCTCGGTGCGCCAGGTCTTGGTGGTGGCGGCCCCGCCCCAGTCCACCCAGACGGTGAGCAGCCTCCCGTCCCCGGAGAAGTACTCGAACTGCCACTCGGGGCAGTCCCGGGCGTTCGCCAGACCCCCCGTCTCGTCGAGCCAGACGCCGGCGACCAGGTAGCACCGAGCGTCGGGGTCCCACATCCGTGCGGCCTCGTCGGCGATGGGCCGGGCCCAGGCGACGCCACGGAACGTGAGGCAGTCGTACCCGGCGAGGTCCACCGTCAGCGGGTCGGAGGCGACCTGCGACTGTCTCGTCGGCTGGTCGCACCGCAGGACGTACCCGCTGATGTCGGTCACGCGGCCGCAGCTCAAAAGGAGGGCGAGGGTCGGCGGGAGCAGGAGAAGGCTTGCGGCGGGCTTGTTCACGGCTACCTTCACGTCTCGGGTGTAGATAGCCCAAATTAGTCATGATATGACTAGCACAATTTTTCTAAACCGTCAAGCGATAGAGGTATATCTTATTGATATTAAAAGATATAAAAAATAGTCGCGGGATTGACGCGACCGTACTTTCTTCGTACCGGGAGTGTGCCCGCCAATGTGGCCTCGGGGTCGCAGTTCGGGTGGGGGTGGACGACCGGCCGGGGACCAGGCGAGACCTTTACCGAGCACATAAAAAAGCCGCACCGGCGATGCGGCCCTCCACCCGTGGCGATGCTCCCTCTAGTAACCGTAGACCGGCGGCGGCGGAAGGGGCTCCACCACCCGCGCCAGTGGATGGGTGAAATACCACAGCCAGGTCCAGGTGAGGGGATCCATCCGTCGCAGCCCTTCGATGTCGTCGCGGCGGTGGAGGATGGCCCGCGTCGGAAGCAGCGGCATCACGATGTGGTAATCCCGCCAGAGCTCGCGGCGGGTGATCAGGTCGTAGTCGGGCAGGAAGGCCGGCTCCTCCCCCGAGAGCAGGAAGATCGTCGTAAGCCCCATGATTATCCAGTCCGGCTTCCGGTCCAGGAGGTAGTCGTTGTCGTAGCGTTCGTGGCCCGGAGTGGCCCGCCCGCCCAGGTCTATCCCCTCCCGGGCGATGTGCCGGTCGTTGAGCCCCAACGTGTCTATGGCCCGCAGGCCCGTCAGCCAGGGGATGATGCCCGCGCTGGAGACGGCGATGGTGTCGTCGGGGTCGCTGACCCCGGCGAGCCAGTGGCCGGTATGGAAGTGCAGCGTTTCATGGAACCGGTACTCGCCGATGTGGGCGTACTCGCCCCGCGAGGCTGACAACAGGCAGAGCCCACCCACCGAGGCCGCGACCAGGACCGGCAGGGCGGCCTTCCGCAACGGTAGATTGAGCCCCCGCAATCGGTCCAGACCCAGCCCCGCCGTCACCGCCAGTATCGGCAGAACCGGCACCAGCAGGCGCCAGGCCATCCAGTCACCCCCGATGAGGACCAGGTAGATGAAGTAAAGCCCGACGGCGGCGAGCATCGGGGCGAGACGTCGCCCGAGCCTGCGCCAGGGAAGGGCCGCCGCGAGCAGAAACAGCGGCAGGTGGCTCAGGATGAAGCCGCCCATGAATCCCAGGCCCCGCAGGAGCAGCCTGCCGTTGAGGCCGGTCTTGGCGTAGAAGGTGTTGGGCAGCCAGTCGCCGTAGTAGGCCAGGCGGAAGACCTCGTGCCCGCCCACCAGTATCGCCGTCGGCAGCAGGTAGATGAGCAGGCGCTTGAGCCGCCCCTCCCGGCCCGGCCAGACGTAGAGCACGCCCAGGAGGGTGAAGAGGTTGCCCTCGGGCCGCAGGAGGCCGCTGAGGCCGAAGAGCAGCCCGGCCCCGATTATTTCCCGGTTCCTTCTCTTCGCGTCGGCGTTTTCTCCGCCCAGGAGCAGGTAGAAGCCGGCGGTGAGCGTCAGGGCCAGGGGGGCGACCTCCATCGCCCCGGCCAGGCCCCAGAAGGTGAAGCTCGATGAGAGGGCCAGCGCCCAGGCGGTCGCCGGACCGGCCCACGAGTCCCTTCCCCCCAGGCGCCGCCCCAGGAGCCAGGCGAAAATGATGGCCCCCAGGATGCAGAGCTCGGCCAGCGCTTTCGCCGCCAGTGGTCCCGGCACGCCCAGCTTCATCAACCCCGCCAGTAGCGCCATCCAGGCGAAGTTCGTGTAGCCCTCGACGCGTTCTCCGGGGTTGTACACCGGGCCTAGTCCATCGTCCCAGTTGCGGGCGTAGCGCAGGGTGATGTAGACGTCGTCCAGGGAGAGCCAGTCGAACTCGACGGCGAACCAGACCGCCGAGGCCGCAGAAAAGGCCAGCGCCGCCACGAGCAGCCACTTGGCGAGCCTTTGCCGTCCGTCGGTCAGGGTCACGGTTGTTCTCCGGGAAAGCGGTTCCGAGCCACGCTCGCAGAATTATAGCACACCGGTTCCGAGCCTGCGCCGGGGTCTACCCTCGATGTACGGCTGGGGCGGATTTATTTGGGAGGAGTGCGGAGCCCCCGCCCTACATTAAAACAACACGCGACGCGCGAGCCGGGGTGAGTGCCGCCTTATTCTCCCTCTCCCCGTGGGAGAGCGGTGAGGGGTAAAAAACGGGCGGGTCAGGAGACCCGCCGCTACGGCAATCCATCGGCACAATGGGCTGATTCGCCCCGGGTTCCGGCCGCTCGATCAACCCATGTCCAGGGCCAACCGGGTAGACTGCTTGCGGGGCAGAATCAACCGGTTCAATATCCCGCCCGCCGTCTTGAACGGCCGGTTGAGTATCCGGTGCGCCTCCCGGTGCAGGAACCTCATCCGTTCGGGGGTTATGTACGGGTGGTTCCAGACCAGATGCTCGGTGTTATAGTGCCGGTAATCGCGGTCGAAGATACCGTAGGTGGATTCAAACTGGTCCCACATCGGCGTCTTTGGGAAGGGGGTCAGTATGCTGAGGGCGAAGACGTCGAAGCCCATCTCCCCCAGCCGGCGGACGTCCCGGAGGGTATCCGCCTCATCCATGTTCTCGTGGCCGACGATGTAGTTGATCATCCGGTAGATCCGCCCCTTCTCCTTGGTTTTGCGCGCGAACTCGATTATCTCCTCCACCTTCTGCTTTTTATTGACGGTGTCGAGCACCTGCTGGGAGACGACCTCGACGCCGATGCAGGTGGCTATCAGCCCGCGCTCGCACCAGGTGTCCAGGTTGTGGAGCACGATCGAGGCCCGGGTCATCGCGAACCAGTGGAAGCCGTACCGGGCGAAGAGGAGGGTGATGTGGTCGCTGGCCACGGGGTCTATGCCGAAGGTCTCGTCGAAGAGCAGGAGGTATTTTATCCCCATGCTCTTGAGCTTTCGGAGCACGTTTTCGATGCCTTCCTCGTTGATGTTGAAGGAGTGCCCCCCCCCGAAGGCCGCGGCCTGGCAGAAGACACATTTGTACGGGCAGCCGTGCCTGGTGTAGAGAATCGCCACGTTAATCAGCTTGATTTTTCCGTGGTTGATGCTGAGGTTGCCGATTACCAGGGGGTGTTTGATCTGGTCGTCGGGCACCCGGTGTCCGAAGAGCTCGGCGACGGCGTTCTCGCCGGGTCCGATGACCGTGCGGTCCACCAGGGATTCAATGTGCGGGTCGAGGGCGCCGTAGTTCCCCGCCCATATTTCGCGCACGCCCTGGCGCCGGGCCTCCGCGATCATCCGCTCGACCTCGGTTATCTCGCTCTGGTAGAGGCTGAACCCGACGATGTCCCAGCCTTCCGCCAGCTTGGCCTTGTACTCATTCCAATTCGGGAACTCGAGCAGCTCCACCTCGGGCACGTTGCGCTTGATGAATCGGAGGCCGATGTTGAAATCGCGCGGCATGCACGGGCTCCAGGGCTTGTGCTGGAAGTTGTCGTTGACGAAGTCCACGTAGATACCCGAGAAACGCTTGTAGACGGTGCTCAACAGCACTCGGGGTTTCGATGACATCGTGCTCAATGGCTTGACTCCTTACCGAGTTGCACGGGTGGAAAACTCTGCAGATGACGCCATCACTGATGCTTCCAGACGTGTTTTGGCTTCTAATCCCGGTTATATAAATCGGGCGGGTATCCACACCAGCCCGAGGCCTGCCGCGAGGATCACCACTGCGAGAACGGGGAATTTTTTAAAGACTTCGGGAAAAATTTCCCGTTCTACACTTCTTTGCTCCGTGGTGTTTCCCTTTTCATTGAGGGGAAGTATAGCACTTTTTCGATATGTATGTGTTCGACGCCGCAGAGCCCATCGGGGACGAACGGAGGGAGCGATGGAGCCAGCCTCGCACCGCCCTTCGTTTTATATTTTCGGCTGGCGTACGTAACCCCGCTCCTGCGGGTGAGGTGTGAACCACGCGCCACCCTCGTAGGGGCCGACCGACGGCGCGCCGCTCAGGTCGGCCCGCGGGCGGGTGTGGACACCCGCCCCTACGCGTCTTTGCGCTTCGCCGGGGATTCGGAGGCTAGATTTTCTCGCTCACGCTCTTCCCCTGCAGGAAGAGCAGCAGGTAGTCGCGGCCGCCGGCCTTCGAGTCGGTCCCCGACATGTTGAACCCGCCGAAGGGCTGCACGTCCACCAGTGCACCGGTGCATTTGCGGTTCAGGTAGAGGTTCCCCGTGTGGAGCTCGCGCCGGCCGCGCTCGAGGTTCTCGCGTTTTTTCGAGTACAGCGCCCCGGTGAGGCCGAAGGGGGTCGAGTTGGCGATGCGCACGATGTCGTCGAAATCCTTGGCCTTCACCACCGCGGTGACGGGGCCGAAAATTTCCTCCTGGGCGACGCGGGCGTTCCAGGGCACATCCACGAAGACCGTGGGCTCGATGTAGTACCCCTGGCGGCCGATGACCTGTGCCGGCCTGCCCCCGCACAACAGCCGGGACTCCTTCCTGCCGATTTCGATGTAGGAGAGGATTTTGTCGTAGGAGTCCCGGGTGATTACTGGGCCGTGGTTGTTCACCGCCGGGCCGTCAATCCACTCCGTGGGGTCGTGGGTGACGATCTTGGGGACACGCCTGCCGAGCTTTTCCACCACCTCGTCGTAGATTTTCTCGTGGACCATGGCGCGGCTGCCGGCGGAGCACTTCTGGCCCTGGTAGCCGAAGGCCGCCACGGCGACGCCCTCGACGAAGGCGTCCACGTCGGCCGTCTCGTCGGCGGCCATGAAGTCCTTGCCGCCCATCTCCAGCACCGTCCGCTTGAGCCACCTCTGCCCGGGGTGGACCTTGGCGGCGCGCTCGAAGATGCGCGTACCCACCTCCATGGAGCCGGTGAAGTTGATGAAGCGGGTCCGGGGGTGGTCCACGATGAGGTCGCCGATTTCGCCGCCGGAGCCGGGGATGAAGTTCAGCACGCCCGGCGGAAGGTTGAGCTCCTCGAAGATTTCCACCAGTTGCCAGGCGATGGCCGGGGCCGGGGTGGCGGGCTTCAGGCAGACGGTGTTCCCCGCGACGATGGGCGCCGTGGTGATGCCGGCCATGATGGCGAAGGGGAAGTTCCAGGGCGGGATGGCGACCCCCGCGCCCAGGGGGATGTAGAAGTAGTCGTTCTCCTCGCCGGGCCAGGGGGTCAGCTCCTGGGGTCGGGCGTAGCGAATCGCCTCCCGGGCGTAGAATTCGAGAAAATCAATTCCCTCGCAGGTGTCGGCGTAGGCCTCGATCCAGTTCTTCCCCTCCTCGTACACCATCCAGGCGGAGAGCTCGTATAGGCGCTCGCGGCAGATTTGGGCGGCGTTCAACAGGTAACGCGCCCGGTGCTCGGCCGGGACTCTTCGCCAGCTCTCGAAGGCCTCGTTTGCCGACTCGATGGCCCTGGCGGCCAGCTCGGCGGTGCACTTGTGGAAGGTGCCGACCACCTGGTCCGTGTTGCCGGGGTTGATAGAATCGAAGGTCCTGTGCGTCTCCACGTGCTCGCCGTTTATGACAAGCGGGTAGGTACGGCCGAGCTTCGATTCGACCAGCTTCAGGGCCTCCTCCATTTTTTTCCGGGGGCCCGGTTCCGAGAAGTTCACGTAGGGTTCGTTCTTGAAGGGGGGCAGCATCGTGGCCATCCTCCGGTTTGAGGTTTGCGATGGTCGTTGAAAAGTCCCACCGATTATACGACGCCGCCCGAGGGAAATAAAGCGGGCGGCCGCGGCGCCTCCGGGAACCCCGTCGGAACCCCCGTCTCCTCCCGATCGTAGGGGGAGGACAGCCCTCTTTCCGGCGGGGGATGAATGCCGGGCCGGAAACCTTGACGGAGGGCGTATTTTCGAATATATTACTAAAGTCTTATCTCGTAACTATTTGATTTCGTTGAATGTGACTTAGGACGGCGGGATGTTGACTCCGGAAGAGGCCGTGCGCTCCCTGCGCTTGAAGGTCGAGTGGTCGGGTTTCCCGCCCCTCTTCCCCCCGCGCTTCGTCCGGGAAGAGCGGAAAAAGGCGCTGCTCAAGTGCTACCGGTTCCTCTCGGAGGGGAAGACGACCGAGGCGCAGGACCTCCTGACGGCTCTGAGCGCGGAGGTCGAGGACGAGACCAACGTCGCGGCGCTCTTGAACCTGGTCGCCTACTGCCGGATGGAGTCGGGCGACCACGAAACCGCCAAGGGCACCTACATGCAGGCTATGAGCGCGGGCCAGCGGCTCGCGCACCCGGGTATCCAGATGGACGCCCTGACGGGAATCAGCGTCACGGAGGCGTCCCTGGGCGAGTACGGGCGGGCCAGGCACATCGTGCTCCACGGCATTGGCATTTCCGGCGCCGGCGACGTCGTCCAGCTGGCCACCCTCAAGCGCTCCCTGGGCTTCGTCGAACGGTCGGCGAACCAGCACGACGACGCCCTCGGCCCCCTGGGCGAAGCCCTGCGACTCTTCCGGGAAGCGGGCGACGACGTCGGAGCGGCCTGGACCCACCTCGATCTGGGCGCCTGTCACAAGCGGGCGGGCCGGTTCGCCGAGGCGGCGGCTTCCTTCCGTTCCTCGGTGGAGCGGTTCGACGCGCTTGAGTGCAAGCCCGGCATGTCCAAGGCCATGATTCAGCTCGGGGCGGTCGAGGAGCTGCGCAGCAATGTGGAAGAGGGGCTCGAGATCCTGAACCGCGCCCTCGTCATTGCTGAGGAGGCGGATTACAAACCGGGGATCGCGCTTTGTCTGAACAACATCGGCGTCATCCTGAACCGCCGGGGCATGTACGAGAGCGCGATCGAGCACTTCAAACGCGCCCACCGAATAGCGGGGATCATCGGCGACGTGTCCCTGGCGAGCGGGTCCGTCAACAACCTGGGGAACGTCTACTGCGACCGGGGCGAGCTGGACCTGGCCAAGGAGTCATACAAATCCGCCATCCAGAGCCAGAGACACTGCCGCAACGAGGAGATTCTGGTCGGTTATCTGGGCAACCTCGGCCTGGTTTACCTGGAGCTGGGCGAGTTCCGGAAGAGCGCGACGTCACTGGAGGAGGCGGTATTTCTCTTCTCGAAGGGCAACAACCGCTTCGGCGAGGCGGTGATGCTCTCCAACCTGAGCGGCGTGTACATCGAGATAGGCAAATACAGGAAGGGGATGGGGCTTTGCGAACGGGCGCTCTCCATCTTCCGGGAGCTGGACACCCCATGCGCCATCGCCGAGGCGCTGTCTAATCTGGGGTTCGCCCGCTCGTGTATCGGGGAGCACGAGGGCGCCGAAGAGGCCTTGCAGGAGGCCCTGAAGGTGCTCAAGGGGATTGAAGAGCCGATAACCCTCGCGCAGATTCTGGTCAGGAAGGCGCTGGTTGAGGCGGACGCCGGTAAGCTCGACGGGGCGCTGACCACGATGCGCAAGGCCCTGGGCGTTTACACGAAGCTGGGCCAGGCGAACAAGGTCACTTACTGCCAGTCCATTCTGGCCAGGCTGAACGGCCTTTTGGGGAAGACGGAAGAGGCGGCGCGTTTCATCGGGGAGGCGGAACCCGTGTTGGACAGGATGCCGGATTCGGTGGAGAAACTGAAGTGTCGCCTGAACCTGGGGGCCGCACTGCGGACGACCGGCGACCGCCGGAGGGCGTACGATTTACTGCGCTCCGCGTACCTGGGATTTTTCAAGATAAACGCGGCGCCGGGAGTTGCGCAGTCCCTCGGCGAGCTGGGGCTGCTCGCCCGCGAAACCGGGAATTATCCCGGGGCGGCGGCGTACCTTTCCGCCGCGGTCAAGACGCTGGGCGCCTTCGGCGGGCATCCGCCGGAAAAAGAGCCCCTCGAGGCAGCCCTGGGTGAGGCGCGAACGGCCCTGACCCGGGAAAAACAAACGCCGGTCGCCTTCGACCCGGCGAACCCGCCCGAGCTGGGCGTCTGACCGTCACCCCGCCGCCGGTCGTCTGAGCCATGACGCCCGTTAGATGCCAATTCCGCGCCGACGCCCCTGCTGAATGTTGGGCGGGAGTTTCAGTCCCCGCCGTTTTCAGGCCCCGACCCTCACCCTGACCCGTAGGCGCGCCTCTCCCTGGGAAGGAGAGTGGAAGCGGGCCGACCTAAACGGCGCGCCGTCGGTCGGCCCCTACGTAGGTCATTGGCCGTAGGGCGGGGATAGGTATCTGCGGCCGAAGGCAAATCCCCGCCCTACGGTGTGATGGTGGGGGCCCACTATACTGGCCCCCTTTGGTTGCGGGGGCCGGGAGCGGAAAGAACGCCGGATTCGACGTTGCGCTTGTTAAGGCGGGGGCCCACTATACTGGCCCCCTTTGGTTGCGGCCTGGAAACGAAAACAACGCCGCGTACGGCGTTGTCTCTTTACTATGGCGGGGGCCCACTATACTGGCCCCCTTTGGTTGCGGGGGCCGGACTCGAACCGGCGACCTTTGGGTTATGAGCCCAACGAGCTACCGAACTGCTCCACCCCGCGAAGAGAATGTAGCACATAAAGGGGGAGGCGTCAACTGAGGGTTACTGGACCCGGGCTTCCTCCTGGGGCAGCGGCTCCTGGACGTTCTCCGGCAGAGGGGTGGGCGGGGCCTCGATGGTGAAGTGGGCGGTGGCCTCGGCCCGCTCGTTGGCCTTGACCTTGTCGAAGCAGGTGACGTGGACCTCGTAGGTACCGGGAAGGAAGGCTACAGGGTCTATGAGAATCTCGTTGCTGAATTCGACGGCTTCGCCCTTGCCGGTGAGCGCGGCGATGGCCCCGTCGGCGAAGGCGATGGAGTCGGGGTCGTCGGCCAGGTAGATTTCTATCTGCTCGACCACGTTGTACTCGCCGGTTTTGGCGTCCAGGGCGGGCCGCGTGACGGTGAACACCACGCCCAGAGTGTCGCCCAGGTCGAGCTGGGCGGCGGATAGTTCCAGTCCGGCGATACCGTAGCCGGTCTCGACGGTCTCCCCCTCCTCCTCGCAGGCGACGAGGGTCAGGAGGAGGACCGGAATGAGCAGCAGTTTTTTCACGGGAAACCTCCCTGATGCGGAGTGGGTCAGCGGTCCCTCCTGGGGCGACGGTCGGACCGTCCTCGCCCCGAGCCGCCCCTGTCGGAGCCCCGGTCAGAGCCCCGGTCGTCGTCGCGCCGGCGCTCCTCGAAGCCCTCGGGCTTTTCCAGAAGGAGCCTGCGGGAGAGGTTGAGCCGGCCCTGGGAGTCAATCTCGGTGACCTTGACCGTCATCTCGTCGCCGACCTTGCAGACGTCCTCGACCTTGCCGACGCGGCCCCACTCCAGCTCGGAGATGTGGACCAGGCCGTCCTTCCCGGGGAGTATCTCGACGAAGGCGCCGAAGTTCATTATCCGGACGACCTTGCCGGTGTAAACCTGGCCCGGCTCGGGGTCGGTGACGATGCCCCGGATGATTTTCATGGCCCGCTCGAGGGCGTCGAGATCGGCCGAGGCGACGGTCACGTGGCCGTCGTCCTCCACGTCTATGGATACGCCGGTCTGTTCGATGATGCCGCGGATTATCTTGCCGCCGGGGCCGATGAGATCGCGGATTTTGTCCGTGGGGATGTCCAGGGTCTGGATGCGCGGGGCGTAGGGGGAGAGTTCGGCGCGGTGCACGGGCAGGACCTCGTCCATGCGGTCCAGGATGTGGACCCTGCCGCACCGGGCCTGCTCCAGGGCCCGCTTGAGCACCTCGGTGGGCAGGCCGTCGAGCTTGATGTCCATCTGCAGGGCCGTCACGCCGTTGCGGGTGCCGGCGACCTTGAAGTCCATGTCGCCCACGTGGTCCTCGTCGCCGAGGATGTCGGTGAGGATGATGTACTCGTCGCCTTCTTTTATCAGGCCCATGGCGACGCCGGCCACGGCGGCCTTGACCGGTACGCCGGCGTCCATGAGCGCGAGAGACCCGCCGCATACCGTGGCCATGGAGGACGACCCGTTGGACTCGGTGATGTCACTGACGATGCGGATGGTGTAAGGGAAATCGTCCTTGTTGGGCAGGATGGCGGTTATCGCCCTTTCGGCCAGCATGCCGTGTCCTATCTCCCGTCGCCCGGGCCCGCGCAGGAAGCGCACCTCGCCCACCGAGTACGGCGGGAAGTTGTAGTGCAACAGGAAGCGGGACCAGTACTCCTCGGTCAGGGTTTCTATCTTCTGCTCGTCGGAGACGGTGCCCAGGGTGACGGTGACCATGGCCTGGGTCTCGCCGCGGGTGAAGAGGGTGGAGCCGTGGGTGCGGGGGAGGAAGGAGGTCTCGATGGTGATGGGGCGGACCTGGTCCGGTTTCCGTCCGTCCACGCGGAGGCCCTCGGTGACCACGCGTCCCCGGACCACCTCGCGCTCGAGCTCTCTGAGGATGCGCTTTGCCTGGGTGAGCCGGTGGGCCTTATCCTCGGACTCCTTCCAGCGCTCCTCGAGCTCGGCCAGCACGTCATTTTTAATTTCCTTGATGGCGGCCTTGCGCGCCAGCTTGTCGGCGGCTCCGGTCATCGCCCGGAAAAGGTTATCCCCGACCATCTCTCGGACGAGGGCCGCGATTTCGGCGTCCGGCGCGATCTCCTCCGGTACCTGCTTCGGCTTCCCGACCTCGGCGACCATCTCTTTGATCAGGGCGATGATTTTTTTTATCTCGGCGTGGGCGGCCTCCAGGGCCTCGGTCAGAACCTCCTCGGGCACCTCCTTGGCCTCGCCCTCGACCATCACCAGGGCGCCGGAACTGCCGGAGACCACGATGTCCATCTGCGATTTCTCCAGCTCACTGTTGCTCGGGTTGAACACCAGCGTGCCGTCAATCCTGCCCACGCGGACCGCCCCGAGGATGTGCTCGTGGGGTATGCTGGAGAGGGCCAGGGCGGCGAAGGCGCCGTTCATCGCCACGATGTCGGTCGGGTGCTCGGGGTCGGCGGAGAAGGCGGTGCCGACTATCTGGGTCTCGCGGTTGTGGGAGTTGGGCAGCATGGGGCGGATCGAGCGGTCTATCATACGGCAGACGAGTATCTCGCTGGTGGAGGGTCGCCCCTCGCGCTTGAAGAAACCGCCGGGGATTTTGCCGCCCGCGCTCTTGCGCTCCCGGTAGTCCACCGTCAGGGGGATGAAGTCCACCTCGCGGGGTTGCGGGTCTATGCAGGCGGTGTTGAGGACGACGGAGTCGCCCAGGGAGGCCAGGACGGCGCCGTCGGCTTGTTTGGCCACGCGGCCGGTTTCCAGCACCAGGGTGTTCTGCCCGATGGTTATCTCTTTGCGTAGGCTCATGGGTAAAGTCTCACTTTCGTGCCATTCTCGCGAGCTGGACCCCCAGTCACTTGCGGAGGCCGAGCTCGGTGATCAGCTTGCGGTAGCGCTCCTCTTCGGTGCGCTGTAGGTAGTTAAGGAGGTGCCGGCGTTTGCTGACCAGCTTCAACAGTCCCCGGCGACCGTGGTGGTCCTTGGGGTGCAGCTTGAAGTGTTCGGTCAGATCGGTGATGCGGGTGGTCAAGAGGGCTATCTGAACCTCGGAGGAGCCGGTGTCCCTTTCGTTGGCGCCGAACTTGGCGATGATTTCCGACTTCGTATCCTTGGTGAGAGGCATTTTTCTCCTCTAGCGGTTGGCGCCGCCGTACTTGGCGGCGGCGTCGAGGTCGTCCACGAGGATGTTGAAAAGGTTGGAGGCCATGTAGCGGCCCTCGCCTATGTAGAGGTCCATCACGTCGAGGGCGGCGGTGCGGGCCGTCTGAATCAGGGTGCGGTCGTAGATGGACAGTTTGTCAAAACCTTTGATGTAGCGGTCGTAGGCGGACGAGTAGAAGTCGTCGAAGAGGAGGTCGGCCTCCTCGGCGTCCCCCCGGCGATGGGCCAGCATCCCCTGGAAGAAGGGAATCAGCGGCTCTTCGGGGTCGCGCTCCTGGAGCCTTCCGACGACCTCCTCCACGGTTACGAGGTCGCCCGAGTCCAGGGCGAACATCGCGTCATCGAAGTCCTCGCGGGTGAGATCGCAGGGCTTTTTTGAGGCGCAGCCTAAGCCGCAGCCCGCGAGGATCGCCGCCAGGGTAAAGATAATTTTTGCGCGTCCGAGCATCTCATCCATCCGTGGATGAAAAAGCCGGCGCGGCGGCCGGCTAAAGGAGTCAACCTTCAGTGCCCCTCGTTTTCCGGGAGGAGACGGAATCTGCCCGCTCTCCTTGGGCCGGGTCCCGGTCCTCGAGGGGCTGCCGCCAAGGACCCAGCGCGGGAAGAATAACACGCCGGGCGCGATTATGCAAGATAAAAGGGGACCCGCCGGGTCCCCCGCAATATATCCCCGCGCTGCGCTAGAAAAAGTACACGACGCCGGCGAGGAAGCCGAAGGAGAAATGTGTTACCTCCCCGATGCCGAGAACGGGGCGCACCTCGGTGTCCAGGTAGAAATTTGCCCCGAGGGGTATCTGCATGCCCACGTGGAATGGAAGGGCGAAGTAGGCTCCCCCCCCGTAGTAGTATGTGCTGCCGACAAAGCCTATTCCCAATCCCATCCCGACGTAGGGGTTTATCGAGGGAACGTTAAAGGAATACTTGAAGTTGCCGGTGAACTGGCCGACGAAGACGCCGGCGGTGATTATGTCGAATTCGGCGGTGATGTCTATGTTGGAGGTCAACTTGAAGTCGCCTATGAGGTTGATGCAGAAGGAGGGGTCCTGGTATCCCAGACGTAGGCCGGCGCCGACGCGGGCGCTGGCCGGTAGGGCCAAGAGGGCCAGAAGGACGATGGTCAAAACGGCCTTGCGCATGCTTGAACCTCTTTCCGAGATGAGGGGGTGAAATGTGGATGACCGCTCCTTTTATCTTATCAGTCGGATCCTTCGCGGGTCAAGATGGATGCTTAACATCTTGTAAATATGGTGGTTAACCGGGAAGACGCGGTTCGTGTTCGGGTACGTGAAGCTTGACTCGATTTCCGGCGTTGGTGTAATATCATTTTTTGCAGTGTTTGGAGCGAGCCGTCAAATGTCCACAGCCAAAGGAGGCACAATGAGGATAAATAGATTCCAGTTTACCTTCGCGCGCAGGTTCGTGCCCATAGCCCTCCTGGTGATGCTCTTGGTCGCCGGGTGCACGGACCCGGTCGCCAACGATCTCTACCAGGATCAGAACCAACCCGGCTCACCGGTCAGGGCTCAGGTTTTCCCGCCCTACGACCTCGAGCGGCACCCCGAGTACCTGGGGACCCTGCTGGTGTACCGGGAGTGGGAAGGCGGTCAAGGCGGGCAGCCCACCCCGCTCGACAAACCCTACATCACCATGTACCAGTCCCGGGAGCTGTACGACCCCAAAAACCCCGGCTACTTCGGCTTCAAGGTCTGGCGGAAGGCCGCCGGCGGGAACTGGGTTGAGCTGACCGACGGCAAGTACATGGTGCCCGAGACCATACGCTCCAACCCCATCCTGCCCGAGAACTGGAAAAGTTCCAACAAGTTGATCATCTACGACGAGCCCAACGTGGTTTTTAACACGAACAACGTGGAGCTGGACTTTCCCGCCTACAACCCGGACCTGGACGGCTTCAGGGGAGACCAGAACCCCATCCTGGGCTGGGACGTGCATAACCCATCGGGTTACTACCCCTACAAGTACTTCTTCAGCGAGAACTACTCCTACGGGTTCGTGGACACCGGTTTCGACGTCGGCACCATGGATTACGAGGATTACAAGTGGGCCGTCTGCTTCGTGGATTACTCGGGCAACATGTCCGACCCGGTAATCGTCGAGGTGGAGTAAACAAGAACAACGACAGCGGCAGTTTGAAAGGAGTTCACCCATGCGCAAGCTTTTGTTGATCGTAGCGCTGCTCGTTGTTCTGACCGTCAGCGTCAGTGCAAAGGGCACGAATCCCTACGGCATGGCGGGTCAGTTCAAGCTCTGGTCCGCCGACACCATCCAGCAGTGGGGCATCGCCCTGGGGCTGCACTTCGACATCTGGGCGTACTACCAGGAAATCCAAGGCTCGGGCTACGAGTGGGCAGACACGACCGACGACTACATCGCCGACGTCTACAGCCGGAACCCCTTCGACCTCACCTTCTGCTTCTTCGACTGGTGGGAGTTCTCCGTGACCCCGACCTTCGCGGCGCACAAGGTCCTGGACACCGAGATAGAGGAGATCGGACTCTCCGAGCTCTTCATCGGGACGAAGTTCTACCCCATCTACGAGGATGATAACGGCTACCTGCCCGGGATGTCCCTCGTTCTGGGCTTCGATCTCGGGTCGGGTATCGCCCAGGAGGACGACCTCAAAACGAACTTCTACGACGAGGCGCTCAACTGGACGACCCACGGCGACACCAACATAGACTTCATCTACGCCCTCTCGAAGCACGTGGGCAAGAACGATCTCTTCAGCTACCACCTCAACCTCGGCTACCGGTTGACCCTGGGCACCTACGACCTCTACGAGTGGATGTTCGACGAGAGCACGGGCGATACGGAGCGGGTCGTGGCGATGAGCGACTACCCCGTGCCCGACTACTTCCTCTACGGCGCGGGCTTCGAGGTCAAGGCCACGGACAACTTCTCCTTCATCACCGACCTGGTCGGCAAGTACGCCTTCGCCGAGCAGCAGAAGCGCGACGGCCGGACCTACGCCGTCACCGACAACTGGTTCCAGGTCGTGCCCGGCATCCGTTTGTCCGGCGACGATTTCCTCTACTACGACTTCGCCGTGGCCCTGGGCGTGGGGAAGGATAACCCCTGGATCGAGGTCATAACCGGCTTCTCCGCCGACGTGAACCTGGTCCCCCGCGACACCGACGGGGACGGCATCCCGGACGACGTCGACGGCTGCCCCGAGGTCCCCGAGGACTTCGACGGCTTCGAGGACTTCGACGGCTGCCCCGATTTCGATAACGATAACGACGGCATCCCCGACACCGAGGACGAGTGCCCCGACGAGCCAGAGGACATGGACGGGTACAAGGACTCCGACGGTTGCCCCGACCCGGACAACGACTCGGACGGCATCCCGGACGAGAAGGACAAGTGCCCCAACGAGCCGGAGACGGTCAACGCGTTCGAGGACGAGGACGGCTGCCCGGACACCCCGCCCGTGATCTACGAAGGACCCAAGACCCTCTATCTCGAGGGCGTGAACTTCGAGCCGAACCTGGCCGTGATGCTGGTCGGCTCCTCCCGCAAGCTGGAGGAGGCCGCGCGGATCATGATCGAGAACCCCTTCATCAAGGTCCAGATCGTCGGCCACACCACCGACCGCGGCGACCGCACCTTCCTGATGCAGCTCTCCCGCGACCGCGCACAGGCCGTGGTGGACTCGCTGGTAAACGACTTCGGCATTGAACGGAACCGTCTGACCGCCGTGGGCAAGGGCCCCGACGATCCCATGGCCTCCAACGAGACCGCTTCGGGACGCGAGCAGAACCGCCGCATCGTGTTCGAGGTAGTTGATTAGCGGTAACTGACCGAAGAGAGGGTCCCGCGAGGGACCCTCTTTTAATACGAGGATGCGGGTGAGACTTACGAGTCGAGAGAGCCTCCGCGAGGGGCCCTCTTTTTTCCTGGGGCGGGGCTGCACGGGTGAGGCAAAAGCTCGTTCTTCGTTCGATCGGGGGGCAACCCCGTGTCGCACGCCGTGTCGGTGTGGCGGTTCGGCCCCCGATGAGCTATGATTACCAAGTTCGTCAGCACAATTTCTTGCCCGACGAGCTGCCTCGGGAAGTGACCCTCATCCGTTATTTTCCTTGCCCCAACATGGATTCCGTGCTCGACCAAGGGGGGTAAATTAAAGCGGATTCAAAAGACGTGAGGGGATACCATGCGTAAAAGCGCCGTTATCTGCCTCTTGATCGCCGTCGCCGCCCTGGCCGCGCCCAAGCTCAAAATCGCCTTTATCGGTATCGAGCCCAGCGGCGTCAGCGCCTCCGTGGCCGCAGGAGTTTCGGTCAGCTTCCGTGATGCGCTCATCAACACGCGCCGCTTCGAGGTCGTCGAACGGGAGCGCCTGGAGGCCCTGATGGAAGAGCAGGGGCTGGCGCTTTCCGGTTGTGTTACCACGGAGTGCTTCGTTCAGGTGGGTCAGTTGGCGGGCGCCCAGAAGGTGATTGTGGGAGAAGTCGCCCAGGTGGGCGGGTCCTACATCGTCAGCGTGCGGATGGTGGACGTTTACTCGGGCAAGGTGGAGCAGTCGCTCTCCGAGGTATCGCGCAGCCTGGAGGGCCTGTTGACGGCGGCCAACACGCTGGCCGTCAAGCTGTCCGAAACCATCTCCGTCGAGGGCACGGTGATTTCCGTTTCGGGAAACACCATCAAGACCGACCTCGGAAGCCAGGACGGCGTCAACGTGAACGACACGGTGTACCTGGTGCGCTTGGGCAAGGAGCACTATCATCCGGAGACCGGCCTGTTACTCGGCCGCGACATAAAGGAACTCGGGACGGCCACCATCACCCGGATTCTGGCCGATGAGCTCTCCGAGGCGGTCCTGAAGGGCTCATTTTCTGTGGTCGTCGGGGACAAGGTTAGGCTGGCGGCATCGCCGAGCGGCGTTCCGCCGGTTACTGTGCCGCCGGTCGAGACGCCGACGGTTGAAAAACCGCCGGAGGTAAGGCCGTCCGGCGCGGGCCGCATCGCCTTCAACTCAAGCCGCGACGGGGACTTGGAAATCTTCGTGATGGACTCAGACGGGCGCAACCAGACCCAGTTGACGAACAACACAAGCTGGGACAGCTATCCCGCCTGGAGTCCGGACGGCCGCCGCATCGCCTTCTCTTCCGACCCCACCGGAGAAATAGAATTCGAAATCTTCGTGATGGACGCCGACGGGCGCAATCAGACCCAGTTGACGACGGAGGGTGGAATGTATCCCGCTTGGAGTCCGGACAGCCGCCGCATCGCCTTTATCATCCACTCCAAACGCACATATAATATGGAAGTCTTCGTGATGGACGCCGATGGACACAACCTGACCCAGTTGACTGAATACGCCGCCAGTATGTATGGTCCCGCCTGGAGTCCCGACGGCCACCGAATCGCATTCGAGTCCGTGAGTACGGGGAAGGTTGGTTCGGAAATTTTCGTGATGGACGCCGACGGGCGCAACCAGACGCAGTTGACGACAAGAGGCGGCTATTGCCCCGCCTGGAGTCCCGACGGCCGCCGCATCGCCTTTCAGTCCAAACGCGACGGGAAATGGCAAATCTACGTGATGGACGCCGACGGAGGCAACCAGACGCAGTTGACCAATGATAGTAGTGCAGACTTGTATCCTGCCTGGAGCCCGGATGGCCGCCGTATCGCCTTTGAATCCAATCGCATCGGGGGCCAGGGAATCTACGCGAGCTGGGAAATCTTCGTGATGGACGCCGACGGGCGCAACCAGACGCAGTTGACGACAAGCGGTGATAACCGTAATCCCGCCTGGTGCCCGGTGGAGTAGGCCCTCACCCCGGCCTTTTGACCGAGGAGATAAAAAGTGCGGTTCTTCATCTCCCTGGACATGGAGGGCGTTTCGGGGCTGGTGAACTGGGCCGGTTTCGACCCCCCCGCGGGACCGGACCACGCCTTCGCCCGCCGCCAGGCCCTCGCCGAGGTTCTGGCCGTCATCGAGGGGCTCCGGGACGGCGCCCGGGAGGTCGGTGATCCGGTCGAGGGGGTCACGGTGGCCGACTCCCACGCCCGGGGGCTCAACCTCCCGCCCGACGGGTTGCCGCGCGACGTGACACTCATCCGCGGTTTCCCCCGACCCAACTACATGGTGGAGGGCCTCGGCCCGGAGCACGACCTGGCCTGCTTCGTCGGCTACCACAGCCGGGTGGGTCAATCCGACGCCCTGATGGACCACTCCTACTCCGGCGGCGCGATTTACGAGGTTCGGCTGGACGGGAAGGTCGTGGGCGAGACAGAGCTCAACGCCGCCTACGCCGCCCACTACGGTGTGCCGCTGGGGCTGGTGTCCGGCGACGCCGCCCTGGAGGCCCAGGTGGCCGAGAGCTTCGGCCCGAAAGTGGTATTCGTCCGGACGAAGGCGGGCATCGGTCGCTTCGCCGCCGCCTGCGAGCACCCCGAGAACGTTCTGGAGCGGCTGCGCGAGGGCGCCCGGCGGGCGGTCCTCTCGCGGAAGGAGCTACCGCTCCACCGGGTCGGTGAACCGTGCACCCTGGAGGTGGACCTCACCGAGACCCAGATGGCCGACCTGCTGGCGCTCTACCCCGGCTTCGAGCGGACCGGCGGGCGGCGGATCCGCATCACCGCGCCCGAGATGCCCATCCTCTACCGGGCCTACATGGGTCTGCTCCTGGTCGCCGGGATCGCTAAAAAACTCAGGGAAGGGTAACGTGCGCGTTCGAGGTCTCGCGCCGATCGTCCTTTCGTTTTTCCTCGCCTGCGGAGACGGGGGGGTCGAGGAGGAAGCCGTCCCCGACGCGCTCACCCGCCCCGAGCCAGATCCCGCCCGGATGGCGGGATGGCGCTGCGCCGGGCGCGACTGGACCCACTCTGGCGTCTTTCCCGGCGACGCCGCGGCGCCGCCCGTCGAGTGCTGGCGCCTCGCGACCGGCGGGACGACCTTCGCCTGGCCCGTCGCCGCGCCCGGAATCGCCGTCGCAGCCGACGAGGCGGGGCACGTGGTCGCCGCCGATCCCGCCACGGGGGAGGAGCGCTGGCGCGCGGACCTGGGCGAGCCGGTCCGCGGGGCGCCCGCGCTCACCGACGGCGCGGTTTACCTCTCCCTGGGCCGGGGGGCGGTGGTCTCCCTCGACCGCATCACGGGGGAGGTCCGGTGGCGCGTCGAGCTGGCCGGACCGTGCGACGTGGGCCCGACCCCCTACGGCAACTTCCTCTACGTGCCCGACGAGAGCGGAGCCCTCTTCGCCCTGGATAACCTCACCGGCGGCGTGGTCTGGGTTTACGCCGCGCCGTCCCCCATCCTGTCCCACCCGACGGTGGACGAGCGTTGCGTCTACTTCGCCTCCCAGGACGGCGTGGTCAGCGCCCTGGACCGGCGCACCGGCGAGGGGGTCTGGTCGGTCAGGGTGGAGGGGAGGGCCTACGGGGGGGTCACTCTGGCCGGGGCCGCGCTCTACATCGCCGCCCGCTCGGGACAGCTCGCCGCCCTGAACCCCGCCGACGGCGCCCTCTTGGCCCAGACCACCCTGGGCCAGCCGCCGGTCGGTCTGCCCGTCGTGACGGGGGGGGTCGTCGTCCTGGCCCACGACGGGGCGAAGATTGCGGCTTTATCTGTCGGCGATATGACCGAGCTGTGGCAGGTCGGCCTGGGTGACTACCCCGGCGGCGGCGCGGCGGTCGTCGGCGGGACTGTCGTCTGCCCCACGTGGTTCGGTACTCTTCGCGGTTACGACCTGAACGATGGTTCCAAGCTCTGGGAGGTCAAGTTGGGCGGCATGTGCGACGCCCCGCCCGTCGGCGACGACGAGGGCCGGATGCTCGTCCTCCGGCGCGACGGCGTGCTCATCTGCTTTAAAATTTCCACGGAGGTGCCGGCGTGAGCCCCGAGGAGCTGCTCGAGAGGGCCGCGGAGGCCCGTGGCCTGGCCCGCGCCCCGTATTCCGGGTACGCGGTGGGGGCCGTGGTGCTCTCGGCCGACGGCCGGGTTTTTCCCGGGGCGAACGTGGAGAACGCGGCCTACGGCGAATCCCTCTGCGCCGAGCGAAACGCCGCGGGGAGTGCAGTCTCCGCGGGAGCCCTGCCCATCACGGCCTGCGCCGTGGTCGCCGGGCGGGTGGGCTCCCCGTCGCGGGGCGTCTGGCCCTGCGGCGCCTGCCGTCAGTTCCTCTTCGAACTGGGAGGCGGCGGCCTCTTGGTCTATACTTTGGCCGACGATGGGTCGGTGGCGTCGGCCCGGTTGGCCGATCTCCTGCCACTACCCTTCGGGCGGGAACAACTGGAATAAAAGGAACCGCACCGACCCCCATGGCGTATCAAGGGATGAACGAGGACCCCGGCCGGGGTGTGTCGAGGCGGGGGGAAGAATCCGCCGCGGAGGGGGACGACGTGGAGCATGCGCTGACGGTGAGCTCCAGCGAACGGGAGGCCTACGAGGCCTTCGTGGAGGAGCACGCCCAGGAGGTCTACAACATCGCCATGGTCCTCACCGGGGATCGCTACCGGGCCGACGAACTGGCCCAGGAGGCGTTCCTGAAGCTCTACCGCTCCCTCCGGCACTTCGACCCCGACCGCTCGCTCCGGAACTGGCTCTACACGGTGCTCAAGAACCTCTACATAGATTCCTGGCGCCGCGAGAACCGGATGAAAACCAGCAGCATTGACGAGCCCGTATCCCTGGGCGGCGGCTCCTCGGTACCCTTCCAGCTCGAGAGCCCCGACCCGGACCCGGAGCGGACCGTCGGGTCCAACGAGGTGGCGGTGATAGTGCGGGACGCCGTCAGCCGGCTGCCCAAGAAATACTCCATGGCCGTCGCCCTGTGCGACCTGGAGGGGCTCACCTACGAGGAAATTTCCGAGGTGATGGAGTGCTCGATCGGGACGGTCCGCTCGCGCATCCATCGCGGACGCAAGCTCCTCCGCGAGCGCCTGGCCCACGTGGCGCCCCAGCTCCTGGGCTACACGCCTGCCTGAAGGGGCGGGTCGGCCGGCGGGTGGGGTGAAGCCGTTGTTAGTCGGTGTCGAGCTCTAAGAATACGACGGATCGGTCGGCGGGAGATGACGGGCCGGCGAGGGAATTGAAGAGAACGGCCGCTTTACGGGGAATGGGAAATCGTTGCCGGCGGGAGCTTCCGAGGATGGGGGGGAACGTAAAAGAACTCCGAGCGTATCCTTCACCGACGACACCGAACACCGAGTGACCGAGAGCCGGGAATCTGAGTAAAGTACTAGCATGAGCGGGTATTCGCCTTCACCGACAACACCGAGCGACCGAGAGCCGAGAATCTGAGTAAAGTACTAGCATGAGCGGGTATTCGCCTTCACCGACAACACCGAGCGACCGAGAGCCGAGAATCCGTAAAAAAACTTCGAGCATGTGCAGGCAGTCGTCGTCACTGACAAGACTGGACATCGAGCGGCCGAGAGCCGGGAATCCGAGTTAAGTACGAGCGCGAGCGGGTATTCACCTTCACCGACAACACCGAACACCGAGCGGCCGAGAGCCGAGAATCCGTAAAAAAACTTCGAGCATGTGCAGGCAGTCGTCGTCACTGACAAGACTGGACATCGAGCGGCCGAGAGCCGGGAATCCGAGTTAAGTACGAGCGCGAGCGGGTATTCACCTTCACCGACGACACCGAACATCGAGCGACCGAGAGCCGGGAATCTGAGTAAAGTACAAGCATGAGCAGGTATTCGCCTTCACCGACAACACCGAACATCGAGCGACTATGAGATGCTGGCGTGCCAAAGGTCTGTTTTCGGCCTACATGGACGACGAGCTGCGGGGGCGTGAGCTCGACGCATTCTCCGCGCACCTGGACGGGTGCCCGACCTGCCGGCGCGAGCTCGCCGAGCTGCGGGCGCTCAAGGAGGCCGTCGGCTCGGTCGGCTACCGGCTCCCCGCCGATTTCCACCAGGCCGTCCTGTCCCACTCGCGTCTCGCGGACCTGGTGACGGAGCGTTTCCGGTCGCGGAGCGAGGCCCGGTCGGCCCGGCCCAACCTGCGGCTGGTCCTGGTGGCCGCCTCCGTGGTCATCATCGCGGTCGGTGTGGGGCTCCTCGGCCTGGACAACATGGCGGGGACCGCGTCTCCGATGGCCCTCGATCTGCCGCAGATCAGCGACCGCGTGACCGATTCGTCGCCGTCGCCCGCCACCGAGCTCCGGCGCGAGGGGGACGGGGTGGCCGATGCTGTGGCGGAGGCGGTGCATAATGATAGTGGTCCCGAGGAATATCTCAGCGAGCATCTGGCCGCGGCCGAGGTGTCCCAGAGCTCCACCGAGGAACTCTCCCGCCACGTCCTCGCCGATGAGGCGCTCAGCCGCGCCGCCGATGTTCCCGTAGAAATTTCGACCGGCGCCCGCTTCTCCCTCGTCAGCGCCGGCTCCCCCATCCCGGACGCCGACGCCGGTCTGCCGAGCCTGCCCGCGGGGGACGCCGCGGATGTGGACACCGAGCCCGCCGCCGAGGCAACGGGAGAATAGGACGCTCCTTTGAGACGACCGACGCCGGGTTGCGCCCCGGCGTTTTTTAAACGGCCTGCATTCGGCGCTTTTTTCGTAAAATCCAGAACTAACCCCCCACTCCCTGCGTAATAGTTAGCGAATCATGTCGCGCAAGCTCACGATCCTGGTTCTTCTTTTCTGCGTCGCGGCCCTGGCCGAAACGGCGCTGGACGTGCTCACCCAGGCGCTCGTGGCCGAGCCGACCGTGGAGAATTACGTCGGCGAGAAGACGATAATCCTCTACAACGGTGCCCAGGCCGAGGCGATGGAGGTGCGCGTGAGCTTCGAGGCCGGCGGCGCGACGCGCACCGATTACCTCTCCCCGCCCGCCATGCGTGAGCGGGTCGTGATAGACGACGGCGCGGACCTCTACTCCTATGACCCGCACCTCGAGGTCACCGTCCACTCCGACTCCCCGCAGATGCTGGACGACCGCCTGAGCGACACCGAGCGCAGGGACCTCATCGCCGGCAACTACATCCTCGAGCTCGAGCCGAACCACACGGTGGCGGGGCGCGACGCCTACAGGGTCGAGATAACCTCGCGTCACAACGCCACACCCCACCGAATCCTCTGGATAGACTCCAAGAACTACCTCGTGCTGCAGAGCCGGGAGGAGTGCAACGATTCGGCCGCCAACACCGGTTTCTCCTGGATCGAGTTCAACGTGGAGTTCTCCCCCGATTACTTCTCTATGGGCCAGTTCACGGGCACGGTGGTCGAGGAGGCCGCGCCGGTCAGCAAATCCGCCCGGAACACGCTCCCGGAAGAGCTGGGGTTAGTGCCCGTCGTTCCCGAAAAGCTCCCCGGCGGTTTCGTCCTGGTCGAGACCAGATTGGGTTACCGGGCCAACGGTCAGTACGCCGCGCACCTCTCCTACACCGACGGCCTCGAGGGGCTCTCCGTCTTCGAGGAGGCGCAGGAGGGAAGTCTCAAGGGGCAGGAGATAGCCCTGGGCGAAACGATGGCACGCCTCTCCAAGAGCGCCAACTACTCGGTGCTCCAGTGGCGGGCCGGAGACATCACCTTCACCCTGGTCGGCCAGCTCACCAACTACGGCCTCTACCAGGTCGCCGCCTACTTCGTGACCGGGAAGTGAGGTGGGCGGTCGCCGGGGTGCCGTGAGAGGTCGCTCTGATTCTCGGGCGTTCGATTCGTATACTCAGGGGGCGGGTTCAAAGACCCGCCCTTAGGGGTGAGGTTTGAATAGCGCGTCACCCTCGTAGGGGCCGACCTAAAGGTCGGCCCCTACGTCATCGCAGCGTTAAGGTCAAAGGGGGCGTGAAAGCGGCGGGGAAAGGAATCCCCGCCCTACATTTCAGATTCGGCGTTACGGATAATGATCCCAACCCACCAGGCGCGAGAAAACCCTACCCTTCGTCGCCGGTCCCCCGGGCGCCGGCCTCCCACCGGCCGCCCCCCTTGACTATCCCCCGATCCGCGCCCTCCAAAAATGCCGTCAGCCGCGCGATGTCCTCGTTGGGCTCCAGCTCGGCCTTGATCCTCTCCAGGGCCCCCTTGGGCGCCAGCCCCGAGCGGTAGAGGATGCGGTAGGCCCGCTTGATGAGGCCGACGCGCTCGTCGGAGAAGCCGTGGCGCCGGAGACCGACTTCGTTGATCGAGCCGACGTGGGTCGCGGGGTAGTTGTAGACGAGCATGAAGGGGGGGACGCCCTGGGTGACCATACAGCCGCCGCCCGTGTAGGAGTAGGCGCCGATCCGGTTGAACTGCTGCACTCCCGTCAGGCCGCCGATTATCGCGTGGTCCTCCACCGTAACGTGGCCGGCCAGGGTCGCCAGATTGGCCAGAATCACCCCCGAGCCCACCACGCAGTCGTGGGCCACGTGGGAGTAGGCCATCAACAGGCACCCCGAGCCGACCACCGTCCGCATGTTCGCCTGCGTCCCCCGGTGGATGGTCACGCCCTCCCGGATGGTGTTGGAATTCCCGATGACGGTTTCGCTCGGCTCGCCGGCGAATTTCAGGTCCTGGGGGACGACCCCGATGACGGCGAAGGGGAAAACGGTGTTGCGCTCGCCGATTACCGTCGGCCCCTCGATGACGACGTGGCTCTTGAGCACCGTGCCGGCGCCGAGGGTCACGCCGGCGCCCACGCACGAGAAGGGGCCCACGACCACGTCTTCGGCCAGCCGCGCCTCGGGGTGAACGATGGAGCTGGCATGGACCTCGGGCATCTACTTCCCGGTTTTCGGAATCTTTTTCCCGTTGACCAACACCTCGACCCCGCCCTCGGGCACCTCGAAATAGCTGCTCATGACCCCGGAGACGGTCGTCTTTCCGTCCACGGAGGCCCGGGCCTTCATCTTGCACAGGCCGCGGTGGATGGTGACGATTTCGGTGTAGAGGTCGAGGCGGTCGCCGGGAACCACGGTGTGCCGGAGCTTCATGTCGTCGAAGCCCCGCAACAGGATTACCTGGCCCTCGGTTAGCTCGTAGGAGTAGTGGAGGAGGATACCACCCGCCTGGGCCAGCGCCTCGACCTGCAACACGCCCGGCATTATCGGCTCGCCGGGGAAGTGGCCGGTGAAGTACGGCTCGTTGTGGGTGACGTTCTTGTAGGCCTTGATGTAGTGGAGCGGCTCGACCTCCACTATCCGGTCCACCATCTGGAACGGGTAGCGGTGGGGCAGCTTGGCGAGGATGCCCTTGATGTCCATGATTCCGGGCGGCATGGGTTACGACCTCCCCGATTTAGGGTTCCGGCGACGGGAGGCAAGGGGTTTACGGCTGCGCCGTCGCAGGTATGCCGGGGGCATAGCTCGCTTCGCTCGGTTAAACCCCTTGTTTCCAATAAGGAGGGTGATTACGGCTTCGCCGACGCAAAGATACGGGTGATTTTACCACAAAGGGCACGCCCGGGGCGGCCCCGGTTTCGTTCCATACGGCGGCGTCCCCTCACGATCTCTTGCGTCTTCATGTCGATGTCTCGAGAGCCGTTAGGGCGGCTCGGTGCCAGCGGGCGATGTACTTGTCGGAGAGGTGCTCGGGGTGAGCCGCGAGGTAGTCGAGGCACCAGCACACAAGGCCATCCCAGGCGTCGTCGGGATCGACGGAGCGCAGCGACCAGCCGAGCTCGCCGAGCGTCCAATTCGACTTCGCAGCGTTTCGGAGCATCGACGTGGTCACCCAGTTCGGCTCGTCGTCGGAACCGCCGCGCGCGACCGGCACCACGTGATCGATGGTCGGGAAGAGCTCCCAATATACGATGTGGCAATCGCTCATCTTCCAGTTGGGATGAGCAGGAAACTCCTCGGGCATGACCTTCGAGAGCAGGCGCAGGGTCGCAGGAAAAACGAGGCGCGCGCCGGAGTAGCGGTCGGTGAAGCGGTCACGCAAGAACACGCGCATCGACTGAAGCTCCGTGTACTTGCGGCCCGTGTTCGCGTGGCGAATGAAGGGATACTCGGCAACGGCAATCGCTCGCGCGGCGTCGCAATCCTCGCGGAGCAGGGCGCCGCAGACCCGCGCGACGACGTCGGCCGGCCCTTGAACGTCAGCCCGCATCCTTCCAAACCTCCTCGGCGAGCTTGCCGAGCACGCTCGCGAGCTTCCCGTCGAAGACCTTGTTGAGGCGCACGAAGCCCCCCTGGGACTTGAACTGCCCCCGGTCGAGGGACTCGCGGTCGACGATGGTTTCGATCTTCACTTGTTCTGCGATGCGGTCGAGTCACTTCGACTGCTGCTCGGTGAACTTGTGCACCTTACGAAGTCGCTGGATGGCGCGGTCGACGGCTCCGGGGTCACCCGAGCTCCGCCCGGAGCCTGCGCGCCAGCCCCAGGTTGGAGGTGTGCCCGCCCTTGACGCTGATGACGTGGGCCCGGAGCGGGGCGCCGATCAGGGTGAGGTCGCCGAGGAGGTCGAGGACCTTGTGGCGTACGAACTCGTCGGCGAAGCGCAGGTTGTCGTTCAAAATTTCCTCGTCGCCGATTACGATGGCGCAGGCCAGCGAACCGCCGCGGATCAGCCCGGCCCGGCGCAGGGCCTGAACCTCGTGGAGGAAGCAGAAGGTGCGGGCGGGCGCTATCTCCTCGGCGTAGCGCCCGTCCTCGCCGCTGAAGTCCAGGTACTGGCTCCGCAGCACGGGGTGGTCGAAGTGGAGGGCGAAGGAGACTCGGAGCGGTCCGGGGTGCGGCAGGACGATCATCTGGGCCGTGCCGGTGTCGTGGACGATGGGCCGCTTTGGTTCCAGGTAGCGCCGCGGGGCGTCCTGCTCCACGCGGCCCGCCTCGCACAGGGCGTTCACGAAGGGCAGTGCGCTGCCGTCGGTTACGGGGGGCTCGCTGGAGTCCACCTCGATGACCGCGTTGTCCACCCCGCAGCCGGAGAGGGCGGAGAGGATATGCTCCACGGTGTGGACCTCCACCTCGCCCGCCCCCAGGGTCGTGCCCCGGGAGGTGTCCATCACGTATTCGGCGAGGGCCTGTATCTCGGGCTTCCCGGGCAGGTCCACCCTCCGGAAGAGGTAACCCGTGTCCGCCTCGGCGGGCAGGTACCTCATCCGGCAGAGGTCGCCGGTGTGGAGGCCGATTCCCGTCAGCTCCACCGCGCGGGCGATGGTCCTCTGCCTTTCCGCTTTATCCACCACCGCGGCCCTCCAGCTCCGCGATCCGCTTCTCGAGCTCTTCGATTCTACGCAGGAGCGCCCGGTGTTCCCGGCGCATCTCGGGCAGGTCGGAGACGGCGGCCTCGATCCTGGCCGCGCGTCGGACCGGTCGGGCCGGGGAGCCGAACCAGCGTTCCCCGGCGGGGATGTTGCGGGAGACGCCGGACTGGGCGGTGACGACCACGCCGTCACCGATCACGAGGTGGCCGGCTATTCCCACCTGCCCGGCGAGCTGCACCCGGTCGCCGATGGTGCACGAGCCCGAAATCCCCACCTGGGCTGCCATGGCGCTGTCCTCCCCCACGCTGACGTTGTGGGCGATCTGGACCAGGTTGTCTATCTTGACCCCGCGGGCGATTCGGGTCGGCCCCAGCGCCCCCCGGTCCACGCAGGCGTTGCAGCCTATCTCCACGTCGTCGCCGGTGACGACCCAGCCCATCTGGGGTATCTTGTGGAAGCGCCCCTCGGCGTCGGGCGCATACCCGAAGCCGTCCGAGCCGATCACCGCCCCCGGGTAGACGATGTTGCGCGCCCCGAGCTCGCACCGCTCCCGGATGACCACGTTGGGGTAGATGATGGAGTCGGGGCCCACACCGGTGCCCTCGCCGATGTACACCCCGCTCATCACGATGGTCCGGTCGCCGAGCCTGACGGCGGCCCCGAGGGTGACGTGGGGGCCGACGGCGACCCCCTCGCCCAGCACGGCGGACGGGTCCACCGAGGCCGAGGGGTGCACGCCCGCCGGCGGGTAGGGGATGGACGGGGCGAACCTTCTGGCGATCTGTGTGTAACCGAGGTAGGGGTTGGGGCAGCGGATGTACGCCAGATTGCCGACGGGCGGCGTCTTCTCGTCAATTATCACCGCCGCCGCCCGGCACCGGGGCAGGAGCTTCGCGTATCGCCTGTTGGCTAAAAAAGTGACCTGGTCCGGGCCGGCCGCCTCGAGGGTGCTTATCCCGCTCACGCGCACCGAGGGGTCGCCCCTCTCCAGCGAGCCACCGGTGATGACGGCTATCTCCCCCAGGCTCAGAGCCACGTCTCCCCCCCTCGAAGGGGTGCCGGGGACTTCCACCTACTCCGCCCCGGCGGCGGTGTTCAGCACCTCGATTATCTCGTCGGTGATGTCGTAGATGTCCTTGCCGTAGATGAGGGCCGTCATGTCCAGGATGAGGTCGTACTCGGTCGTCTGGCCGAGCTGGTCTATCGCCGCGTAGATTTTCTCGATGAGCTTGTCCAGCTCCTGCTTCTCCCTGGCCTGGAGGGCCTGGATGGCGCCGTCCCGGAGCTGGCTCGCCTGGGTGTATATCTGCTCGATTTCGGCGTTGATCTCGTCCCGTTTCTCGTCGGAGAGCGGCGTGTCCAGTTTCTTCTGCAGCTCGATGATCTGCTGCTGGTACTCGTCCAGGCGGGGCTGAACCTCGAGCTCCTTCTGCCGCGTCTCCTCCTCCAGGGTCTTCAAAGCGTCCTGGAAGAGTATCCACTCGTCCTGGACGCGCTGGAGGTCAACGTAGGCGATGACGAGGGGTTGCTGCTCTTCGTCGCCGTCGTCCTGGGCCGCGATCGGGGTTACGAAAAGGGCCAGTAACAGGGTCAGCGGTAGAATCCTTTTCATGGATGCCTCGCAGGGAGAATTACCGTTACCCAAGGATAGCATAACGGTGACGCTGTAGCCGTAAACACATCAGATACCGGTCATCGCCGTGCGTACTCCGGGACGAAGCCGTAGCTCGACTCCCATTCGCCGGGCTCCAACCTCTCCAGCCCGCGGGCGTCGTCCCGCCGGTGCAGTATCGTGAGGGTGGGGTAGAGCGGTAACACGAGGTGGTACTCCGTCCAGAACTCCGGCCGCCGGAGGAGGTCCATCTCGTAGAAGAGGGGCGGCTGGGCCCCGGACAGGAGCTCGCCCGGGGTGATGTTCAGCACGAACCACTCCGGCTTTTTGGCCAGGACGTAGTCGTTGTCGAACCGCTCGTGCCCCGGGAAGCCGAAGCCGGCGATGCTCACCCCCTCCCGGGCGATGTGGCGGTCCATCAGCCCCACCATGTCTATGGTGTACAGATCGGTGAAGTAGGGGATGATGCCGGTCGAGGTCAGGGCCACCCGGTCGTCGGGGTCGGCGTATTCGTTGAGCCACCGGGCCGTGAGGTACCGCTGCTGGACCCCGAAGCGCATGGGGCTGAAGGCCATCGAGGGGTCGGCCTCCAGGTGCGTGAGGAATAAAAGGCCGGCCAGGGCCAAGACGGCGGCGGGGATGCGGATAATCCTCCCCCATTTCTTTTCTCGGAGCCGTTCGAAGAGGTTCAGGTAACCGGCGGCCCCCACGAGGACGAGGATTGGCAGGGTGTGGTGGAACAGGCGCAACGACATCCAGTCGCCGCCGATGGCCGCCAGATATATCCAGTACAGGAGGCACCCCGTGAGGAACGGCAGGACCCTGGCCCCCCACCGCCTCCAGGGGAAGAAGACCGCGCCGACGAAGAGGAGCGCCTGGGCCTTCACGAAGGTCAACAGGTACTCCAGGCCCCGGCCGATGACCCGCAGATTGATGCCCACCTTGGCGTAGAACGTGTTCGGCAGCCAATCTCCGTAGTACGAGAGCCGGAAGATGAGCTGGCCGGCGACCATGAGCACGCCGGGGGCGAGGAGGAGGGCCGCCCGCAGCGGCCGCCTCCCCTTCTCCAGGAGGACGACAACGAGGGCCGGGATGCCGAAGAGGACGGCGTCGGGGCGCGTCAGGACGCTCAGACCGAGGAACACCCCCGCTCCCAGCGTCTCGCGCAGCCTCGCCTTCTCGTCGGCGCCCTCCCGTCCGAGGAGGAGGTAAAACCCCGCCAGGAGGGTCAACGCCAGGGTGGAGACCTCCATGGAGCCCGGGAGGGTCCACCAGATGAAGGTGCCGTTGAGGGCCAGGGCCAGCGCCGCCGCCGGCCCGAGCCAGGAATCCTTCCCCGCGATGCGGCGGCCCAGGAGCCAGACCAGGCACAGCGCGCCGGCTCCGGAAAGACCGGCCAGGAGCTTCACCGCCAGCGTCCCGGGGATGCCCAGACCGATGAGCGGCGTGAGGGTGAGGACCCACAGGAAGTTGGTGTAACCCTCGACCCGCTCGCCCACGTTGTACACCGGTCCCTGCCCCTGGGCCCAGTGCTGGGCGTAGCGCAGGGTGATGTAGGCGTCGTCCGCCGAAAGCCAGTTCATCCGGGAGCTGTACCAAAGGGAGAGCCCCAGCCAGACCGCCAGGGCGATGACGAGGAGCGACCGCTGTAGTCCTTCCCCGTTTGCCGGGGGCATAGCTCGCTTCGCTCGGTTCTCCACCTCGGCCCCTAGAAGGTTTGGGCGATGCTGAAGTGGAGGCGGCCCTTGGGCACGTCCTCGCTCCAGCCGTAGTCGAATCCCAGGAGCCCCACCATGGGGATGTCTATCCGGACGCCCACGCCGTAGCCGAAGACCAGGTCGCCCCAGTCAACCTCCGTCAGATTTCCCCAGGTGTTCCCCGAATCCAGAAAGGTCATGCCGTACACCATGTTCTCCACGATGGGGACGCGGTACTCGAGGTTGTAGTAGAGCTTGAAATTACCGCCGATGACGTTACCGTCCGAGTCGCGGGGCGAAAGGCTGAAGTCGTGGTAACCGCGGACGTCTGACCCGCCGGTGTAGAAGCGCTCGTAGACCGGGACCTTCTCCGTGTCGGAGTAGGAGTCTGCGAATCCCGCGTAGAGTCTCATCGCCAACGCCGTTTTCCAGAAGCCGGGGAAGTAGGTGGTGGCGTAGCCCGTTATCTTGTAGAAGTCCTGGTCCCCGCCGAAAGGGCCCCCGGCGACCTCGAAGCTCAGGTACTGGCGTGAGCCGGTGGTGGGGAAGAAGTAGTTGTCGCGTGTGTCCCGCATGAGGGAGAGGGTCACCGAACTGGTCAGCTTGGTGCCGGCGGCCTCCCGGGTGGACTCGCTGGCGTCGTCGTAGGGGTTGATGGTGTTCTCGGCGTAGTCGTACCGGATCCGCCAGGAGGCGTCATCGCCCAGGGGGCGCCCCACGAGGCCGTAGAAGCCGAACTTGACCTGTTCGTAATCGAAGCGGGTCTGGACCGAGGAGTGGTAGGCGCCCGCACCGACGGCGGTGTGGGTGTCCAGGAACCAGGGCTCGAGGAAGGAGAGGGAAAGGTTGGACACGGTGGCGCCCAGGTCGGCCGAGAGGGTGAGCTCCTGACCCCCGCCCTTGGACTTCCAGATTTCGGGCAGCGCCTCGGTGTCGAAGTTGATCCATCCGATGGAGAAGTTGGCCATCAGGCCGTCCCGGGTGGAGTAACCGCCCCCCACCGAGATGCGCGTCGTCCCCTCGCGCTCCACCACCCGCACCGTGAGGTCAATGACCTTGGCCACCGGGTCTATCCGCCAGTCAGGGACGACGTTCTCGAAGTACTGCAGGTTGAAGATGCGCTCCAGGGAACGGCGGAAGGCCTTCCCGTCGAACACCTCGCCCGGGTAAATGGTGAACTCGCGCCGGATGACCTTGTCCTTGGTGAAGGTGTTGCCGACTATTTCGATCTTGCCCACCGTCGCCGGCTCGCCCTCGTCCAGGACCCAGTGGTACGTGACGGTGTTCGTCTCTTCGTCTATCTCCTTCGGTTCGTCTATCTGGAGGAAGACGTAGCCGTACTCCCAGTAGTCGTCGCGGATGGCCTCCAGGGAGGCTTCGTAGGCGCCGATGTCCAGGACGTCGCCCGGGGCGATCTGGAGGTCGCGCTCGATCCGGCGGTCGGACAGGATGTAATTCCCCTCCCAGGTCACGCCGCCGAAGTAGTACCGCTCGCCCTCGTAGATGGTGATCAGGATGTCCACCTCGTCCTCGGTGTCCGAGAAGTCGAGCTTGTAGTCCTCCACCCGGGCGTTCAGGTACCCGCCGTTGTTGTAGCCGTCCACGATGGCGGCGAGGTCGCTCTCGAACACCTTCTGATCGAAGGTCTCCGAGTTCCACCACTCGTCCTCGGAGAGCTGCATGAAGAGGTTGCGTATCTCCCAGTCCGAGTAGGCCTCGTTGCCCTCGAAGGCGATGGTGCGGATCCAGATCTCGGAGCCCTCCTCGATGACGAACTTCACGTCCACCGTGCCGCCGGAGCCGGGCGAGGTCTCGGGGGTGACGCGGCAGTGGATGAGCCCCTTCTCGTCGGCCATGTCCTCGATAGCCAGCACGGCCGTGTTCAGGACCGACGGGTCGAGGGGTTGACCGCTCTTGACCCGGCTCTCGATGGCATCGGCCACGTCGTCCTCGTTGAGCTCCTCCACGCCGACGTAGGACACGACGCCGATGGTCCCCCGTTCCACCACCTCGAAGATGAGCTTTACCCCGTCCTCGTAGGGCTCCGTCAGGACGGCGACGTCGTCGAAGACACCCTGATCGAATAGACGGGTGATGTCGGCGGCGACGGCGTCGGGGTCCAGGGGCTGGCCGACGCGCGAGGAGACGCGCTCGAAGACGTACTGGTCGTCGTAGATGCGGTTGCCGCGGACCTCCATGGCGCGGATGACGGGCGCCTGGTCCTGCGCGTGGGCTGTCGCACCGAGGAGGAGGACGACAAAAAGGGCGTAAACGGGGCCTTTTATGGGCATGATTGCGACGGCGTTCCGACGGATGGTGTTGTGGCAGGCGATTTTGCCACGTCGGCCGAGGGGCTGTCAACCTCGGAGGAAGGCCCGGATTAAAAAGACGAGGGTTCCCGTCGTCCGAGCCCCCCTTCAATACGCAGACGACGTCAAATGGTGCCCGCCGACAAGTCTTGACGGGAGGGTGGTCCGGGGTATATGTTGGTCGCTCGGGAGGACTATGCGGCGCTCTCTTCTCATCTCATCGTCGCTCCTCGCGGCGCTCCTCGTCCCGGGCTGCGACACGCCCTCGGGACCCGCCTCTCCGGCGGAACTCGGCTATCTCTGGGCGCGGGCCCTGGCCGACCCCGTGGCCGGGGACTGGAACCCAGACACCCCCTGCTCGGGCGTTTCGGGCGTCGTGGACCCGGACGGACTTCTCACCGACTCCGGTCTCTTCGAGAGCCGCTGGCTCCTCTACTACCGCGGCGCGGAGGCGTACCTGGAGGTGACCGTGGACCCATCCGGCGGGATTTCCACCCGGGAGGTAGACCTGGCCGGCGCTCACGGAGAGGAAGCGGAGGTTCCGCAGTCCAAGGATTCGCCGGGTATCATGGATTCGGTGAGGGCCTATGTCGAGTCCGAGGGACTTCTGCCGCCGCCGACGGTGCTCCGGCGGGTCGGGATGGGGCTCCTCGCTTCGACGGGGGCCGACGCGTCGTGGAAAATCGAGGCGGGCTACGACTACCCGACGCCCATCTGCGGTGACTGGGCCGGCGAGGATTCTGGGGCGGCGGTGGACTTCATGCTCACCGAGCTCGACTACGTGGACCACTTCCGCTTGACCATCGAGGTGGCGGGGGCGGACGAGACCTTCGTCATCGAGCGGATGGTCCCACGCGACACCGACGATGACGATTATCTGGACTGGTTCGGCGCCACGGCCTACTTCTGGGACGACACCCTCAAGCTGCGGGTGGACGGCTACCTGGACCCCTTCACCGGCCACGTGGACGGGACTTGGTCCTGGGAAGCATTCCCCCTGGAGGACTCCGGCGTGTGGGAGGCCGACCGGGTACGTTTCGACTACTGCCCCGTTCTGGAGCTTTACGTGAACCCGGGAACGGGCGAAGTGGAATAGACGGCAGGCGGGTTTCCATGCCCACCCGTCCGGTCATCCGCCGCCTTGTGCCTGAATGTAGGGTGGGGACTTCAGTCCCCGCCGTTTTCACGTTCCCAGCCCCGACCCTCACCCTAGCCCTCTCCCTAGAAGGGAGAGGGAATACGCGGGCCGACCTGAAGGTCGGCCCCTACGAGGGTGATTCGTCGAGGGCGCCATATTTAAAAGGGCGGGCCCCTGAGCCCGCCCCTTTTACCGTTTCCGGTGACGCGGCCTACTTCTTCACCGGCGGGGTGAACTTCCACAGGTCGGTCAGCGTGCCGACGCTACCCAACACGTTGGTGAGCTCCAGCGGGAAGAAGACCTTGTTGGCCTCGCCCTGGGAAATCTCGTTGAGGGTGTCCATGTAACGCAGGGCCACGAGGTATCCGGGGGCGACGGAGGCGTCCACGGCGGTCTTGATGAGCTCGATGGCGGCGGCCTCGGCCTCGGCGCGGATGCGGCGGGCGTCGGCGTCACCCGCGGCTTCCAGGACCTGCTTCTGCTTGTAACCCTCGGCGGTGAGGATGGCCTCCTGCTTCATGCCCTCGGCGCGGGCGATGCGGCTCTCGCGGTCGCCCTCGGCGCGCAGGATGGCGGACCGCTTATCGCCCTCGGCTTCGAGGATCTTCGCGCGGCGCTCACGCTCGGCGGTGGACTGCATCTGCATCGCCGCATCAATTTCGGGCGGGGGCGTGATGTCCTGCAGCTCCACGCGGTTGACCTTGACGCCCCACTTGTCCGTGGCCTCGTCGAGGACCAGCCGCAGCTTGTTGTTGATGACGTCGCGGCTGATGAGCGTCTCGTCCAGGTCCAGCTCGCCCATCACGTTACGCATGGTGGTCTGGGTCAGCTTCTCGATGGCCTCGGGGAGATTGCGAATCTCGTAGAGCGCCTTGGGCGGGTCGGTTATCTGGAAGTACAACAGCGCGTTGACCTGCATGCGGACGTTGTCTTTGGTGATGACCGCCTGGGAGGGGAAGTCGAAGACCTGCTCGCGGAGGTCCACCCGGTCGTTGAATTCACGCTGGGTGTAGGTGCGCCCGCGTATGTTGACGTTGCGGGTCCAAAGCACCCGGCGCGGCTTGTCTATGATCGGGATGATCAGGTGCAGGCCGCTCTTCAGGGTTTTCGCGTACTTGCCCAGGCGCTCGATGACCATCACCTCGGCCTGCTTGACCACCTTGAACCCGGCGATGGCGAAGACCAGCAGGAACAGAAATATCGCGCCCAGGGCGATGATCGTCCCGATGCTCAGGCCGCCCGTGTCCGCGGCGAAGCTGGCCGTGGCCAGGCCCAGCACCGAGGCGGGGACCAGATAGCGCAGTTTCAGCAAATCACACCTCCGTCACGGTCGTAGAGAGGTTTTTGGACTAAAAAAAGAGGGGTCCGGCGGCGCCGGGTCATTCGCCCTCGTGGGGGGCGATGATGAACTTGATGCCGTCCAGGCCGATGAGCTTGACCCGCCGCCCGATCTCGAAGGATGTGCCGTCGTCCTTGGGCCATACGGCGCCCCATTCCTCGCCGCCCACCTTGACGTAGCCCCGCCGGTCGTAGCTCACCGGCTGGGTGACGATGCCGGTCTTGCCCACCAGGGCCTCGATGTTGGTCTTGGTGTCCTCGGTGTGGGCGACCTTTTCGGCCTTGACGAAGAATTTGCGGGTCAGGAAGAGAAACATGCCACCGGCCAGGACGAAGACGGCTATCTGCCAGACGACGGCCATGCCGGTGAGGGACACGGCGGCGGTGAGCATCCCCGCCACGCCGAAGGGCAGGAGGAAGAAGCCGGGGACCACGATTTCGGCCACGGCCAGGAGGAACCCGGCGATGAGCCACAGGTGCCATGCTTGAATCATGGGCGCTCCTTGGAGAAAACTTATCCAGTTTACCCTTGTATTATACCGGGTCGGGGGGAAAAAAACAGCGAGGAAGTTTTAGTCGTCCAGTAGATCGGGCCGGAGCCGGCGCGTGCGATCGAGGGCCCGCTCGCGGCGCCATCTTTTTACCGCCTCGTGGTTGCCGGAGACGAGCACGTCGGGGACGGTCATCCCCCGAAACGCCGCCGGCCGGGTGTACCAGGGGCAGTCCAGGAGCCCCTCGCCCTCGAAGGAATCCTCCAGGGCCGCCTCGGCGTCGGAGAGGACGCCGGGGATGAGCCGCACCGCCGCCTCCACCGCCGCCAGCGCCACCAGCTCCCCCCCTGACAGGACGAAATCCCCCAGCGACAGCTCCAGGTCCGCCAGCGTCCGCACCCGCTCGTCCACGCCCTTGTAGCGGCCGCAGATGAAGACCAGGTGCTCGGCCAGCGAGAGCTCCCGGGCCAGGGGGTGGTCCAGCACACGCCCGCCGGGATCGGTGAGAATCACCCTGGACTCCGGCCGCCGAAGGTCCTCCACCGCGGCGAAGATGGGCTCGGGCTTCAGGAGCATCCCCGCCCCGCCGCCGAAGGGCTCGTCGTCGGCCAGGTGGTGGTCCCCGCCGCAGTAGTCCTTCAAGTCCACCGCGCTCAGGCGGGCCAGACCCTTCTCCTGGGAGCGCCCGGCGATGGACGTCTCCAGGTATGCCCACACCGGGCCGGGGAAGAGGGTGATGATGTCGGCTTCGAACATCAGGGTGCGACGACAAGCTCGATGCCGTCCTCGACGTAGTAGTCGTGGCCGTTGACGGTGACCGGCCCCAGCGGCTGGTAGCCCCAGAGGTGGAAGCTGATGCGGCCCGCGGGCGGCGCCGGCACCGTGCCCCAGTCCTCCCCGTTGACCGACGCCGGCAGGTTGGCCTCGGGGTTCTTATTTAAAATAACCAGTTGGGAGAATTTTTCGGGCAGGTACGGCCGCACCGTGGGAAGCCCCACGTCCTGCATGGCGTAGAGGCCGTAGTCGTCGCGGAGCCAGACGACGATGTGGACCGCCTGCCAGCGGGAGAAGCTCCCGGTGCGCTCCACCTTGTCCCACCGGGGCTGGAAGCCGTCGGCGTCGGTGACCTCGGCCCCGGGGCGGATGTACAGCGGCGAGGAGAAGCCTTTCTCGGAGCGGAACTCGGCCAGGCCCAGGTACTCCACGTCGGCCGACATCTCCTTCAGCCCCACGGTGAGCTCGTTGAAGTCGAAGCCGCCCCACTCCAGCACGATACTGTCGCCGACGGCGGTGGCGTTGACGCGGAAGTTCAGGATGCCTATCTCCTCGAAGTGGTAGAGCGCCGCGTCGTAGGAGAGCTCCGCCCCCGCAGCGAAGCAGAGGATGAGCATGAAAACGGCGGTCGTCCGCATGGGCCCTCGAATCAGGAAAAGCTCTCCAGGTCCACGATTTTCAGCTCCCCCACCGGCCCCGCGAAGAAGTTCTGTGCGATGGCGAGGAAGGTCTCCGAAACGTCGGTGGCGTGGAAGGCGTGACCGCCGCCGGAGCCGGAGAAGTTGGCCAGCCCGTTGGCGTCCAAGAGCTCGTCCACGGCGCGGGCCGTCTCCTCGGCCGAGTCCACCAGCGTCACCCTCTCGCCCATGGCCTGGGCGATGACGTCCTTCAACAGCGGGTAGTGGGTGCAGCCGAGGACCAGGGTGTCCACGCCCTCGCGGCGGAGCGGCTCCAGGTAACTTTGGGCGACCCAGCGCGGGACGGGGCCGGTCAGCCAGCCCTCCTCGGCCAGGGGGACGAAGAGGGGGCAGGGGCGCGAATGGACCGTCGCGTCCGGCCTCAGGCGGTGGATGGCCTCCTCGTAGCTGCCGCTGGCGACGGTGGTGCGCGTTCCGATGACGCCGATGACGCCGGTTTTCGTCTGGGCGACGGCGGCCCGAGCCCCGGGCTCCACCACCCCCACCAGGGGTAGCTTCGCCTCTCGCGCGAGTGTGGGCAGCGCCGCGGCGCTGGCCGTGTTGCAGGCGACCACCACGAGCTTGACCCGCATACCGGCGAAGAAGGCCAGGGCCTGGCGCGTGTAGTGGATGATGGTGGCCGGGGATTTGCCGCCGTAGGGCACCCGCGCCGTGTCGCCCAGGTACACCAGGGTTTCGCGGGGCAGGCGCTCGACCACCGCCCGGGCCACGGTCAACCCGCCGACGCCGGAGTCGAAAATGCCGATGGGTGCGCCGGGATCGATAATTTGTTCGTTTATCTTAGTTTTCACTTTGGACAAATAATAGCATACTGCAGTTCAGTCGGCACACGATATAAAAAAGGCGGTCAACGCCGCTAATTTATTATCATCATGTGTGTTTTAATTCAGAAGGACATACTTCATGCTCCGGATCCCAAAAAATGACATTAAAAACACCTTCTACCAGTAACCCCCAAATTCGTTCTTCGCCAGATAGTCTGAAACGGACAATTTCATCTTGTTGTATCCTTAATTCGTCTATTAAAATACCTTGAGCTTCTGTAATAATATTTTCTAATGGGATGGACTTTGCTGGGTGATTACCTCTGAGTAATTCTTTCCATTTTAATTTTTCAAATTCTTTAACCTTCCGTATAATTTCTAGTAGCTTTACTCTTTGAATACTAGACCAACACCATTTACCATCTAGTTGTAAATAACTAAAAGACCATTTTGGATTTAATTCATAATATGCTGAAGGATTATACTCAATCGAAGGTTGTTTTTTAAACGTTTTTGGGTGTTCAATGTTTGGTCTCTTACTCTTTTTCATGTTTATTTAAGTGATATCCTCGTATAATATTCCTTCATGGATTCTAATGTTATCTCGTTGTTAGAGTGTTCTGTGGGTGCTAAGCCTTCACGGGCCTTTTTCCACGGGTCCTCTGAATGACTCAAATCAACAAGCCACTGGGTGTGTTTCTTACCGTAGAAAGAAAGAACCGCATCAATAGTTTCTTTCTGAATGCTTGATAAATTGATTGTATTACCATCCAAGCATTCCTTAATGACAAACATACCCTTATGCCTTTTATATAAGTTGGGAATGACAGGGCCAAAAGTCCACGCTTCGATGCGCTCATTAAAAAGAGGCGCATCATCCCAGACTAGCGACCATGCTTGGCAGTAATAGGCGAGCTTTTGTAAGCGCATCGTGGTGATTTCACCAGTCTTGCGTAGAATATAAGCTGCCGCATCGAATACTGTAGCCAATTGCCACCTCCTTGATGTTAAACAACACTAGAATAAAAACGAAGAATTTGTCAATCTTTACAGGTTCAGCTCACCCTGCCGCCCCCGCCGGGGCGTGAGGCCCAGGTGGTCCCAGGCCCGGGGCATGGCCACCCGCCCCTGGGGGGTGCGGGCGATGAAGCCCTCCTGGATCAAAAACGGCTCGTGGACCTCCTCCAGGGTGTCCGGCTCCTCGCCCACGGCCACGGCGATGGTCTTCACCCCGGTGGGCCCGCCGCCGAACTTGGCGCACAGGGTGCGCAGGACGGTCCGGTCCATCTCGTCGAGCCCGGCCGAGTCCACGCCGAGGAGCCCTAGCGCCTCGTCGGCCACCCTCGCGGTGACCGCCCCGTCGGCCTTCACCTCGGCGTAGTCGCGCACCCGGCGCAGCAATCTGTTCGCCACCCGGGGCGTGCCGCGGCTACGGCGGGCTATCTCCCCCACCCCCCTGTCGTCTATCCGGACGCCCATGATTTTAGCCGAGCGCCGCAGGATGGTGTCTATCTCCTCCACGGGGTAGTAGCCGAGGCGCAGCGCCACGCCGAATCGCGCCCGCAAAGGCGATGACAGGAGCCCCACCCGGGTCGTCGCCCCCACCAGGGTGTAGCGCTTGAGGTCGAGCTTGATGGAGCGCGCCGCCGGACCGGAATCTATCACGATGTCCAGCCGAAAGTCCTCCATAGCCGGGTAGAGGTATTCCTCGACGATGGTGGGCAGGCGGTGGACCTCGTCAATGAAGAGGATGTCGCGGTGGTCGAGGGCGGTGAGGATGCCGGCCAGGTCGCCGGGGCGTTCCATGGCGGGTCCCGAAGTGCTCCGCATCTCCGCGCCGGTCTCGCGGGCGATGATGTGGGCCAGGGTGGTCTTGCCCAACCCCGGAGGACCGGAGAGAAGGACGTGGTCGAGGGCCTCGCCGCGCCGCCGGGCGGCCTCGATGAACACGACGAGCTGCTCGATCACCCCCCGCTGGCCGACGAACTCCGCCAGCTTGTCGGGGCGCAGGTTGCGCTCGACGAAGTCCTCGGGCTGCGGGGTGGGGTCAACGACGCTCGACTCGGGCACGCCGGCTCCTCGTATTACAGGCGGTACAGGGCCTTGAGCCAGCCCCAGGAATGCTCGCCGACCTTCTGGTCGCTCCAGCGGGTGATTATCCAGTCCCCGTCCTGCTTCTGCATGTCGAAATTGGCGTAACCGGTGATGTAGTAAGAATCGTAATCTTCATTGTAATAATAGATGATTCTGTAGTAAATCGGTCCGCTCGTATAGATGCTGGCCCCTTCGATTAGCGGTTCCATGTCCTTAAGAGCGAGATATATGTCAATCCCCGTGGCCTCGTAGAACATGTTGCGCGTGGCTGTCCGTTCCGAAGAGATGGTCCAAATACCGTCGGGGGGTATCCTGTAGTCGCCGGGTTGGGTGTCCCAATCCTCTCTGTCGAATGCGAAGCGGAAATCGTCGTCCAGAACCTGATACACGAAGCTGCTGTCCTGTATGGCGTAGGAATCTTCGAGGTAACGGAGCGTGTTGTAGGGTGTGGAGAGGTCGGGGCCCGGCCCCGGCGGCAGGCTGAAGCAGCCGCCGAGGAGCGTCAGGGTTGCGAGAAAGGGAATCGCTCTTCTCATTCTTCCTCCACACGCAAAACTACCCGCCCCGCCCCGGCTTGTCAAGGGAAAGAAAAGGGGAGCGGCCGGGCGCTCCCCCTTCACCAGGGCAATCCTTTCGCCTCAGAAGGCGACCACGGCGTCCAGCGTCACGGTGTCGTTTTTCACGTCGCCGGGCTCGTCCTCGGCCGTGTACTCGAGCTTGAACGCCAGCCACTCCAGCGGCGCGAAGCCCAACCCTCCGGCGATTCGGGAAAACTCGTCGTTCCCGGTAGCGGTGTCCGGGTCCCAGGAGCCGTAGCGCGCGAAGGCGTAAACAGGCGCGAAAATTTCGTCGAAGCGGAACACCGCCTCGGCGTAATACCCCGAAGAATCCACCGCCTCGTCCACGCCGTCTGCGCCCAGGACGTACTCGCCGGTCAGCTCCAGGCCCCACTGTTCGAGGTGCAGGTGCCCGCCGTAGCGCGCGGACTCCAACTTCTCGTCTTGGGCCCCCTCGTTGGACAGGACCGCCGAGGCGCCGAAGTGCAGCCAGTCCAGGGCGGGTACGACGTCCAGCCGGGCGCCGTAGGCCCAGCGGTCCGGCGCGGCGGGCTCGCCCTCGATCTCCGGCTCCTCGAGGGGGAGGTACAGCATGTACGCGTCAAAATCGAAGAACCCCGTGCGGGCGTAACCCGCGAAGCCCAGCTCGGTCATGCCGTCCTCAAAGCCCGTGCTCGTGGTCAGGGGTGCGCTCACCGTCGGGCGGTCCGGGGTCGCGTAACGCAGGAAGTCCCAGCCGAAGGGGACGTCGAAGTTCCCGAAATACACGCCGGCGGTGGTGAGAAAATCATCCCCCTCTGGCAGGTGGAGGTCCAGGAGGGTGGCGGCCGGCTCCACCTCGACGCGCCCATCCTCCTTCTCCAGGACGACCCCCGCGGCGTATTCGGCCCAGTCGGTGAAGACGCCCGTCAGGTCTACCTCCAGGGCGCCGAGGAGACCGTCCGTGGTCGTCTCGTCGGCGAGGGTCGCGGCGACGCCGGCGTCGAAGAAACCGGATAGGGCGGGGCCGTCGTAATCCGCCGCCGCCGTGATAGCGCAAAGAATCAGTAGAGCGGTGACAAGGCGGTGCAAGGTTCACCTCCGAGTTGAGTTAAAGCGTGTTATTTTTATATTATATCGTGGCACGATTGGGTCTGTCAAAAATGTGCCGCGGTGTTGCGACGATGTAGGGGCGAGTGTCCGCACCCGCCCGTTGAAGATTGAATCCTAAATGCGCTTGCGATGGCGTAGGGGCCGACCTTTAGGTCGGCCCGTTTTTCAAAGAAAGCCCTCACCCGGGCCCGAGCCTCGCGGATTGCGATGATATAGGGGCGGATGTCCAAACCCGCCCGCTCGTTCTGACTGGATGTAGCGCCGCGGCGGCCCGCGGAGGGGCCGCCCTACACTGCTTTGGGAGGAGGTTATGTTTTCAGCGGTTTCTTCTTCGCGGCGGGGAAGAGGACGTTGTTGAGAATCAGCCGGTAGCCCGGCGAATGGGGGTAGAGGGAGAGCTCGGTGGGCGGGTCGCCGACGAAGTGCTGGTAATCCTCGGGGTCGTGGCCGCCGAGGAAGCTGAAGGCCCCCTCACCGCAAACCCCGTAGAGGTACTTCACCTCGTCCAGGCCGTCCACGGTGGCCAGGACCACGCAGGAGTCCTTGACCTCGTCGCGGACGAAGGCGGTGTCCTGCCCCATGAAGTCGGGGATGGTGCGGACGTGGCACTGGGTCAGGAGGGTGGGAATCGGGTCGAACTTGGCGGCGAATTCGAAGAGGGTGAAGGTGGGCCGCACACCGGCGGGCAGGTCGTAGAGCCCCCGCCCCCGGGGCGTGTCTATGGACGAAATCTCGTACAGGTTCGGGTCGGGGTAAACCTCGAAGTCGCTGAAGGCCAGGCAGCGTGAGTAATCTAACTTGGAGTTGTAGCCCGGTGTGACGGGCGTGCCGTCAATGGAGGGGTCCACGATGTCAATCCCCGACGCGGCCAGGGCCACGTCCAGGCTCGCCGGGGCCGAGCACATGGCGAACAGGAACCCACCCGACTCCACGTACCGGCGAATCTTTTCCGCCACGGCCAGCTTGTGCTCGGGCACCGTGGCGTAACCGGCCTCGCGCGCCGCCCGCTCGAACTCCGACCGCATCGTGCGGAACCACTCCGCCTGGCCCTCGGACCGCGAAAATTTTCCGTACTGCCCGGTGAAGTCCTCGTGGTGCAGGTGGAGCCAATCGTAGCGGTCCAGAGCGCCGGAGAGGACCTCGGCGTCCCAGATACGCTCGTAGGGTATTTCGGCGTAGGTGAGCGCCAGCATCACCGCGTCGTCCCAGGGCTCGTAGGTGTAGGGGGCGTAAACCGCCACCTGGGGCGCCTTTTCCAGAAGGACGGAGTCCATGTTCTCCGTCTCGATGGTGGTCCGGATGGCCGCCTCGGCGGCGGCGTCCACCGGCTCCAGCGCCACGCCGCGCACCGCCGCCAGCTCGACCAGGCCCGGGACATCGGGGGTGAGCCAGCTCCCGCCGCGGTAATTCAGGAGCCACTCGCAGTCGTAATCCTCGGAAAGGACCCAGTAGGCCACGCCGTAGGCCTTGAGGTGGTCGGTCTGGGCGGAGTCCATGGGGATGAGGTAGGACCCCCACGCCGGGGCGAGCGTAACAAGGAGGGTGATGAAGAGGTTGCGTTTCATGGGACGGGTAATATACGGGCAGCGCGCGTCGTCGTTCCAGGAGGGGGACGTAAACGACGGGCGGGTGTGGACACCCGCCCCTACGGGGTTTGGTTCTAATTACAAATCTGCCAGGTCGTCGTCGGAATCGCCCTTCTTCAGCCGCTCCAGGTCCTCGGCGGCCTTCT
>Ga0307378_10000826_pt1 | contig 51994 bp, 56 predicted proteins | sample UN1MG_FD_202238 | JGI IMG/M metagenome (GOLD analysis project Ga0307378, IMG submission 202238) | Soil microbial communities from Risofladan, Vaasa, Finland - UN-1 | ecosystem: Environmental > Terrestrial > Soil > Coastal area > Acid sulfate soil | place: Finland: Risofladan, Vaasa | collected... | reverse complement strand
CCGGAGTTCACCTCCTGTCTCAGTTGCGGTAAGACCGCCCGGGGACTTAGGGATACATGTTCCTATTGCCACTCGCCAAACGTCGAAGGGATCACCCGTGTCACTGGGTTCTTCTCGAAGACCTCTGGTTGGAACAAGGGGAAGCTGGGAGAATTGAAAGAGAGGACACGCAACAACATCTCTTGAACGAGAAACGGTCGGGCTCCACCCACCTCTTTTTTTCTTTTTTTTATTTTTACCGATAAAGAGCAAATGTCATCCTTTTCACGATCAATGTTCAATAGTGAACCCTTCAGTCATTTCTTAGGCGATCTGGGAGGGTTCTTGAAAAGTATTATGTATCGTTAACACAGAAATGTAATACTGGAGTTTGAGCACATGGTGCATCTACAGGTCTCCGAGCATCGTGCGATCAACATTCGTAGGCGAAGCCTTTGCGATAATTGCTCGATAAAGAACTGTAACTCTTTTAGTCAAGGCAGGGTGATCGAATGCAACCAGTTCAAACCACCCTTTGTCGTATTCATGAAGTGCCGGGATTGCGGAGCCATCTACGATCCTTATCAGAACATTCGTTCCTTGGACTATGAGCTATGCTCGGAGTGCAACCACGCTGAAAGGGACCCCTTCCCCATCGCGTTGGTATGCTGTCCATGATCAGCCCAACAATCTCGGTCCAATGAGCTGCCAGACGATCAGGAACAGCACGAACATCGCCAGCAGATAGGTGATCGTATTAGTGTACTTCGTCCTCTCTTCCGATGAGGCGTTCCCCTTGAAACGCTTGACAATCGAATCAATACCATCGCGGAAGAGAAATCCTCCATCCAGTGGTACAGCCGGCAGTACGTTGGTAAGGCCGACCATCAAATTTATCCAGAATATCCAGTAAATGCTGTTGGCCAGGATCCAGAAGATATCCACCGGCAGGGCTCCCCATATTCCCGAGGCTTCGAACAGATCGGTGACCGGGCTCTGTATCGGGGAAAGTCCCTGGAACGGGAGGGCGATATATCCAAGGGATGACGCGATTATCGAGCTGAGATCATCAGCCCCCTTGTACGGGGTTGCTAAAAGTTCGACGATCACCTCGGGGCTGTTAACCCCGGCCCCCAAGTATGCTGAGTTAATGCCCATGAACCCGTAGTCTTGGAAATCGTCGTTAATTGATGCTGGACTTACGGTCTCGTAGTAATTCAGCCGGCTAACTAAAGTGATCGATGTGACGGACGTATCGACCACATAATCCTGTACATTTTCGTCATATGAAAGAACGGTGGCGTTTATCGTCTGACCACCATGGGTCTGTTTCAGTACGTTCACCAGACCATTCTCGTTGATGATCACGGTATCGTTGAGGGAATAGAGCATCATCCCGGACCTCATTCCAGCGTCATCGGCAGGATATCCCGCAGATATGGTGGTCAGTACCACCCCGGACGTCATCGTTGCTGTTGATATCTCATCATTGAAATAATAGGTGACGTTGACCTTGGACCCGGGGTCTGGAGCGTTATAGGATGAGAAATCTTCATATGAACTGATCTCCACATCATTTATCTCCACGATCTGAGCTCCGAACTTTAATCCCGCCATGTCGGCTGGCCCGTCGTTACTGACACTTATCACGATCGGATTATCCCTTATCGGTTCGACGTTGGCCATCATCGCTGATGAGAATATGAGGGCGCATACCAGACCTACGATGATGTTCGTGGCCGGTCCTACAGCGTAAACGTTCATACGTTTACGCTTTTCCACTTTACCTAGAGCTTCCTCGTCCGGTTCCACGAAGGCCCCCATAGGCACGATGAGAAGTAAAACTCCCATGGAGCGGATGGCCATGCCTCCCACGCGTGTGAGGATCCCGTGGGCGAACTCGTGAATTACGATGGCCACCACTAAACCCAGTATACCATACCACAAGGGGATGATCGGATTTATGCCCGGTATGCCCAAGATCATCTCCGGACCGGGAGCGCTCTCTGCAGGAATGCGATAGACGATGGTCGCTTCCCAGATCAACAACGCCATCATTAGGAACATGACCACTAAGCAAAGCCATTTGGAAACCACGGCATAATATTGCCAGAACCGCTTCGGTCTGGCTAGCCGATCGATGAAGTTCTTGCCACCTTGGGTCCTCCACATGAGAAATGGCCCGTAGGCGCTCATGCCATACTTCTTGAGCCATCCCCTTCGGTCAGCCATTCGCACAAAGGTAATGAATGCGATAATAGCGAACAGGACCAGCAGCAGGTCTTCGTACATCATTTGGCAGGAACAGAGCCTGGGTATAAAATACCTAACGCTCTCGGATCTCCCACACGTCCTCTGCCATGCCTGCATACAAGGTTTTGGGGTCGTTAGGGTCCAGGGGAACTTCGTCGGGAATATTTGCCACGCGTTTGATCTGGTCCTTTTTCAAGATCCAGTAATGAATACGCCATAGCTTCCCCTTCTTAAGGTGCACCTCCTCCTGGGTGGTGGTGAGGAAACCTTCTTCCTCCAGCATGTAGAAGACATCGCGATCTTCCGAGGTAAGACGGTTGTCTATGACCTCGTCAGTGTAACCGAAAAAGGAGAGGATGTACTCAGCAAGCTTTTCCAAGTCCTCTAGGGACATACCCTTCTTACCCATAGTATTGGATAATGCCTTTACTACTTCCTCCATACTTACTACTGTCAATTACCTTCTCCATCAGCCAAATCGTGGTAGAAATATAAATTAACTGACTTTTAAAAACAGTAATTATGAATCATTCCTCAATTTCGACCGGACTCCAAAGACCGTCCTTTCCCCACAGGCGCAAATAGATGAACACCTGCACCGGGATAAGAACGGCCAGTAATAGGAATGCCGCTACATAATCGTATGATTCGTCTATCACCCTGTAAACTTCCAAAGGAACGAACGTGTCGACCAAGGCACAGACAATGATGTACCAATACCTGAGGAAGTAAATTTTGGTCCATTCGGACCAGGGGATGGAGGCCTGCATGGACCGTTTGGAATGTAATGGCTCGGCCTCATCTTCCTCTTCATTGGTGACTATGATGACCCTTTTTTTAGCCATGTACATCAACGGAAATGACAGGCTACGAAATGATCATTGCCCTTATCCTCTAATTTTGGTTCGACATCTTCACAGATCGCTTCTCGGTAGCGACACCTGGTATGGAACCGACATCCTTTTGGAGGATTGGCCGGGCTAGGTACGTCCCCCGATAGTAGGATACGGTTGTGGTGCACATCTGGGTCCGGGACGGGTATCGAGCTCAGTAATGCCTCGGTGTAGGGGTGTGTAGGGTGTTTGAAGAGCTCGGACTTCTCTGCCGACTCGACCACCTTTCCCAGATACATCACGCAGACCCGGTCGCACATGTACTGAATGGTGCTTAGGTCGTGGGAGATGAAGATATAGGTGAGCTTGAAATCGATCTGCAGGTCGTTCAACATGTTCAGTATCTGTGCTTGCACTGAAACATCAAGGGCCGAGGTCGGTTCGTCCAAAACCACCAGATCGGGATTCAGCATGAGCGCCCTGGCAACACCGATCCGTTGTCTCTGCCCTCCGCTAAATTCGTGCGAGTATCGGTATATGTGGTCCTGTCCAAGACCGACCTTCTCCATCATCATGGCCACTTTTTCAGTGATCTCCTTCTTTTGCCCTATGCCATGGACAACTAGTGGTTCTGCCAAAATATCCTTGATGAGCATACGGGGGTTCAGGGACGAGTATGGGTCCTGGAAAACGATCTGCATGTCCTTCCTCAAGCGGCGCAGCTCGTCATCAGGTTTGACGTCCAGGGCATATCGGTCCAGGATCGATTGGAGGCGTGGGTCTAATGCCCTGCCCCTCCGGCCCCTTTTTCTAGTGCCATTGATAGTATCGCCCAGTTCCGTTTCCAGATCGATCAATTCCTCTCTGATGTTCCCGGGCATCTTGTAATAGACATGTCCGCTGGTCGGTTTGGTTAACATGAGCATGCATCGGCCAGCGGTGGTCTTGCCACAACCGCTTTCTCCCACGAGGCCGACGGTCTCCCCCTTTTTGACGACCAGGTTGATATCATCAACGGCTTTGACGCTGGCTATACTGCGGTTAAGAAGTCCGCCGCGGATAGGGAAGTGCTTCTTCATCCCCCGGCACTCGATCAAGATCTCATCCACTTGACCCACCTCCGTTGTATAGGTGGCAGGCCACTAGATGGCCGGGCCTCACTTCCTTACTCTCTGGCTTATTTACTTTGCAATATTCCATGACATATGGGCAACGGGTGTGGAACCGGCATCCACCGGGTGGTTTGATGAGGTTAGGCACGTTCCCTTGAATGGTCTCCAGTCGCGTCAATTGAACGGCCACGTTGGGTATGGAGTTCATTAGACCTTGGGTGTACGGATGCAGCGGCTCCTTGAATATGCTGGCCTTATCCGACATTTCCACAATGTTTCCCGCGTACATGACGCCCACTCTGCTACAGGTCTCGGCTATGATCCCCAGATTATGGGTGATCATGAGAATGGACGTCCCCATCTCATCTTGTAGCTCCTGCATCAATTTCAGTATCTGGGCCTGTATGGTCACATCCAAGGCGGTGGTAGGCTCATCGGCTATCAGCAATTGCGGTTTACAGGCAAGAGCCATTGCGATCATGACCCTCTGTTGCATGCCCCCGCTCAATTCATGGGGGTAGGATTTCAATACGTTCTTCGGATCGGGTATCCTGACCAGACGTAACATGCGCAGTGCCTTGGCGTTGGCCTCCATCTTCATCGGCCTTTGGTACCTCCTCATTATGGGTATCTTGGACATGAATACGAATTGTAATGCATCCGGGTTGGTGCTCATTTTAGTATAGATCCGTTTATAGAACGAGTATCTCGGTCCACCCATTTTCCTAAAGGTACGACGAACGAAACTACCGCCGCATTGGGGACAAACGGTCTGGTCCTCCTGAACGGTCGCATTGCAGCTGGAACAGTGAAAGGTTCCTTTATCGCCGTTCTTCATGGACACCTTTGTATAGGTCTCATCACGCTTGCGTTCCTCATCCAATTTCTTGAGCACGGATTCGGCCAGCTCCTTTTTCTCGTGCAATAAGATAATTTCGGATATCTGATCCCCGGCTGTGAATACAGGGTTGAGGGCGCTCATCGGTTCCTGGAAGATCATGGATATGGCCTTACCCCGTATCAAACGTATGTCCTTCCTATCTAACTTCAGAATGTTGACCATGCGTTGGTTGTCCAGGGATAAATGCTCCGTTCGGTTCTTTACGCGTCGTCGACCGATCTTATTGAGCATTCTATCCATGACATTTTCCTTACGTTGACCGATCTTTTTGAGCAGTTCGATAGGTGTGACGAACTTGATGGCCCCTTTCTCGATTTTGCCAGGCGGGGTGGGTATCAATCCCATTACCGAGTTGGCTGTTACGCTCTTGCCGCAACCGCTCTCTCCTACCAGACCGAACGTCTCACCTTTACGGATCGACAATGTGACGCCATCAATGGCTTTTACCACTCCAGCCTTGGTATAGAAATTGAGGTAAAGGTCCTCTATCTGTAATATGGTGTCTTCGTCCATTACTTTACCTCCTTAATCTCGGGTCGAGAATATCCCTCAGTGCATCACCTAATAGGCTGAAGCCCATAGTGAACAGTAATATCATAGTACCAGGGAAGACGACCACCCACCAGGGATTGATCGGTTCCCCCAGGTAATAAACGGTGCTAAGGAAGAATTGTTGACCATCGGAGACCATACGTCCCCACTCGGCATATCCTGTCTCTACACCGAAACCTATGTAGCTTAGACCTGCAGCGACCAGTACTACCGAGCCCATGTCCATGGTCACGCTCACTATAATGGGTGAGAGGGAGTTTGGTACGATATGTTTGAACAGGATGCGATTACGGCTAGCACCTATCGCCCTAGCTGCTTCGACGTAGGTGTTCTCCTTGACCGACAGCACCTGTGCCCGTATCAATCTGGCATATGGTGGCCACCAAACAATGATCAATGCCAACATAAGATTGATCAGAGTACGCTCCAAGATGGAAGCTATGGCCATGGCCAATATCAGTGCTGGTAAGGATAGGAAAACGTCCGTCAGGCGCATTATTAAATCGTCGATCTTGCCCCCGTAGTATCCGGACAATGCTCCAAGCATGATGCCTACTATCATAGCTGTGAACACCACGAACAAGGCGATGGTAATTGAGGTTCTAGCACCCCACACCAATCCATAGAGCATATCCGCACCCCATTTTCCTGTTCCAAGCAGATGACCAGGAGCTCCAGGTGGCTGAGGGTCTCCAAAATCTTTGGGGATGACCATCGGGTCTCCAAGGCCCGGAGGGGAGATGAAGGGTGCAAATAATGCAATAAGGACTATGCTCAGGACCATAATGAGCCCCATCATTGCAGTGATGTTCTCTCGGATGAGACCTAGAGAGTTCTTCAGCTCCTTTATCCTGGGTCTCAATTCTTGCGACAGCCCACCCAATCCGAGGGCCGTCATTGATGCCGATCCAGGCTTATTGGGGCGCACCTTCTGTGATCGTGCTTTCCCGGAACTCTTCCCTTTATTCTTAATTATCTTCAATTAGGCTCACCCCAGACGAACTCTTGGGTCAAGATAGGCGTACATGACATCAACTGCAAGGTTCACTATAACGTAAATGAAGGCCACCAATAGACAGAAACCTATGACGGACGTGGAATCCAGTACTCTGATCGATTGGGCCGACCATTTCCCAAGGCCTGGCCAAAAGAATATGGATTCTGTCAGGACCGCACCTCCCAGCAGACCTCCGAAAGCTAGCCCTATCACGGTGGTAGTAGGTATCATGGCATTTTTTCTCGCATGCTTCCAAATGACCGAACGATCGCTCAGACCTTTGGCCCGAGCTGTTCGGATATAATCAAGATTAAGCACCTCCAGCATGCTGTTGCGCATGATCCTTGTAACGATGGCAATGGTGCCGAACGACAAGGTGACCGCGGGCAATATTAGATGATATATTCCATTGAAGAACAAATCGAAATTACCGATCAACAAGGAATCGATCAGCAGAAAACCTGTATAACGTGGAATGTTCCCTTCAACTATGAACGATATATCGTAACGTCCACCTGCAGGGAACAATTTTAATTGGTAATAGAAAACAAATTGAAGTATCAATGCCAACCAGAAAATAGGCAGGGACACACCTAACAAAGAGACCACTCTGGTCACGTGATCGAACGGTTTGTTACGTCGAACGGCCGATCTCATCCCCAGGAATATGCCTATCCCAACGGCAATGATGATACTGACGATGGTCAATTCGAACGTGGCTGGGAAATATTTTAAAATGGCATCGGTGACTGGCAGACCAGCGGTCCGGGACCAGCCCCAATCCCCTTGGATGACCCCCTGTAACCAATAAATGAACTGGGTCCAGATAGGTTCATCGAAGTGGTATCTTTCAAAGACCTGTGCGATCTGACTCGGGCTCATCTTTTCGTTAATATAAGCGGCCGCAGGGTTGCCTGTTATTCGGGTCAGTGTGAATACGATTATCGAGACCCCGAGAAGAACTGGAATCAGCAACAGCAATCTTCTAATTATGTAATTGAGCAACCTCATTAGATTCAAACCCCGCTTGCCTGGATTTCATTACTGATCGGCTTTTTTCATTTAGATAATGGGTTTATAAAAAAATTAAAATGGGAAGGGGTTTAAATTTCGATCCTGGCTATGATCATATCCAACACGGTGTCGGCGCCAGCTCCCGCATCAACAGCCGGAACATCGGAAGCCTTCAAAAAGTCGGCTGCCTTGGTCAGGTTGAAGTCGTATAACGGGACATTCGCCGAATAACCGAACATACCCTCCGGGATAGGACCGTTTGGCTGTATGGCGGTGCCCTTCAGACCTGAATCGATGTACGTTGCGTAATCGAAGGCATGAGCGAAGGCCAGCCTAACGTTCTTGTCGGCGAAGAAATCCATCGGTACGTTGGTCTTTTCCGGGTTGGGCAGGGCGGTCAGGTTCAGAGCCTGGTTCAGACCCAGGAAGTCCACGTTGAAGGTACCTATGCCCTGGGTGATGTTGATTCCTGCAACACCCTCGACATCGGCCTTCTGGAACCTGGGTATGGCTGCGCAGTCGACGTCTCCAGCCTTCAGCAGCAGGATCCTGGTGGCGGCGTCAGCAACCTGTCGGATGATGACGTTCTTTATAGCTGCGGGCTCGTCCCAGTATGCGTCGTTGCGGACCATGCTGATATAATCGCTGGACTGCCAATCGACGAACTCGTAGGGACCGGTTCCGCACATGTGGTTATACATGTACAGGTAACCATCGTAGCTCATACCTCCGTTCAACTCCACATAGTCCTTGGAAATTACACCGCCAACGTTGTAGGCCATCACGTATAGGAAGGCCGGGTAGGCGCTGGTCAGGTTGATCTGTATGGTGTAGTCGTCCGATGCCCATATGGCATCATCTATGACATCAGCGGGGATGCCGGGGGTGAAGGTTGAATTATCGGCGCTGTAGGAACCCTGGTCATAATCATAGTAGTCGGGTATGGTGACCTGTCCTAACATCCAGACCGGTCCGTGAGGATCGTTCAGCATTAGCGCGCGGGCCAGGCTGTACTTCACGTCCTCGGAGGTCATATCGGTACCGTCGTGGAACACCACATCTTCCTTCAGATGGAAGATGTATTGAAGACCATCGGCGGAGATACCGCCGTTATCAACGGTAGGAACCTCAGTTGCTAGAACCGGTATAAGCTCGGATGCGGAGGTACCGTTGTAGAAGATCAAGTTCTCGTAGACGTTCTGCATGATCTCTCCACCGGCGGTCTCGTAGCCTACAGCGGGGTCCAAGCTCTCTGGGTTACCATCTATGGTGGCCATGACGAAAGTGTCCCCATCGTAGCTTGATGGGGCTCCAGCTGGAGCAACATCTGGCTTATCGAATGAGTTGTATATCAGACCGGATTGCATGGGGTTGAAATAATAGCCGCTGATCCAAGACCTCTCAGCATGGAACTGGGTCGCTTGAGCGGTCCAAATGAAGACGCAATCCTCGTACATGTCCATCTCCATATCTTCGTATGCTGCGGCCCTATCAGTAGTATTCAGAATAGACTGAGCCTCGACGATCATGGTATCCAGCGTGCTGTTGAAGTATCCTATCATGCTGGCATATGTTCCAGATGAATGATAGAAAGGCTGGACATAGTTATCGGGGTCAGCGTAGTCGGGGGCCCATCCAAGGAACATGGCAGGCATGGCTCCGTTCTTCCTGAGCTCAAGGTACTGGGCCCACTCGACTCCGGTAGCGGTTATCTCGATCTTACCGGGGTTCAAGGACTCAAGCCCCTGCTTCATTAATTGGCAGGCTAAGGCCCTGACGTCGTTCCCTGAGTTATAGAATAGTTCAAGTTTAAAGCCCTTATCCAACCAGTTCGTAGCCTCTGGTTCGGGCTCTTCATCTCCACCCATCAGCAACACGGCACCCACGGCGGCGACAACTAGTACAGCCACTACAATAATGGCTATTAACTTGATGTTCATGCCACCCTTGGCCGCGGCCTCAGGTTTGATTTCACTTCCTTCCATTCTCAATCCTCCTTTTTCTCCCTGTGATAATAAATGACTGGGAGATTGACGTTTGTATGCAATTTGTTGCTATAAATACCTTTGTCGATTCTAGACCCTCGAAAAAGGTATCCAGTAAGGTGAAATAGGGACTACTTTTTTGAACAATTTGAACTGTTTGTTATCCAACAATTAGCCAATATTATTGTCATTATGATGGTAAATAAGTATCAATTATTGGCAATATGAATAAATTTTCAAAAAGATATTATTTCATCCATTGTTTATAATTAGCAATATTCGAAAAAGAGCATTAAAAATCGTTGATCAGTTTTTTCGCCCACATCAGTTTTTTCTTCTTTATGAAGAGGTCACTACCTTCCTTGGGAAAAGGCCGATCAAAATCCCAACCTATCATTCGAATGTTCTCGACCCCGAAATGACGGGCGATCATGTAAGCCCGGTCACCATCGGTGAATCCTCCAAAATTATATACAACGCCAAAAGGCTGGCATTGAACCGTTGGAATAACAGGGCCTTTCAATATCGGTACATAACGTTCGATCGATTCAATATTGTCCGCATGAGCGTGCACAAAGATGAGCGCTCCCTTCGAACTAGCCTCGATCTCATATTGCACGTCGCCATCTAGATCGGAAACAATGATATCTGGCAAGATCCCCTGTCGCACCATTCTTCCCGTGGCCGAGCCGGCCGAGATGAGCGTGTCATCAATTGACATTCTGCTCAGTTCGTGTTCTAATGATGCCGCCGCTCCACATATCGACACTCGGCTTCCCAAACAATCGACAATCGTACGAAAATTCACTACTTGTCTGTCCTTAACAAGTTTCGCAAGGACAGTCGCTGACCTCGCATCCGCTCTAGCGTCATATCCGAAATCAGCCAGAATATCAAGGTATATCGGCTTCCAACGAGCCCATTCCATTCTTAAGCCTCAGGATACTGTTGAGGCTCGATCTCCCCCTCAACCTCAGGTGAGAGCTTGCGCGCGTATCCTTTGAGGTTCAAGTTAATGAGGCCGCTGAAACCCCCCAATAGGAATCCGATCATCACTTGCAGAAATATGACGTATTCCCCGTAATTAGGGTATCCGAAGATAAGGGTCGCCAGGTCAAATGACGCTTGAAGAATGAAGGCGATAGCGAACAGGCTGGTGCTGACTATCAGACTTGTGCTGTATATCTTGCCGAACGAGAGATAATGGTTGATGAACTTTCCTGTCTGGTAGGAGAAGAAGGCGAAAACCCACATCCAAAGGAGGATGCTTGATGTTTTCAATAGTAGGGATAGGGTGCTTGACTCAGTATCCCTTGTTAGCGAGTCCCAGGCAAAAAATATGCCTGCGAAGAACAAGATGGCCGCCATAATGGCGAAGGGGATCATCTGACTTCCGTTCATGACCCCTTCTGTAAAGCGCCTGAAAGAACTATCGATCCGTTCCGCCAACTTATATGCAAAAGATATCAGGTATATTCCAAGCACGAGGCTGATCATGCCCCATGCCATGCTCGCTACAATTTGAATATTGGCGTTCTGCTGCATTAGTTCGATGAACTGAGGCACTAGGTTGAAAAAACCAAGAACTGTCAGGACCAATCCCAGCGGGGTGAAGACCCGTTTCCTCATCTTATCGTCCTGCAGCATCTTCATGATGATGTAGTAGGTTCCTTCCACGGTCGGAGCCTGTTTTACCCAGACACGACGAACGGAATCGACCTTGACCCTTGAGAACACCATGGGATAGATGAACTCGTCCTCCGCTCCATCGCTGACCAGGACGACACGGTCCGGTTTGACGACCTCCAGGACGTTCTCCAATTGCGTGGTGAGGACCAGGTCCGATTCGTAACCGACCTTCACGTCCCCGCAGATCGTAGCGATCTCTACGTCCTCGCCTTTCTTCAGCATCTCATCGTACATGCCTAGAGCGGCCAGGACCGTGTTGACATCACTATCCTCGGCGTCCTTGAGACCCAATGCCATAACGGCATTGATGTTCTCCTCTCGACCAATGAAGGGGCTGTTTAGCCCAGCTTTCTTACCAAAATCGTCGTCCCGATCGACGCTGAGGATCAGTACCTTCATCTAACATATCAATCCAGCATTCTTCTATATTAAAATTGTGATAGAACAATTGAAAACGAGGCTCCCTTAGGTCATCGTTTATATCATTTTCTTATATCCAGGTAAAAAAGAATATAATTAGGGAGGGAGGTATCCGTCACTGAGATGGAGAGGAAACCTGGTTTTCAGGAATGCCCTAAATGTGGGTTACGTAATAAACCAACCGCCAAGCAGTGTGATTTCTGCGGGCAATCCTTGACCATCAGTGACGATTGGCAATCCCATGTCAAAGATCTTGAATCTCTCACTCGGTTGGGAGAATCCAAGACAATGGATCACAATACTTCCCGACGTATCGAATCGACCATCATACGTAAGGAAACTCCATCGATAAAATTGGTCGAGGTGAAGGCTATCGAAGGTCTCGATGAGATCGTCGAGGAATTGAAAGAACTCGATCCAACCCCCGAACCACAGGAGATCGTGGAGGAGGTACTGGCACCGGTTGTGATAAAGACCCCCGAACCACAGGAGATCGTGGAGGAGGTACTGGCACCGGTTGTGATAAAGACCCCCGAACCACAGGAGATCGTGGAGGAGCCGACCATCGAACCGCTGAAGGAACCTCCTACGGTGTATGAAGTGGTTAGCAAGGATGAAATTTCGATCCCTTCGGTCGAGCAACTTGAGATCGTGGAGGAGCCGATAACCGAGGCCTCACCGGTAATCGATTCTGTAAAACCTACGGTCGTTCCGGTGGAGAAAAAACGCATCCCTGTCGAACAACAGGTGGCGACACATAAGAATGCGACGCCAAAGAGGAAAACTCCCGCCCCATTAGTTACTGGGGAGACCAAAACTGAACAGGCGGCGATCCTCCCGAGGTACTTACCGAAAAAGCAAGGCGAAATACGTTCTCTTGGATCACGATTTCATATCAGTGCTCAGAAGGCCATGGTCGTGCTCGTCATCGGAACCGCGCTATATTTTGTTGCTTTGACATTATCCGCGCTCGGATCCTTTGATAAATTGGGGGGTCTGAGCACAGGCGCCGTATCATCGGTCCTGATAATCTTTGGAGCGATAATGACTTATCCGTCGCTGAAACGAAAAATTTCAGGGGAGGTCTTTATTTGTCCAAAATGTCATGAGTCTGTGGAGAAGAACGAGAAAACCTGTCCCTCTTGTGGTGCAAGGTTCTTCCCTGAGGATTAGGTGCGTTCACGTGAGGCTCATCTGGCACATGCACTCATGCTTCGAGGTCGGTAATTCAGCGACTGTAGTGATCGATCCGCATGACGGTCGTTCCATCGGCGTCAAGCCACCATCACTGCGGGCGGACATTGTCCTCATAAGTCACGATCATTTCGATCACAACGCTATCCGGGTAGTTAGGGGGGATTACGTCCTCGTCAAGGATAAGGCGCCGAGGCAGATCAAAGGTGTCGATATACGCGGGATCAACGCCTTCCACGACGATGTGCAAGGGGAGAAGCGCGGCCGGGTAATTCTTTTCCAATTCACCATTGGTGGGGTACGGTTCTGTCATCTTGGAGACCTCGGACATCCGCTGACCGATAACCAGATCGAGGAGATCGGTCCGGTCGATGTATTATTCATACCTGTCGGGGGAACTTTCACCATCGATGGTCAACAAGCGCGAGAACTGGTACTTTCCGTGAAACCGAAGATCGCCATACCCATGCACTTTCGTGTCGGGGGACTATCTTTGTCGATACAAACCGTTGATGAGTTCCTGCGTGGAATTCCTGAAGATAAGGTCATACGCGTCGGGAACGAGGTTGATTTCGAACTCGACGAACTGCCTGAAAAAACTGAATACTGGGTGTTTTCCCAGTAAGATCACGATATGATATCCAACGCTTCTTCCACTCGTCCCTGTTCGATAGGGGTGCTGCGGGAACCTACGACTCCACCCTTGCTGTTGGCCACGATGCTCGATCCGACGTAGGGAGCACCATAGTTCAAGGTGGTTATTTTCGGATTCACCTTGAATATGCGTTTCAGCATTGAAAGATCATCTTCGCTGGAGGCGGGATGGCATATCAATCCTTTATTGGTGACCTTGCAGACCGAGCCTACCGTGTTCTGTTCGGCCACGGTGCCTCGGAAGACCTCCACGTTGAAGATCCTCCCAAGCTCGCGAACTGTCTTATCACTCATTTCCGGATTGATCAGGCAGCCGTTATCGTTAACAAGGATGTTATTACCGCAGGCATTGAGGCGATCCTCCAGCCGGACAACGGTCAGACCGGGAAAGGCTTTGATCTCTTCATCTGTGGCGAAGTACGTGACCGCCGCTCCATAGGAGTTCATAGCCACTAGGGCGCCGATCAAATTGGTACTGGCTATCGTTCCTTGAGAGCATTTCACGACCAATGCCGTGGAGATGTCATCTATGTAACGATCATCCGAGTCCTTAGGCAAAAGGGCCATGGCCTCGTTGGCCACGGTGTAAACGCCCACGAACTCTATGCCATTATAGTCAGAGACCCGCAACATTTTTCAGTTCTCACTCGGACGGGAGAGAGACCTCGACCAGGCCATCCTCGAAACGTACCGCCTTCACACGCATTTTGCTTGGGGGTGCGGTCCTTCCCTGAGCCCAGATGGCCTCATTGACCTTGGGGTCGATCCAAATGTCCTTTTGATCGGCCTTCATATGTCGGGCGACGTACTCTCTTATCTCTTTCACAGCTCTATTGGACCGGCCGGTGGTAGGGACCATCTTGGTCTTTATCATCGGTATGTTGTAGACGGACTCTTTCTCCTCTGCCATTTCCATCACTCCTTAAGCTTGCTGTGGCGCCAGTTCCTTCTCATAGGGTGGCGTAGGAAGGTACGGCTGGTCCTCATCATGACCCATGCCGGTACACGGCGGTTCTGTTTGATCTTCTTCATCAATCGTGCCTTCATGGCGGCGTGCTTGTTGCGTGCCATATTATAACCTCTCAATGCTAATTTCCCTCTTCTGAGGGGATACCTTCCTGAGTATCTGCTTCAGGGTGGGCTCGTCTATCTGTGAGTTTATCTGACCGGCCTGAGCCAGTCTGATGAGCTGCTCCTCGACGGAGCGGGCGATATCCGGATAGGCCATCCGGACGTTGGCCAGGCGGTCCCTGGCCTCGGGGGTCAACAGCTGGCGAAGAATTGCTTGCCTCTGTGCCTCCATTGCCTGGGACTGCTGTTCCATCGCGGCCTGATTCTCTCCCTGCTGTTGCAGTTGAGCCATCTTACGCCGACGCAGGTCAGAGAGTTCAGCATCTTCCACGGTGTATCACCTCGTTCAAATGGAGTCGACGACTTCTTTGGCCGCATTGTCAAGAAGGGCCTGTCCCTTGGGTGTGACCATGCGTCCGTTGTTCTTGTTCTTTGCCACCAATCCGGAGGATTCCAACTGCATCAGGGACTTCCTGATGACTGAACGGCTTCCCTTGACGGCCCTGTTAGGCCTGGAGCCGCGGTCGACGAATCCACCGTATTCAGCAGCAAGCTTGGAGGTGCCGATGGGGCCCTTTACATAGACCTTTCTAAGAACCGAAGCAGCCCTGGTATACCACCAGTCGGGTTGAATTGGCGCCTTCTCCGTATGTACGCCAGTCTTAGCGAACTCTGCCCATTCAGGAGGGTTCACTGCCCCAGAGTCTTTCAACTTCCGGGCCACATTTTCAATCAATTTATCGGAGGGCGCATCATAGACCGTAACCATATTAACCAACCTCAATGAATTTTAGATATTGACTAGACCAAAGGGTATGTTCGGCCACTAATATGGTACCTATATAAAAGAGTTTTGTCCAGCAGCGCCCCGCCTGGTACCATTGTCCAGAAAGGGCCGGTAGCTCAGCAAATTTCCGTCATTATGAAATGAATGCTGTGGATGACAAATCGCAACGCGGATATAAAATGATGTCAGCGAATGATTTGAAATATGCGTCAATCCTTAATTGGAAACGTGAAGACCGTCGTCGCGATAACCGGAGCCTCCGGCATCATCTATGGTATTAGGCTTTTAGAGAAGCTTGAGGGGGAGAAGGCGCTCATAATAACGGAGACGGCCAAGAGGATCCTCGAGGCGGAGACCCCCTATTCTGTCTCTGACGTCGAGTCCCTGGCCGATGCTGTATACCACGAGGACGAGCTCTTTGCCCCGGTGGCCTCGGGAAGCCATCGTTTCCAGGCCATGGTGATCTGTCCATGCTCCGAATCCACCTTGGCCAAAGTGTCCCATGGCATTGCCGACAATCTTGTGACCAGAGCCGCGGCGGTGTGTTTGAAGGAAAGGAGAAAATTGATCATCGTCCCTCGGGAGACCCCATTGAGCGCGATCATGCTGCGTAACTCATTAAGATTGACCGAGGATGGGGCGTGCATCCTACCGGCAAGTCCGGGTTTCTATCCTAAGCCTCAGAGCATTCAGGAGCTGGTGGACTTTCTGGTCGGCAAGATATTGGACCAGTTGGACCAGCCGCACGAGCTTTTCCACCGCTGGGGCGATTAAGCTCACTCAACCAGGATGGCCGGGCGTCCCGGTACGGCCTGGCGAGATTTCCCTTGCGGGTCTGGTGTACCAGGTTCTCCGGCTACATGTACTTCCACGTGACAATTGTATTCCTCGCTCAGGAAATTGAGGCAGCCGGAAAGGAAGGCGTGCTCGTCAAAGCTCTGCCCCGTCCGTTCGATCTCCGATGCGGAGCGTTTCATGAATTCCTCGGCCAATTTTCGGGCGTAGTCCGAGGCACCCTTGCCGTGACCGCGTATCTCCTGATCGGTCATTGCCGCCTTGGTCAAAGTGGGTATCTGCAGTTCGTTCTTTGCCGACAGGTCCAGGGCCATTTTCATCACCCGGTATTTCCAAGGGGCCGCAGTATACAACAGCATCCTGCTGGGTTTGATACCGGTGACCTTGAGGATCTCATTGGCATCGTTCATCATGGCCTTGAGATACTCCTCAGCCCTTTCCTTGGCGATATCGACATCGTTTTCCTGCACCTGGGGGAACGCGGCCGATGAGACCATTCCATTCCGCCCGGAAGATTCCCACAGTTCCTCGGCGGTATGAGGTGTGATGGGCATCATCAATGGAAGCAGCATGTCCATCACCCGCGAGATCGTCACGGAGTTGGAACCGCCTCTTCTTTGATACCACCGAAGATCGTTGAACGCTTCGAAATATACCTCGGTGGCCAAGGAGCGCAGGTCGTAACCCTTCATATGATCACGGACTCGAAGCACTCGGCTGGCCATGCGTGATATGAGCCACCCGTCCACATCATTGGGCATGCCATTCAAGGTCATGAGGTCCAATAAGGTCCGTTCCATCTTTTCGGTGCGGGCGGTATAGCTTTCCACCGCCTCGTTATCCCATTCGACATCGGCGAAGGGTGAGGCAATGTGGGCGTAATAGAGGCGCAGAGCATCGACCCCATATTTCTCCGCGGCTCCTGGGATCGGTTGGGCACCACCTTTCGACTTGGATATCTTGCCTCCTTTTCCGATGATGTACCAGTTGACGAATATCCCTTTCGGGAGCATCTCCGGCGGCAATATGGCCACGTGGTTCAACAGGAATGCCGGGAAGTGCACGGTCATGTGCTCCTTGCCACCGAGGTTCATGTCCAACGGATACCAGTAATGCACCTCGTCATGGATCTGATGCAGCAGTTCCGCGGTTACGCCAGTTACTTCACTGACCTTCTCGAACGAACCTTTATCTAGAACAACCAGATCGAAGAACTCCTCGGTCATCTGCTCGGCCTTTAACCGTCCATCGTTGGCGAACTTCGATATTGCATAGTAAAGAGGGTAGAGCGTTGAATCCGAGATGGCCTCGATGATCCATTTCTCATCGAACGGGAAACGTGTCCCGATCCAATTTCCCTGGCGAACGCAGGCTCGTTCACGGAACCATTCCAGCACGGCATGGATGTTGATGCTATATTCCGCCGGGAAGATGTCCATGGACCGGGCCTGTTCCTTGGCCGCTTCGGTGATCTCCAGATTGGCATAGTCGATGAACCATTGGTCATCGACCCTCTTGATGACCACCGGCTCGCCACAGCGGCAGATCACCGTCTCGGAGAGGTCGTACATGACATCAGCCTCTCCAGATGCGAGCATTACCTGCTTCATCCTATCCTTGGCTTCCATCACCGGGAGGCCGGCGTATTCGCCGGCGGTCTGGTTCATCCGGCCGGTATGGAAACCTTCCTTGTACACCAGCTTCTTGGCGTCTTCCAGCCGGGGATCTCCAGGAGCCTCGATGCCCATCTTCTCCGTCACTTCCACCGCTGGCAGAGAGGACCAACCTTTCATCTCGATGATAGCTATTGGCGCTATAGCACGAACCTCATCCACATCAAGGCCGAACTTCAATAGGGTCGTCTCATCCCTCTGAAGGGCCCTCAGGGATATCCAATCATCCGGAGAATCGGATGGAACGGACGTTACCAGGCCGGTCCCGACGTTGGGGTCGCAAAAGTCCGCTGGTAAGGTCAATATCTCCCTATGGACCATCGGCGCCACGCATTTCTTGCCTATGAGATCGGTACCTTTCAGCTCCTCCAATCTCTCCAGGCCGTCCTTCTGATAGGTGAGCTTTTTAAAGGCGGCCTCGCTGACCACCCAAACCTCGCCGTTGACGTTAACTTTGACGTAATCGGCCTCAGGGTTCACCCAGAAGTTGGTCTGGCCAAAAACGGTCTCCGGTCGTAAAGTAGCGGCGACCAGGTACATGTCATCGCATTTGAACTTGAGCAGGGTGTACTCCACGGTCTCGGCGCCGCCACCGCATTGGATGTCCGTTTCCGAGGCGTCGATGGCCACTGGACCATGACATATGCAGGCTGGCGCGAAGTACGGTTTCTGGATCAGCAGTCCTCTTTCCATTAATTTGCGGAACTGCCATCTGATGAACATCTGGTAATCCTTGTTTATCGTGGAGGTGAACCGTCTCCAATCGCTCAGGAAACCGAAGCGTTTCCAATACTGGTTAATATAAACGTCGTTGAAGAACTCGACGACCTTTATCGGGTCCTCCAGCTCGTCGAGCATTTCGAGGGGGCAGGTGTTCCCGCAAAGGTAATCGACGGTCTTCTGGTCCCTGCGAGCGATCCTGGCGGCCAAGCTTATAGCCCCGTTCCCCGTGGCGTGCGTACCTACGGGGAACATGACGTTGAACCCTTCCAGCCGCTTGTAGCGGGCGATGGCGTCCACATAGGTGTAGCCGCGCATGTGCCCGACATGCAGGTACCCGGTGACCCCAGGGTAGGCGAAGATGAGCATGAACTTCGGTCTGCCATCCATCTCAGCTTCGTGTATTCTGGAAGAGTACCATCTTCGCTGCCATTTCTCCTCCAATTCGCTCGACCTGCTGGACATCAGTTCACCTTGTGATGCTGCCTGATTGGAAAGACCTTAATTAATGATTTCTAGGATTAGGGGGGAAAGACCCCTGCAATATATTCTGAGATGCGGAGAGGATATCTCGATGGCCTCAAGGTCGTAGGGCATGATCATCAGTATCTGCCTCCAGCTCCCCCTCCGCCAGACCGGCCTCCGCCAAAACCGCCACGACCGCCGCCGCGGGACAATAATAGGAAGAGGAGGAACAGAGCACGTCCACGGGTGACGATCAAAACTGCTACCACCACGATGATGGCGATGACCCACTGCCACCAGGTGAGCGGTATGCCGCCGATGGGATAGGCCGGATCTCCGGACTGCGGCGCCTCATACTTATCGATGATCTCCGCCCCCAGGTAGAGGGCCATATTGTAGACGGCGCTATCGTAATCCTCCACCTCCAGATAGGGGACCACCTGGTCCTGCGCCACCCGGTTTACGAACGTGGGCGTCAGGACGCCTTCCAGACCGTATCCCACCTCCACCTTCCATTCCTTGGTTTCGGTGACGATCAGGATGAGCACACCGTTATCCTTCCCCGCCTTCCCCAGCTCGTTCAATTGAAAGGTGCGTAGAGCGAACTCGTTGGCCTCACGTGGTTGGGTGCTATTGACGATCAGCACCGCCATCTCGCAGGAGGTGTTATCGTCGACGAAATAACAGATATCATCGACCGAATAGTAAGAATCCAGAGAGAGCGCGTTGACATTATCGGTGACGTAATATTCCAGGGTGGGTATGCCTTCGAAACGCGTGTCCTTCGGAGGAAAGATGGCCGGGACTATAACGAGGAAGATGAGAAGGGCCGCGATCACGATCGCCGCCGATCCCAACAGCACCCGGCCGGTGCGGTTCATTACCTAGCTCACATCCCCTGTGAGTAGTACACCGCCTCTTGGAAGCCGAAAGCGCCTGCGAACAGCACATTGGGGAAGCTGCGTATGGCTGTGTTGTATTCCCTCACCGCATCATTGTAGAATATCCTGGCCGCGTCGATCATCCCCTGGGTGGAGGATAGCTCGGCGATGAAATCTCTCATGACCTCGATCGATTGCAGAACAGGATAGTTCTCATAGGTAGCTACGAACAATAACATGTTACGATCAAGCTCTTCTGTGGCATTAACGTTGGCCGCTGGATCTCCCCTGGAGTTTAACCAGTTGGTCCTGGCATTAGTGATATTCGTTAATAGGTTCTGTTCAAACAGCAAAGAGGCATTGGCAGCGGCACTGACTGCGGGGATCAATTCTATTCTGCGTTGATACCGAGCCTCGATGTTGCCCCAACCGTTCTCCACCTCCTGTTCCTTGGCGATCATGTCGTTATAGGCCAGGATGATCATCATGACAACGATAAGTACAGCTACCGCGGCGATTATACCAGCGATCAGCCCCTTGCTGAGACGAAGCTCGGCCATGTTCACCTATTATCAATGGTGGTTTTTTAATCTTTTTATGCTAAGGTCTCCCCATGTCAGAACCCAGGTACCACTCCGCCCTCACCTTTTATGAAAGGCAGGTATATCAACCGGGCATCGTGGACCTGTAACTGGTAATCGAGGTACTGCAGGGTACCTGGTTTCTCCGCTTCCATGGTTACGATGACGAAATCGGCCATCTTCATCGCCTCTTCCTTGGGAACCACTGTCGGGGCTCTCTCCACATTATTGAAGTCCAAGCGCAGCGAGTACATGGGTTGGGCCTCGGTCAAGTTCATGGCCCACCTCTTGAACTCATCGACATCCGTTTCCCAGGCTGGTATATAGATGAAGATGTTGCCGCCATTGGCCGTACCCTTCAATAATCGGCCAAGCTTATGCAGCATGCCACCAGCCACATTGGACTGGTTTATCGTGAACCCGGAGAACAGACGCCAGAAGGGCATATAGACCCGGTCCGGGGGAGAGTTCGTATGGAACTCGGCCACATCGAAATCGATGACATTGATCCCGCCGTCCCTTATGTGCATTGTCTTACAGTGGGGGCAATAGAAAGCCAGGTCCCTGACCTTGGAATAGATCGGTTGTTGGCAGTGCGGGCATTTGATCTGCAGGACCTTCATCGGTTGAACCTCCACTTAGTACCGGTGATCTTGAAACCTTTCAAAGGGTTACCCAATTTCTTATCATCGAAATCACCGTCTATTATTTCCGAACCGTGCCGGAAGAACATGTAGGTGAATCCAAGGATCACAGCTCCGACGACAAGCCCACCTATGGCGATGGTCACATCCTCAGCCCCGATGCCGAAGGCCAAGCCCGCGGCGCCTATCAAACCGCCTATCGAGGTCCCCCCGGTCACCGCTAGGCTTTGGTAGAGCGGATCACCCGGAGCCCTTCCGGAAAGAACGTTGCCGGTGACCCCGTCGATCGTTGCCATGTACATCCTCTCCCCATATGCATAGCGCACTACCCATACTGGGTAATAGATCATGCTCAGCCTCTTCGGTATGACCGTCATCTTCTCGAAGGTCACGTGCGGCACGTTGGCGTCATCCCGGGCATCGCTCATCGCTCGCTGTTTGGACAGTTCCACCGTCTCGTCCTTGCTGGTGGTGCTCTCGAAGGTCGGAATGCTCTCGAAATCAGTGAACGATACCTCTCCTGAGTTGTTCCTCAGGTACTTGATGCCGAGATCGCCGGGGTCGCAGGCGATGTTAGTGTACCGATAGTCCCGCAGGACCATCTCCTCTTTCGGTATGCGCTCGGTATGGGTGTTACCGTGCTTATCGGTGTAATGCCTTTCTTCATATCCACATATCCATCCAGCGACCCTGGTGGTCGTGCTCCAGAAAGGTAGGTAGATGGGATAGCATTCCATCAATCGACCTTTCTTCTTCAGGTCCCTTGCCTTCAACCCCTTGCGCCACCATTGCTCCGTAGCCCGTAACACGCTGTCCTTGTTCTGCATGTTCTTATAGGCGATGGTGATGACGCCAGCGTCTCCCTCTACCCACAGCAGGGAATCGCAATATTGGCAATTGATGACGTTATCTCCCTCACTGATCTGTATGGCACCGCCACAGGAGGGGCAGTTCAAGCCTACGCTGACAGACAAGGTCACATCCTCCTGGCAACGAAGTTGGCCACTAGGAACACTGCGGCCACGGTCCCTACCATCATCATCATCGCAGGCAGCGGGTAGTTCGATACCAGCAATCCTTCTACCAGAAAGGCCACGAACCCGATGCTGGCCACGGCCATGTAAGCAACTGAGCTCCGCTGAGGGAAGTCGGCGGAGAACACCTCGCCCGATGAGGCGCTGATGACCACCACGAAGGTGCGCTGTTCGAAGACATAGTCCAACCTCCATATGGGAAAGTAGACCAATGCCTGTTCCTTGGCCGTTCCCGGCAGGTCATTTAGATAGGTGGTCATTTCGATGTCTGGCTTGACCAGCTCTGCACCTGAGCTGTCGAACTTATCATCGAATATCTTCAGGTCACCGCCTGGCACCTTCAAACTGTGCAATCCGGGCAAGGTCGTGGAGGCGGCAGGTTCCACGTGAACCTGTTCCATGCCATTAACGTCCCGTTTGAACATGTATACCGGAAAGTATTGTTTCTTCAATGAGGAGATCTGGGCCAGCTTGTCCAGGTCCTTGGCCTTGGTTGAGCCTCCGCCCCAGCGTCGAAAGACACCTATGGCATCGTTCTCCCCCATGGCGAAAGGTAATGCATAATAGAATCCGGCCCCGGAACGGTCGACATAGATCTGAGAGGAGCAGTAGGAACATTTTACGAACTTGTCCCCCACATCGAACTCGACCGGTGCCCCGCACTTGGTGCATTTCATGCTGGCCATTTGAACACCTTAGATGCCAGTACCACATTCGGGGCAGAACTTTGCGGACAATGGCAGCTCTTTGCCACACTTCGGGCATTTCATATTTCCTTTCAACTGCTGTCCGCATTCCAAGCAGAACTTGGAATCCGCCGGGACCTCCATACCGCACTTTTTACAGGTGATCTTCTCCGCCTGCATTTTGTTACCGCAATTACGACAGAACTTGGCCTCAGAAGGATTTGGCGCATTGCATTTGGGACAAGGGACCATGTTCGTAGATTGTACCGCTTCCGCGGCCGGAACCGCTGGTATCGCGCCAGGGGCGGGTTGCTGCGAGCCTTGTCGTACGGCATCGACCATCATGTAACCGGCACCGAACCCTGCACCTATACCTACACCCGCAGCTGCTGCGCCTCCCGACGTGTTGGTGGCGGCCTCGCGCATGGCCTGTCCGGCCTGATACGTGGCGTAATTGGTGTTCAATATCTGCATGGATGCACGAGTGTCTACCGCCTTCTGAACCTCGTCCGGAAGGGAGATATACATACCCGAGACCTTGTCGATAATGATGCCATAAAGGTCGAAGTGGTCCTTCGTCTTGGAAAGAATTACCTGTTCAATGTTGGTCAGCTGGCTGGCGAGATCCGCAACTCCCATGCCTTTGTTCTTCATGTCACCGATGGCGTTGTAGATCAGTACCACCATCTGCTCCTTGATGCGCTCCTCCACCTCGGCGGAGGTTGCGTAGTTCAAAGTGCCCAAGAACTGGTTGACGAAGTTCTCCGGGGAACCGACCTTGTAACGGAATTCACCGAAGACCCTGAGGTTGACCATGCCGAACTCAGCATCCCGGAATTGATAGGGTTGCTTGCTGCCATACTTTCCGTCGAACACCTTCTTCTGCAGGTAAACGACCTCAGCATGCTGTCTGACGCCCGATAAGGCCTCAATGACCTTGCCAATGATGGGGGCGTTGAGCGAGGTAAGAGCGTAACGGTCTGGGCGGTCCAGGTATGCCAGTGCTTTACCGTCCCGGTAGAACACGGCGATCTCATCCTCCCGCACCACTATGTTATCATTGAAACGAATGTTGCGGGGCATGCGGTACATGATATTGCTCCGCTTCTCCCCGTCCTCCCATTTGAATGTCTCTGCACCTATCAAGCTCATTTGTTCACAACCCCGTTCCAGTGATAGCGGTCTTTCGGCGATTGAATCGTTCCTCGAGGCCCGTCACTCTGTACCTCACAGTATCGATCGCGAACATCAGGTCGTTATCGTTTCCCGACGTGATCATCTCGGGCACGTTTATCAAGGCCTGGTCAATGAATTGTAGGCTCTCGATCATGGAGGCGTCATACTCATATAGACTGTCCAGCTCTCTTTCCTTGATCTTAATGTCGGCGGATATTCCGGAATAACCGACCTCGGCGTGGGCCATTTTACCTTCTATCTTTTTAAACAGGTTGATGACACCGCCGATCTCCTCTAATGCATCGGACATGGGATCCTTGCGCACCAGGGCGCTTCTGGATTCCTCCAACTGGGTCCTCTGCAGACCTAGTCTTTTGGCCAATTCCGCCCTCAGCATGCGGTCGGAATCCCGGATGTCCTCCCTGATACGATAGCCACGAAAACCCGGTATGACCAATTGGATCTTCTTTAGTATTCCTCGGTCATCTTCCACCTTATCCCTGATGTCCGGCAAATGAACCCACTCCTTGGCCCATCATGATATGGCGGTGTATTAAATTTTGGTTTACATACGCTCTCGAGTCATCCCATTGGAGGGACCGTGCTTGCGATAGTATCTTCTCCCAAGTATGTAACCGATCAAGGCGAAGGGTACGATCAATAGGAAGGCCAACACCTCAGCCGTTAAAAAATAGACCACGTCTCCAATTAGGATACCGACCGCAGCTCCCCAGATCGTACTTAGATATTTAACGTTAAGACCCAACTTGGAACACCAGGCATTGTTAATTGTTTTTGATTATAAACATTATCCTCCATATCCTATCTGTTTTCACATACGGTATGTATATGATTTAGACAAATAGTCGGTTATTCTAGTACTGGCCAATTAATTTTAGACATTTATCTATATACTATATAATGTAAATGAGCAATCATCTAATTTGTTTTGGGCAATATTCATATATGGACAACCAATCCAAGCAGAATATAGTTTTACAAGGAGCGTGAAATCAACCTTGAACACCATAGAAAACAGTAGGTCGACAACAGGCACTAAGACCCGGGTGCAGGATATCAGCCCGGTCAATGGCATGTGCCCCATCTGCGTTGAGGATTGCAACGTGCTTTGCGAGGTAGGTAAATCCGCCTTCCGGGGTCGCGAGGTCCTATACCCGATCCCTGAGTACTTCGGAAAGAGCACTGCCGCCTCCAATAAGGATTTTCATCTCGACTGGTCGCATTTTCAGATCATGGCTGAGCTCATAGGTGCCTATGGCATCGAACCAACTTCTGACAAGGCGTTCTTTGAGAACGCCGATGTCACCACCTATGTTGCTAGTCATTCTAAGAACCCCATCCCGCTCAAGGTACCTCTGGTGATCGCCGGTCTGGGTTCCACTGCCGTCGCCAGGCGTCACTGGGATGCTATGGCGAAAGGCGCTGCCATAAGTGGAATAATTCAGACCGTGGGCGAGAACGTGTGCGGAATGGACCACGAGTCCACGTACAGCAAGGGCAAAGTTACTCACTCCCCCGATCTGGAGTTCCGCGTCAACTCCTTCCGTGAGCTGTGGGACGGCAAACACGGAGGCATCGCCGTTCAGACCAATGTCGAGGACCAGCGTGGCGGCGTGGACGAATACGCGCTGTCCAAGTTGGAAGTGGACATCATAGAAAGGAAATGGGGACAGGGCGCCAAGGCCATCGGCGGCGAGGTCAGACTCACCACTTTGGAGCGGGCCCTGGAACTGAAGAAGAGGGGATACCTGGTGTTGCCAGATCCTGAGGACAAGGATGTTCAGGAGGCGTTCAAGAATGGTGCGTTCAAGAGCTTCGAGAGGCATTCTCGCGTGGGATTCCCTGAGCACAAGTCGTTCGTCGAGGATGTCGAGGACCTAAGGTCCAAGGGTGCCAAGTATGTCTTTTTGAAGACCGGGGCCTATCGACCTGAGGTAGTGGCCTTCACCATGAAGGCGGCATCAGATGCCAGGATCGATATGCTGACCTTCGATGGAGCTGGCGGCGGTACTGGTATGTCCCCGGTTCCCATGATGAACGAGATGAGCACTCCGACGGTGCATCTTCAGGCACAGATCATGATGTGCGCCAAGGCCCTAAAGGAGAAGGGCAAGTTCATACCCGACCTGGTCATGGCTGGTGGTTTCGTCAACGAGACACAGATCTACAAGTCCATGGCCATGAGCAATCTTGGCGATGGGCCCCTGGTGAAGGCCATCGCCATGGCCCGTGCTCCTTTGTTGACGGTAATGAAGAGCTACAACTACGTGAAACTGGCCGAGGCGAACAGTCTGCCCGCTGGTTTCGCTACCTGCTACGGCACCAACCCCCGTCACTTCTTCATCAACGCTCAGGAGATCGAGGACCGCTTCCCTGGAAAACTATTGGGTAAGGACATACCCTATGGTGCAGTTGGCGAGTACACCTACTTCGAACGCGTGGGAGAAGGCCTGAAGCAGCTCATGGCCGGCAGTCGCAAGTTCAAGTTCCAGTACATCGAACGTGCGGACATCGCCTCCCTGACGCCCTATGCCCAGAAGGTCACTGGAATAGAGACCCTGGAGAACATGGCGGAAAGGGTAATGATGCCCATGATGGAAAAATGGTGAACGACCGCATCAAACCTCTTCAAACCCTTTTTCATTTTATTCCCCACACAAATTTATTTAAAAGATGATTTCATAATCATTGATGTTCGACGGGATAAGGGGATTCGAAAGTCCCATCGGACCAATGGGAGGAAAAACGCAAAGGGGTTAATGGTCGGTGACGACCGGCTTTCCAAACCATTTCCAAACCTCTTATTACCCTTTCTTGCCTTTTATTGAACATTCGAGACTCCAGTATGGGTAATCAGAAGATAACTATCGAGATCGACATAGGGATCGAGAATGCGGCGTACACTAATGATCTGCCTGCACTATGATAGCACCATCCCTTCCTCCGCCCTGATGGTTGCAGATGTTCGTTCTTTTCGTCCCTGGGCTTGAACGACCGGTCTGTTCATATCACCATTTCACATCTCCATCCATACCAATGGCCCGGGTGTCAAGGGTAAGTTAGATTACCTTGCAGCTTCGTTCATGGAACTCATGGCAGAGGAAAGAAAGGGAAATCGTCTTGTCGGGGAGAGGAGCCCCTATCTTTTACAACACGCGTATAATCCGGTGGACTGGTATCCTTGGGGGGAGGAAGCGTTCGCAGCTGCCATAGATCTCGACAGACCCATTTTCCTTTCCATAGGGTATTCTTCCTGCCACTGGTGCCACGTGATGGAACGGGAGAGCTTCGAGGACCTTGATGTGGCCCGCCTTATGAACGAGACGTTCGTCAACATCAAAGTGGACAGAGAGGAGCGTCCGGACGTTGACAGCCTGTACATGAAGGTCTGTCAGATGATGACCGGTGGCGGAGGATGGCCGCTTACCATCATAATGACCCCGGACCGGGTCCCATTTTGGACCGGGACCTACCTGCCTCGTTTTTCCAAACAGGGAATGACCGGCATGCTAGAACTCGTGCCGGCGGTGAACAAGGTCTGGCGGGAAGAAAGGGATGATATCAAAGATGTGACGGTCAAGGTCCTGGAGATGCTCGATTCGTTCGAACGAGACCCAGAGGAGGGCGATGTCTCAATGTTACCACTGCTCGCCCTGGAGCGATTGAAGGAGGATTACGAACCCAAATATGGTGGATTTGACGGGGAACGCAAATTTCCCTCTCCACATAAGTTGATCTTCCTCATGCGGTATTGGAGGGAACATCACGATCAAGTGGCCCTTGATATGGTGATCAAAACGCTGGATAACATGATCAAGGGGGGGATCAGAGACCACGTCGGAGGGGGCTTCCACAGATACTCCACAGACCCCCGATGGCACCTGCCCCACTTCGAAAAGATGCTTTACGACCAGGCATTGATATTAATGGCCTTGGCCGAAGCCTACGCCATCACCTCCAAACAGGAATACCGTCAGGCCGCCGAGGAACTGATAGTGTACGTGGAAAAACGTTTGACCTCGCCCGAAGGCGGCTTCTTCTCCTCCGAGGACGCTGATGCGGATGGCGAGGAGGGATCTACCTATCTTTGGACATACGATGAGCTGTCCTCGCTCCTATCCGCGGAGGACATGGTCATCTTCAAGGAACTCTACGGGATCTGGGATTCGGGAAATTATCGTGATGAGGGGACCCGTATGAGGTCGGGCAAGAACGTTCTGCATCTCACCTCTTTCGTAGCCGAACATGCCACGAAGAAGGGGATGGACCCGGTCACCCTAATGGCATGGGACGTTGATCTGCGGGAAACAATGAGATCGAAAAGAGATCAACGGCCTGACCCTGCCCTCGACGACAAGATATTGACGGATTGGAACGGGCTTATGATCGTCGCCCTATGCAAGGCGCATCGTTACCTAGGTTCGGAAAGAGCTTTCCGCATGGCTAAACAAGCGCTCACCTTCTTGGAGGAAAGGATGGTGGTCGATGGGGAACTATATCATAACAGCCGAATTGGACATATGGGCGCCCTATCCTTCCTCGATGACCACGCATGCCTGGCTTGGGCCCATTTGGAGATGTATTTTCTGACCCACGAGGCGAAACAGTTGGAGAGGGTACTGGTCCTCACTGAGCAGATGATAAACCTATTTACCGACAAGGAAGAGGGCGGCCTCTTCATGTCGCGGGAAGACCCGTTGTTACTGGTTCGCATCAAGGACCTTTATGATGGTGCCGCACCCTCGGGCAATTCCATCGCCTATTACATATTGGTACAACTGGCAGCCATGTTCAACGACGCGAGGATCGTATCGGTCGTGGAGGGCAGCGAGCGTCATTTCCTGAAGGAACTTCGGGTAGTGCCCTCATCATATGCCATGTTCATCAATGGGGTCCTCATGAAGGAGATGAGCAAAACGTTGGAGATATTCGGGCCCGGGAACTTTCATATCGAGGGATACCACCCTCATCTTCTGACCACAATGGCCGAGCACCTGGAGAAGGGCGCGGTTCGTCAAAGACCTTCCTACCGCCTTTGCCTCAAAGGCACCTGTCTGCCGGAAACGGAGGACCTGACGGAGATCAAAAGGATGTTAAAGTAGATCGAAGGCCGCCGCCAATGCTCCGTCCTCCGCCATGGCCACCGTGGGGGCGGTGCCGATGATTATGGCATCTCCGTCACGGATGTTGAATACGGAGCGAAGCAGGGCGGTAATAGCTGGATCGTGCTCGTCCAGCTCGTAGTCCGGTGGCACTATCATCTTACCACCCCTTACCACCAGGGTGGTAGCGCCATCCGCCCCGGCCATGATGGCCGAGTCTCTCTGCTCGACACCCATCTTGATCTTGTCACCGTTATTGCTCATCTGCACCGCCACGCACTCCAGCCCCAGGGCGATGGAGCCATGACCGATGTTGGCGATCTTGATGGGAAGATTCGATAGGAAGTCGTTTCCGTGGCGAGTGATCTTGACCCCGGTCTGCCGAATGTCGATCATATCAAGGCCACGCAGGTACTCGATTATCGTCCGCATACTGCCTTCGCCGATGCCCACCGCGTCCGCTATGTGCTTTCTTCCTTTGCGTTTCTGGTCCGAGAGCGCCATCAACGTGCGGTAAACGTGATGGTTTCCAAAGCGGTGCACCGGACCGTAGCGTGGCAGATCGACGAGCTTCATGCTTCAGAACACCGTTACCTGTCCTTTTACAACTTTCTCCGTCACCTTACCAATGTTATCTAGCCATTCGTCAGCGATGGCGTAGGCTTCCTTCTGCCACTTCTTGAAGTCCGCACCGGGGGCCATGAACACTTGAACGCTGCAGGTCTCGGGATCGCTGATGTGACGACCGATCTGAGACAGAATACGCACATTGGCTTCCAGGATGTTGCCGTTGCTCTTCTTCACGATATCGTTGGCGATCCAGTTGGCCAGGATGTTGTACATCTTGCCCACGTGGGTGACGGGGTTCTTACCGGCGGAGGCTTCCATGGACATGGGGCGATAAGGTGTGATAAGCCCGTTCATGCGGTTCCCGCGTCCCACCGATCCGTCGTCTCCGTTCTCAGCGCTCAGACCAGTTACGGTCAGATAATAATTGCCGGTCGCCGGGTTATCGGCATGGTTGATATCCACCCTCACATCGTAATCGGTGAACTTCGTGGCATTGTCCAGAACCCTCTCTTTCATCTCACCTAGGACGCTTGAATAATGGTCGGCGTCAGGTATGTATCGATCGACCATGGCGCAGGCGATGGTCATGGTGATCTCTTTGTCCCTTCGGGAGCACATGACCTTGACATCCTCGCCGGTCTCTTTGAGCTTCTTCTTCATAGCACCGTTGATGTACTTCTCCGTCTCCAGGCAGACCAGTTCGGTCTCGGAATATGGGGCGTAGGAACAGCCGAAGGAAGTGTCGTTGGCCAGCAGACAGTGGTTCTCATGTCCTTCCATCTTGCATTGGTCCTCCAAGGCCTCGAAGTTCTTGATCAGGTCGAAAGAACCCTTACCGATCTTGCAATCCACGATGACATCGTTCTCGGTGTCCAGATTAGGGAAGCGGGTCAGATATTGCTTTGCCGCGGCTATGGCCACGGTGGAGAACGGCAACCTCTCACCGTTCACCTGGGTTATTGCCCTTCCGGAAAGCATTATGTAGATCGGCTCCAGCATCCTACCTCCACCGAACTTGGGGGCGCTCTGTCCGCCTACGATCTCGTTCTGGTCGGTGTTATGGTGCAGGATCTCTCCGTATCTCTCTAGATACATCTTGCATAGGGCACGGGAGACGGCCTCGGCTATACCATCAGATATGCTGTCTGGATGGCCTATTCCTTTTCGCTCCACCAATTCGACCTTCTGCTGGGCCAATGGAGTGGACAACATGCTTTCCACAACGATGTTCTTCGAGGGCTTCTTTGGAGCTACCTTACGGGCCACCGGTTTCGCGCTAGCCTTGACCTTTGAACTGACTTTTGCCATGATCTTTCACCTTTTCGTATTGATTGGAATGACCCGGGGCATACCGGGCTAAGTAGGCCATTGGAAAATCCTAGTTTGATATAAGTGTAATTGACTCAAATATTCTTATATGAATAAAGCTATTATCTATTATGAAGTTCCCTCCTGAATCGGAGATCAAACATCTGCGTAAGTCCTTGGACATCACGCAATCAGAACTTGCCCGTTCAAGCGGGATCAGCCAGTCCACCATAGCAAAGCTGGAAAGAGGGAATATTAAAGGAAGTTATGAAGCGGTGACCAAGATATTCACCTTTCTTCAGGAGGAATCTCGCAGGAGGTCCAAGGCAAGTAGGGCAGTGGACCTGGCCACCAAGGACATCGTAGGGGTTCAGGCCACAGAAAAGGTCAGGGCCGCCGCTGACCTGATGCGTTCTAGCGGAATTTCCCAAATGCCAGTCTTCCAAGGACGCCAGCATGTGGGTAGCATAAGTGAGATGATAATCCTGACCAGATTGAGGGACGGGGAAAGAATGGAGACCATCGTCGAGCTCAATGTCAATGAGATGATGGATGAAGCTTTTCCTATTGTGAACGAGGATACCCCCATTGAGGCGGTGACATCCTTGCTGAGCTGTTCCCACGCGGTCATGGTGAGCAAGAACGGTGACATGACCGGGATAATAACATCTGCCGATCTGCTCAAGCTGATGTGACTTATATTCACATATGAATCTCTATTCGTTCCTCACAATGAAGGTATCCAGATCATTTGGGATCATCGTATTTGGAAATATTCCTCGAGCTTCAAGAAGAAGTGGGTCGACATCGTCGTACCTCCCGCTGATATGGACCAGATAGAGCACCTTTGCATCGACTTCCTTGGCCAGGACCGCCGCGTCCTTGGAGGTGCTATGACCGTATTCCTTGGCCTTCTGGCTCAGATCCGAGGTCACTGTGGCCTCATGTATCAGAACGTCCGCGCCCTGAGAGGCATCACACATTTCCTGGCATGGAGAGGAATCGCCGCTGTATACGATCTTCAATCCTTTTCTTGGGGGTCCCATGACCTCCTCCGGAGCAACGCGCTCCTCACCGACCATCACGCTCTCCCCATTAACCAGCCTTGAGAAGTCCGGCCCCTCCCTGATCCCGAGGTCCAATGCCTTTTGCGGATCGAACCTGCCCGGTCTGTCCTCTTCATGGAATGCGAACCCCAAGGAAGGGATGGTATGGGTGGTCCTGAAGGCAGTGATGCGGTAGCCTTCCCCAGTGACCATTTGTCCCGGGACCAGGTCCACGCCTTGAACCTCATATTGCAGGTCGAAGGTACCTAGCCCAAGCAATCGGGTCACTAGGTCGGCGGTCCCTTCGGGCCCGTATATCTCCAGAACTGCAGTACGGCCGTAAAAGTTCATGGACTGGATCAGACCTGGCAGACCTAGGAAATGATCTCCGTGATGATGGGTGATGAATATCCTGGTGATGCGCATAAAGGAGACGGATGATGACATCAGCTGCCTTTGGGTCCCCTCTCCACAATCGAAAAGTAGTACCTCCGGCCCCCGACGTAGGGCGATCGACACCGTGTTCCGTTTTGTTGTTGGAACGCTGCCGCCGGTGCCCAGGAATGTTAGGTCCATGTCCCCCCATCCCCTTTGCCATCTAAAACTATTTTCTCCCGACGGGTAAGAAATCGATTGCCGATGACGAACACGAGGAACCCGACCGCCGCCAGACCGGTGGCTATGTACATTGAACCATGATAGCCCAAGGTGAACACGGTCACCCCTCCCAACAAAGCGCCCAGGATGGCGGATATGCTCAGGGATGACTGCAGCAGACCTGCGGTGGTGCCTTTTTCATCGTTCCTCTCCATCAGATATTTGATGGAACCGACGTAGAGACAGGACCAGGAAGCGGCGATGGAAATCTGCATCGGTATGATCTCCTCGGGCCGGGTGACCAACGTGTATGATGGAAAGGTAAGGATCGATATCAGGAAGCCGGCCATGACCAGATATCTTGCGTTGAACCGGTCTATGAAGCGCATTAAGATGAACTGTCCCATGGCATTGACCCCATACATGAGACCAATGAACAGCATGCTGGCCCCCAGGTCGGCCAGGAAGATCGGATAGACGACCCATATCATGTTGGCGCCTGTGTGACGGAACATGACCGAGAGGTACACCGGGAAATTGTGCTTCATTATCGCAACGGGGAAGAACGGCACCTTATGCACCTTCTCTTCCCCGAATGATAGGCGAAGGGATAGGATGTAGGCCACCAGGAGCAACAATGAACTGATCAGGAATATCTGGTAATAGATTCCCACGAAACCGGCGACGAACGTACCTGCACCGAAACCTAGGCTACCAAAGGCGGTGAAACGACCCACTTTTCCTTCTGATTCGTAGACATGCGCCAACAATGCGGATGGATAAATGCCAGCACATAGGCCGACCATGATCCGCACTACCGCCAGCGTCTCGACGCTGTTGACGAAGATCAAGAGGAACAGTGAGATGCATGTTAGGGCCAGTCCGGCCTGAAGGTACAGGCGTCGCCCATGCACGTCCGAGGCGCGTCCAAAAATATAGGACGAGATGAAAAGGGCCATGCTGAAGGAGGCGGTAATGATGCCGATCTCCATGATGTTCGCGCCCAGGTCGTCCCTGAGCATATTGGGGATCAGTAAGGCGGCACCGGAAAGCCCGGCGCTCGACATTACCTGGATATAGCCGGCCTTCATACCATAGATGACTCCCTCGAGATGATCAGCTCTTGTTCATCAACGGCCCAGCGCCTCTAGTTGACGGTCCTTCTTTGCCAACTTTTTGAATTCCCTATAGTGCTCTTTGCAAAGATGCACCCTTTTTAGACCTTCTTCCACTTTGAGCTCGACCTCTTCGGCCGCATCCCCTGAAATGGAGCGCTCCGATTCAGCCTCGCAGCCCTTGATGTCGCAGGTCTTGTGCTCCTTGATAGCGTGACGAGGTTCCACCATGCACCAGGAACCTTCATGGCCAATATAATAGGATTGCCTCTACGGGGATATCCTTATGCGTTCATCACCCAATATTGAATGCATGAACGATCGGTTGAAGATCTTGGTCTGCGTGGACGGTTCTGAAAACTCCTTGAGAGCTGTGGAGTTCGCTCGCGACATTTTTGTGCCCATGGACGCCTATCTGACCATTTTAGTTGTGGTCACCCCAATGGATTGCGATTATTTCATGGAGAAGACCGCACCGGCCTGTGACATCGATGGCATCGCCAAAGCGAAATCGAACGCGGGGATATCCTTGATCAAGGAGTCGGGCGGCCGATATTGTCTCAGCACAATGACGGGAAACCCTCCAGAGGTGATATTGAACGTTTCATCGCGCCACGACCTGGTCATCATGGGCCGCAAAGGTTCCTGTGCCGCGACCAATATCTCATTAGGGGGAGTTGCGGGTCAGGTCAGTCAGAACATTAAGATACCACTGATCCTCGTCCCCTGAACAGGTGCTCTTGATGGGTGGGCAGGTCCTTCCCCTCCCCATCCAAAGTATTTTTACCACACCGGACATCTCTGGAACGTTCGGTCGAGGTTCTTAAAATGGTCAAGGTAGCTCCATCGATATTGTCCGCGGACTTCTCCCGTTTAGGGGAGGAGGTGCACCGATTGCAACGAGCTGGGGCGGATTGGGTGCATGTAGATGTGATGGACGGTATGTTCGTTCCTAATCTTACCATCGGTCCTGACGTGATCAAGGCCTTACGACCCCACGCTACGATACCCTTCGATGTGCATCTCATGATCGAGCGTCCTGAGCGATACCTGAAGCAATTCGCTGAGAGCGGGGCGGATTACATAACGGTGCACGTTGAGGCCACTGAGGACATGGGAAAGACGTTGAACGAGATAAGGCGTCTTGGCAAAAAGCCCGGTATCTCTCTCAATCCGGGCACAGATCTTTCTCTGGTGAAGCCGTTCTTAGCGGATGTCGATCTATTACTGATCATGGCCGTACAGCCTGGTTTCGGCGGTCAATCCTTCAAACCTGAGATATTGCCTAAAATTTCCGAGGCGAACGAACATCGGAAGAATAATGGGCTTAATTTTGAGATCGAGATCGATGGCGGCATCAACCGGAGCACCGGTTTACAGTGCGCGAAGGCCGGAGCGACAGTGCTGGCTGCCGGTTCATCCCTATTTAAATCTGCGGATATGTCAGCGGAGATCGCACTTTGGCACGGTTTTTAAGGTCATCGGGGCAATAGCAAGTATAATAACGGAGAACCCGAATCTAGGGCGAACCTTGTCGTATTTAAGCGATAGGGTCCATGTACATCGTGAGAATGATCTACTCATGGCACGAATAGGCTCTAAAAAATCATTGGTGGCTAAGCTAGGCATTAAAGAGGGAATGAGAATTCGTATAATCAATCCCCCTTTGAAATACGATCTGGCACTGGGCCGCTTACCAAAGAATGTTGTTGAAGTCAGCGGTAGCGATACCGACCTAGATTTCGTCCAATTGTTCACCTCCTCCGAGGATGAATTGAGAAGAGAGTACCCCATACTCATGCGCGGTCTGAAGAAGGAAGGTATCTTCTGGATCTCATATCCACGCACTTCATCTAACATCGAGTCGGACATCGTCGGTCTGACCGTTAGGGAAGTTGGCACCGGTCATGGTATGGCCGAGGTCAAGATATCAGCTCTGGACGATGATTGGGCGGGCATCAAGTTCGTAAACAAGAAAAAGGATGTGGACTAGACTCAGTAAACTTCATATCGAGGGGCTGTATTGCGGAGTTGCTATGATGCTGAAGATATCCGATAAGCAGATGGTCTTATTCTTGACCGTCGTGGTCCCGCTGCTCATCCTCTTTGCTGCCCTGCTCGTGGCCCCCAACATCTGGGTAATCATGCTGGCCATCCTATGGATGGGTGTTGGCCTAATGATGTTGTACATACCTAAGGCCGAAGGTTGATCAAACCTTTCGTCCGAAGGCAACTTTTCTCTCCAAACGGATTATGCGCACCTTCACCGTATCACCGGGGGTGGTATCTGGGATGATGATGACCAATCCTTCGATCTTGCCTATGCCGTCACCTCTCTCACCGATATCTGTGATGGTGACATCGTAGACCTGCCCCTCTTCCACCGGCCTTTTTCCGGCAGAAACGTGCTCGTCCCGCATGACGTATCGATTGGTGCCTTGGACAATAACTTTATGGCCGGGTGTCATAACATCATTGGGAACATGGGAGTAAACCTTTCAGACCTAGTCATCACCAAGGACATTGAACCGAGGGACCTGATGGGGCGTACCGTCGCCATTGACGCTTACAACGCCATCTATCAATTCCTTTCGGTGATAAGACAGCCTGATGGCACCCCCCTTATGGACCCCCGCGGCCGCGTCACCTCTCATCTGGAAGGACTTTTGAACCGGAATGCCAACCTAGTTGAGATGGGGATCCGTCCAGCCTACGTATTCGATGGTATCTCTCCGGAAAAAAAGGAAGCGACCATCAAGGAAAGGAGAGTGAGGAGGGAATCTGCCAAGAAGGAATGGGAGCTGGCAAAGGCCGAGGGGGATGTACGAAAAGCATACTCCAAAGCAACACAATCATCACGCATAACCAACGAGATAGTGCAATCATCACGCATATTGCTCACACATCTTGGCATACCGGTGATCCAGGCGCCGGAAGAGGGCGAGGCCCAAGCGGCGTACATGTGCGCTAAAGGGGACGTATGGGCGTCGGCCTCTCAGGACTTCGACTCCCTGCTTTTTGGAACTCCACGTCTGGTGCGGAACCTGACCCTCTCCGGACGAAGGAAGATGCCGGGCCGTAACGAGTACCGTGAGGTACGCACCCAGCTCATTGATCAGGAGGAAACATTACAGAACTTGGGCATCAACGCTCGGCAATTGGTAGATCTTTGTCTACTTGTTGGGACGGACTTCAATCCGGGTGTCGTTGGTATAGGGCCTAAGAAGGCCCTCAAGTTGATCAAGGAGCATCATGACCTGCCTTCGGCGCTCAAAGCACTTGGCATGGACGAACATGATCTCGATCAAGTGGAGTCGATCTTTCTGAACTTTGAACGTACCGATGATTATCGACTACAGTGGGAAGCACCTGACCAAGAGAAGGTCAGGGAAATGCTTTGCGGAGAGTACGGTTTCACCGAGAAGCGCGTCGCGTCCGCTTTGGAAAAATTCTCCTCCGGTAAGAAGAACCAGCGGCGTTTGGACATGTTCTGATCAATTTATACAACCTTTTTTATTTCAAATGATAGCCAGGACCAAGACCTTTAAAAGGATGACATCAGATAAGGGGTTGTAGGGACGGCGATGATAAAGCAGGTCCAAGGTAGCTATAACCCAAGTGAGCTAGAGATCGCGGTACAGGCCTATTGGGTCGAGACCGACTCTTACAAGAAGACCAAAGAATCCCGGGCCAAAGGGCCGGACTTCTATTTTGTGGACGGTCCACCGTACACCTCCGGGTATATTCACCTCGGTACGGCGATGAACAAGACCATCAAGGATATCATGGTCAGGTTCAAGCGGATGCAGAAGTTCAATGTCACCGACACCCCGGGATACGACATGCACGGACTGCCCATCGAGGTCAAGGTGGAGAAGTCCATTGGTGTCAAGAACAAGAAGGAGATCGAAGAGTATGGTATAGACCGCTTCGTCGGAACATGCAAGAGCTTTGCCCTGGACTTCCAAAAGAAGATGAACAAGGACTTCAAAGAACTGGGCGTATGGTTCGACTGGGATCACCCTTACCTGACCATCAACCCCAGTTATATCGAAGCTGCCTGGTGGACATTGAAGAGGGCTTTCGACAAGGGTCTGCTGGAAAAGGCTAACAGGGTGCTTCCTGGCTGTCCTCGATGCGAGACCGCTCTGGCCGAGGCCGAGATCAATTATTCAGATGAGAAGGACCCTTCCATCTATGTCAAGTTCAAGCTAAAGGACGAACCCAAGGTCTCGTTGCTGATCTGGACGACCACTCCGTGGACCCTACCAGCGAACTTGGCCGTTGCCGCCCACCCTGATTTCGATTATATCAAAGTACGTTACCGAAGGATAGGAGAAACGGACACGGTCATCATCCTTAAGGGATTGGAGGAGGAGATCAAAGGTCTGGGTGGATGGGAGAAGTACGAGGTGCTAGAGGAGATCCAAGGTGACGACCTTGTAGGAATGGAATATATAACGCCATTCATAGACGAGGTCCCTTACCAATCGACCGCCACCGGTAAATGGTTGCACAAGGTGATCCCCTCCAAGACAGTGGAAGCTTCAAACACTGGGCTGGTCCACATCGCCCCGGGCCACGGTCCGGAGGATTTCGATCTAGGAAAGGAGTTCGGTCTGGACCCGTTCTGCCCGGTCGACGAAGCCGGCCTTTTCACACAACTGGTCGGACAGAAGTATATGGGCATGCATATCAAGAAGGCCAACCCGGAACTGCTAAAGGACCTGGAAGCAAAGGACCATCTGTTCTTCAGCGGGGTCATAGAGCACCGTTTCGGGCATTGTTGGCGTTGTAATTCACCGATCATCTTCCGTACCACCAATCAGTGGTTCCTACGGATCACTCAGGTCAAGAACCAGATGCTCGAGGAGATCGAGAAGATCCGCTGGACCCCGGATTGGGCCGGCTCCTCTCGAGAGTACGACTGGACCATGAACGCCCGCGACTGGTGCATATCTCGGCAAAGGTACTGGGGAATACCCATTCCCGTCTGGACCTGCAGCTGCGGTGAGATGAAGGTGGTCGGTATGATCGAAGAGCTGGAAGGTGCGGAGGGATATCATCCAGACATGGAATTGCACCGGCCTTGGATCGACCAAGTGAAGCTGCCTTGCCCCAAGTGCGGTAAGCAGATGTCCCGAATACCCGATGTCCTTGACGTTTGGTTCGATTCCGCGGTGGCCTCTTGGGCCCAATTGGGGTTCCCCCGAGAGAGAGATGCGTTCGAGCGTTTGTGGCCTGCCAAGTTAATAATAGAGGCCCACGACCAGACGCGCGGCTGGTTCTATTCTCAGCTTGCTGCAGGTATAATCGCCTTCGGACGTGCTCCCTACGAATCGGTGCTCATGCATGGCTGGATGCTTGATAGCCATGGACAGCCGATGTCAAAGAGCAAAGGCAATGTAGTGGAACCGGGGAAGGTCATCAAGGAATACGGTGCCGACGCCCTGCGCTTCTATCTCATCAAGACATCCGCCCCCTGGGAAGATATACCATTCCAGATGGAAGGGGTGAAGAACGCCCGGAAGACATTGAACGTCTTCTGGAACGTGGTGAACTTCGCCACGACCTATATGGCCATAGACAGGTTCGATCCAAAAAAGGTGACCCGCGAAGGAGTGAGACCACATCTCCAACAGGAAGATATCTGGCTCATATCCATGACGGAGAAACTGAAGAACGAGGTCACCCGTCAGATCAATGCATTGGAGCTGCATAAGGCCGGAAGGGCCATCGAAAATTACATACTGGAGGACCTTTCCCGCTGGTACGTGAGGTTGATCCGCGACCGTATGTGGAACGAAGAAGGTGATTCCGGAAAGCTGGCCGCCTACCGTACCTTGTACGATGCCATCATGGACACGGCATTACTGATGGCGCCGATATGTCCGCACCTGACGGAGGAGGTCTACCGACACTTAGGCGGGGAAAAGACCACGGTGCACATGATGGACTGGCCATCTAGCGACCTTACCCGAGTTGACGAACGGCTGGAAAAGGCCATGTCTCTAGTTCAAGAGATAGTGGAGACCGTGACCAGGGAACGTCAGCTCAAGAACGTGAAGTTGCGCTGGCCCATGAAGAGGATCGTAATTAAGGTAGAGAACAGCGACACGCTCATGGCATTACGCTCCATGGAGGACATCCTACGTTCTCAGACCAATGTCAAACAGGTTGAGTATGTATCCCCGGGCGAGGAATGGGCGGAGACGGTGCTCAACGTGGTACCGAACCCCCTGGCCATTGGAAAGGTCTATCGGCAATGGGCTTCCAAGATCGCCGTCCTGCTGCAGAGCCGACCGGCCAACCTCATCAAGGAGAGCATGCAACGTGGAGAGTACTCGTTGGGCATAGAAGGTCAGTTGGTCAAGATCGAGCCCAACATGGTCTCGTTCACCATATCACTGCCCAAAGATGTATACGCCACCACATTTAGCGCCGGTGAGCTGTACCTCGACTTCGAGATCACCCACGAGATAGAGGCCGAGGGCTTTTCGCGCGAGATCACCAGGCGGATACAGCAGACCCGCAAGGAATTGAAACTTGATGTGGAGGAGTTCGTCAAGGTGGAGATCAGCGCCGAGGCCAAGGTGAGCGAGTTCCTGAAGATGTGGAAGACCCACATCATGAGCGAGGTCCGCTCCAAATCCATGGAACTTGTGCCAGAACCTCACGGTGAGATGGTAAAAAAATGGGAGATAGAGGGCGAAACGGTGGAGATCGGGGTCACTTCCATGAACCTGAAGGATTCCATCAAAGAGCTGGCCGATATTCCTGGCATCACCACTAAGATCGCGGAGGCGTTGGTCGGGGCAGGCGTTAGAAGCGCCGCAGACCTAAAGTTGATGAGCGATGAGCAGATCGAGGAATGCACCAAAATGAACAAGGCCGAAGTACGCAAGGTACTGCATTACTTCGATCGTACGCATGAGGTGAACAAGACCGTTCCGGAATCGTTGGGAAAACCGATGGAGAAGGGGGACATCATACCTTATCTCCTTCGCATTCCCCGCATGAACGAGCTGAAAGCGGAGATGCTCTACGACGCTGGATACGATTCCATTGAGAAGCTGCAAAATGCCGATCGGGACGAGTTCAAATCCGTTCCAGGATTGGGAAGCAAGACCATAGACGAGATCATCAAATACATCAACGATGGCGGTTTCGAACGCTGCACCGTATGCCCTAAATGTAAAAGGGAGGTCACCGCTGGGGACCTGCAATGTCCATCATGCGGCACCTCGCTATTGGTGGAGGTCGAGGATGAGGCGGATACAGTTACCAAAATACAGGGGTTGCAGGGTGGTTACAGCTATCTCATCAAGGATGACCGCTCGGACCGCTCATATAAACTGTTCATAGATCAGTTGAACAAGGGTAGCAAAGGGTTCTGCGTTACTCGCAACTATCCACTTAAGATACGCAGCAAATACGAAATGAACGATACGCCGATCATTTGGCTGAGCAACGTGGGAAAGGAGGACAGTCTGCGTCCGAAGGACCTGGAAAAATTGAGCTATTCACTGGAACAGTTCCTCAGCAAAGAGAAAGGAGTGGTATTGCTGGACGGTCTGGAGTATTTGATCACCAACAACAACTTCCTAACCGTGCTGCGTTTCGTACAATCCCTTAGGGACCAGGTGGCCATCAACAATTCCATCATGCTGATGGTGTTGAACCCTTCCACACTGGATGCTAACGAGTTGACCCTGCTGGAGAAGGAAGTGGACAGCAACCTATAGGCCAAGGGCCTTAAGTACCATCATTAAACCGGGCACGGTGTCGTAATTCGAAAGCTCATCCAGTTCGATCCATGTCGAATCGACATGCTCCCAGTCCAGGGTCACGCTTTCGTCGCCCACTTCGAAGAGGAAGGGATACACGTTCCAAACGTTATTTCCGTCCCTGATGCGCAGCATCTCGCCTCTTCCTTCCAGGCGGGCGGTGGTGATGCCCGTCTCTTCAGAAACCTCCTTCAGAGCGGTCTCCTCGGGCTTCTCACCCCTTTCAATATAACCGCTTACCCCAGCCCATTTCCCCTTGTTCGTCCCCACTTTCTGACTACGCTTGAGGAGGAGCATCTTGCCTTTCCGATGTAATATGCATGTGACCACCCGTTTCTCCTGAACATCGAACACATCCAGGGTGCCATCGTCGATCAGGACCCTATCCCCGTCCCTTAGGATGGAAAGATCCAATGAATCCACCATGGGCAGACCTGCCATGACCGCCCCGGTGGCCACTATGGTCTCTGCTTTGGCGTTGATTATCGCCGCAGGCATGTGCTTGTTCTTCTTAAGTTCCAGGATGGTGTAGGAACCGACCGTCGACCCCTTTCCACAGGGGAAGGCCAGTATCCTTCCTTCCACGTTCTCCCCCTCCCTCCCGGAAGCCACCGTCAGTAGGCCGCTGCGGGGATCCACGCCACCAAGGAAACTGAACGGTTCATTGATCATCAGAATTCGACCGATGACCTTCCCTTTGAATATCGTGCGACCCTTGATCCTCATATTATCAACTCCAACAGTTCGCGTTGCGAACCGCAAAGGACCTTCTGAGAACATAAACCTGGAAGATAGGAACAGGCCTTGGCCGAGTTGCTTGCTGTGACCTTATGCACCCCTTCGATGGGCGCTACCACCATGCAGGTGTCGCAGAGCACCTTGCCGAACCTTTCCAGCACAGCTCTCTCCTTCGGGCACCGAAGATAAACGCCCTTGGAGGTACAGAACCACACCTCCACATCGCTCTTCTTCGTTTTTCCCTCGAGGAAGATCGCCAATTGCTTCATTTCGGTCTCCGAAAGATGAGGACATCCGATAGCGATGAGATCCGGCACTTTGGCACTTGTCAGACGCTGAAGGGTGTCTTCGATGTCCTTCCTGGTGATATGAACGGTCTCTAATCCCTCGAGGGATGTAGGCTGATCGGGGGTGACCTTTTCCACCATGAAGAATGCTACCGACCCAGATGCGGCCATCGCTGCGGCCAGGGACTTGAGGCCGTTGACGTCGTTACCCAGCCCTCTGAAGAATGGGATGCATGCCCCCAGTTTACGGCCGACCGCATGCCCGACCAGGGACCACTCGTCCTTGGTGATGTCCTCATCGACCTGTACGATATGTGTTGGTATACGATTTTCATCCAGATGGAGACCATAATTGGGTGTGCGACCTATTATGGCCGCGGCCAATGCTCCCGGCCCTCCTTCCCGATTGGTCCGAGCACCCAGTACAGAATTGGCAAAGGATAGCGCGGAGGACTCGGCCCAGGCGATGTGATCGCCTACTTTGGGCCGATTGGTCAGCAGATAAGGGGTGCAGGTACAATTGACCTCCACCCCCATCTGGCGGTAGAGGTCGATGATGTGCAGTTGCCTTTGGGCAAAGTGTTCGGTCACCCCCATCTCCCGCCAGCGTTCAGCATCCATTCCCATGGGGTTGAGGGTGGTGGGGACCATGACCTTGGAATCCTTGGCCATCTCCTCCAGGAATTCGATGCCTCCTTCGCCGATGGTCTTATATGACACACCGGAAAGGTGAGCGGAAGTGATCGGAATGAGGCGGTCAGCGCCGTAGATGGCCCCTAACGCCACCAGAAGCTCCATCGCTTTCCGCTTTCCGAGACCGTGTTCCCCGGCGAGCATGGCCTCCTCTTCCAAAGTCAGTTGCATGAATGCGGAAAACAAGCTCGATGGATAAGTAAGTAGTGGAAAAAATGTAAGGAGAAAGGCGGGCCTGCTGGGAATTTCGCCCCCATCCGGAGATGGCAGGATTCGAACCCAGGTTCGAGGCTTCGGAAGCCCCAATGATATCCAAGCTACACTACAGGCCCGCGGTCATTGGGAAGGTCCCACGACCTATTAACCTGTTCCCTCGATGAGGGAGGAAGATCGGGCCCGAGCTCACTTCTTCTTGAACTCGGTGTAACCACATTTGCCACAGGATGTCCGGTCCTTGTGCTCTCCCAGGAACACACCAGGCCCGCACTTGGGGCAGTACTTCTTCAACCGTTCAAGCTTGTCTCCCTTGGCATTGTAGTAATTCTTCTTGGCCGAGGGTGTCTCCTTCTTGACTTCCTTCTTCTTGGCTGCCATGTCAACACCTTACTTCTTCTTCGAAACCTTCTTCGGCTCGGACAGTCCGTTCCTGGCCTGGAGATAGTTCTTCTCGAACTTTTTGGCCGACTCTACACTGCCGTATACCTTGGCGTAGCCCGTGCTTACGCCCATTCCGAATTCGGCCTCCATGTGGTCGATGATGACCTTTTCCTTGCCTACCGCCAAAGCCTCCGCCAACTTGACCTTCACATCGGCCCTTTTTGGGGAACCTTCTCCTCGGTGGTCGGCCTTGAAGGACACTTCGGTCCTGTCCATTAGGACGTTGGGCCTCTTGCTTTCGATCTCGATCTTCACTTTAATACCTCCATTGAGCGTATCAGTTCGCGCGCCGCGTGGTTTATTTTGGCGTCAGTGTGAACCAACACCACTCCCTTTCCAGGGAGACCATAAAGGAGACAGGTACCTTCTGGAGCCAACGCGGCGCAGACCAGCGCAGCCAGGTCCTCCTCTCCTTGAACCCGGACCTTGACCTTATCCTCGCGGCCAAGACCATCTTTCATGGCCTTTACCAGCTCAGGGGTGATCAGTCCTGGGGGGTTCTCCACCAGTATCTCCGGCACCGACAGGCGGTCTACCGGGTGCTCATCAGCATCCAGCTCCATCCTCTCGTTGCATCGATCGTATACCGTAATGTGGGGGATGACGCCCTTGTTTATAAGGGTGGCGGATACGATGTCCCCCACAGTGATTATTTTCTTACATTCGAGAAGATTATCCAGGAGATCTTTGTCCTGAAGCAGCTTCCCGAAGGGCATGCCAAGTTCGCTCCTCAAGCTATCCGGCAGACTCCAACCTTTTGGAGGAACTACCAGTTCAGCGGACTTTGAGGGCGTACTTGCCATTCTCATTTATGCCCATCCTCTTAGCTATCTCGGATTTGGTGTGATCGATTATGACCACATACCCCTGCCATTCCTTGGACATGTCACCAGCGCAGCGAGGGCACTTATCCTCTTCAGAGATGAAAGAACAGGTCTTGCAGGCCCTGATCACCTTCATTTCTCGACCTCCTTCCTGATCCTTTCCTCGGTCAACCATTCCAGCTTGCCCAATCCGGGCTGTCTCATGGTCAGGCCGATCTTGCTCTCGCGCGGGTTCATCTCATTGAAGGATAAGGCTACTATCCTGGAGCGGACGGTGTCACCGACCTTCAGGTCACGCTTGGTGTCCTTGCCTATCAACCGTTGGTTACTGTCATCGACATCGATGCGGTCGTCCATTACCTGGCTGATATGGAGTAGTCCATCAAGAGGTCCAAAGCGCACAAAGGCGCCGAACTTCAGGATCTCACAGATATTGCCCTCCACTACCTCCTGGATCATGGGCCTGAATATGAGCGAATCGAATTTGACGGTCTGATAGACCGCCCCATCGCCATGCACAATGCGACCGTCACCTACGGTCTCGATGTTCTTGATGAGAACGGTGAGCGAGTCGTTTCCCTCGATGCGGCCTTCGTAAGCCTCTCGGGCCAACTCGTTGACCACCTGGTTGACGTTATCGCCCAGCCGGTCAGGGGGAATGCGAACGACTCTCTCCCTTTGGGTCAACAAATACATGAGTAATCCTCTTAACTACCTTGGCATGATAAATCGGTTATATAAAGATTGAGCAACGAGCATATAAGCATTGGGGATGCTGGATAAAAAAAAGGGAAGGAAAAGGGTTTGCTTCAGACCACGAACATCACGGCGAAGACCAGGGTGATGGTGGACAGGAGCTTCACCAGCACGTGCAGGGAAGGCCCGGCGGTATCCTTGAACGGATCTCCGACGGTATCTCCGACCACACCAGCTGAATGCACTGGTGTGCCCTTTAGGCCTTGCGACTCGATGTACTTCTTGGCGTTGTCCCAGGCGCCTCCTCCGTTGTTAAGGAAGAGGGCCATTAGCACACCGGCGATGGTCGCTACCATCAAGAAGGCACCGACTCCCATGACGGCCATGTCGTTGGTCTCAGGGTATGCGTACCTGAGGATCAGTCCCAAAGCCACGGGGACCACGACCGGCAGTATGCCAGGCAGCATCATGGCCCTCAGGGCCCCCTTGGTGCTGATGTCGACGCAGGTGGCGTAGTCGGGCTTCTCGGTTCCGGCCAATATGCCGGGCCTCTCCTTGAACTGACGGCGTACCTCGGAGATCATATCTCCGGCGGCCTTGCCCACGGCGCGTATGGCCAGGGAGGTGAACAAGTACACCAACATGGCACCGATGAGGGCCGATACGAACACGACCGGCTGCATCAGGTCCACGTGGAAGTTCTCGTAGAAGGTCAGGATGTCGATGCCCCGGATCCTAGCTACCTGCTCGAAGAACGCTCCGAACAATAGGTAGGCGGCCAGCGCAGCGGCGCCCATCGCGTATCCCTTGGTCAGGGCCTTGGTGGTGTTGCCGATGGAGTCCAGGCGGTCGGTCCTCTCACGAACCTCTTCCGGCTGATGGGACATCTCGACGATGCCACCAGCGTTGTCGGTGATAGGTCCGAAGGTGTCCTCCGCGAGCACGAAAGCGCAGGTGGTCAACATACCCATGGTGGCCGCGGCAGTTCCGTACAGCCCATAGACGAACTTGAGGTTCTCCACGTCGGTGACGCTTCGACCCAGTTCGAACGAGGCGATCAATGCCAATGCGATGGCCAACACCGACAATGCGGTGGTCTCCATCCCTATGGATATCCCAGTGATGATGTTGGTGGCGGCGCCGGTCTCAGATGCCTTGGCGATCTCCCTGACCGGGCGATACTCACCAGCAGTGTAGTACTGGGTGATGTAAACGATCGCGATGCTGAGAACGATGCCGATCATACCGCAGTAGAAGAAAGCGATCTGATGATCCAAGAGCTGGTCCACTGAAAAGTAGAACAGTATGGCGGCGATGATGCTCGTTACATAGTAACCGCGATTGATGGCCTTCATGGGGTTCTCGTCCTCGCTTCTCAGCTTGACGACCATGATGCCCACCAGGCCGGCGATCAACCCGAAGGCGCGAACGACCAGAGGGAACATGAACCAACCGGGGTTGCCAGTGATAGCAAAGATGGCGATACCCAATATCATGGCACCGATGTTCTCGGCAGCGGTGCTTTCGAACAGGTCAGCGCCACGACCGGCGCAATCTCCGACGTTGTCACCAACGAGATCGGCTATGACGGCAGGGTTACGGGGGTCATCCTCGGGAATACCCGCTTCGACCTTACCAACCAGATCAGCACCGACATCGGCGGCCTTGGTATAGATACCGCCGCCCAGCTGAGCGAACAACGCCGCGAAGCTGGCGCCGAAGGCATAGCCCACGACCAAGAACAACGCATCGAGGTATAACGCAGCAGAGTCAGGGGCTCCAACGGCCACCCAAGCCTGGTAAACGAAGAATATTCCGGCGACACCTAATAGGCTCAAAGCCACCACGGCGATACCGGAAACGGCACCACCGCGGAAGGAGGTCAGAAGCGCCTCGTTCATAGAGCGCCTTGCGGCGCTCGCAGTCCTAATATTCGAATTCACGGACACGTACATTCCGATGTATCCAGACAGGGCAGAGAAGAAAGCACCCATCAGGAACGCCACACCTGTCCAAAGGTTGATCCCGACTGTAATCAGGACGCCCAATATGACACTGATGATGGCGATCGTCTTGTACTGACGAGCAAGATAGGCCATCGCACCTTCGCGAATAGCGTCACTTATGGCTTTCATCTCAGGAGTTCCAGTATCTTTCCTGAGGATCCACCAAGTGAGGTATCCAGCGAAGAGGAGCCCTATTATGCCCGCGATCGGTATTATGTAGTACAGAGGATCGTCTAGCATTACTAAGCCTCTTATAAATTCCAGCCTAGATATGGGTACTTATATTAATCATTTAGGACGAATTACAACATAAAAAATGTAATCTGGCCTCGATCAACTCCCATGATGGCTGGATGGGCGGAATAGGACGAATCGAGGCTGATTTTTTTTGTTTTTTACCTAGAATCGAGCCTTGAGCACGATGAGGCCTTCCTTACGAGAGATGTCGATGGAATGTTTCCCGGTGACGTGATTGGTGCCCCTCATCTTCAGTACCTCGAGGTATTTGCGCCGGGCACCAAGTTCCTCGGCCAGATGTAGCAGCACGATGCCGTCCACAGCGTAGGAAATCTCAGGTGGGTACAGTTCACCTGGTAGTACCTCTCCGGTGACCAATGTGGTCGCGTTCCAGTTCTTCAACCTGTTTGTAAGATCGAAGAGGAACTGCCTGTATCCGTCCTTGAACATCTCCCCCACCACGGTTATGGGATCGATGACTATACGCTGAGGCATCACCTCGGCGATACGTTTTTCGATGGCCTCCAACAACGCGGCTGAATCTCCGCCACGAAGGTGATTTCCCAGATCTTCATAGACGATCTCGTTTTCGAAGAACTCAGGTCGCATGAACTCGAACTGGGATGAGAAACGCAACATCCACTGTGTCGGTTCGCTTAAGGTCGTAAAGTAAAGCCCCTGCTCACCCCTCGCCGCCCCTTCGGCTAGGAATTTTAGGGCGAACGTGGTCTTTCCGGTACCGGCCGTGCCCGAGACGAGGATCACCGAGGGGAAGGGGAAACCGCCCTCGATCATGTCATCGAGCCCTGGTATTCCCGTCTGTATTCGTGCCAGATCGGAACGTCCTATATCTGTCGATTCCATTAACGAATCCCTCCACACACATTTGGTTCTATGATCTGTAATCGAGGCCGGTTAAAAATTCGAGGAACGCTTTCCGTGCTCAGGTCCAAATGCGGTCTCCCATTGGACGATGCCATCTGAAATAGGTTAAGGTTACGTTCCTTGTCGATCACCATTGGGATCGTGACCTTGCCTTCGAAGGTCTTGATGAAATCATCAAGGAACGTCTGGACAACTTGATGACTGTTGAAGTTCAGTAATGTGTTCAGATTGTCTACGATCGCGAAACTGCATTTGCTCATGTCAAACCCGGAACTGTTGGAACGTGACGACCATTCCCTGAGAGCTTCCGGTAAGGTATCGATATTGCGCGGTCCTTGAAGAAAGCCCACCCTGGCTTCGGCTTGTTTACAATCCGATGAAAATCGGGCCACCGCATCCACGAACGTTAGATTTCCATGGTCTATCTGGTGCATGTTGAGCAGATGTACCATGTACTGATGGGGCCGATCGACAGAGATGAAGATCCCGTTTCGGCCTTCTTCCGTTAAGAGGCGAAGTAGGACTAGCTCGACCCGCACGAACTGCGTGGTCTTAACGTCCATCACAACCGGCCCAGTACGTGGCGGATCACCAAGTACGTCCTTGAGCCGGTCGAACAATAAAAGATCCTTCTCGTTCATCCCGACTCTGCATCCGCCAGTACTGTATTTAAGGTCTTTTGAGTGGATATCTAAAAAGATATTCATAAAGAGGTCAAAACGACCGCATATGAAGGCTGGGCCCCATTGAACTTTTTATATTATCTAAGGCCATAAGGGGCAGATTGCTTTGCTTGGCGGTGACGCCCTCGGTCTGATCCTTGTCTACGCCTATGTGGGCATAATGGTGGTAATAACCACTAAATGGGGATTCTTAAAGAAGAGGTCCTTCCATCGTAAGTTCATTCATATCATGATAGGGAACATCGCCATCTTTTGGTGGGTGTTCGATACTAATTACATCATGGCCCTTTTAGCAGCCGCCCCTTTCATCCCCTTGCTACTATTGTTCTCAAGGTATGGGGATCAGGATGGAGGGGCGAAAGGAGGATTGAAAAGCGGGTTAAAGGGGTCGGTCCTTTGCACCGCATCTCACGACGGTCATAAATTGGGCCTAGTTTATTATGCGATTTCCTGGACCATTTTGGCATATTTCGCCTTTGGTGACCTGGTCATCGCCTCGGTGGGGATCGTGAGCATGGCATACGGGGATGGTATGGGGGGCTTGATCGGGAAGACGTACGGGAGGAGAAAGATCAGAGGGAACAAGACCCTGGAAGGGACAGCGGCGGTCTTTTTCTTCGCCGCTCTTGGCATATTCATCATCCTTAACTTTTACAATCTCCTTTTCAACGCCGGCCTTTACGGTGATAGGACCATCGCCCTCCCCCTGACGGCCATTTTGGCCTTGGGTCTGGGCGCCTACGTTGCGATCGTAGAACTCTACACACCAGGCGAATATGACAATTTGGTGATCCCCTTATCTACCGCCCTGATATTGGCCCTGACGGGCATCTGGGGTGCTTGATCGAATGGAAATGATAGTCGTGGACGGGATCGATGGCTCGGGCAAGAGCACCGTGGCAGGGTGGATCGCTGAGCATTACCGAGGAAGGGGGGAAAAGGTCCTGATACGCACTCACCCTTCTGATTCCTGGTTCGGCAGACTTAGCCGACGTTCCCTGACGGCCGAGGGCAAGCTCATGCGCCTGGTGGCCACCATCTTTTTCATCCTCGATGTATTGAACTCGTTAAGACTTCTGCGCCGATGGCACGACTATGACAAGGTCATTTTCGTACGTTACCTGATGGCCACGGCATATTTGCCTGCGGGGTTACATCATTACGGTTACCGTTTCTTTTGCAAGCTGCTCCCCATCCCTGCCCGGCTGCTTCTTGTCGATACCACTCCGGAATGCGCTATTAGAAGGATAGAGGATAGGGCGCACGACCGGGAGATGTTCGAGAACCTGTCATCATTGAACAAGGTTCGAGCAAAGGTGCTGGAGCTTTCAGTGAACGGATGGGTGGTGTTAAATAATTCCAGCAGTTCGGAGAAAACCCGGTCTCAGCTATCTCAGGTGCTTTCTTCCTGGGACCCCCTTAATTGAAGGGACAGTAGTAGCAACAGTGGTATTGCCACCAAGGTAAGCAGGAAGCCGACCAGAAGGAGCGTATCGAACCCGTTGAAGGCGTATATCGGCGCGAAGATCAAAGGTGCCAGGGAATAGCCGAAGAAACGGGAGCTGTTGAAGACCGATGAAACAGTGCCTTTGAGGTCGGGAACTATCTCCACGGTCATCGTCAGCAACGATGCCCATATGAAGGCGGTGCCGGTCCCCAGGACCAGCAATGAAAGTGCGAAGGTGATCCATCCGTTGGAAAACAGCAGCAGGACCATGGCCAGCGCCACGACGGAAAAGCCACCTATGGCCGTAAGGATACGCCCTTTTGAGTCCACGAAGCGGCCGCCGAGGGGAGCGGCGAACATTCCAGCTATGCCGCTCATGCCGATGAGCAGGCCGATATCCTCCTCGCTCAATGATAAGGGTGCCAATGAAAGATGGTCCGAAAGAAATCCTATGGCCCCCATATAACATAGGAACGTCAGGAACCCTAGAAGGCAGAGGGCGATCACCCCTTTAGACCTCAACGCCTTATTGATGTTGGACCAAAGCTGGGTTCGGGACCTTGGACCCTTTACCGGTATGGTGCAGGCGGTCCGTATCCAGAAGGTGACCGCAATGGCTAGAACGGCCACCAATACGAACATCCACCGCCAATCATACTGGGAAAGGAACCCTGCGATCATGGGTCCGCTGGCAATACCGGCAGTGGTGAACGCACCGAAATATCCCATGACCCTGCCCCTCTCATTGGGCGGAGTAAGGTCCCCAAGCACTGCCAACAGTACAGGGTTAACGAACGCGAAGCCGAAACCTTGAACTGCCCGTCCCAGGTAGAACGAGTACAGGTCTGGCCCGACAACGCAGATGATACATCCAAGGGCGTAGATCATGAACCCGATAGTGATCAGCTTACGTCGTCCGAAGACGTCAGAGATGGTGCCAGAGAACAGATTGAAGAAAGCGAAAGGGAGCATGAAGAAGGTTATGGACAGCAGTATCTCTTCCGGCCCCGTTCCAAACTCCAGTTTCAGCACCGGGATCATGGCCAGTACCGCGTTCCCGGAAAGAGGACCGATGAAACCACCGCTCAGCACCGCCAATCGTTTGCTGTCCATCGTTCTTGAACCGTTCTTAAAGAATAAAGTCCCTCCTAGCCCTCTTGCCGATGGCCCAATGGTCCGTCCTCGAGAATATGTTCACC
>Ga0307378_10000825_pt1 | contig 52039 bp, 52 predicted proteins | sample UN1MG_FD_202238 | JGI IMG/M metagenome (GOLD analysis project Ga0307378, IMG submission 202238) | Soil microbial communities from Risofladan, Vaasa, Finland - UN-1 | ecosystem: Environmental > Terrestrial > Soil > Coastal area > Acid sulfate soil | place: Finland: Risofladan, Vaasa | collected... | reverse complement strand
CGGACACGGGAAAAGCGGAATATAAGAAGAGATCGGAGACTGTTGAATGGATATTCGGTAACATAAAGCAGAACATGAAGTTTCGTGAATTTCTGACGCGAGGGCTCGAGAACGTGAGGACGGAGTATAATCTGGTATGCTCAGCCCATAATCTAAAGATAATCTGGGGTAAATTGAGTAGAGATGCGGCAGTTATCGGTACGATTTTGGGATCGGTTACCAATTTGGTATCGAAGGTCAAGAACTTTTTAGGTTTCCATCCAATAGTTAACTTTAAGTGTCACTGCTGATAATGGATTGGTAGACGGCCTCCGTCATGTCCAAAAATAAAATTTGATGGATCTTTCAAGTTGATACCATTCGCATTGCCAGATCCTTTATTTTTTGATACCCACATTATCGCTTGGAGTAGGCTACTTTTCCCAGAGCCATTTCTTCCCCAGATACCAACGATTGGTGTCAGACTATCGAGTGTTTGTGCTTTGATACACTTAAAATTTGATACATGAACTTTTTCAATCATGTTTACCGCCTCAGCAGGTTTTTGTACCTTGTGTTTTAGAAAATGAATCCGGCATCATATAAAAGTTGCTCCTACTTCCTATCATGGTTTCAAAAAAAGAATTTTCGTTTGTCATCTTAATTTTTTCGAGGATCATTTAAGTGTAAATAACCACTCTTTCAAAAACCCTTTCTGAGGCACTCCCGCTGATTTTGACCTAGCCGTAGTTATTTTTCCCGTGATCGTATATCCGTCTCCCTGAGCGATCTCCACGAGCGTGGCAGACTTCTTGATGCATGAATGACCTTGTCACTACGGGTTTACCCTGCTCTCCGAATCAGAAGACTCAGATCGACTCCACAACCACCTGCGAGAGAACGGAAAATAGAAAACTTATTATTATAGCAGTACACGTTAGATAGTTCGAGCGGTTCTATGAAAACTCTAAAAGTAATCCTTCTGCTCGCACTCTGCATCCTATTAATCGGCCACGCGAGTGGCCAGATTACGTTGACTGTTGACGTGCCATCCGGCTGGGAGTTGCTGGATTCTGCGGAAGAAGAGAATGAATGGGGCTATGGGGATTATGGCACCGAAGAATTCACCTCGTTTGTTACCATCGCCTACGATACCAACGTGCCGGAAGAGCTCGTTGGTCATGAGAACGATCCTGATGCCTTAGTTGCGTATGCCGAGAGCGATCCGTTCTTCAGATCGGACGAATCAGACATTGATACCGTGGATGGGCAACTTGCCGGGTATGTCCAGGACGAGACGGGGTATGGCTATATCCGTTACATCGTTTATGTTAAAGAGGATGTCTTCGTCGAGATTGATTGTGATATTAGTTCTGAGGATCACAATGCTGCAACCGAATTGATAGAGAGCATATCCCTATCAACAGGGGGTCCTGAGCCAACACCAACGCCAACACCGTCTCCAACACCGTCTCCAGGCCTTGTAGCCTACTATCCCTTTGATATGGACACCGAAGATCACTCAGGGAATGGAAATGATAGCACGAACGAGGGTGCAACGTTTGTCTCAGGGGTCAACGAAGAGGCGTTGCGTTTTGACGGTGTGAATGACTTTGTCTCAGCCCCCGTGAATGTCAATCCGGACGTGATGCCGCAGATGACCATAGCGTTATGGGCTCGCGCTGATGATGTCTCTGGAACGATTATTTCACACGACAATGGAGGATACGATCGCACCATCGATATTGATTACCGTGGTGGTGGCACGGGCTGGTCAGCTTTTAGTGGATCCGGCGCTGTTCTGGGCTATTACCCGGTCACCATAGGGGAATGGGTCTTTATCGCAGCGGTTTACGACCAGGCTGCGGGCACGGTGGAACTCTACGTGAATGACGCACTCTATGAAGAAACGGGCAGCCTCGGATCCGGCTGGGATTACCTCACTATAGGCAAGAACCCCTCCTTCGGCGCGTATTTCCCGGGCACCATCGACGAAGTCATGATCTACGATTATGCCCTCTCGACCGCTGAAATACAAGCACTCTATCAGAGCGTTTCTATACCGCCACCATTAACTCCAACACCTTCCCCTTCTCCAACACCTTCTCCCTCTGCCACACCGCCACCCGGTGGCGTTGGCGTATTGAATCCGCCGACACTAACGGCGACATTAAGCCCCGGCGAGTCGGTCACCGAGACGAAGACGTACATTACCGCGGAAGGGAAGCCGATAACAAAAGTGGACGTGCTGTTCGAGTTCGACCTGACGGCGAGCATGGATGAAGAGCTGAGCACCATGCAGACCGAATCGCAGAACATAATGAATAACCTGCGTGAGCTAGCGCCTGATAGCGCCTTCGGCGTGGCGAGCTTTATGGACTATCCCGGAAGTTTCTCCTTCGCGGGTTACACCAACACGTATGGCTCAGCGGAAGATTATCCGTGGAAGCTGGACCGTGGCATGACGACGGACACGGGTGCGGTGCGTACGGCGATAAATGGCCTGACGCTGGGCAATGGTCAGGATTATCCGGAATCGTACAGTCGAGCATTGTATGAGACGTATGCGGACTCGCGCGTCGGCTGGCGAACAGGCGCAAAGAGGATCGTCATTGTGTTCGGTGACGATATCCCGCATGACCCCGTCTATGAGACAGGTATAGATCCCGGACGGGACGGCGAGGTCGGCACGGCGGATGATCTTCACTTTGAGGACGTGGTAGCGGGATTAAAGTCCAATGGGATAACGGTATTGGCATTGCATTCGGGCAGTGATGATAGACCGTGGCAGTATGTAGTCGAGGCAACAGGGGGTATTTATCGCGAACTCACTCACGCCGAGGCTTCGGAATTACCCGGGGCAATAGCGGGCATGGTTGAGGCAGAGGTAGAGCGCGTCGAGGTGCTCACTCTGAGAGCCGAGGCGGGCTATGAGGACTGGGTTTCCTTCACGCCTGATCAGTACACCGATGTTGGCGGTGGGGAGATCAAGTCATTTAAGGTTACGATAACCGTTCCTGAAGGAACGAAAGGCAACACCTATACGTTTACGATAAGGCTTGTAGGGGATGGGACGGTCCTTGGGACACAACGGGTTACGGTAACCGTGCCCAAAACAGGAACTCGGACCAGAATCTCGGCACAATCTCATTTGGAGAACGTCACGACCTCTATAAAAGGGAACGGGGATACCATAATCCGCTTTTCATTCCGGCTTTCACCACGAGAAGAAGCACGGTGGCTGGCGAATCGTTTCAACGTCTCCAAAAGTTTGGAGACCGCTTTAGAAAAAAGGTTGATGAGCGATGCAGACGCTCTTACGATTTCGAGTAGAGAGAGCACCTTTATTATTCCTGCTTTGGTCAAACCGAGCGAGAACACGTATACCATGCCGGAACTGGACCTGCAAGCGCTCGAGCGAGATTTTCAAACGGCTACCGCGTGGACTACAGAGGGCCAATTCGTGCCGATACGCCTTGTACCGACATCAGCGACGATTGAATTCCCGGACGCGTATACCGAGACGTTTGAGAGCACCAAAGTTGTGCCCGAGACTTCTCACACGATTACGGGAGAGCTAAAGCCGTGGATAGCGATAACTCGCCCGCCATCGGGAGCAGTGCTTCAGAATGCCACGACCATCCACGTGCGGGGGAGCGCGGAGATCACCAGCGTTTCGCTCCTGATTCAGGGGCCGAAATGGGAAGAGCGTTTTGAGGATAAAACCCGTCCGTTTGTCTTCGACTGGAATATAAGCGACCCTGAGGTAGCGGGCGGATCGTATCGGATAGAAGCGGTGGGGTATGTTGGGGAAGAGGAGCTCGAAGCCGTAAACGACACGACACTGGTGGGTGTTAAGAAGCCTGCGGCTCCACTGGGCACGGTGCTTGCCGTTTTGATAACCGCGCTCTCGGTGGGTGCGATCACGGCGGCAGCAGGAGCTGCTTCCGCGGGTATGGGCAGTCTCGGTGTCTTAAAACTCAAGTTCTCGTTCCATCGCAGCGTCTTAGCGGCAAAGCTCCGCACGTCACTGATCGGTGATTTGTTCAGAATTGCATTTGGTATTGTTGCGCTATCAACCGCGTACACGTTACAAAATACGGTGTCCATGAAAACCGCGTCAGTCTCCACGCCCTTTTCCGAAGAACCTTTGAGTCTTCTGGTGCCGACCTTTGAGGGTGGGCTTGCGCCGAACGCGCTGAGCATTTTCTTCGTAATCGTAGCGTTGGTGGGCGCGGTCATCGTGGTGAGAGAAGTGTCGCAGTATCTCTTGGCGTTTCTCCTGGACGCCGAAGTCGGCGCGATCGTTGATCGAAGTGCTACCGTTGTTATGCTCGGTACCGGGATCTTCGGGCATCCGTTTGGCTACCCGCTGAGGGCTGTTATCTGGGAGGATTTGAGCCCCCGCGTGAAAGGATTCATCTGTCTCGGCAATATCATGAGTCTCTTCTCATTGTTAGCATTCTTCTATTACGTCTCGTTCGTCTGGTATCCGGAGGCGTGGTGGGTTATCTGGGTTGGCGGTTGGGCATCCCGGCCGTGGCGATGACCCTGGTCTGATACCCTTTGTCGGCGAGGAAGGCACGGTGATCTACGAATGGAACAGACTCCTTGCAATCCTGCTATTCGCAATTGCCGGGGTTGCATACATCTCATTTACCTTTAGCCTGTTCGATCCCTTGACGCTTCAATATAGCCTGGGGATGTTTTCGCTGGGGTTTTCCGGGATCCTGATTGGCGGCTTACTCCTCTACAATTTTGTGAAATGGATCAATTTACTCTAATTTGATCGGACATAATGAAGGTGAGCGTAAAAGAGTTAGGAGGTGAGGGAAATGGAAAAAAAGGACGTATCGGAGGTGAAATGTTCGAGCTGTGGGAAGATGGTGAATGCGGAAGCCAGGTTTTGCCCGAGCTGTGGGAGTAGGCTGCACGCAGAAGCGGCGAAGATAAAGGACCCGGTGATCACGAAGCTTATCAAGAAGGGCGTGATAGCAAAGGACGAGAAAGTGCTGTATACCGCGCGACAGAAGCGGTGGCATAAGTTACTCTGGCCGGGCTGGGTCATCGTCACTGACGTTCAGGTGATCTTCTATACGATAACGTGGTTTGGCTACAATCTCGACACGTACGGCTACGACTTCTTCCACAACATCAGCGTTAGGAAGGGGTTCTTCTCGAGTCGAATCAGTTTCATAACCCGGCTTGGCGTCGCCAAGATGCGGGGTCTGCCCCATGATGCGGCAAGTGAAACGATGCAAGCGATTGGCAGAGGCATACGAGCCCGGGTTGCGGCACCCGAGGAGCAGTTACGTCAGGAGGTAAGCGTGTCGTAGAACCGCTCAGCTTCACAGGAAGGATGCAGGCCGATGGGTGGGTGGTGTGGCGCGGCGTGACGCGGCGTGACGCGAGTTCACGTTGAGGTGTGCGTGGGGGCTGGCCACCACAGTGGAAACAAGAAACGAGGCAGGAAAAGCCCCGCACGCGCCAACCATCAATTTTACGACCGCATGCACTGATGCGTGAAGGGGTAGGGGGCATCCTTGCTTTTTGGGTGCTTCACTCTGCGCATCGAACGCTTGGGAGGTGCGCGTTTGTTTGTTACTACCGTTAGCTTCGAAAGATATTATGAGGGACGTGGAGCGATTCTGACCGTCGGATAGTGCAGTCACGCGTAGTGTTACCAACTCAAAGTGTCCCAAAAGGTTTAAGTTTGAGCAGAGCATATGCCCTTTACGGGGTGCATACAAATGGGTGTCTATTTGATGCTGTCAAAACTTACGGAAAAAGGTAGAAAAATAGTACGCGACAATCCCGAGAAGATAGAGAAGGTAACTGAAAAAGCGGAGCGGATGGGTGTGAAGATACTGAGCCAGTACGCTCTTTTCGGTACCTATGATTTTGTGAACCTGTTGAAAGCGGACGACGACGAACTCATTATGAAATTGGCTATTGACTTAACTGCGGGAGGCAAACTGGAAGTACAGACATTCCCTGCGGTTCACGTAGATCGGTTCATCGAGATCATGAAGGGAGAAAAGAAGATAGTGGAAGGGGTATGATCACGATTGAAGGCTCTTTCCCACTTATTTTTTGATCACTCTCTTCTGGAAACCGTGAGGTCACACTGGACACGTATCAAAAGCAAAACCAGCCATCACTAACTAAAGCCGCATCGCAGCCATATTCACGCGGTCACCTTCGCGTAACAGCACCGGTGAGAACCAACGCGGACACAGACTAAGAAACCACGCCACTATCTTCGAAGCCTGATGGGAGGATAAAAAAGTCATGACTTGAGTTTGACCTTTATTTATCTATCTCCCAGACTCCCGCTTCTTCTCCCGAAAGGCATGGTTATCCACTACATAAGAAGAAAGGGTTATATAAAGTTTTCGATTGGTAAGGTTGGTCGAGTATCGCAAAACTTATATATGTACATGCGCCAATTTTTAATTTGGGTGAAGCTAAAAATGGAAGGAAAGTTTCCGTCTGATTGGGAGCGAGTGCCTGGTGAAAAGGTGGAGTATCGAAAGAAGCTTGGATCATTTGAAATGAGTGCGGTTGAAACGGAAGGATTTTGTGAGAAATGCGGGAAAAAGGGTTTGGGGTTTTCATTTAAGATCGTAGACAGCCGTGGGGATTATATGGGGAAATCAGGGGCCTATTGGTGCCCTACGTGTGGTGAAGGCATGAATCCAGAGGCATACGAGAATTTCGTCCAGAGTGAGTTAATAACACCCGAGATGTAAGTAGCGCACCTTTGGAACCCGCTCCAGTCACAAGCAGGGTTGCACTGCTGTGCTGTAGAACGGCACGCGACCCCTCTTTTTATTTTTTCTTTTTCGATCACATTATATAGTTGATACTCGATCGGTCGAAGTCTTTGATCATTTCGAGCTTCAAAGTTCCGAGATTTTCTGGGAGATAGTCCGTTGCGGGGTAGGTGAGATTCGGGAAGAATTTGCTTATGTCAATAGCCATCTGCGTTACCACATGATCCTCGCCAAAGATCTCACCGGCGACCCAGTAGACCAAGGTTCTGGTCCTTTTCTCGTCTATATACCCCAAAGAATGGAGGTACTCGTGTAGCAATACGTGAAAGGCGTATGCATTAAACAGCTGTGGCTCGGTCTCGGATATCCTTCTCATGGAGGTCTTGTTCATGACAATCGTCGTGGATCCAACGGGATAGAAGGCTCCTATCCAGTAATCCTCGCCTCCACCCATCTCAGCCAATCCGAGGGTCAATCCTGCCCGACCCGTCTTCATAACTTTCCTCACCGCATCCTTTACGATTTCAAATATATCCGAAAGGTTGTTCGCCTCTTCCAATTTTACCGCATAAGATTTCATGGTATTCTATCTTTCCTCCCGTCCGTGCACAGGGTATGCTACTCTACTATTACAACTTTATACATAAAAAACTTTTAAAAATCGGGCCACTGTTCGTGCCTCCTACCTCGCACTCCTTACACGGCGAGCAGATCCGACGAACCCTGTTAAGAGCGCTAACAATTAACAAGATGGTCTCCCGTATCCTTTATACCGTTGGCGAAGGGATATAATAGACACGCTGATCAAGTTAGAGCGAGATAAAAAAGCTGCTTTGGTGTCAATCGGAGTATCAACCTTTCTGGCGGTCGTAAAATATCTTATTGGCATCCTTTCGGGGAGTATTGCCCTGATTGCCGATGCAATTCACTCTCTTACCGATGTTATCAGTTCCATAGGGGTCTTGATAGGCCTTAGAATATCAAGTCGAGAGCCTACAAAGGAGTTCCCCTTCGGGTTTTATAAGGCCGAGAATATAGCAAGCCTTTTCCTTGCGCTTGCGATTTTTTATGCGGGCTATGAGATTGTTCTCACCTCGGTCGAAAAGTTTGAAGCGGCGATCGTAACAAATCTTCTGCCGGCAATCTCGGTTGCAGTGGTATCGATTGTAATCGCGTTCCTTTTAAGCACTTATAAGCTCAAGGTCGGACGAGAACTCGATTCACCCAGCTTAATCGCGGACGGCCAGCACATAGTGATCAGATGCCTTATCGTCCGTAGCGGTATTATTAGGGCTACTGGGCTACTACTTGGGGTTCTCTTCTCTTGACGCGATTGCCGGTATTGCGGTCTCAGTACTCATCTTCAGAGCAGGCTACGAAATTTTTAAAGATGCGGTCAAGGTTCTTTTGGACGCATCCATCGCTTATGAAAGGCTTGATAAGATACGAGAAGTTGTCTCGGAAACGCACGGCGTGAGACGAATACATTCGCTGAACGCACGAAGCTCGGGCAAATTTATTTTTATCGAGCTGAAGGTACACACACACCTTAAGGACCTTGAAAAGGCGCATCAATTGAGTGATCGGATCGAAGAGCGGATCAAATCCGAGATAAAAAATGTAGATCGAGTGTTAGTGCACATGGAGCCGGAGGAGAAGGAATTTGCACGGTATGCAGTGCCCTGCACGGAGAATACCGGAGTCAAATCAAAAGTTTCAGAGCATTTCGGCGAGGCGGAGTATTTCTGCCTCTTGGATATACGATTACAGGATAACGAGCTGACCGAAATGCAATTCATAAAAAATCCCTTTCTCGCGTTAGAAAAGAGGAAGGGGCTTAAAACGGCTGAGCTCCTGGTTACCAAGAAGATAGATAAACTGATTACGAAGGAGAGTATTGCGCACAAGAGCGCGTTTTATGTCTTAGATGATGCGTACGTGGAGCCGGGAGAAACAAACGCTGAGACAATAGCAAAGATCATTGAAGAGATTAAAGCCGATTAATAGTCTTCCTGCACATAGTATAACACTGTACGCGAATTGAGAGAAGAGAAATGGAGGTGAAACGTATGTATGGATCCGCAAAAAGCACCGTATATTAGTTGGAACCCCGCTCTTTCGGCTGAGGAGGTCTTTTCCGATATTGTGGGCCTGCAGGAGCTTCTGCTAGACGGTAAAAAGACGTATTGGCTCGAGATGCGACCTGCGGAGAAGGGCAGATACGTTATTGTCCGGAGAGATGCAACCGGAACGATGAGCGATGTCACGCCCACGGACATCAATGTAAGGACGAGGGTCCATGAATATGGCGGGGGCGCATACACGGTCTTTAACGGCGTTATTTATTGCGTCAATTTCAGTGATCAGCGTCTTTATCGGCAGTTCGAAGATTCTTCTCACGTAGAACCGCTCACTCCTGAAAAGAACGAGGATGGTTCATTGGGTAAATACGCTTCGTTAACAGTGAGTCCTGATAGGAAGACGCTCCTCTTTGTGTACGAGAAGGAATATGAAGAGCGTGAAAATGAGAATTTCCTTGCCGTGTTAGATATCGATCTTACCGCGGAAGAGGTAGCAGAACCAAGGATCATTGCAAAGGGCTGCGACTTTTATGCCGAGCCAATCTTCTCGCCAACCGGAAAGAAGGTGGCATGGCTTCAATGGAACCACCCCCATATGCCCTGGGACAGTACTGAATTGATGGTGGCAACGTTTGACGGGAAAGCATTGGAAAATGTCAAAAAAGTCGCGGGTGGTGATGGTAATTCGATCTGCTTCCCACGATTCGATGGCAAAAATATGCTCTATTTCGTTATGGACACGATGGCAGAGGACGGTGAGGATGCCGCACCAGGGAACTGGTGGAATTTGTACCGGTATACGGATGAGGTCGAGCACATCACAGCTGAGCAGGTGGAATTTGGCGAACCGCACTGGGTATTCGGGCAGCGTACGTACGATTTTCTTTCGGACAATCGGATAATCGCGAAGATGGTGAAAAACGGGAGAGATTATCTGGTGCTTGTCGACCCCGAGACGAAATCGCTGTCCATGGTTGATCTCGCCGTATCGCAGTACAGCAGTATAATAGCAGATGCTGAAGATCGCGTTTTTTTCATCGGTGCCAGTACAAGAACGACGCCCGCTATATACTCCTTTGATCTTGAATCCAAAAATCTGCAGGTTTTGAGAAAGAGTTCGCGTATCACACTGAATCGAGATGACCTCGCTCTGCCTGAGTTCATTGCGTACCCCACAGCAGATGGCGAGCACGCGTACGCCTTTCTGTACCTGCCAAAGAACCGCCGGTACCGTGCCCCGGAGAATGACAAGCCGCCGCTTTTAGTGCTTGCACATGGAGGTCCAACCGCACGTACGACCGGGTCTTTGTCATTCATCATCCAGTTCTGGACCTCTGCGGGGTTCGCAGTCATTGACGTTGACTACCGGGGAAGTACGGGTTATGGCCGGCGGTACAGGGATGCATTACGCTCGCGGTGGGGTATTATTGACGCAGAAGATGTGGCTGACGCCGTGCGGTACATAATACGAGAAGGGAAGGTCGACGAATCCAGGATAGCGGTACGGGGTGGAAGCGCGGGAGGCTATATGGTACAGCGCGTTATGACACAGTATCCCGACCTCTTTGGCGCTGGTGCAAGTTACTACGGAATCGGCAATCTGATAACGCTGGTAACCCAGACGCATAAGTTCGAATCACGGTACATCGAGAATTTAGTTGGCGCGAAACTGCCAGAAGGGAAAAGCGAATATGCGGCGCGTTCGCCCATCAACCATCTGGAGCACTTAAAAGCACCGATGATACTGTTCCAGGGCAGTGCTGATAAGATAGTAACGCCAGAAAATTCGAGAGAAGTGGCACGAGCACTCCGCCAGCGAGGAATTGAAACTGAATACGTGGAATACGAAGGAGAAGCACATGGATTCAGGATCAAAGCGAATAAGATTGACGCGCTCGATAGAGAATTTAGATTCTTGCGAAAGATATTCCGAGCCGAATAAGGCATTCACCCGATTCGTAACCGATCATCTCTTCACACCTAGATCAGAAGAGGAGAGATTCAACGGCCTGGAAGATCATTCAAAGAGCGTGAGCGCGAGCATCATGACGAAGATACCCAGAATGATGCCGATGTTGGTGAGGTGCTCGCTGCCGTACCTGTTGGCGATGGGAATGAGCTCGTCGAAGCAGATGAAGACCATGATCCCGGCGACAAGCGCGATCGAGGCGGCCAAGACGAAGGCGTCTAAGAAGGGCAGAAGAACAAGAATAGCGATGATTGCGCCGAGCGGCGCGGTCATTCCGGCAAGGAAGGAGTAGAGGCATGCTTTTCCTCTATCGCCCGTAGCGCAATAAAGCGGCACCGCGCAGGCAACACCCTCGGGGATATTATGGATGGCGATCGCAATGGCGATGGGTATTCCCAGTTTGATGTCCGCTAAGGAGACGAGCGCAACCGTCAAGCCTTCCGGGAAGTTATGGAGCCCGATACCGATCGTGGTCATGACTCCGCCGTGATATAAGCGATCGCAGTGCGTATCCGCCTGGCCGTCGATATGCATGTGCGGCATAAGCCGGTCAAGGAAGTGAATGATGAGCAGCCCACAGAGAAAGAATACATTTGCCCCTGCCAGACCGATAGCCGCTCGTGCACTGCAAAACAGGTCGACAAACGCGACAAAGATCATGACGCCCGTGGCGAATCCAAGACTAACAGAAAGATACCGCATATCAGGTTTTGGAATAGCGTAGGATATGAGGCTCCCGATGCCCGTAGCAAGTGCTGCGAGCGTGGTAAGCAGAAGTGCGTAGAAAATGCTAATCGTTGCCACCATAGCGTACGTAGAATATATAATTGCAGAATTGCTAATAAAATGTACGCAGTTCATGCTCAGCTCAGATCTATGTTATGGTGGAGGGTGGTAGAGGAGAAATTGTCGTGGAGATGTTGGAAATGACTGGGGGAGAAAAGAAAGAGGGAATTGTAGATCGGTTTCAGCAGGAATTGAAGTATCATCGTGGTCGTCTGCCCGCCTGGGATTTCGATTGGGCGCGTAAGCCTGAGCCGTATAAGCGGTATCCCGATGCGCCGAAAGTGTCGCTTGGTCCTCCGCAGACTGGAGACGGCGCGTCACTGTGGGCGGTCTTACATAAAAGGCGCAGTGTTCGGCACTTCAGCGCAGAGCCAATAACAAAATCGGAACTATCGCAACTGCTGTGGGCGGCGCAGGGCATTACCGCACAGGAGGGGGGTGGAAGAACCGCGCCGTCTGCCGGAGCGTTGTATCCGGTAGAGACGTATGCAGTGGTCAATTCCGTAACGGACGTGGAAAACGGCGTGTATCATTACGCCGTGGATACGCATGAGCTTGATCAGTTACGTGCGGGTGATTTCCGGCTTCCGGTTGCCCAAGCTGCGCTTGATCAGGAGATGGCGTACCATGCGAACGTGGTCTTCATCTGGACTGCGGTCTTCGAGCGGTCGCGGTGGAAATACAAGCAGCGTGCCTACCGCTACATCTATCTGGATGCCGGGCATATAGCGCAGAACGTGGCGTTAGCTGCGGTTGCACAGGATCTCGGCAGCTGCCAGATCGCCGCGCTCTACGATGAGGAGGTAAACGCGTTGGTGGGCGTTGATGGTGTCGACGAAAGCGTGGTGTACATGACGGTGGTGGGAAAGGAAGAATAAATAAGGAATTGGTAGGTAGTTGCAGAAGGAAGTTTTAATTAGAGTTATGCATCTCTTATCATTTGGATAAGAATGGGAGAGCCGGGAGATAGAAGAAGAGAGTCTGAAAAGAAAGATTTTCTTAGCTGGCAGGTGCTCTTAGGACTATTCCTGATCATAAGCTCTGCGTTCCTCTATTTCCTCCATTACGTGATTTTCCGGGATGTTCACCATATCTTCATCTATATGGTGGGCGATATCGCCTTTGTGCCTATTGAGGTGCTGCTGGTTACATTGATCATACACCGGCTGCTCAGTGAGCGGGAGAAGCGAGCGAAGCTGAAGAAGTTGAAGATGCTCATAGGCACCCTCTTCAGTGAAGTGGGAACACGGCTGTTGACCTATTTCTCGGACTTCGACCCGGATTTGGAAGAGATCAGGAAAGATTTGATTGTATCAGCCGAGTGGACAGAGCAGGATTTTTCGCGGGTGAGTACGCGCCTTCAGAACTACGATTATGGCGTTGCGATAAAACAGATGGATTTGGAAGAGTTACGTAAGTTCTTGATAGGGCGACGAGCGTTTTTGGTGCGGTTATTAGAGAACCCGCTTTTGCTGGAGCACGAATCGGTGACGGAACTGCTCAGAGCTGTTTTTCATCTGACCGAGGAATTAGAAGCGAGAGAAGACGTGCGGCAGTTGCCGGATTCCGATTATGCGCATCTTGCGGGCGATATAGAGCGAGGCTACGCGTTGTTAGTCCGTCAATGGCTGGATTACATGGCGTATTTGAAGGATAATTATCCGTATCTCTTTTCGCTCGCCATGCGAACGAATCCGTTTGATCAGACTGCATCAGTGATAGTGGAATAAATAAATGAATGAATGGTTTTACGCTTCTTTCGCTCGCGCAAGGGCTGCCGTAACTATCTTGTCTGTTAACTGTCCAGACCCACATGCACAGTGCACTATCTCTTGAAGCAAGCTGTAACAATGCACTTAGTTTCTCACAGGGCAGTGTCGTGATAACGTCGATGTTGTTCCTCTTCAGTATTTCGCGTTCGGGTTCGTACAGTGGTTCGCTCTACTCACAGAGGTAACCGTATAACCTTAACAGCTATTGAAGCTTACTAAATGCATCCACAATTCGATTGGGGATAACGTTCTGTGCATATACGACGTTGCGACTGAAGGATGCAATGTCCAGAAGGGCAAGGACGGAGCCCGTAGCGTATATGCAGTGTTATCTGCTGAAATCGTGTGCCCCTCCCGGTTATTTCAAGCGAAACATGAATGTTAAGTTTAAACTTATGCATAATATTTTCAGGATTTTATTCAAAGATGTACGCTAAATCACGCTTTACCCATTCAAGAGCAGCTGGGCAACGTTCAGCTTAACCGGCCGGATTTGGAGCGCTAGCAAAAAAGCCGATCCGAGCTAAAGCTGTTGTTAGACCAAATTTCTACCTTGCCATCATAAACCCTCTCTCCGAAAGCCAGCGAATATCCTCAAGGAATGTTGTGGATTTTTCGAACTCCTTTGAAAATAATGGCGATTCTTTTATTGCCGTCGAAGCCAGATGGTCAAGCGTCGTGCCGGAAAAAGCACCATACCCGGGAACAAGCACTTTGCCAGCCAGTCCTCCCCTCTTATAAGGTTCAGCTTGACGACACGCCAAGTCAAGCAGAAAGTACCTTCTTGCAATATCCCGTCTCATACTCGAAATTTCCAATCCATTATCACCCGACATTATAATTTCCCGATCTATACAGTCGTCAAGACATCGATTAATTTCTTTTATTTCGTAACCTTCTAATTCCAAATGTGAATAAAGCTGTTTTTCTGAATTTTTCCCAATTGCAACAGCATGCTCAATTTCCAAAGGGGTCAAATAGCCTATCTGTTGCAAATAATACCTTAGTCGTATTGGCGCCGTTCTTATCTGAATAATCCCGTGCGTGTCTTCGTAGGCTAAAAGCATGCGAAGGTCTCCATTCAGGGATGAGAAATAACCCGCTCCATCAACGTATTCAACGAATCTCGTATTTTCTGTAAATCCGCTAATGTACAACCTCGAGCTTTTTGTTTGATCAACATTCTTGTGAGAAACGCTTCCAGAATCACCAGCGTAAAACTGACATTGAATGAATATTCGATTACTCCACTCATCCGGCCACCCTGGCGTTTTAAATGGTAATATAAAGTCATAAGCTCTTGTCTTTTGGTCAGGGACTTGTTCATCTTCTAAAACAACTACATCTGTAGTATTGAAATCAACTCCTTCACGCATGCCCCACTCTAACATCTGTTCTCGCAGAATATGCTCGGGCTCGTGCCCTCTAGAAACCATTACTGATCCTCTAACCTTGAAAATTACGAGTGGTGCTAATAGATCTCTCTCTTTTTCAAATTCCTTTAGAGCGAAATATGCGTATCCAAGTGACCAGAATTGATTTATCGCGTTATCATCTTTGAGAAGGAAAGAAATAAATTGTTTCAGAAGCCTTGCTTCGAGATCCGCACGGTCTATTCGAGAAATAATCGACATGTATCGATTACTGGTAAGAACCCGCGGAATTGGCTTCATTTCTGCAATTCGCCGGCCTTTGCGCATTTTAGGAAATGGTAACACCTCCCACTGTGCCGCATCACGCAGGAAGAGAGGAAACTGGCATTTGAAGTTATTGTCAGACTTCCCTGTTACGGCGAACAAAGCAGACGCTAACGCTTGCAACAGTTCTTCGCGCTCTTCGGTACTCCTCTCGGCTAATACGTCAGCCATAACATCGGCAATAGCATCGGGTTGACAAACGTCTATGGAAGAGAAATTATCGGTAGCTTTCCCAAGTACCTCGAAAGTACTGACAACTAAATCCAATTCATGCCTAAACTTGTCCGTATCGGCAATTTCGCCTAATGTGGGAGTGATCCAAATATCAAACTCTTCTAATTGCGACCGAAGTTCGTCTTTAAGGTCAGGAAGTCGCATTCTTACCCCTTATCCTTCACTTTAAAAGTCGATGTTACGCTGGTCCGAGTAATATTTAAGCGTCTCTCTACCATGAGAACATATTCTTCTTCATGATCTGCAAGGACGCAATCAAAACCCAGTTTTCTTGCAACCGCTCCCGTGGTGCCAGATCCGCACATTGGATCTAACACAAGATCACCGGGTTTAGTGGTCATCTTATATAAGGGCTCATAAACCTTCTCTGGCTTTTGAGATGGATGCCCGGTTTGTTCACCCTTTCCCACGAACCCAATATTCAGAGCCGCCTCGATTACACTGGGAGGTCCAGGCATGTAACGCAACTTACCCTGTTTCTTTTTTTGTAGCTGCGCTTCGTTCAAAAAATGTTCGGGGTAAAGAATGGCATCTGCTCTTGTTAAGTGGAGGCAGGTCATTTGGGCGGATCGCCAACCGCGAATTACTGAGGGATTATTCTTATAATACCAAGTAAGCCAACAGTTGAGACTCAAGGCTTCCGGTATGCACGGAATAAACAGTGCAACAATCTCCGGAAAACCCCAAAGGTAAACATGCGGCGATACGTCTGAGGATAATTTTAGAAGATTAGACACATAGTCAATATAGTCACCGCGGACTCCGCCGACCCCTTTGTTGTACCAAGGGTCCAACATAGTAACTTTGAAATCTAAACTCGATTCAGCGGCAAGCTTTAATGTATCCTCCACGTCAGATGGAGGGAGTAACATGATTTTTTTCTCGGTTACCAACTGTGGTTCTTTAGTGTCTAGAAATGTAGATTGCATGCTTGGTGCTCCTATTAAATCTATCTGGTGGTCTTACATCTTATTACACAGAATTCAATAAAACACAATATGTTTCATCTTATTAAACTCCCATATTTTTTGCAAGAAACAATTACATCATATAAATTATTTTCGCGAGGCCGCGGATGATCGAATTTTTTTTCGGATAACTCCAGTATATCCGCAGTATTGCGTCTAGACCTCCCTCTGGATGAACTTCTTATCTCCTTGAATTTCCCTTCTTTCATCCGTTTACACCCCAGTGAGTCTCTTTCTCAAACAACCCATCTAAGGGGCTTTTTATCTTACCTCCACCATTGTTACCGACTGAATATATATCTTTTGTATCTCCCAATTTTTGTTCTAATAACTAACTCAGTTTTATCACGTTACCATGCCCTAACAAACTCCCTCAGTTCCTTTTCAACATCATCCAGCGCCCCTTGATCAGAGGGTTTTATCTTACACCGCGCCCCGATTTCGTACAATTTACAATCCTCCTTCAACCGCTTATAGCCGCCGCCGGTGATATTCAACAGAATCTTGTCCTCCTTTTTAAGGACGCCATCATCAACGGCTTTGATTACTGACGCAACCGCTACGGACGCCGCAGGATCCAGATCGATCCCCTCTTCACCCTCGAACAGCTTCTCCGCTTCCCTGGCCTCGTCGTTGGTTATCCCGTACATCGTCCCTTTTGTGTTCGAGAGCATATCGTAGACGCCGCCTCTGATGGAATACGGCGGATGCCTCGTGGAGAGCACGTCTGCATAAATAATCTTTATCGCAGCTTCAGCATCTTTCATGTCCCTATCCGCGATGAGCTCTGCTCGACCAGCTTGCCATGCACTGACCAGGGGCGCAAACGGGTGATTCTGCGCGATGACAATCCTCGGCATCTTCGCGCCAAAGCGGCCATCTGCAATCAGCCTGCCAAACGCTTCCCACGCGGCAATCGCGCCCGTGCCGCTGCCCACTGCCTGGAAATAAAAATCCGGCAGACCGTTCTTCATAGCGAATGCAGCCTCAAGTTCAACCACACCCATACCATCCCTTCGTGCCACGTTTTTCACACCGCCTTCTTCTACTAACCCTTCCATCTGCGCTATCCGCTTGCCGACGGCAATTGCATCCGAATAGTCACCATCCACGGCGATTAAGAAAATGCTGTCGTGGTTTCCCGTTGTTGTCCACATACGTGTGAGAGAACTGCTTGGTACGACCGCAACAACGGGCATGCCCGTCGCGGAAGAGACCTCTGCGAATGCTCGTGACGTATTCCCTGCAGAGGCGACGGTCACAATCCTACCTCCTGCTCGTTCTTTAACGCGTTGTAACGTCGGCTGCGCTTCCAGCTCTTTGAAGCTGCAGGTCTTCATGAACGCTCCTTTCTCCGGCCAGTACCCGCTAAACCCGATGTACAAATTGTTCAGCCCGAGTTCTTTCCCCAACCCGTCGCTTTTGTAGGTGATTGGACCTGCGCGTGTAGGCAAAGCCGCTTCTACGGGCAGCCAGTCGATATAGTTGAACATGCCCTGTCCCGAACGTTTCCGTATCTGCTTCCTGCTGTACACCGTCCGTAACAACGAATCGTGACCTTCAGGGCACGTATTTGTATAGCTGTCGGTAATAACTATTTCTCCACCTTCCACACATGTCAAGTGATACTTCCCAGTTCCCATTCTTCATTTCACCTCGCTTGCTGCTAAACGTTAAACCGTGCTATCGGTTCAGCAATCGTGAAACTGCCGTCCAGAATCTTCTCCTTCAGCATCGCCGCTAATTGCGATGCCCTTTTTCTGTCTGACTGCCGCAGGGTCACGGGGATCTCCTTCCCCGCAAGCGTAACAACGCCGAGATTGCAGTTAAAAGCACCGCCCGTGCATATCTGCACGCATGCACCGCAGTTGCAGCATAAAGCTTCGTCCACGGCTTTAGCCTGAGTATCAAAAGCCCCCGTCGGGCACAAGCTCGCAACCTGGCACTCCTCGCATTCGCTACAGCCTGATCGATCGAACCGCACGGAAACGTCACGCCAGACATCGGCATAGGTGATCTTACCAATCGGTAGCCGGTTATGGACGTCCATAACACCCAGCGGTATCGCCGCATCCAGCTTCTTGACCGTTTCCAGCACGTGCTCGTTCACTATCGGGATCGGCACGGCCCAGGAATTTAGTATCTCCGGCCCTGCGGAAGTCCGAAAGCCACCGAGGTACTCCGGCAGCATCCCGTGCATATCCGCAATACCCATCAAATTCGGCTTGTCCGCAGAGCTCCGTGTGCCTTCTCCGATAACAAAACCCTCCGCGCCATTCATCAGGATTTTCGTGCCCACGCCGATGGTCTCCATAAACGGGTCCTTCTCCAGCGGGTTCAACTCGCCACAGCCCGAGAACGTCAGCTCCTTGCACGGGCCTTTCAAGGTGTCCACGGAAAATATCGATGCCACTTCGCCTTCATGAGCATTGACAAAGGCAAAGTAGTTCTTAAACGCATTACGCGTGCTGCAGAGTCTCGCAAATGGGATATCCTCAAGAGTCGTTGTCGTATTTATCCTGAGGCCGTCAACAGTTTCGACAACGACTTCGATTTCTTCATGCGCAACCAGCGCTCTGAACAGATGCCCGCCCCCGTAGCTGGTATCCCTGCGAGAGGGGCCGTACACGATCATATCCACGATCCCCAGCCGTTCGTTCGGGCAGGGCCCCACAAATGCAGGCACACCGTTCAAAAAGACTTTTGCTGCACGCTCGAACGCGTCTCGTTCCGCGACTTGAAAAGAAAGAGCTGCATACGTTCCGCTCATCACGCCGCACGTAGCAGACGTGACGACATCCACGTCCTCAAAACCTATTTCCTCTCCGCTCCGTACACTGTTACAAAGCTCCTCGGCAGTCATCACTACCGCCGTCTCTCGTTCTAGTTTCTCGGTTATCTCCGCTACGGTCCTTCTCTTCGTCATAATCTTCGCGGTTGACTCTGCTCTTATATGCATATTCGCTTCATTACTCTAAAAACCACGTGGCTCGCGTTTCTACCTGCTCGTTCGGGTTTCTAGCGTGGTCGGCACCGGAATGCCTATTTGTATAATACTGCAGGCAATGATTTATATATAAGTGGATGCCTCTTATACTATACGGCATGACCATCGCTGACGAGATCGTGGCTGAAATCTTCGTGCAGGATAAACCGCTCCCCGGCGTAGTATCAAAAGCGATCAAACAGAAATTGGGAATGAGCATGGGTGACTTCAGTGAGAAATCGGGCATACCAGCCAGCACGCTTTATAAAATCCTCGCGGGCGAGCGAGACCCGAATTTGCGCACCTTCCGGCGGATATTAAGCACAATACGGGAGATAGAAGCCGATACTGCAGGCAAGAAGCACAAATTCATCGGCATTATTGGTACGCGGGGTGTGTTAGACGAGATAGAACAAAGGACAATCACCGTGGGCCGAGAGACTATGGATATCAAGGAATATGCGGTTACGGGCATCGAAGAGGCGATAATCGGGTCGATGCAAGCGGAACGGGATGGGGCATCCGCACTGGTCTGCGCACCTATTGTCAGTTCCACGGTCGAGAAGGTCGTTACCATACCGGTCGCCACGATCAGGCCAAAAACCAGTGTTACGAAAGCTATTGAGTTCGTGGCGAAGAAGATAAGCTGACTTTGGCGGTAGGTGGTAGTTACCAACTAAACTAAATAAACTGCACGAGCCAATATGATGCTCCGCCGATGAGTGCTGCGAGCGGGATGGTGATTATCCATGCCGTGAGCATTCTTCCTACTTCTAACCAGCGTATTCTGCCAAGGCTTTGGAAAAACGTACCACCGATCACTGAGGAGCCCATGACGTGCGTGGTGCTTGCCGGCATGCCAGCTAAACTCACCGCTACCAGTGCGAGTCCCGCTCCGGTTTCGGCAGCGAATCCGTGTTTCGGCTCCAGCTTCGTTAATTTCCATCCCATCGTCCTTATTACTTGCGAGCCCATCAAAAGCGTGCCCAGCGCCATGACAACGCCACAGATTATCCGCACCCACCAGGGCACGGGGAATTGCTCTCCAGACTGCGTGGCGAGAAAACCGCCAGCTATTAGCGCTGCACTGATCACGCCCATCGCATTTTGCGTGTCGTTCATGCCGTGACTGAAAGACATGAACGATGCTGAAATAGGCTGCAGTTTCCTGAAAAACCGTTCGATACTCGGTGAAGGGGTATTCTTAAAGAAGATGAAGAGCGCCCAGCTGATGAGCGCGAAGATAAAAGCACCAGCGATAAAGCCTGCAAATGGCCCGAGCGCAATGGCAATAAACACTTTGTTGGTAAGGATCTCCCACTGTATTACGCCCGTACCGCCCGCAACGAGTCCCGCACCCATAATCGCACCCACCAAGGCGTGCGTCACACTTATCGGGATGCCGGCTGCAGTGCAAAGATAAGTCCAGAGTATCGCACCTATTAATCCGCTGATAAGAACCAGGAGGAATACGTTGGGGCTCAGATCCGTAGCCGAGACGATTCCCTTCCCTATGGTCTTCGCGACTTCGGTAAACATGAACGCGCCGGCGAGGTTGAACACACTGGAGAGAACCAACGCCTTGAGCGGTGTTAACGCCCTGGTCGCAATTACCGTGGCAATCGCATTCGCACTGTCATTCGCGCCGTTCAGGAAATTGTAGATCAGGGCAAGAAATATGATGATAAGAACGTAGATCGTCACGAGCTCCATCAGATGCCGCCCTTTAATCGAAAGGTTTCCAAAATGTTCGCCACGTCTTCGCAGTTGTCCATGGTATCTTCAAGGATATCCACGATCTCCTTGAGCAGCAGCCGCGTAAGCACTTCATTAGCATCTTCAGTCGGCGTGGTCATCAGTATTTTCAGCCATTTCCGGTTGAGTTTGTCCGCTTCGTTCTCCAATTCGTTTATCTTTATGCAGCACTCTTCTAACGGTAGTTCACTGTGTCGTATATCGCGTAAACAGCACACAGCTTTCTTTATCTCTTCCGTGGCCTCAAGGATAATCGGGGCGAACTCACTTACCGGTTCTGGAATGGTGGGTCGCGGCGTAAACGCCAATCGCGCTACTGCCTTTTCCACACCGTCGATCACGTTGTCAAGATTATGCATGAAATACCGGACATCGCCCTTCTCCTCCGTGACCCGCGTGTGGTCATAAAACAAGCCATGGATGATTTGATGAACAATCGCGTCGCCTTCCTCTTCCAGGACTTTAAGTCGTCCTCGAACTTGCGAGAGGTTGGTGCTGCGCGAATCAGAATCCAGGGAAAGCGGTGCGGAAGAGCGATAATTGGCACCCAAATCCACGAGCAGTTGCGCTGTCTCCACCGCTTTATCCGCAAGCTCCTCAAAGAGGTCGAAGAATCTTTTATCGTGGGGTAAAAACACAGACATTGTATGTAAAACGGAATTAAAAAAAAGCGCTTTTACAAGAGGCGGCGGACCCACCACTGCCGTTTCTCCTGTTCCCTTAGTAAGAGTGGCAAACCACTTCCGCGCCTTACCCTTTTTCATCCCTTACACATAGAAAATCAAGAGGATATTTAAACTTTTCGAAATTACCGTATCAACAATGATACTATATAGCTATACTGCTTTTTTCAATACCTCAAGGCTATAAAAATCCAAAAATTTCTTGAACGCTCGACTTCGGTGCGACACGTTATTCTTACCCTCGGCGCTCATCTCGCCGAACGTCTCCCCATGGACCTCAAATATTGGATCGTAGCCAAAGCCGCCGCTACCTCGTGTCTCCCCTGCTATGCGCCCTTCAACGGTGCCGACAGACAGCATAGGCGCACTCTTCGGCGATTTGCAGTATGCAACGACCGTTTTGAACGTAGCGTTCCGTTCTTCGCCACTGTTATCCGCCATCAAGCTCAGGATTCCTTCGTTACCGATGGTCTTGAAGACAAATGCGGAGAACGGACCCGGGAAGCCGTTTAAAGCAGGGATAATCAGGCCGGAATCCTCCAAGAAGAACGGCTCTTTAATCCCCGTCTGTGCACGCACATAATTCGCACTTTCGCGTGCTACCGCTTCTATATCGTCAAGCTGTAATTCCGGATAGTCATAATCGAGCTGCTCGATCGTTATCTCGCTCGATTCCGACTCCGCCAAATCCGTTATCTCCTTCACTTTGTGCGCATTGGTGGTGACGAATATCAATCTCCGTTTTGAACCCATACCGGCGACTCCTACCTTTTGACTGTTTCTATACTTTAGTTTAGTATGCACTACTTCTTAATACTGCTCAAACTATAAGGTATTTCAAGAAGGCGAATAGTTGTTTGTTGTTTATTCGTTCGTGAGTGTACTGGGAATGGATATGAAAGGCAGCATAAAACTGGAACACGGTGCAGGCGGCGAGGGAATGCACGAGTTGCTCAAGCTCGTGCTCCGCTACTTCGATTTTGAGGGCGTTCGTACTGGCAACGGAGCAAAGGTGGAGATAGAGGTGCCGTTGCAGGCATTGGACGACTCCGCCGTTGTTGACAATATCGTTTTCACGACCGATTCGCATACCGTGAAACCGCTCTTTTTCCCGGGTGGTGATATCGGAAGCCTGGCAATCGCCGGTACCGTCAACGATATCTCGGTAATGGGTGCGGAACCGCTCTGCTTATCGGTGGCGTTCGTTATAGAGGAGGGCTTTCCACTCAGCGATTTTGAACGCGTTTTGGCTGGCATGCGGCATACGTGTGAGGAGGCCGAGGTCACCGTAGCCACCGGCGATACGAAAGTGGTTGAACGCGGCGCAGTGGAGAAGATAATGGTAAACACCTCCGCGATTGGCAGACGTACCGCGGCTTTAGATAGGAACATGGAGGAAGTGCGGAAGTACCGAGAACTTGATGCGAACTGGTTAACGGACTCTAATCTTCGAGACGGGGACAAAATAATCGTTTCCGGGTACGTCGGCGATCACGGTGTCGCGTTGCTCTCGTTCCGAGAGGGGTTCGAGTTCGATACGGAGTTGAAGTCGGATATAGCGCCGCTGAACAAACCTATCCAGAAGATATTAGAGGTTGGCGGTGTGGTTGCAATGAAGGATCCGACGCGCGGCGGGCTCGCGAATTTACTGAACGAGTTCAGTGAGAAATCGCACGTTGGCATCCTGATAGAGGAGGATAAGATTCCGGTACGGGAATCGGTTCGGAGCGCATGCGAGCTGCTGGGAATAGACCCGCTGGAGATCGGCAACGAGGGGAAGATGGTTCTGGGCGTTGTAAAAGAGAAGGCGGACGAGGTGCTCGACGCACTGCGGGGAACGAAGCATGGAAAAGACGCCGCGATCATTGGCACGGTGACGAACGAGCTTGAGGGCGTGGTGATGAAGACACGGGTTGGCGGCAAGCGAATTGTAGAGACGCCAATTGGCGATCCCGTGCCGAGGATATGCTGATCTTCGTTATCCCGTTTAGAACAGGGCAGTAATTTAGTGCTCCAGATTAAAACCGGGAGTGCTCACGATAATCTCCTTGAGACGCGCGGCTACAGTGGTTCTTACTAACGCATTTGCATCTCCGATCGAATCCTCAAGGTTCATATCGAATTCGATCGCACCTAACAGAGGCACATTGAATTCGTGCAATGCGTCGTACACGGACGAAGACTCTCGCATCTTCATATTCTCGATGACGCCGATAATCGGCTTATTCAATTCATCGAGCATCTTTATTACCTTCTTCACCGTTTCTAATGCTACCTTTGACGCGGTGGTCATCACCAAAAACTCAGCTCGCTTCAGCCAGCGTATGACATCCATCGAGGCATCGCCAATGCCTGGAGGCATGTCAACAATAAGGAAATCCCGCGAGCCCCACTGCGTAATGGCGAGCAATTCCAGCATCGCGTTCGTTATATCCTCGCCGCGTAGCGGCGCGGGCTCGTTACCGGTGAAGTAGATAATGCTCATAAAGGATATGCCATGCACCTCAGGTGGTATGATCCCTTTCTCTTCCTTCGGATATACACCGTCTATGCCCAGGATCACGTGCGTTGACGGTGCAGACAGGTCCAGATCCAGCAGCCCGACCCGGTAGCCCATTCGCGACAACGTCAGCGCGAGCAGCGACGATGTCAAACTCTTGCCAATGCCGCCTTTACCCCCGGTTACCGCAACGATTCGCTTGATGCCTGATAATCTCCGGGCAATAACGCTCAAACGCGGATCTGTTACCATTGCTTGCGATCTACCTCTTCCCTTTTATCGCTTTTAGCAAGACGCCTCGGCCCTGGATAACCTCAAAGTCAGGACTCTTACACGACGGGCAGCGGACATACACATGCGCAACCTCAGGCGCGAAATGAATCGCCTCGCCCTCGTCCTCGCCTACGCAGGAATCTCGATAATCCCATTCGGTTCCGCAAACGCGGCACTTGAAAATCGCCCGCTCTGTTTCCAGGCGTACCTTTGCGTTCGTCAGCAGCGAGTCCTCATCGTGCGCTTTGGCTATTTCATCCAGGGCAAAGTGGAAAACCTCGAGCTCTATCTGCTGTAATTCACCGATTTGGACGGTTATTTCGCTGATCTCTTCCAGCCCCTCTTTTCGCGATTCCTCTATGGCAGTCTCGATTACCGCTTCTGCCAATGCCCATTCGTGCATGCTTCTACATCACTTTCCTTTCTTCTCATGTCACGAGTTTATGGTTAGTAGTATAAGGTACACGCGGTTAAGTAATTCCGAATGTTGCGGATCGAAAGGGACACGATTTGCCATGCTGACGTGTTATCTAAAGATAACGGTAGATTTTAACACGACCAGAACAGTAGGTAGTACTAACAATCGACCGAGATCGTTTTAACGAGAAAGAGAAATAGGAGAGAGAAGATAGATGATCGTGCTTAAAGCGGAGGATGTGCGTACGGCACTGCCCATGGCTGAGTGTATAGTAGCGATGAAGCGAGCTTTTGCGTCGTTTTCGGATGGTCGGGCCCAGGTGCCGCTGCGTGCCAAGGTGATGGTGCCCGCTCACGACGGTGAGAGCCTGTTCATGCCCGCCTTTGTAGACGACGATGCGGGCGAGTCGTTGGCGGTGAAAACCGTATCTGTATTTCCGCATAATGTGCAGTACGGGCTGCCTACCCTGCATGCTGCGGTGTTGGTGCTGGAGGCCAGCACGGGTCGACCGACAGCACTACTAGAGGGAGGAACGCTGACAGCCATTCGTACGGGTGCGGCATCCGGTGCTGCTACTGACCTGCTTGCTCGACCTGATAGTGTGGTTGCAGCCATCTTCGGCGCAGGCGTACAGGCACGCACCCAGTTGGAAGCCATTTGCACCGTACGGGCAATTCAAACGGTCTGGGTATACGATCGCATCCCAGAGAGAGTGGAAGCGTTTATCACCGAGATGGCCGGAACGGGCCCGATTCCCCGCGATTTACGCGCTGCGACAGATCCTCAGCAGGCGGTTGCTGAAGCGGACGTGATTTGCACCGCAACGACCTCCTTTACGCCCGTCTTCGCAGATGCTGATCTTAAACCAGGAGTGCATATCAATGGAATAGGCTCGTACACACCCGAAATGCAAGAAGTGCCTGCGGAGACCGTGGCGCGCGCACTCGTGGTGGTGGACTCGCGTGAAGCCGCACTCGCTGAGGCTGGCGACCTGATCCAGCCCTTGCAACGGGGCATCATCCATGATGAGCACATTCACGCGGAACTCGGCGAACTTGTGCTCGGACGTAAGCAGGGTCGCACGCAGTCGGAGCAGGTGACCTTCTTCAAAGCCGTTGGCGTTGCTGTACAGGACGCCGTTGCCGCGCGGTTAGCCATGCAGAACGCTCAGGCGCTCGATTTAGGCCAACAAGTGGACTGGTGAATACAAAGGAATGAGACCGGAATAGCCAGCCGTTCAACCGTCAGTCAAGGTCTGCTACCAATCGAATGAATGGTACACCTCGGTAGCCTCCACGAGTTCCTGATGAGGTATCTTCATTCCGAGCATCTCTGCCCGTTCCAGGTTAAACGCAACATCCGCGACGTTGGGGTCGAAGATGGCCATCGTGGCGGGATCGCTGCCTTCGAGGATCTCGCCGCCAACAAGGCCCTACGTAGATACCGGTATCATAGTACGAAACCCCCACCGCAGCCAATAAGCCGTCCTCCGCGTGCGAGCTAACGAGGCCAAGTTCAGGGAGTTTGTTGTGGTGCACCGTCCAGTCCACCACGTCCGAGACCGGAACTACCGCGCCGTTTTCGTCACGCAGTTGATAATAGTTCAGGACACCGAGGAAATCAGCCTCTGTTTGGTACTCGATAACTTTCTCCTTCCATTCCGCGAAAGTCTCCACCTGCATGTACTCGATCACCTGCAACGGCGAGTCTGTCACCTTGTCCAGGTATCGCTCTTTAAAGGTGCCGAGAACGAGATCAGAGCTGGGACTGGCATCAGCAAGAATCACTATTTTAGAAGCATCGGGTGAAATTCTCGTAGCCAAAGAGAACGCTTCGTAGTACGGAATACGTTCCAGCGCGCCGGTAATAGAACCTCCGGGACGGTCTAAACTCTTTATAGGCTCATAAACCGTGGGATCCACATTCACACCGGCGAAGACGAACGGAAGCCGCTCTGCGGGCTGTCTCATTGTGTACTCGACGGCGACATACTTGAGTGCGTTATCGTTATTAACAAAGACGATGTCCGACTTGAACTCTGCTATGAGGTCAAAGACGGCTTCAGCACGCTGCTCTATCTGCTCCGGCGTGGTATAGGTGATTTTGGTATCCATGTAGAACGTGCTCAGCTCGTAATCGTTGCCTTCTACGTATCCTGCGCGGCTTAGCCCTTCCAAGATCCCTCGCTGGAGTTCTTGCTCCAATTGCATCCCTTCGTGGTACGAGTTGACCACGAGGACTCGTTGCGGTGGAGCTGCCGCAGGCGTGCGTAAAATCCAGCCGGCCGAGAAGCAGCCCACGAGTAGGAGTACTGCGATTACAGCGACAATCTTTGTTGGGACCGTCATAGTTAACCACTATTCTATTCCTGAGCACGTACTTAAATATTGTCTATGTTTTTGTTCGAGGATTGATTGTATCACTCTAAATTTACGCTCTCTGATTCCTGGTTCAAACACTTTTGAGTGGGGTGATTCAAGCTCGCAGATCCCAGTTTGACGCGGGCACGTGAGCCTCTACAGGTGCGATCTCTGAGGGCCATACCGTCCTCCACCGTCCCTCCTGCCGCTGGAGCATTGCAGGTGTCGCCGTACTATTCTGTCCAGTTGCATCAAATTTCACGCCTTCCCAGCCAGTCACGAGATTTTCAGCAGGCCAATCGGTCTCGGCAAGTGCCTGGCGGATCTTTTCAGGCTCGGTCGAGCCAGCGCGGTTGATCGCCTCGGCCAATACCAGAAAGGCCGTGAACTCCCGCGCGGTCTGACCGTCCATATCAGCGCCCTCAGGATGCCGGGTCTTGTAGAACTCGTTCACCTCGGTTACGAGCGGTTGTTTATTGTCAAGTCCTGCCCATGCTGATCGAGAAACGATGAAGTCCGCATCACGTCTCATAGTCTGGACGAACTCCGCGGTCTCAAAGCAGGCATCCTGCGCGAGGAACAGCTTCGGGAACCAGTTGAGCCGCTTGTATTCCTCGTGAGTGAATAGCATCGGTCGTTTACGAGTTGTCGATAATGTTTGTGGCCCGTTAAAGTACACTGTAGTAGAATATCACGCCCGGTTGACGCATCGCTCTCGGAACGGGAGAAGATGGCACCTAGTGGAAACTACAGAGATTCAGGTTCGTACGGCACGAAAACTCCGTTGCGTACTTGCTTTAAGATTAAAGGATAGTGCGCGTTACATTGTTCGTCAAATCTTACGTGACCCAAAGCGCCGTTATATTCCCTGTTCACGTACCAGTCGTGAATGCAAGCCGTGTCCCCCCCACATTCTTCTATTGCCTGGATGAGCGTGACAGCGGTGTCATACGCTTCCGCGGCGAATACCGTGGGCTGCGCGCCATACTCTGCAACGTAACGAGCGACGAACGGATGTTCCAGGTTGTATGCCGGATAGGTGTAGACCAATCCCTCAACCGCGGGTTCCTGCAAAAGCGCAGGTCTCTCAATTGGCCGAGTACTTGCCAGCTTTGCATCTATTCCAAGGTCACGGGCTTGGCGAACTATCATACCCGCTTCCCATGTGCTGAAGAGGACCAGAACATCTGGTTCCGCAGCTTTGATTTCCGCCAGCTGTGCACCAAAGTCGGTCTCATCAAGATTATAGCTCTCTGCGGCGACTATTTTGCTGCCAAATATAGTTCCCAACTGATCTTTCCAGCCCCGCCCATAATCGTTATTCATGTACATAATGGCGATGCGGTTGAACTGCAGGAGGTATTCGGAGAGCACTTCCGCTTCGTCAGCAAGGCCAACAGTGAAACAGACAGCTCTATCTTCTTCCAGAGTGCGTGCAAATACTGCGCTTGCTATGCATGCCTGTACCATGCTCTCATTGACTGCGAGAGGGTAGACTGCATTGCTCGTCCAGCTCTGGCAGGTTATTATAATCTCCGCGTCATCGGTTGTGATGAGCTTCTGGAATGCGTTGATGCCCTTTGCCTTATCACCACTACCGTCTTCATATATTACCCTGATACAACCACCAGCATCTTCTAACGCTAGCTCAATAGCCCTCTGCTCCTCAACGCCAATGTCCGCTTCTGTGCCTGCAAAAGGGAGAATCGCGCCTATAGTTAGGTTATCCTGCGGCTCAGGCAGGGAAAGGGGATAGAAGACTGCACCTGCTGCTGCCACCACCACGGCAATAAAAATGAGTAGAATCACGATCTGAGCCTTGGTTATTGCACTTTTGGACATGTTTAGGACGTAAACTACTTTTAAAAAGGGGTATAAAAACCTTTTGATTTTTTCTTTATTCCCCGGCTATTTGAACTCCGGTGGCGTTACTATTGCCTGCTGTTTTACTTACATCTTACATTACACCAATTCCTCGTCTTCGCGACGCCACATCGGGTCAACGATGCAGAGGATTTTCAAATCGGAATCGCCCGTATTCTGGATATTCTGCTTTGACTTAGGGGGGATATAAACGACCTGCCCGGAACGGACTGCCGCAGTTTCGTCGTCAATATACATCAGGCCTTCACCCTCCAGGAGGTAATATATCTCTGCAGAGGTCTTCAGCCGATGAGGCCGAGTCGTCTCCCCCGGCTTTACGATTGCGTGTGCGATACTGAGCCGAATTGCCAGTTCTTCGGGTTCGTTGGCCGGATGCAGCAGTTCGCAGAGGACGGTATTGTCTAACGTGGTAAAATACTCACAATCGCGAATGTCTTTTATAAGCATGCTCCACACCACTACTTATTTTTTACGTTCTCCGTGTTTATCTCTTTAACACGCACAACAAACACATCGTTCACTATCATCAATCAAACCAAAAGCGGCGCTATGAACGGGATATGCGGCTGGAGGAATAGGATACTTCGAATAGACCTTCCGTCGGCTGAGGTAGATAGCTTCGCTTCTGGCGAGTATTTATTAAAGGAGTATATCGGCGGCCGGGGGCTCGGAACGAGAATAGTTTACGATGCAGGGTGTGTTGACGCGCTATCACCGGGTAATCTGCTTGTATTTGCTGCAGGACCGTTAACCGGCACGACGACGCCAGCATCTGGCAGAGTCTCTCTTTCAACGAAATCACCGTTAACCGGCACGATATTCGATTCCAACTGTGGCGGCTCATTTGGCCCCGAACTGAAGAAGGCGGGCTATGATGCGATCGTTATTACGGGTAAAGCACCGGAGCCAGTTTTTATTGGAATCGAAGACGATCGTGTGGAAATCACATCGGCGGGGGCGCTCTGGGGTAAAAATGCCAAGGAGACCACGAGGCTGCTCGAAGATAAGGGTAGCGTCGCCTGTATCGGCCGTGCAGGAGAGAAACAGGTGCTTTTGGCTTCAATTATGTCTGATAGGGTTCATACGTTTGGCCGCGGCGGCGTAGGCGCGGTAATGGGCTCGAAGAACCTGAAGGCGGTTGTCGTGAAGGGCACGGGCAGCGTTGAGATCGCGGATAAGGATGAATTTGTGAAGCAGAAGCAGTCGATTAATCGTCTCTTAATTGCGAGTCCGACGATAAACAAAGGTCTGGCGGTCTTCGGTACGCCATTTTTAATGAAGATCTCGAACTGGATGAAGATCCTGCCGGTAGCGAATTTCGAGAAGGCAGAACCTGATGTCGATATGAATCCGTTCTTTGCTAAAAGCATCGTGGAACGGAAGTCACCACGGAGAAAGGCGTGCTATGCCTGCCCCATTGCGTGTAAACGGGAGGATGAAACGGGAGGGGAACTGCCGGAATACGAGACCATTGGTATGATGAGTGCAAACATTAACAATGACGATTATGAGGCTATTGTTGCGGCAAACCGGCTCTGCAACGATTACGGCCTGGATACCATTTCGGTTGGTGCGGTGTTGGGCTGTTACGCCGAGGTACAGAACAAGGGCATTTCCGGGAATGAGCTGGTAACGCTCACGAGACTGATCGGTGAACAGGAGGGTGTAGGAGAACAGCTTGGTAGGGGCGCTAGGCGTTTCGCAACCGGCGAAAGACACCCTGAAGCGGCAATGGAAATCAAAGGACTTGAATTGCCGGCATACGACCCGCGTGGTGTTAAGGGATTGGGGTTCAGTTATGCCACGTCCAATCGCGGGGGGTGCCATACACGTGCATATCTCGTTGCTCCTGAGATACTGCGGAAGCCCAAGGCGATCGACCCGTACACGCTTGCTGGCAAGGCCGGGCACACAAAGATATTCCAGGACCGATTCGCCGCGGTTGATTCGCTCGTAGTCTGTAAATTCGCGTTCTTCGGCGTCGGTGAGGAGGAGTACGCAAACATTCTGAGTGCGGTAACCGGCGTCCCCTATACATCAGAGGATCTTATGCGGGTTGGCGAACGGATTTGGAATTTGGAACGACTGTATAATTTACGGGAAGGATTTACTGAAGAGGATGATATGCTGCCCGAGCGATTCTTTGAAGAAGAGGTGAATGGGCGGGTAATAGATCGCGAGGAGTTTTTGAAGACGCGTGACGAGTACTATCGAATGCGTGGGTGGGATGATGAAACCGGGGTGCCGACAAAAAGGACGTTGAAACGGTTGGGGATATAGAAAACCTTAATGATAATTGAGTATCCTAGAATCTAATTGATTAAGAAGTTGAATCGTCGTTAGTTATTACACTCTTTATTTAAGGCTCTGTTAAGTTGAGCGTTGGTAAAATGGGGTTGTTAAAAAAGGGTTGGTGCCTGTTTGTCCTCCCAAATTTACGCTTTACCGTTTTCGCTCTATCTTCGCTCCTCTTCGCTCCTTTTACGATTTCTCCTGCGTTATTAAAAAGCTTTGGGAGGTGATATGAAAATGGAAGAAACTACAATAAAAACCAAAACGGAAAATACCGAAAATAACTTTAATGATGGGAACGAAGTTTTGATTGATGTAATGGATAACAAACAATGGGGCAAATCACAAACAGTTGAATTCACAGTAAAATTTAATGGAGACGCTGTGGAACTTAATGAAATGGACGCAGATGAGCTTGCAACTTCTTTATTAGGAATATCTATGGTGCTGGAAGAGGCAAATACAATACTTAATGGTCGGTATTCAAAAATGTTTGTAAAAGTTCGCAGTTCACACAAACCACCTGCTTCTTTCATTATAGATATTGCATCATTCTTTACGTCAGAGAGCATAAATGCATTTGTAAATATTCCTAATATTATAGGGTTTACTAGTCTTCTAGGTGGTGCACTTATATGGTTATTTAAACGTACAAAAGGAGAACCAGTTCTTACAAAGAAAGAAGTTGAAGGAAATAATTATGAAATAACTGTAAATAATTCAGATAATCCTATAATAATAAACGGTGATGTGCTTACATTATATGAGAGTGCATCTGTACGGAAAGGGTTGGTAGACATGGTATACCCTCTTAAAAATGAGGGAATATCGGACATCACTTTTTTAGAGAATGAAAAAGAACGTGAAAAGATTTTAAGAGATGAACAGGAATATTTTTCTTTGCTTGATACTGAATCAGTTGATATAAAAGAAGATATTGATTACTTTTTGATAACACAATCGAATTTTGAAGGGAAACAAACAGGATGGCGTGTGAGTTTTGGTTATTCAACAGTATCAGCAAAGAAAACTTATGATTTCCCTGTGAGAATCTTAGATAATGATTTTTTACAGGAAGTTAAGGAAGGAAAGAGAATCATCAGTAATGATGGTACAATAATAAAAGCAAGATACCGAAAGGAAATTCAAAAACTTGAGAGACTGCGAGTTAATTGGGAGATTTTGGAAGTCTTAGAGATCGAGCATACAGGTAATAAACACACGTTAAAAAGGTTTTTCCCTACAATTTAATCAAATCGCGCTCGTTCTTTAGAGTGAAGATAAGAGGGAAGAAAAAAATTTATTCCCTCCCATGAGCCATCGCCTGTGTAAGCAGCCCTAACCACCTGTTCCCATCTAAGCCTAACTCCAAGCCTGCCATCTGTGCCGGTGTCTTGCCTTCTAACGCCATATGCGGCCTTATGAAGTTGTAGTAGATACGCTGACCGTCTATTATCGGCGTTTCTTCTATCTCCAAGCCCCTGAGCACTTTCGTCCGCTCTCGTATCGTGCCGTTCAACCGCTCTATCAGGTTGTTGCACTCTGCACCACTCTGTAAGCCAACGTTTCTTATGTGCTTCGTCTTCCGTACCGTGTCAAACTCCTTCTTTATCGCCTTCGGATATTGATGCAAGCCGTCCGTTACTATCTCCTTCGGTCTCCTGTCCTTCGCCGTCCTCTTCGCTGTCTGGAATACCCGCCGCGCATCCTCCAACCGCCGCGTCTTTGAGATTATATTGGCAAGCTGGAACCGCGTATCCTTATCCATCACGTTCCACAGCCATTCCATATTGCCGCCGATATTCACTGCCATCTCGTCCGTATGCCACACGTCCGATACTTCTGGCTCTAACGAGCTTACGTAATCGTTCAAAATGCCTATATATCGCTCGATCCAATTATAAACGGTTACATGGCTTACCTTCAACTCGTAGAATTGCTTTACGTGATCCGTAATCTTTCGCAGGCTAACGCCTTTGAAATAGAGATCAAGCGTTAATGATATGAGCTTCGGACTGAATTTCAGCCGCTGGAACTCGCCGTTATTAACAAACTTACGCTCACAGCGCTTGCAGAAGTAATTCTGCTTTCCGTTCTTCTTCCCGTACCGTATAACATCGGGAGAGCCGCAGAATTTACACACTGGCTTATCCTCTTTATCCGCTTCTGCTACTATCGCTTTAACTACTTCATCCTTAGCCAGCTTCTTCTTCAATGAAAGCCAGAACTTCACCGCGTAGATATGTTTGCATGTAACGTTTCTTGTCCTGTGATCGGGGCATGAGCAGCTCCATCCATCTTCATTCATCAGAATAGTATAAACCTCATCGTTTGAGCTTTGCGAAGGCACTTCAAACACATTCTCCTCTATCTGTTTCGGCTCACTACCGTTAGCGAGCATATCGCAACCCCTTAATGCCCTTCTATCTTCTTCCGCCATCTTTCATCTCACCTTTTTTATATCTTATACCACCATAGTTATAGTAGTATATAGTATTTAGGTATTAAAGTCACTTTCGGTTTTATCAAAACCATATACCTTTATATACCCCTAATAGTATAGTGTTATAAAGTTATGGTGGTTATAGATGGGTGGAGATAAAGCGGAAGAAAAAACTGAACGTAAAGCAACTTCTATAAAGATCGACCCGAAACTATGGAAAGCCGCGAAAATCGAGGCGATAGAACGCGGGATTGAGCTTTCTGAGTTAGTAGAGAAAGCGTTGAGGAAAGAATTGGGGGAGGATATGTGAGTTATAAACAGTACCTCTGGAAGTAACTTACCGAAAATTAAAACCGCGAAAATTATGCTTCGCGTGTGGTGTTTTATATATTGGAGATCTATAGTATATTTGCGAACTATAAAACACGTTGATCGTTACCCAGATGGGTAACAAAAAAACAAAAACCGCAAATACTTTTATCACCTACCCGATGGTTATATATACTCCCTCACCTATTGGTAAAAAATTAAGGAGCTCACAAGAAAAAGATATGGCTAAGATAGTGGATGCTTTTTGTATTTATAAAGAAAGATATTTTTTCGGTGAGAGCTATGCTAACGCCAGCTATTTACGTAACTGGGGTGGAGAAGTCATATGATCGGGGGGGGCAACTATATTTATCGGAAGGTCTGATGAGTCCAAGGCGAGCGCTAAAGGGAGGAAGGTAGCATGAACTATGTTGTACTATTAGTTTCAGCGATATTTTTGGTGGTAAGTATTTTAATTGTCAAAAGGAGTGGATCTGGCCTGGAGCCAATATTCCATGAAGATTTCCCAGAAAAGTTGAAACCTTATTTTAGGATGAATAAGTGCCAATATCGGGCGGTTGCATATCCAAGACATCAAGTTTTATCTGAGCTCCAAAATATTGGAAAGATGAACGAAGAGAATATTTCAAACATACGAATTGATTTAATATCCTATAACTTTCAGTACGAAGGATACGAGCCCAGAAATATTTGGTATCAAGCCCTTGTTCAAATACTCAAAAGTAGCGGGACGGTGAATCTCATCGGAGGAAAACCAGGCCCAGAAAGGCTCGTACACCTTCAGAAATTAGAAAAATTAGGGGCTAAAATTCGCTTCTTAGATGAACCGATAACAAATCATATCTTCACGGTCTGGCAAAAAGAAGATCCCATTTTTATATGGTTTGAAAAATATCATAAAGAAGATAAAGCATATAGTGTAGCATTTACGACACATCCTGGTCCTGAAGATGGACTGTTAGTACAGAACGATTTTAATGAAATATGGGCTCGTGGAGTTGCCGCTTAAAGAGCACAGATAGCAATGGACGAATCAAGCATTATCAATATGCTCAACACCACGACGTCAGATCCATATATGCTGATATATCCTATAATAAATCCAGGTTTTCAAGATTTAATTAATTTCTTCCTTCTCCTCTTAGGATTTACTACAGTCGTCTTAGCTTACAATACTGCGCTTTACCCGAAATTGATAGAATGGCTTAAAGAAAAAAATGATATAGTTCCAGTAAATGGGGCGTATATTGTTATTTCTAATATTGCACTGATAATTTGTTTGGTCGGGTCCTGTCTAGCTATTACACTCCTAGTTCTTGACTTCAATTTTTTCCACCTATTAGAGTGTTGTTCTGTAGCTAAGATTTTGTGGGGAATAGTACTTGTTAGTGTAGTTTTAACGACCTATGACGTTATAATCTCTACTTCTTACATGTTGCGACGATAAAATAGCCAATCATGGAGGCCCCGTCTCCATCAGCATCCGCTGAAAATTAACAATAAGCCTCTTCGCCGTTATCAACGGCTTATCCATGATCTGTCCAGAAACGAGGCTCAAAATCATATTCACAATCACCCAGAGGATATACACAGGCTTTGCGTTTTTAATATCACTTTGACCAAATAAAAGTGCAGATGCGAATAAACGTACAAAAACCCCCTACCAACCCCAATTTAACAACCCTCTTTTAACAACCCTTGATTGAACAGAGCCCCGTAAACTATCTCGTCATACCACACCTGGATTTCCTCGCCAAAATTCCCGCGTTCAACGTTACCCCCGCACGAGTAGAATTTGACACTGAAGTAGCAGCATTAGCGCTTGATCACGAGGAGATCGTGCCGGATAAGGATAATATCCTCGCGGCGTTTATCTACACGAGTATGATCCAATCTGGCTGGTCCCCCGTCGTCACCTCCCTCGGCTTAGACCATCACTATTACACCTTCAAGCATCGCGATGATGGAAGAGATATAGAGATAGATGCGCAACGTCAAGGACCGCATCTCAGCGTTTCCTTTAAACTCACGGATAACGATTCACCTATTCAAAAGTCACTCAATATGGACTCCTACGTAAATGACAGCCTTGAGATAATTAACAAGGATTCATTGCGACATCTGCTTCGATCTTCTACATCTGCCGAATAATGATACCATGAACCGATTTGGACTGGAAGATCTGGAAAAAATCACCATTCTGTCGATAATCGGCGTTTTTGCGGTGCTTATAGTGCTCTCCCTCGCGGAGTTCTCGCCTTTTACCCTCGCTAACGATGATCTCAATAACGCACGGGGGATACTCGAAGGCGTAGGCGTTGAAGGTCTCTCAGCCATATTTGCTATCGTCATCTCGCTCACCTTAATGGCTGTCCAGTTTGCATCCCAGCAATATACGCATCGTATCATGGATCTCCATATCAAGAGCTTGACCTTCTGGTCTGTGGTTCTCATTTACCTCGGAAGCTTGCTTTATAACGTGTTTATGCTTGGCCGACTGGAAGCGCCCGTGGATATCAAATACGTGGAAATATCAATGCTTCTTACCGCTCTGTGTTTTGTCATGCTCATCCCTTATTTCTTCATCACCATGCTCCGGCTCAGACCAGAGACGGTGATAAACAATCTGTTGACCAAATTAGACGCAAATTACCTCAATACGATAAAAGGATATCTCGGAGAGGGAGAGACACGAATACCGGGCGACGTGGACAAGATGCTGCCGATTACGGAGATAATAGAAAAATCAATCGGCAGTGGAGATCGGGGCACTGCACGATTCGGCATCGGCGAGATCTACAAGCGGTATACGTCAGATTTGACGAAGGATAATGAAGCTTACGTGTCACCGTACTTCCTGGGGCATATACTCGGCATCGGTCGAGAAGCGATCATCGAAACGGATGACGATTCAATGGTACAAGTGCTGGATATCTTCGGCAAAGTGGGCACGCACACGATATCCCAGAAGATGGACTACACCACGAAGATGGTGCTGGAGGACATCGATATCATCGGCTTCAAGGTTCTGAAGGATTACGACGTGGCGACGCAACAGATGATCAATTCGTTACAGGCCATGCTCAGGGAATACATGAACGTTGCGGACGGCAACGAGGAGGAGATACTCACGCAGATCTTCGTTCTGTATCACGACACTTCTGACGATCTGTACACCTTAAAGAAGTATCGCATGGTGAAATACCTGATAAAATCGTTCTCCGAACTCTTCACCGTGATGGAAGAGAAAAGACACGGTGAGGCAATAGAACGAACCGGCGGGCTGTTAGAGAGTATCGGCGTTTACGGCGTGAATCTCGATATTCGAGATGCGATACACCAATCGGTTCATTTGCTACACCGAATGGGCCTCTCTGCTGCCAAGAACAATCTGGTGTGGGAGACTGCGAAAGGGAAGACGAACGTTGCAGAGCGTATTATTGACCACTTATTGAAGATAGAAGGAGAAACGCTGAAATACAAGTCGAAATCGAAGGAGTTCGACATCATCATCAACGAGATCGAGTATGCGCGGAACGACATCGAGAAATATCTGAAGAAGGACGTTGACTTCTCCGATTTGTGGGAGTGACACTCATATCATTCTTGTCTCTTGAATTTAATCACCAACTCATTGCCCTCGAATGCGTTCCCTGCATACGTCATCTTCCCCTTTGTTGCTACTGTCAGAAGCCCCTCCAATTCGCCAAAGAGGAACCCGAGGAAATCCTCATTCTGAGCTAAGCCGGAGATCTCCGCAACCTCCGCTGCTCGTACTTCATCAGCGCTCTCGTTCAGGTCTAATTGGAGATGCTTTAGGGATTGGTAGTAGTGCGAAATAGCATCCAGGAGTTCGTCCTCGCTCTTGTTGTAATAGCGGCCCAAAAACTGCGCCAGTGTCTTGCCGTATGCCACGCCGACTTCATAGCTCGAGTCTCTGAACACTTTGGGATTCGTAATGATGCTGTTGAGGATGATCAGCTGATAGTACCGTAAATCAGCGTCATTGCCGAGACTGCGCAGACTTTTTCCGCCCAGGGCATTTTCCACCATCTTTTGTAACGGGAATTCGATTTTCTCGGGATTGAGGTAGCGTTCGAGCTCGTCTCCACCACGCCCGAGCCCGATCACGAACTCGCATTTATCGCCGCCAGTAGCGCAGCACGCCGTCTCATAGCCATCCAGCTCCTTGCCCAGCAGCGCGGAGATGATGCCGGTAAGCGTGCCGGCATGATAGTAGCAAAAGGGATGGTTAGCCTCGATTCCGAAGCACTCCACGCATTCATCCAGCGTTAATAGGATTTCTATCTTTTCAGGATCGGTAGAAGCATTCTCCACGCTTAAAAGCCCTTCCTTGGTCGTTCTCATTATCTCCCTAAAGATTCGATTGGTAACCTTGCTCAGCACGTCGAACGCACGCTCGTCCGTCCAGAACTCGAACTTCCAGAAGAAGTCCGGCGGCATATCCAGCTTTCGCATTACCGTATACGCGTTCCTTCGCGCGGCGAGATAGGACGAGGTATAGATAGAGACAGGGAAGCGAGGATTGGCATATATGGGCAACAGCATCCGCAATTGCGGCACGAATAAGTTCAATTCATCGCCAAATGCTGGCCGCGCCGGCGGTACGTCCTTCTTCTTCAATTTGTCCAGGAAGACCGCCCACACGCCGTCGATCAGTTTCTCCATTCCCACTTCCCGTTCGGCACTCATGTTTCCGCGGAGCCTCCTGAAAGCGCCTGTTCTATCATATCAAAGCCCCATTCGTCGTATTTCTTGTGCACGTAGAGGCCAACGGCTATGAGGAGATAACTGAACAGATACAGGGAATCAAGGACCGAGCCGGTGTGGAATACGTTCGGAGCCGCATAGAGCGGAATGCCCGAAACGATGACGTAGAGGTACACGGCGACCGTACTCAGGATGATTCCGCTTATAATCGTCGTGAAGGTGATGCTCTCCCGCCCTTCCAATCGCATCTGCTGCGCGTATAACAGCACCACGGGCATCAGCATGATTACGATCACGACGTCCAAGAAATAAATGAGCGTTAATGGGATTTTATACGCCGGAGGGTAATAGTGGTATAGCGGAGGTACGTGATACGCAAGGATTATGATACCGATTAAAAACGCCGCACCTATGAGTACCCAGCCTTCTCTGGTTATCTCCCGCACTTCCGTCACTTTCAGGACATAGAAAGAGCAAAGAACGAGCATCGCGTAGGTGATCCACTGCAGGAGCACAACGAGCTGAGGGTGTGCGCTGTAGAAACCCCATAAGAAATCGAAATGCGGGAATATCATGAGAAAGAGGAACAGCGAAAGGAATATAAAGGCATTCCGCAGCCAGTTCTTGTAAATTGCGGCGACGCGCATCGAAAGCACCGCACCCAGGATAAGAACTAAAGGGTACATAATCCGGGTATAGCTGCCGGCGATCGTGTCCGGCAGGAGGAGACAGATACCAGAAGGTATAAGCATGAGCAAAATCATCGCTTTTAAAAACACTCGAGGGTTCATGACCACATATAAAGAGGATGTACTATAAATACTCGCGCTAAATTTCACGCTCTATTAGCATTAAAATGCCCATCCGCTTAGCCATCGTAAGCTCTCTTTGTATTCGTACGCTACCGGGTAACCGGATATCACGGGATAGAAGAGGAAGAAAAGAACGGCTACTACGACAAGGAAGGCAATGACAAGGCACTTAACGATAAGGCCCGTTCTCTGGGATGACCAATCCTTTTCGAACGGAAGATGTAACCAATAGGTGACTGCAAAGATCATGAATGGCACGTTCGCCACGAAATGGTAGATGAACAGGATTCGAGCTATGAGCGCGTAAGAAAGCCATTGTAATAGGAATGGAACGAGAATGAAGAGGAGCACAAAGTTACGCTCGTTCTCCACTTTCTTTATTGTCTTTGCTACAAACAAGGCTCCAATTAGGATCAAGGCAGGAATACCGCCCCACCAGAGCGCAGGATTGCCCATTAAGACGATTGTCGAGACCGTTCCGCCTGACAACGTGTTGGAATACATCCAGAGCGGTTTGAGCATCAGGGGCCAGGACCACCAGGGTGACGAGTACGGATGCGTTGCTTCAATACCCGCATGGTAGCCAAACATTCTCAGTTGCAGATCAAAGACGGTTAGTGAGTCAATGGGAGAGGGATTTATCGTGCCACTCGATAAATATTCCGCCAGGTATCCGATATAGAGCGGTAGCCGATGAATATCTATGAGCCCATGCCCCTCACCCGAGAGCATATACGGGATATACGTTGCGATATAAATCGCCGCGGAAACGAGCAGTCCTGCTAAAATGGTTTTGGAATCGCTTAAGAGTGGTCTTTTCGTTTGGATATTACTGACCGCAACGAGGATCAAAACGGCGATTAACCCGAATAGCGCGGTCCATTTCACCGAAAAGCCGAGTCCGAAGCAGACGATACTGAGGAACAGCGAGGTGGCTGCTTTATTTTTTGCGCCTTCTTCCTCCTTTATGTCTTCCTCGCGTTTAGAGAAGAACTCGAAGGCGAAGTAAAACATTAATAGAGAGAAGAGGAGGAGGTAGATCTCGCCGGTCGCCAAGCGCGCCAAGGAGAAATGCATAAAATCGAAAGTGAGAAGGAACGCGGCGATGAAGCCTGCGAGCGAGCTTTTAAACATGCGTTTGCCAAAGAGGAACATTAGGGGGATCATCGCTGCGGCGGCGAAAACGCCCAAAATCCGCCAGCTGAAGGGGTTCATGCCGAACAGTGCGATACCCAACCCTATGATAAGCTTCCCGAGTGGTGGGTGCGTCCATTCGTAGGGCTCCTCGAGGTTTAAATGCTCCTGTGCCGTACGCACAAAGTACATCTCATCGAAGTACGCGCCGTATTTCTGCGTGATCGGAAGCGTTATGAGGTCCTGCTCATCTACCAACCTCTGCGCGCCTTCGCCGCCCGTTACGTCTACCGGCGCTATCTTCTCGTTCGCTGCGGATAGTATCACAATCTCGCCGATTTCACCCTCGGAGCTCGCGTCAAAAACGAAAATAAGCGAGCTCGTACTTTTGTTCCCTATGGCGAGCCGTTCCCAGGAGCAGAAATGTATGTGCGTTGCTGGATCTTTATCAAACGCTGCCAAGGGTCGTCGTCGGTCATCGGATGATGTGGCGCCATAGAGCTCGAATTTCGTTCGCTTCGCGTCACTCAAGAAGACGTAAATCTCGTTTACTTGCTGAACGCTACCCAGATCAATCACTACGAGGACTTCTTGCGCTCCAGAACCTTCTGCTGGTACTGCTGTTGATGTTGAGGGCTGCCACGAGGAGGAAGGCATCGCGAAAGAGCCCATATTAACGGACGCAAAGGCCAGGAAAAGAATGGTAAGTGCTGCCAGTGCTGCGAGTTCCCACGGCTTTATTCCCTTCATCCTCCGACATCAAAAAGTCACTTTTTTATGTATATGAAACTATAGGGCTACTTATAGCCGAGCACACGCTGAAGCAGTAAGAAAAAGGATGAAAATAGCTTTTTACCATCGCACGGTAAGTGGAGGGATAAAGACACACGTAGAAGCACTCGCGCACGAATTCGAGGAGCTGGGGCATGACGTGAAGCGAATAGACCAGTTTTCGCTCGGCTCGCACATGCTGGGCAATTCCGCGGGTGGCATTTCCTATGGGTTCGACTTCGCGCTCAAGAAGATAAAGAAGGAAGTTGCGGATTGCGATGTACTCCATATACACCACTCAGCGACGTTCTCTGAATATTTCCTGCCGTTCTCGACCATTTGCGCGGAGGTGAACGTTGTCAATACGTTCCATATCCAGGCGGGAGACGGGTTAGGTGGCGAGTTTGCGAAGACGCTGATAACGATGCTCGCGATGCTTTATACCGGTCGGTCGAAGAAGTTCATCTCGGTAAGTGCGGAGATTGCGGAGTATATTCGCCAGCATTGCTATGGTTATGGCAGTGGTGAGAATAGCTACGGAACGGACCTGGTGGTCATACCGAACGGCGTGGATACCACCCGATTTTACCCTGCGGACAAGGCTGAACGAGGACGTAAAGGCCGTGAAGTGTGTATAGGCTATCTCGGGCGATTATCGCCGGAGAAGAACGTTATAAACATGATAAAGGCGGTGAAGGCCCTGGACGTCGATACTATCAGGTTGAAGATCGCAGGTGCCGGGCCACTGTATTCAAAAGTGAAACGGCTGGAGGGCGATCGAATAGAAGTCTTGGGGTACGTAAAGGACGCTCCTTCGTTCTATCGCAGCGTCGACGCGTTCTTACTGCCTTCGAAGCTGGAGGCGCAGCCGATTGCACTGCTCGAAGCGATGGCGTCCGGGCTGCCGGTCATTGCTACGGACGTCGGCGATAACAAGCATTTTGTGCGTGGGAACGGGATACTCTGCGGCACCACGGTGAACGAATTGGGGGGGGCGATAAAGGAGCTGCTCCGAAGAGACATGACGAAGATGGGTGTGGAGTCAAGGAAAATGGTCGAACGCGACTATACGTGGGATAAGATAGCAGCACGGACGCTCGAGGTGTATAAAGCCGCGCTATAGCGTAAAATTACTTTAAAGGTGCTCGTTCGCTGTTGAACGATTTGTAATCGTTTCCGCCATTCAAACAACTTCTTAAATGTTGTGTGCGCCCAGGGGGGAGATTATACACAAGGATTATTAGAGGATTTTGAAAAACCCTCACTGATAGTATCTATCAATTTTATATACACTACCGCATATAGTCATATTAATAAAAAATTCTGTTGATTTCTGCTTAAAAGAGGCGTACAAGCGGGTGGAACGGCTTGGTAATCGGCTGGCAGAGATAGAATCGCTGATGGATTTGGAAGCGTTTCGCCCGATTGTGGGTGATATGTACGATAACAAGAGCGAACAAGGCGGTAGGCCAAATATTGATGAGGTGGTGATGATCAAGCTGCTCGTGCTCCAGCAGTGGTACGGGCTCTCCGATCCGGAACTCGAGCGGCAGGCTGCGGATCGGCTCTCGTTCATCAAGTTTCTCGGATTTCCAGCGGATATCCCCGATTTTACGACCGTCTGGAAATTCAGAGAGCGGTTGGCGAAGACCGGTAAAGACCAGGCAATATGGGCGGAACTCCAACGACAGCTTGATGCTCGGGGTCTGGGAGTGAAGCAAAGCAGGGCAGCAAATCCTATTTCGGCTACAAGCTTCACAGTAAGCTGGATACAGAGCACGGCCTCATTCGCGAGCTCGAAACGACCACCGCATCGGTTCACGACAGTCAGGTAGACCTCTCCAAAAAGGGCGAAGTCGTGTACCGAGATCGTGGTTATCCGGGCGCAGTAGCCAAGGGCTACTCGGCAACGATGAAACGAGGTGCTCGGGGTCATCCACTCGGGATCATGGATAAGTTGCGGAATCTGAGAATCAGCAAGAGGAGAGCGCCCGTTGAGCGGCACTATGCAGTAATTAAACGAGTATTCAACGCCGGGCACGTGCTGGTCACCACGATGCCGCGGGTGAACGTAAAGATGACCTTTACCGCTTTTGGCTTTAACCTCTACCAGCTATGCACGCTCAGAAAGCAAGGAGTGGTCTAGCCGAGCGTGAGCTATCGACAAAAAACGGAAAAAGGAGGGAATTTAGCCCATTAGACGGCAAAAAAGCCGAAATATACGTGCTAAAACTGAAAAAATGGTTTGAAGGTTACAAGGGGGAGTCATAAATAGAAGTAAATCGAAAATCTCCTTTATGTAAAACGAAAAAGTGCTATGACACAAAAGAGGGGCGAAAACCTGGATTATAAATTGGTAATCGCGCTTATCCTCGTAGCAGTAGCTATCATTTCTACTGTTTACTATACAGCGCATCGTGAAATCACCGATCCGCAGGTCTTAATAGCGAAAACGGTCGAGGCCTCAGAAGACATAACAACCTATCGGTTCGCCCTCTCCACCAACCTCTCGATGCCGGAAGGCGGTGTGGAGATGATGAGCAGCGCGGGATCTGTGGATTATCAAAATAAGAAGATACGGACAGCGGTGACGGCGATGAATCGCTCAATGGAGATGATCGTTATCGGTGATACGGCATACGTACGAGAATCGTACGGCTCGTGGCAGACGCAGAACGTAAGCGATTATTCCGGCTCTCTATGGGAAAGTGACCAGCTGGCGCAGCAACGCTCATTCTTGCAAAATGCCACGAACATCACGATGCAAAAGGAAGAGACGGGGTGGGTGTTGGATGTTATTCCGGATCGTAAGGAAGTGATCGAGCAGATGAAACGCGGCGGTATGGAAACGATCAAGGAGGACGAGCTGATCGATTTTACGATCTCCTATTGGATTGAGCGGGATACGTACTGTATAACGAAAATAGAGAACAGGATGGAGCTTGAGATGAATATCCAGGGGTTGGTGACGCCGATACAATTAAATAATTCCGTGTCGTTCTACGACTACAATACGGCAATGATAATAGAAGCGCCTGCACTATTTGATTTTTGATGTACAACTTCCATCTTACGTACTGTATACATTTGGGTAGACGTACAATGCCGCGAACCAGGACCCTAACGCTCGACCTGCACGTGCATACGAATTATTCGCATGATGGCCGTGCTTCCGTAGAAGAGATTATAGAAAGCGCGATCGTGAAGAAGCTCGATGGCATCGCGATCTGCGACCACAACACGATGGAAGGCTCGTACGCCGCCCAGAAATACGTAGCCGATAACGATGTGGATCTGATCATCATCCCGGGTATAGAGGTATCAACGTCGAAGGGTCATTTGCTTCTGCTCGGCATTAAAGATGAAAAAGGGATAAAAAAAGGCTTGCCAGCCGAGGAAACGATACGAAGAGCGCGGCAGCAAGAGAAGGACGAGAATGCTCCTGTTGTGATCATTGCACCACACCCGTTCCACCCTTTTCGCCACAGTAGTGGTAACTTCTGTACCCACACAGGAGTAGACGCGATCGAAGTCTTCAATTCCCGCTATTTCACGGGCATAGCGAATGAACTGGCAAGAAGAACCGCTGTTCGCAACAAGAGTACGACTGTTTCGGGAAGCGATGCGCATTCCGCGGACTGCGTTGGCCTTGCGACAGTCGGAGTGGAAGTTGACATTGACGCTAACGTGAACGCAGCGCAAAAACCAGCATACGAACCGATCTTGAGAGCGATAAAAGAAGGAAAGGTACAGATAAAAGACACGAAGCGAACGCCTTTTTGGCTCTATTTCTCGCAAATGTGCATGAAAAAACGCTAAAAAGCTGGTATGGGTTATTTGCGCAGCGATTGTACGCCTTTTCAACCAGTGATGCGCAGTTTTTTCAACTCCTCCGGCGTATTGATGTTGCGAAAGGTTGTTAACTCTGGGTTTATTTCCCGTATTTCGTTTATCGGAAGGAATTCTACGTTTTTGAGCTGCGATAACACGTTAAACAACTTCTTATCACCGTGTTCTATCGCATCCCGAACCGCCGCAAGCATTGCCTCTCTTTTATACACGGCGTGCAACGGCTCCACCATCCCGTTCTCCCATCGTGGCACCACGGCATCGTAGTCTCCGCGCTCCGCAACCGCGAAGAGGAATTCGACCACCTCTTTATTGACAAACGGCATGTCGCAGCCGACGATGAGCGAAAAGGAAGAAGAAGATCGTTCTAAACCGGATAGGATGCCTGCAAGCGGCCCAACGCCCTTCAAAGGGTCAAAAACCAGGGCGATTTTATCTGGTATCGTGGTGCTGATTCGCGCCCCCTGCTGCTCGTCTCGCGCCGCCACTATGATTTCGTCCGCCGCGCTCCAGAGGTTATCAATCGCACGCTGAATGAGCGGCTTGCCGTCCAACATGATAAAGCACTTATCGCGCGAGTGAAATCGTTGGCCCTTGCCACCTGCCAGGATGAGCACTGTCTTTTGCATTTTCACTACTAGTTTTGAAGCAAAGAAGCCTTATATTTAAATAGGAACGGAAAGTTAGATAATTATGGTTATGAATTTCCAGCACAAGTAAAAATAGAGAGGGGGAAAAAGGGGGAGGAGTATGGAAGCAAGAAATGTAATATTTTCGGTGGTGATGGTCTTCTCTACCTTCGTACTCACGTATCGGTTATGGAGCCGGTATCGTGACTCGGCGATTGCGCTTTCGGCGGTGATAATAGTCGGCATGTTAGCGCTCTTGTTCTTGAGCATCGATGAGCGATTACGGAAGATAGAGAAGGATATAAGCGATAAGGAGCGGTCTCTTCGGGTTAGTTTGCAATCCGTGGAAGAAGAGGTGAAGGAGAAAGTAGGTACGTCAACGAGGCGATTGGAGGAGATAAGAGAGGATATACTGAAAAGGGGGTATCGCTAGCTAGTTAGCTAGGAAGAGCAGCATTCTGCTAACCAAACACCACCGGATAGTACGTACGTACATCCAAATTAATTAGCGCCTCTTCTTACACGGAGGAGGGCTACGGGAACGAGGAAGCGATGTGGAAAGAGGTAATGGAGAAGTTCGAAGGCTCACCATCGCAAAAGAGGGTTATAGAACTCTTACTGGAACGTGGCTTTCAGGTGAGCCCGGACGGTAAGGTGGCTTCAGGCGGGATTGAGATACCGCATACGCATATCGCAAGCGAGATAGGCGTGGATCGCCGGGTCGTTGATCTGACCGTGAAGCGGATCTTAGAGGAGCCCGAGTTGAAGCGGATATTCGAGAATATGCGGTCGATTGCGTTTCTTGTTGAGGTCGCGCCACTGTTGGGACTCAGCGTGGTTATCATTCATCCTATGGATGCGCGGGCAACGGGTATACTTGGCGAGGTAGCCACGGTAATGGCGAGACGCGGCTTGAGCATACGACAGGCCGTGAGTGACGACCCGTATTTAGTGGACGACCCCAAGCTCACGATCATCACCGATAAGAGCATCCCGGGCGAGTTGATAGAAGAGATAGGGAGGCTGAAGAACGTAAAAGGCGTGCAGATCCATCCGCCGACGTGACGGAATGAATTTCAGAATTCTAACAATGAATGCGCTTATAGAAGCGGGACTAAGCACGATTTGAGACGCCCGCCTCTTCAAACGTCGCCATCTCGCTCAGTATTTTGCACGCGGCCTCTACAATGCTCATGCTTAATGCCGCGCCCGTACCTTCGCCGAGTCGCATATCAAGGTCGAGCAACGGCTTTAACCCGATGTGATCGAGAACCACCGGATGCCCCCGTTCTACCGACCGATGCGCGGCGATCATGTAATCCTTAACCGCAGGTGCCAGCTCGTACGCAACCAGCGCTGCGGCACTGGCCACGAACCCGTCGATAACGACCGGAATCCGATGCGCTGCCGCAGCCAGCACGACTCCGGCCATGCCCCCGAACTCAAAGCCACCAACCTTAGCGAGCACATCGATCGGGTCCTTGCCATCAGGCTGATTAACGCGTATCGCGCCTTCTATCGTTTTTATCTTCATTTCGAGTGTGGCATCGTCAATGCCCGCCCCCCGGCCTGTTACCGCACTTACCGGTGCTCCGGTTATGACCGCTGCGATCGCACTACTCGGCGTTGTGTTGCCGATACCCATATCACCAACGCAAACGATATCCGCGCCCTTCTCCGCCGCTTCGTGCTCGAAGACATCTATTCCCGCTTCGATGGCGCGCACCGCGTCGTCGTACGCCATCGCCGCGCCTTTTGTCATATCCGCAGTTCCGTACGCGATCTTCTTATCAATCAGTTGTTCGTGTTTTATATCCGCAGCAACGCCCATATCCACGACGACCACCCGTGCACCCACGTGTCGCGCCAGGACGTTTATCGCCGCACCACCGTTGATAAAATTATAAATCATCTGAGCAGTAATTTCCTTTGGATACGCGCTCACGCCCGCGTCCGTAACGCCGTGGTCGCCGGCCATCGTTATAATTACCTTGTCCTTCAGCTTCGGTGTGGAGTCGCCGGAGATTCCCGCGATTTTTATCGAGAGCTCTTCCAGCGTGCCCAGGCTGCCCGTGGGCTTCGTGAGTTTGTCCTGCCGCTCCCTGGCGGTTCTCATCGCGGTTTCGTCCAGTGGCTTGATGTTTTCCATAGTGGTGTTCATTCGCAGCATGATCGGCCTCTCCGGGTTCCATTCTTCTTAGTGCTCAGCGACATAAATAATCTGCTATTCCAGAGAAAGCGTTTAAGGATTGGCGTATCGGTTTCTTTTAGTTTTCTTCCAAATATTTCCAAAAAAAGAGCATAAAGGAGAACTTTTTATGAAGGAATAGCTTATCGAAGATACAAAGAAAAGACGAACTGAATATTCGTAATGGTTATCACCGTGTTGATGCTTGGAAGGGCAGGGATACATGAAAATCTCCGATACATCCCCTCGTAGGAGGCAATATTGCAGAGTTATGAGGTTTGTGATGCATAAAAGTGGTCAGGATGCTTTCATTGGACTCTGTATTGTTTGCCTTCTCCTAGTAGCGATTACAGCGGTTGCAAGTGCCACGACCGCAGAAGATGAACAATTGGCGGATATACAGAACGCAATAGAGGAAAAAGGCGCCCAGTGGACCGCAGGGAAGACGGCCGTTTCGGGACTTTCCGCAGAGGAAAAAGAGCTGCTCTTTGGGTTGGAGATTGATTCGCTACCAGCGGATATTCCAGTAATAAGCCCTCCCACGCGATTGATGGCAATCCCCTACGGGACCTTTGACTGGCGGAATAAAGACGGTCAAAACTGGATAACGTCTGTTAAAAATCAAGGTAGTTGTGGCAGTTGTTGGGCATTTGCTGCAGTGGGCGCTGTAGAAGCGGTAATCAACATCGAAAGAAATGATCCTGATATAGACATTGACCTCTCCGAGCAGCATCTTGTCTCTGATTGTTGCGCGTATTGTGGTGATTGTGGTGGTGGGTCTCCATGGTATGCTTTGTATTATATCAAAGATAACGGCGTGCCCGACGAAGCGTGTTTCTCCTATCAAGCTTCAAATAGTCCCTGTACGCCGTGTTCTGATTGGCAGGACAGAGCATGGGAAATTGGAAGTTACTATGGTATTGAACCCAACACGACGGATGCGTATAAATGGGGGCTTGGGACCTATGGACCGATGATCGTGGTATTGCGTGCAACCGACGACTTCCTCTACTATACTGGCGGCATCTATGAACCCGTACTGACAGAAGACTGGGGAGCTGTACCCAACCATGCTGTGGTGCTTGTTGGCTATAATGACACAGAGCAGTATTGGATAATCAAGAACAGTTGGGGTTTGTATTCCGGTTGGGGGGAAGAAGGGTATGTTAAGGTTGGTTATGGTGTCTTAGAGCAATATGATTACGCACTCGTGGTGGATAACACAGTAGGCCCGGCACCTTCAGCTCCTGTTGTCTCTTCTCCTACACACCCCAATGAGAGTGCGTGGTATTGTAGCGGAAATGTTACGTTTACCTGGACAACCCCTTCGGACCCTTCTGGAATTGCCTGTTATAGTTACACTTTAGACCAATCGCCCACGACAACTCCAGACGAAACGTGTGATACTACCGATAACTCCAAATCGTACGCAAGTTTATCAGACGGAACGAAGTACTTCCATGTTAGGGCGAAGGATAATGATAATAATTGGGGGTCAGCAGGTCATTACAGGGTGATGATCGAGAACTGTGATGACCTTGACGGATGGTACTGTAATGGAGATATAAAGGAACTCAGAGATTATTACTGCTCAGGTGGCAATTGCACTTTCAACGTTACCGAATCTGAGAACTGCAGTGCTTCTGATGACTGGGTCGATACGGGCAGCACGCGGTGGATGAACGATACGGAGAACGCGTGCGTGGAGAAGGAACAGCAGGAGCAGGCGTATCACGATTACTTCTGCGCTGCGGGTGGCAACTGCTCCTTTAACGTTTCGGACTCACGGTGGGTCGATACGGGCACGACACGGGACAAGCCTGATGGCTCGGACTGCGGTTGCACCGCGAATAATACCATGATGAAATGTTATAATGGTACCTGCTCTGACACGGGAATGTGCAATTCAACTATTTGTCAGGCAAACGCTGCTTGTGATGGTAAAGGGCCGGGAGGAGCATGTGGCGCTGGTTCAACGTGCAATTACAGCTGCGAATGCCAAGGAGGATCAGCAGCGATCTTTGACACTGGACAAAAGGTTACTCCCTACCCAAGCATTACGGGCACGCATACCGGAGTAATAAGGCCAAGTAAAACACTTGTTGTTTCAAAGCTCTATACCTATTCGTGTCCCGGAACCGGCGGACATACCGAATATGCACGAATATGGAACTCATCGTGGGAAGGAGCTGAAGCGCACTGGGAAGGCTATGTGGAGGATTGGCATAATATCTCTTTCAACAAAACCTTCACACTACTTGAAGGTGAAACCTACAATTACACCATCCGCACCGGCTCTTATCCACAAATGCACCTTACAAATGCGCTACAAACACCAAGCGGCTGGATCAACTGCACGGCGTTCATTGATGGCAATGGAAAAGCATACAATGACAGGATACCCGCGATAAGATTAGCTTAAAGGTTCTTCGTTCAAACTTTCTTCGAAAGAGAGGTTGGTGTAAAGCTTTTCTTATGAAGAAAGCGGTTGTTAGTAACTGATAGGGAAATGGAAATCGAGAGGACGAATGATTATATCGCCGTGCACGGCGATTTCAACGTGCTGAGTTCCGCCGTTTATAACGGGGGTTTCGTGAGGGCAAAAACGATCCTCAACGTAACCGTAAGCAAAGGCTTCTCCGGAAATGCGTTGGAGCTCTTCGATGCGCTCGCTCAGGAGAAAGGTTTAGAAAGAGGCGATATCGTTGGTTTGATGACTGCCGTCCCGATGGAAAACGCGCGGATCGTAGAAAACATGGAGGTAACTGCGATTATAACGGCGGGCATCGCAACACCGCCTTCGCAATCAAGCTCGACGGTGAATATAATCCTGTTGATACGAAGGAATTTGTCGCAATCGGCAATGGCGAATGTGATGATCGTGGCAACGGAAGCGAAAACGGCTGCGTTCTACGACCTCGACGTGCACGATGAAACCGGCGATCTGTTCACCGGTGACGCGACTGATTCCGTGGTGGTCGCGAGTTATGGATCTGAAGAAGGAACGGAAGAGCTCTTTGCAGGTAAAGCCACTGAATTGGGTGCAGAAATCTACGGAATCGTAAGAAAAGGCGTAAAAGACGCTCTTTACAATTATAATAGCTGGAGCATGGACAGGCCGATCCTCGAACGGTTGGAGGAGCGCGGAATTCATCTCGATGAGATGGTGGCAACGGCTTTGGAGCTTTACGTGCCGGTGGCAGGCGAGGACGAAGATAAGGAAGAGCTGAAGCCGAAAGTAGTAGCAATAATCAAAAGGGAATGCGCGGATGCGAATATAGCGTTACTGCTGGCCGCGGCGCTCCACGCGGAGGAGCAAGAGATACGAAAAGGACGAGCCGGCGACGCAGGGAGTGAAGACGCCGCCTGTATCGTTGCGGACGAGCTCATCGGGATCGACATTGCGGAATACATCGGCGGCAAGAAAGCGCTCTTCAATTTCGTCTATTACGATACGCGGAAACCCGGCATTTTGAAAGAGTTGGGCGTGTTTATGGACGATGCGATCGGCGGCCTTATTGCAGGGTGTATGACGAAGCTTTTAGGGTGAGGCACTGATAAAGAAACAGTAATGTTTATATTACTAGTGTCGCTACAATTTAATTCTTAGGCGTAATACTTGGACAACTTCTTATCAGCCTTATCCCTCGTAAACTTCCAGTTGATCCTCTTTTTCTGTTCGTTTCTTCTCTTTGTCCATGCAGCTACCTCCCTGGCCAGTGTCTCCTTGTCACCGATT
>Ga0307378_10000823_pt1 | contig 52080 bp, 68 predicted proteins | sample UN1MG_FD_202238 | JGI IMG/M metagenome (GOLD analysis project Ga0307378, IMG submission 202238) | Soil microbial communities from Risofladan, Vaasa, Finland - UN-1 | ecosystem: Environmental > Terrestrial > Soil > Coastal area > Acid sulfate soil | place: Finland: Risofladan, Vaasa | collected... | reverse complement strand
AAGACCTCACCAACGCCATAGCGCTCAACTCCACCGTTTTCAACGTCGCCCGGAGCGCCGGCCCGGCCGTCGCCGGCCTGTTGATCATAGCCGTCGGAGAGGGTTTGGCCTTCGTCGTCAACGCGGCTACGTTCCTGCCGGTAATCGCGGCGCTACTCGCGATGAGAACGTCCTCCGTCCGCCGCGAGGTAAAGGGCCCGGCCCACCGCCAGATCGTCGAGGGAATCCAATACGCCGGTCGGAACAAGCTGGTCTGGGTGCTCATCTCGGTAGTGGGCGTCTCGGCGTTCTTCGTCATGCCCTACTCGGTACTGCTGCCCGTCTTCGCGAAGCAGGTCTTCCGCGGCGGCGCCGACGTATACGGCTACCTGTTGACGTTCGCCGGCCTGGGGGCGCTGGTGGGCGCGCTCACCGTCGCGAGCTTGGGTCCACGCAGCCCTCGGGGCCTACTACTCTCCGGGGCCAACGTCGCGTTCGCGGTGCTCGTCTTCTCCTTCGCGTTCGTTCGCGCGTTCTGGCTGGCGGCGGCGGTGCTGGCGGCGGCCGGCTTCTGCTTCGTCGTCCAGAACTCCCTCGCGAACACGCTTATCCAGCTCAACGTGCCGGACCGGCTGCGAGGCCGCGTGATGAGCATCTACTTCCTGGTATTTATGGGGGCGATGCGGCTGGGCTCGCTGCAGGCGGGGTACGTCGCGCGGTACGTCGACGTTCAGGCGGCGCTGCTCATCGGCGCCTCGGCCTCTCTCGTCTGGGCCGCCCTCGTCGCCTGGCGCTTCCCGCGGCTTAGGGAGATTAGATAAAAAATAAGCCGGGCGTGAGGCCCGGCTTTTTTTACGGTCTATGCGCTATTTATTATTCGCGGGGACGGCCTTCCCGCCCATTATCGCGACGTCGTCCCTTTCATAAACGGCTTTGCCTTTCAATACGGAAGCGGGTTTCGATAGGCCGAAGGTATGAGTACGGCCGCCGCCTTTGACCCCCGCCTTACTCCCTTCGTACTTCCAATCTTCCTTCTCCAGGAAAACGACGTCGACCCTCCATATAATTACCGGGCGGTCCTCTTCCAGTGAACTCGTAGGGTCGACCAAATATCGCCAAACTATATACCAACCGGGGTGGTCGTAATGAGATTGGACCGCCCACGGCCTTTTACTGGCTTTGCACTCTAGCGACGCTTCAGCCGCAGGTGGTTCGCCACTACCGCGTCTTTTTAAATCGGGAAACTGCGTCTGCGCCTTGTCTTTATGCCTACGCTTCTCGTAAACGCTATTAGCATCTAACGCCTTAGTAGCGAATATACGCGCAAGTACGTTAAAGACGGGAAGCCTTTTAAAGTACCAATCGACCTCGTCGGATAGCTCACGTTCGACGTACGCGATAGCCTTCTTCACCGCTCCAGTCGTAACTCCCGGCGGCAACGGGACGGCCTTATCGAAATAACCGTTTTGCACCATCGAGCGCGGCGCCGCCGGAGCTTCTTTTTTCCGGGCGTTGCGGGCGGGTACTGCCGCACTCTGTGGCCTCGCTTCGGTCATGGTTTTACGTCCTCGAAATCGCTTCGCGTTATTATAGAGAAACGTTAACGTTCCGTCAATCCGAAAAACTTTACGGGTGCCAGCCGGCCTTGACCGTCTCGTAGAGGCCGCCGGGGAGGCCGGGCAGGAGCTCCGCCCGCTCGAGCGCGCCGCGGCCGTACCTCCGGTTCAGCTCGTCCAGCGTCGCCGTGAGGCGGTCGCGCCTCATCTCGAAGAGGTTGCCCGGCTTGCAGTGGTACAGCAGCATCGAGACCGAGACCCCCAGCATGCGCACGCCGCGCTCGGCCATATCCCCGGGCAGGAGAGGCCAAGCCGCGCGAAAGACGTCCATCCCCTCGTCGACGTAGCGCGGGAGGCGGTGCGAGCGGCCCACGGTGTAGAAGTCCGGGTAGCGCGCGACGGCGTAGACGCACCGGCCGCAGTACCCCTCGCCGCGCAGCCGCCGCCCCACCCGCTCGCACAGCCACAGGAACGTCCGCCGGAGCTCGAGCGGGTCATAGGTGTCGCGGTTGAGCGTGATGGTGTTGCCGACGGACTTGGCCTCCTCGTAGTCGTAGTGCGCCATCAGCGGCCGGCGGTCTATCCCCCGGCCCATGTCTTGTAAGACGTCGCCGACGATGCCGAAGCGCGCCTTGAGGCGCGACAAGGGCAGGCGGCCGAGCTGGCCGCACGTGCTCGCGCCCAGCCGCCGCAGGTGCTCGCCCAGCTTGTCGCCGATGCCCGGCAGCTCCGTCGTCGGCAGCTCCTCCAGGAAGGGCTCGAGATGGGAGGGCCTGAGGACCGTGAGGCCGTTGGGCTTCTCGAGGCCGGCGGCCACCTTCGCGAGCATCTTGTTGGGCGCGACGCCCAGCGAGCACGGGAGGCCGAGCTCCTCGCGGACCTCGCGCTGAAAGGCCGCGGCGCAGTCGCGCGGCGTCCCCCACCGGCGGAACGTCGTCGTGACGTCCAGGGCCAGCTCGTCGATGGAGGCTATTTCGACCACGGGGGTGTAGTTGTGCGCCCGGGCGACGACCTCGCGGATGGCGTGGGTGTACTTGGAGATGTCGGCGGGGACGACGACGGCGTCGCGGCAGAGCCGCCGCGCCTCCTCGGAGGGCATGCCGGATTTGACGCCGAACGTACGCGTCTCGTAGGAGCAGGCGGCGACGACGGAGCGCGCCTTCCGGGAGCCGACCACCAGCACCGGCCTGCCGCGTAGCCACGGCTTGGCCCGCGCCTCGACGTTGACGAAGAACGCGTTCATATCGAGGAAGATGATGACGCGCTCCCAGCGCTCGCCGTAGGCCTCGGCGCCGGGGCCGAGGCCGACGGGCCCGGGCCGCTCGCCGCCCAACAGCGGCCTGCCGTGCGCCAGCCCTGTCGTGGATGCCCACATCTCTAAATACCTGTCCCGCGAAAAGATTGACTAGTTGTACGACAAATCTTATACTGCACCCAGGAAAACGTGTAAGCTTGGAATGGAGCATAAAATGAAGAGCGATACTACAACAAACCTACCGTTCCACAAAAAAGAAACCCATGCTACCGGCCGCGGTAAAATCATTTTAAACAAAGAGCGGTTCCTCGATTTTTTACGGGAAATAACAGCGCAAAGCGACTTGAACAGGCTCAAGAGCAAAACACTTGCACTTAGAAATTTCATAACCCATCCCAAAGAGGATAGTGAGGGTATCACTAATATCGACGGCGACGGAGGTACCATTTCCCGACGCCGCGATATCTTGATCTCCGAGCTAGATCAGGTTTTAGAAGCAAAAACTTTTGAAAGGGCAAAATATTACCTTGACCGACTCGAGCAAAGCGTCCATAAAATAAAAACCACTAAGATCAACGATATAAACCTCGCCCGCTGGAAAGAATACGACACCATAATAACCGACAGCTTGTGGATCCTAGATAAAAGGGATAATTCTGGCGCCCACATCGCTTCGTACTGGGGTAACTTTATCCCCCAAATCCCAAACCAATTGATGCTCCGCTATACCAAGAAAGGTGATTGGGTACTAGACACCTTTGTCGGAAGCGGAACAACGTTAATCGAGTGCCGGCGGCTCGGCAGGAACGGCGTTGGCATCGAATTAAATGCCGAGGTCGCTCGACAAGCGAAAGAACTTATCGCCAAGGAACCAGCTAAAGATAGCGTAAAAACTGACGCAGTTATCGGCGACGCAAGAACAATAGATATCGGATTAGCACTGCGAGAGCAAAACATAAATAAAGTTCAACTCCTAATCATGCATCCCCCTTACCACGACATAATTAAATTTTCCAAAGACGACAACGACCTCTCCAACGCCCCCGATACTAAAACATTTCTTAAAATGCTTGGCGAAGCAGTGGACAACGCGACCCCATACTTAGAAAGAGGCAGGTATTTTGCCTTGGTCATCGGCGATAAATATTCAAAGGGCGAATGGATACCGTTAGGGTTCTTAAGTATGGAGGAAGTCCTAAAAAGGGATTACCTCTTAAAAAGTATAATCGTCAAGAACTTCGACGAGACCCGCGCCAAGCGCAACCAAAAGGAGCTTTGGCAATACCGGGCGCTGGTGGGTGGTTTTTATATATTCAAACACGAATATATATTTCTATTTAAAAAGCACAAATGAGGGAAAACGTATGCCATTAATGAGTGAAAAAGAAGTATTAAACCTGAAGCTGAACTGTATTCCCTCAGTACTCCTTAAAGGATTCGCTTCGAACCTAGGTATTAAAAAGAGCGGGACTAAAACAGACATAATCAAAAGGTTCTTCGAGGCGCGAATTGCCACTCAAACTATAGATGCGTTCATAAAAGAAGCTACCATAAGGAAAATAGAGGATAGAAAAAAACGCATCTCGGACGAAGATCTAAAACAAGAGCTGTCGAAAGTAACTTCTTTTTCATGGGGTGTTATCCAAGGAGAACTAGACCGGAAAATCCAAGCCGAATATGTTAGAGAATTCGTAAGGTATGACGAATTGCTTAGGAGGGTGGAAGAAAACCTTTACGACGCTATAAAAAACTATGTGGTTTGTAGCTGGTACAATCATTGGACCACTGTGCTCATCGAAGAACAGATAAGTACTCATCCAAAAATCGTTCCGACTATAACGGCTGTGAAGGGAATTGATATATTTTTCGGTGGTCAACCGTTCGACTTAAAAGTAACTTACCTTCCCCGCGGGTACGACCCCGTTAACGCAATAAACAACCCTCAACAATTGGCGATTCGCATGTACGAGGGCCAAGGCGCCCAAAGGTTCGGGGCCGATAACAGGTTATTCGTCATCTTACTAGACCCGGATAACCCACAAGAAAGTTGGAAGTTGAAGCGGGAGTTCGATCTCATCTCGCGCAAAATTACCGCCTTCTTCAATACAGAAACGGTATCCAAAAACGACGAAATCATTTTTACCTATAAAAAGAAAACATACGCCACTGTTGCTAAGGTCTTAATAGTAACGGGCTAAACGCCGCTAAACTGCCCGCTGCCCAACAGCGGCCTGCCGTGCGCCAACCCTGTGATGGATGCCCACATCTCTATCGGCCGAGATTAGAACGGGGCCCGAAGGCCCCGCGGTGCAACAGCCCTCCCTCCCTACTCCACGTAGCTGCGCTCGAGGCGCCAGCTCAGCGTCGAGGTGTCGAGCGCCAGCTCGTAGACGGTTCCGCCCACCTTCACGGCGTAGTGGTATATCTGCCTCGAGCCGTCGCGGTCGCGCCAGGCGTAGGTGACGCGCTCGATGGCGAGGCGCCGGCCGTCGTAGGCGAACCACACCGGCTTTATCTTGCCCGACTCCTCGAAGATGGCGCCCACGCGAACGCCGTCACCCAGGTCCACGACGTCCATTTTCATTCCTCAGTATTTTTTCTTATGCCTGAAATCCCCGGCCTTCGTTGACATCGTCTACCGGCCGTGGTAGAATAGCTCAGCCTCAGGAGGCGTAAAATATGGCCGAAAACCAACCGAAGGAAGAACCCGAGATCGAGGTGGTGGTGCCGCAGAAACCGCCCGCGCAACCGGCTAATTTCTTCGTTGTTTCGTACGCCGAAGACGAGTTCGCGCTGGACGCGCTGTACGTCCATCCCGCCGAGTTGCATGCCGCCCGGCAAAACCCGGAGGCCAAAAACGTAATCGGCACCATGGTCGCACGCCTCGCTTTCAGCTACCATAAAGCACTGGACCTCCGTAAAAAACTCGACGACATGATCAAATCCCACGAGGAAAAGAAAAAATGACTACCATATCCCTGGCTCAAAACATCGCCTCCACCGGCTTTGAAATCGCAGATGACGTGATCAGCGAGGCCAGCGAGCCCGGCGTAACAACGGATGAACTTTTCCCTCTCCCCTGGCATACCTTGATTTCCCAAGCGGTCTTGGCGCGGGACTGGGACAACGAGGACGACGCCATCTACGATAATTGGCGGGAGCTATATGGCGTTCCAGCGCGGTGACGTCATACTTGTTCCATTCCCCTTCACGGACCTTACGGCCAAGAAAGCCCGGCCGGCTATAATAATAAGTGGCGCCAGCTATCATCACTCCACGCGTGATCTTATCCTGCTCGAAATAACTTCTCACATCCCCACTCCCCTCCTACCCACCACCTACCTGTTACAAAACTGGCAACAAGCTGGCCTAAAAAAACAGAGCATCGCCAAGGCAGTTCTCTTCACCGTCGAGGAAACTCAAGTCATACGCGCCGTCGGCCACTTAACGCCGGACGACATGGCCGGCGTAGATAACCTCCTCCGCGACGCATTAGAACTCTAAAACCTACTTATAACGCCGGATGACGCCGACGACGCGGCCTATCACCGCCACGTCCTCGTCTTCGCCCAGCACCAGGTCCGCGTAGGCCGGATTGGCGGCGCGCAGGATGACGAGGCCGCCGCGCACGTACATCCGCTTCACCGTGGCCTCGTCCCCCACCAGCGCCACTACGACGGCGCCGTTCTCCGCCACCGGCTGCGGCCTCACGATCACCATGTCGCCGTCGACGATGTGCTCGCCCTCCATGCTGTCGCCCTTGACGCGCAGCAGGAAGTCGCCCTCCGCGGCGCCCAGCGAGCGGTCGACCGCCATCGTCTCCTCGGCCTCCTCCAGCGCCGTGATCGGCGGCCCGGCGGCCACCCGGCCCACCACCGGCAGCTCGAGCGCCGGCGCGTATCCCGCCACCGCCAGCGCCCGCGGCCTGCCGTCCTCCTTCTCCAAATATCCCTTGCGGACCAGCGCCGCCAGATGCTCGAAGGCCGCGCGGGGGCCGACCTCCAAAAACTCCGCCAGCTCCCGCACCGTCGGCGGGAAGCCGTGCCGGCCGGTCAGCTCCCGCACCGCGGCCAAAACCTCGCGCTGCCTGTTCGTGAGTTTCTCCATCGCCATCACCTCTTCCGGCGGCTCGAGCCGCCGCTACCATTATACTCAACAGGAGTTGAGTAGTCAAGTAAAAAATGAAGGCGCCGGGACCCAGCCCCTAAGACCTTTTTTTTCTTAAAATTGTTGACGATACGTTAAACCAGTATTATAATATTATCGTCAAAGCCTTGGTTTCAAACCGTCCAGGAGGAGAGCGGCCATGTTGCGACCTTTAGGGCTGGCCATTATTTTCGCGATGTTCGTTTGCGCCGCCGCGGCATCGCCGCCGCCGGTGTGGTTCCAATACGACGACGGCATCCCTTACCAGCCGGTTTACCGCGAGAACGCGAACGACGGTTGGGGCGTGAAGTTCGTGCCGCCGGCGCCGGGCTACATCCAGCGCGTCAGGTTATACGTCGGCAACCCCCCGGGGCATACCGGCTGGGAAGGCTTCAACCTCGAGATCTGGAATTGGGACGACACCTCGACGACGCCGGCCCCCGGCAAGCGCGTATGGGGTCCGAAGACCTTCACGTACGACCACGGCGGATGGGTGAGCTACAAAGGCATCGACTATTGGTGGAAGGACACCGAGCCCTTCGTCATCCTGGTGAAACAGCGGGAAGGGTACCCGAATTGCGATACGGTTTTTTGCGACCCGAAGCGGACCGAACCCAACCCCAACTGGAGCTACTTCAAAACCAAGTGGTACCCCTTCGAGCTCGTCAACGGCGACCTGATGATACGGGCGTACTACGGCGAGAGCTACCCCGGCGTCGAGCCTACGAGCATCGGCCGGGTGAAGTCCTTGTTCCGGTAGAAAAATTTGGTATAATATAAATAGGGGGCGATCGGTTTCGACGGGGGTGGACGGTAACCAGGTGGCACGTCGCGGCTTCCTGTCGCCGCGTTACAAAGGCGGGAAAAAAATAAACGCGGATAACTACGCGTACGCTTGCTAATTAGTTAGCAGGCCGGCCTCCGGCGGAGCCTTCCCGCGGCGCCCCGGTAGGCCGTCGGAATAGCGGGATAAGCCGAAGCGGCGGCCCCTTCCGCCGAGGACGAAAATTTCCAAGGGGGCTGGCGTAAGGCCGACCCGCCCGCGGGCCTAGCCTTGCGCGAGACTAAAACGCGGGACAAGCGTGTAGAGGCCTGGCAGCCGCACTTCCGGACGCGGGTTCGATTCCCGCCGCCTCCAAAATTATTATTCATATAAGGAGACCTCGTGTGTAATAAATTAACGGAAGAAGAGCGTAAGATCCTAGCGCGATTATACGAGTCGCGTTACGGGCTATTCGCGAACGAAGACGTCCCGGTAAGCTTAAGGCTCATCGCCGTGGCGCTCGGTATTGAAATAGAAGAAGCCGGGGAATTCGTAACGCGTTTACTGGAAAAAGGATTAGTAAAAAAGATTACCGTAGGGGATAGGCCGTTCTACGAAATCACCCTAAGGGGAGCCGAGGAATACGAATATGCCGCCGGATAAAAATAAAACCCGCGAACGGCTGGACCCGGCTATTAAACCCTATTGGGTAAACCAGTACGAACACGATATAGATTTCGCGCAGGGGGCTTATAAGGAAGGTTACTACGCGTGGGCCTGTTTTATCGCACAACAAGCGGCCGAGAAAGCGGCTAAAGCGTTACTTATCCATTTGGAAATGATTGAACTCGATGACTTTAAAACCCATAATATCCTAAAGCTAGTACGACATGTTCCTAAAACCCTTTTGTTGGATAAAAACGTCGACTTAAATCTCCTGGAAATAAGTGCGACCGAGTTAAGCAATAAGGAAAACATGTCCAGATACCCTAACTTAGACCCGAGCGACCCTCGATCTCCTTTAACGCGCCCGGAATACTCCCCCCAAGAAACTCAACAGGCTATCGAACAATCCGAATTCATTATTAATAACTTAGAACGATTAATGCCCTAAAGGAACGGCCGCACTTCCGGACGCGGGTTCGATTCCCGCCGCCTCCAAATAATAAGGCCGGCTCCGATTGGGGCCGGTTTTCGTTTACCGTATCACGTTCTACGAGCCGACACGCTCAGGCGTAATCCCGGATCAGCGCCACTACCTCCCCCTCCTCCGGGAAGCGGCCCGCTACGGCCTTAGAAAACAAGACGTTCCCGTCAACCTCCACGTCGAAAATGCCGCCGCTCCCCTCTACCAATTCAACCTCCAGCTCGAGCTCGTCCTTGAGCGCAGCCGCCAGGCCGGCGGCGCGGGGCTCGTACCCTCACTCGCCTCAATACGTAATCCTGATTTCCATCTTCCGCCTCCTCGTTATACGTGGCGAAATGTATCATAAGAACGTGCCCGTAAAAAGCGAAAAAACCCGCCCCTTGGGGCGGGTTTCTTATTCCTGGAAGGCGCCGTCGCTACTGGTTCACCGGCTCCTTGACGATCCAGGCGTCGGCGTAGCCGGCGTTGCGCAGCCGGTCGCGCATGGCCTCCGCCGCGGCGCGGTCGCCGTAGTCGCCGATGCGGACTTTATACAAACCCTGGACGTGCTCGACGTAGACGCCGGTGCCGGGGTAGGCCGCGCGGACCTGGTCCGCGACGTTATCGGCGTTGTCCTGGTACGAGCTCGCGATGACCTGTACGCGGTAGCCGTCAATTACGCCGCCGGTATAGGGGGCGGCGGCGCTGGCGGCCGTTTCCCCGGCCGCCTTCTCGGCGGTGCCGGGCCCCTTGGTCGAGAACTCGCCGCCCGCGGCGAACTCGTCTATCTCCTCGCCGACATCCTTATCCGCGGGGACGATCTCGCCCACGACGACGGACCCTTCGACGACGTTCTCTTCCTCGCCGCCGCCGTAGTAGGCCGGGCCGCCGCCGGTACGCCGGCACCCGGCCGCGAAAGCGACGGTAAATATCAAAACGATAATTCCTAGCCATTTATACATCGCAGGTACCTCCCGCGCGTCTCGCGACATCAACCTTTCGACCCTTTACCGGAGCCCAACGTTTAACGCGGTAATTATACTAAATTTCTCGGGCGGCCGCAAGCGCATCGAGGCTCGGTTTTTAATCGCGGGCGGCCCGGGGCAACGTCTCCGCCAACATCCGCTCGTATAGAATACTCGTCTGGTTGGAGAGGAGGTCCAACAGCTCGTCGTAGACGAGGGGCTCGGCGGCCTCGCCGTTGTCACAATAGATCATCGCGAGCGTTTGGCCGCCGGACAACAGCGGAACCACCACCGCCTCGCCGTTCTTGGGCTCGCCTATCTGCTCGAAAAAGCGCCGGTGGACCGTTTGACCCTGGTCCGGCCTGCCGCGATACGTCGTCTTCCGTTCCGCAACCGTCCGGAATACGGAAGGTTCGTCGAGGGAGACCTCGACGTTTTTGGCCATAATCCCGAGCGGCGTACCGTCGGCGGCGTCGCCGAAGCCGCCGATCCCGCCGGCCACCCCTTCCCGTACGACGAACAACAACGCGCGCTCGTAATTTTCCGAGATGAGGTTTAGGAGGTCGAGCGAGACCATAAACGTGAAGCTCGACTTCTGGGCTTCGCGGACGAACCGCTTGAGCTTCAACAGGTAAGCCTCGAGGGAGCTGATCCGTTCCCGCCACTTTTTCTTCACGTAGACGTTCTCGTAGTTGCGTAACGCCTCGACGACGACGGTCCAAAGTTCGCGGATAAAGTTCTTTACTTCGGGCCCCGGCGGCATCTCCCTTAAAAGGGGCTTCGGCGGCACGCCGACGAGGGCGCGGGCGTGGCGCTCGAGGAGGGCGATACGCAGGGGGTGCTCCGCTCGCGACGAAAGGCAAACAACTTCCAGCGCTCGGGCGGCGCGTTTTAGTTTAACCACCAATTCGGCGGCGCGCGTGCCGCGCTCCTGCGGACGGTCCCCGGCGCAGAAGTCGGCGTCGAGGACGACGACCGGCAAGCGGTCGGCGCGCATCGTGCTCTCCACCGCCAACATTAATTCGGCGAACGATTGTAACGCGCGGCAGTCGACCTTCTTCTTCGCAGCCACCGAAGCTAACAGCGCGCAAAGGGGTTCGTTATCCGAGTATACGTAAACGGTGTGCGTCGGCGGCGCCGGTTCTTCCACATCCTCGGGCGGCGTAACTTCAACCGCCGGTTCGGCCGCAGCGCCTTCGGCGGACGGCTCCGCCGACGGCTTACTACGTTCGTCGAAAATCCTAATACATTCTAAAAGGAGATGTTGGGTATCGACGGTGACACCCGGCAGGATGCCCTCGACCGGTACGGCCACGTCGTCCGCCGGCGCGGCCGCCGTCCCCAACTCGAAGACGAAATCGCCGTCGAGCCAGAGGACGAAGTCGCGGACGGCCCCCTCGATTTGTTCCTCGACCGCGGCCTTCACCTCTTCCTCGCTCAGAAGGCCCGTCTCCACCAGGACCCGCCCCAGCGGCATATCGCTGTAGTCCGAACGCTGGGCCTCGACCGCCCGGGCCAGCTCGCCCTCCTCGACAAGCCCTCGCGCAAGGAGGATATGGCCGAGGTTGTTCTCGGCGGCGTTGGTAGACGCCTGGGCGATGTTGCCGTCGCGGAAAACGACGAACCCCCGCCGGTCCCGGCTCTCGAGATGGAGCGTACCGCTGCGCCGGCTGGCGTAGATGAACTGCAGCACGTCCACGACCGGCATATCTTCCAGTTTTCCCTTGAGCACCACTCCTAAATACCCCTCGTTTCGGTACCCACGACCCCCCTGATTTCCGCGCGCAGCGCCTCGGCATCTAATACGATATAACGGTCGGGCGTAATGCCGGCTATGGCGCGGCCGCCGACGTCGCCCGGGTATATGGCGCCCGACGGTATAATCCGGGCGGCCTCTACTTCGTCCACCAGCAAGGCTACGCGCGCCGGCTCGCCGGTAAGTACGACGGCGTTGCCGTACCGGCCGTTCTCCTCCAGCCCCAACAAGCTTTTGGTATTTAACGCGACTAATATCCGCCCGCGGCGGTGAAACAGACCCGCTATCGCAGCGGCCGCCCCCGGTATGGGCGTTATCGTCGGTAGCTCGAGGACCTCGCGCGCCGCGGCCGCCGATAACGCGTAGCGTTCCAGCCCCAGCGAGAACAACGTATACACGTCGCCCGCCTCCGCGGTCGCGTCTTCCTCGACCCGGGCCAGGGCCCGGGCACGGTCCGTCAACACGTCGGCGACCTTCTCTTCCTCCACCATATCCCCCATGGCGTCGAAGAGCGCCGACCAGTCGACGTCTTCCTGGAGGGGTTGCCCCCCGGGCTCGGGCAGCTCGAACTTCTCGTCTTCCATATCAGCCATGTTACAGGATTTGGTTTACGATTTCGCGCAGACGGCCTACGGTCAAACCGTCGCCCGATATCTCCTCGTTTTCGGCGCGGCCCTCGAGCAATTTTAACACGTTGCGATACGACCGCGCGGCGCGTTCCTCGTCCCGTCGCCAGTGGTGGTAGCTCGCCATCGAAAAGTGCCCCAGGACGAAATTTTTTTCTACATACAGCGAACGGCGGAGGTTCTCGAACGCCTCGTCGTTCTTGCCCATCTCTTCCTGGATGAGAGCAGCTATATAGTAGCAATATGGGTTAGTTTTATCCAGCGCCGTGCCGCGACGACACCAATCCAGACCCTCCTCGTACCGGCCCAGGTTTCCGAGGACGCGCCCCATCCGCCAATACAACTCGGCGTCCTCGCGCGCGGAGACGAGGCCGGCCAGCTGCTCCAGCGCCCGCGAGTCTTGCCCGGCGGCCACCAGGCGGTCCGCCCGCTCGAGCTCGCTCGCGGCCGGCCGCGTGCGTACGGTCGTACGCGGCCGCTCCGCCGGCCGGGGCGGTCTCTTGGCGGCCGCGGTTTCCTCCGGCGTCAGTTTGCGGTATACGAAGGCGCTGGGGAAATTCACCGCCTCGAAATCGTCGTCGTAGACGAAAGGTTCGGCGTGGCCGCCGACGAACCAACCGCCGGGCGCCACGTATCGCCGGAATAGCGCCGACGCCCGCTCGATGGCCGCTTCGTCGAAATAGATGAAAACGTTGCGGCATAGGACCAGGTCGAAAAACGCCGGGCCGGCGGCCGCCGCATTATCCCGCTCGTCGACGAGGTTGGCCCGCACGAACTTCACCATCGCCCGGACTTCGGGCGCGACCTGCCACTCGCCGTCGGCCCGTTTGAAGTACTTCTTCCGCCAATAATCGTCCACTTTACGGAACGACCACTCGCGGTAGCGCCCCCGGCGCGCCGACGCGAGGAAATCAGTGTTGATGTCGGTGGCCAGGAATTCTATCTCCCAATTCGCCGGGTCCGGCAGCGTTTCCAAAATGAGCATCGCGACCGAGTACGGTTCCTCCCCCGAAGCGCATCCCGCGCTCCATATTCGCAAACGTTTCTCCCCCGCGCGCTTTTTAAATATCCCCGGAAGGATGACGCTCTTAAGGGCGTCGAAGTGGGCCTGGATGCGAAAGAAATAAGTCTCGCCCACCGTCAGTCGATTGACTAACCGCTCCAGCAGCGCTTCCCCCGAGGGCGACGCCACCTTGCAGCAGAATTCGGCGGCGTCTAGGTCGTCGCTCACCGGGGCGCACGCCTTCTCGAGCTCCGACTTTTTCTGGGGTGGGTAATCCAGGCCGAGGCGGGCCCGAAGGAGGCCGCTCAGCGTTTGGAATTCTCTCTCGCCTAGTTCGAACGCCTTGTTCATTCCGCGGATTCGTCGCCGTCGGTTTCGGGCGTCGCGTCCGGCTCGGCCTCCACGTCGTCCTTCGCGGCTCTCGCGGTAACGTCGGGCAACAGGGCGGACGGCTCGAGGATACGCGTAAGGCCGCCGTTCTGTTCGTAGATGCCGAGGAAAGGCCGGCGCGGCAATCCGGCGTCGCCCGCCGAGACGATCTTCTCGCTGTCGAAGGTCTCGACGTCGAGTACCGCCGAGACGACGAGCGCCACGCGACGGTCGCCGGCGGTGAAGTAAATAATGTGGTCGCCGACGTCTATCTCGCGGCCTTCGCTCCCCAGCGCCGCCCCGTCCAAAACCGGGACGAGCTCGCCGTGATAAGTTATGACGCCGGCAAAGCCCGGGCCGAGCTCGCCTTTATCGGTAATCGCTACCGCGCGCGAAATACTCTTCACCGACCAAAGCGGCAACGCGAAAGTCCTCCCGCCGACGCGGAAGGTGACGACCGCGAACGGGCCTTTGGGCCGGCGCAGCTCGTCTATGGCCGCGCCGACGTAGTCCGCCTTCAGCGAAAGCAGCTCGTCTTCGAGCTCCTTTATGCGGGCCTCGATCTTCTCGTCGATTTTCCTCTTCCTAGCCACCCGGGTCCTCCAACGGCGTAAAAAGCTAACCCCTTATATAATATATCTTTAGCCCTCAATATGCAAGGTTTTCTCGCAATAAAAAAAAGCCCGCGCCGCGGGCCGCCGCCGCCCTACCGCTCCTTTCGGAACCACGTCAGCGCCGACTCCTGGACGTATATCCGCACCGCTATCAAGGCCGTGAAAGCGATCCACAACACCCATAAAAACTTCACCGCCGGGTCGCGCTTGTACGTAAGGCCGCTCGATTCCTCGAACGATACGAACGTAACGCGGCGCGCGCCGACGTCGACCGGCTTGCCGCGGTCCAGCCGCCGCCCGGGCCGGACGTCTTTCGTGACGCGGTGCCACTTGTCCTTGGGCATCTCCTTGAGCTCGACGTACGGCCCCAGCGGCGTCGGGCCGTCGTCGCCGAGGAGGCTCCCGCTCTTGACGGTGGAAACCATCAGCGTCTCGTCGCCCACCGCCAGCGGCTCGCCGGGCCCGACTTCCTGTTCCTCGCCGTCCACGTCGAACTTTATCTTCTGGTCGAAGAACGCCTGGTAATATTTCATGCCGCCGTAGACCAGCGGGTCGTTCACCTCGATGCGCTTGGCCGCCGCGACGGCGCCGTCCGCGACGACCTCGAGCTCGCTTATCCAATCCTTGACGAATGTCTTACCCTCCCGCTCGACGTACGTCGTCTCGAAGCTCTTAAGGCGCAGCTCGTAGGGCGTCTCCTCGTTTTGCGGCGCCGCGAGGCCGAGCCGCGGCGCGAGCTTCGCCCACGCCGTTTCGCCCTTCTTCAGCGGCACGTGAACCGACTCGCCCGGCTTTATAGTCAGCTCGCCGCCGTACGAGAAGAGGTAGGTCGCGAAGAAGCCGGCGAACATCCCCACCAACGCCAGGTGGTAGAGCGCCGAGACAACGTAGCGCGCCGTTATAGTCTTCGGCAAGAACTTGCGGAGAATATCTATCGAGCAGCACAGGAGGTTGACGCCCAAGAGAATTGCGGGTACGAGGAATATAGGCCGGTGGAAGACGTCGAGCAGGCCGAGGTCGCGGAGGGCGTGGTACGTCCCCTCGTCCCAGGCCTTGAGGTAGAACTCGTCGTCCATCCCCTGCGGCAACAGCGCCCCCACGACCATGAACGCCGCCAGGACGACCACGAGGACCACCCCGAGCTCGAGGGAGGTGAGGAGTTTCCAGATGCTCTTCCCTATCCTACTCACCGACCACCACCGCGAAAGACCTCAGCGTCTGGTAATAAAATTGGCGGGCGAACTTTACGTAGCGCGAAATCGAAAACAGCGTTATGAGAACGGGTACGGCGAGCCACGTCGCGTCGACGCCGGAGAACCCGCCGTAGTCGACGACGGCGAAGGCGAACGCCGTGAGGATAACCCCGGCCGCGGTCACGGCCCGGAAAAAACCTTGCAAAGATAAAAAAGAATACGCCGCGTAATGCTGTGCCGGCTCGCGGCTTAAAAGGTAATCGTAGCAGTCCCACAAAATCCCCTTATACCGCAATCTCTCCTCTCCGACGAGTTTACGGAGAAACGCCAAATACGGGGCGGCCTCGTCGGGGGCATCGTCCCGTAAAAAAACTAAATAATAGGCCCGGGCGAATCGCTCCAACACTTCCGGCGTCACTCCGCGTTTATAATACGGCCCCTTATCGTCGGGGCGGACGAAAAGGTACTCCGGGACGCGGTCCAGGCCGAACCAGTTCAAGCGCTCGGGGATTTTACTAAGCGCAGCGAGGAAGTTCCCGGCGAGGTAACACGCCACAACACCCCCCGCAGCGGTATATAACCCGAGCGTATTTACGAGATGCTCCAGGGCCGCGACGCGGAGTTCGTACTCGCAGAAGCCGTACCGACCACCGATTATAAGCAGGCCCGCTATAAGGATGAAGCCCGGCGCGACGTACCCCAACACGTCGTACAGGTTCAGGTACAACGTCGTCCACCCGGGCACCTTGTTCTTTGTATCCCCCATAATTTATTACGTATACGCGTGCGCCGTCGGGAGGCCCAACAGCTTCGCGACCTTTAGGAAACCCTTATCTATAATTCGGCCTAACCGGGTTTTTAGTTAGTTCTAACTAGGTTCTGAATAATGTCGGGCCCTTTTTCCTTCCCCACTTTGCGATATATATTTAAGAGTTCCGCGTACGTACCGGGCCCCCCGATCAAATCCCAAAACTCGGCGCCGAGTAAAACTTCGTTTTCTAAGTCGAGGGACTTGCCGGGCCAATGCGAGTATTGCTCCTTTCGCGAGCCGTACGGGTTGTAAGGCATGGCGTAATAAGTCTTGACGGTATTAGGGCTTCCGTAAACGGCTTGGGTTCGTAAAAACCTCTCTAATACCTCAAGGCATTGGCCTTTGTTCGGCTTTGGGCTTTTTATTTCGAAAAAAAACTTCTTCCGTTTCGCGCCCACGAATACGTCCGAAAGGACCGTCAGCGGTCTCGTCTTAGGTCCTTTTGTGCCTACTACCCGCTTGATGTAATCGCCGAAGTTCTTCAAAAACCCGTGCTCTCGGATTTCGTTTACGATATTACCTATTTCGTCGAATTGGGCCTGCGATATATTACCCTCGACGCGGAAATTCCTCTCCGCTTCGTAACCTCTACCGAGCGCTATGAGTTTAGCGGCTTCTTCGAAAGTGCTACCGAGCCGCGACGAAAAAGACCTTTCGAATTCGGAAGGCGCTAGTATCCCTTCGGGGAGCAACGCTTGGTGAAACGGCTTGAGTTCGCCGGACTCGGAATCTTCCGCTAAAGGCCTTCGGTTATAGGCCTTACGGCCACGCGGCGTATGGTCCCTTAAGAGGGCTTCAATAAAGCCCTCGATAAAACCTTTTATCTCGGCTTTCGTTCTCCTATTAATCAGGGTTCTCCCAGATAAAGATTTTTTCGAAGAAATCGGTTGCGCGCCGCCCCGTTCGACGGTTGACGTGACGGCTTAGCTCATTAATTACCTCGAAATTGGATGCGTTCGCGATCTGAGGGTAAACGTTTTTACTATCGTTAGCTATAACCACGAACACGCAGTCGGGTTTCACGAATCTTTTTAGCCGCTTAAATACTCTCGTAATACCTTCGACGTATTTATCCGTAGCTTTCTGGGACCTTCCTTTCTTCGCGGCACCTATTTCAGCTTCTTCATTATTTTTTAAGCCGAGTAATTCGTAAGCATACCTGTGTTGCTCGTGGTAATCAATTAAACCTACATAAGGCGGAGACGTAATTACGATATCCGCTGCCGGGAATTCTAACTCCCGGGCATCTCCCGCAACTACTTCGGCTTTTGCGTCCCCTCTAGCAAACGCGAATTCTTTAATACGCCTTAAAGTGTCCAGCGAATAACGCGATATAAATTTATCGGCGTTTTCCGTAGGATAACATGTTCGCCCGTGCTTATAGCAATAATAAGGTTCCGTTGTAGGTTCTTTGGGGAAGTCCAAATCAAAATGCGTAGTAAGCCTCGCGGACCGTGCTGACCTCGAGAGAATAATTTTCATAACGTCCTGATATTTATAATCCGGAATTAAGGATTTATAAATTAATAGTTCGTTTAACGCCTTCGGGGCAAACCATTTCCTTAGGTATTCGTTACGGGATTCGACTTCGACCGCCCCGCCGAACAAATCTTCCCGGGCCGCCATTTTATAGCGTTGTAGTATATCCCGTATCTCTTTCTCTAACAGCCCTAATTCGTAATACGTGGTTTTAACCCGGGTTAATAAACAATTAAATTCCGATATATCGCAACCGAAAGAATCTACACCCAAAGATAGTCCTTCTACTAAAGTCGTACCGGAACCACAGAAAGGGTCTATTACTAGCTTGGGTTCGTACTTCCTAATAAATATTTCAACGAGTTGCGGAATGAATTTCCCTAAGTAAGGGTGTAACCTATGTACGTGCTTAGTCCTTTCCCGTTCCGGTAAGTCGCACTCGCGCCAATTTAAATTAAGCTCCCCTAAGTCGGTAACAGGGCCGACTTTTCCGAAATCGGTAAACGGTTTTACCGCGTATTCGGGGTTATAAACCATAATCCTAAGTATACGCGTGCGCGGTCGGGAGGCCCAACAGCTTCGCGAGGACGTTAAAGCCCAGGAACGTGAACATCATCGAGACGAAGCCCAGGACGTTCAGCACCCGCGACGGCACCCGGGCGAAGCGCGGGCTCCGCGACGCGTGGATATACGCCAGGTAGACGCACCACGTCACCAGCGACGCCGTCTCCTTCGGGTCCCACGACCAGTACGTCCCCCACGCCTCCTCGGCCCAGCCGGCGCCGGAGAATATCCCGAACGACAGCAGCGGAAAGCCGAAGAGGATGAGCTTGCGCGAGAAGAGGTCGAGGCGCTCGCGCTTCGCCGCGGTCACCAGGAACTCGAGCTCGTACGCGAAGGCGGCCACGAAGAGCGCGTAGGAGGCGAAGGCCGGGATGACGTGGACCTCGAACCAGATGGAGTCGAGCGCCGGCGACAGCGGCCTTACGCCGGGGTCCCTGGTCGCGCCGTAACCCATCGCCGCGGCCGTAATGGCGAAGAGGACGACGCCGGACCAACGGACCTTCTCGCCGCCGAACCGCTGGACCAGCAGATACGCCAGCGCGCCGGACCAGGCGAAGAGCGACAGACACTCGTAGAGGGTGGAGAACGGCGTGCGGCCGACCTCCGCCCAGCGCAGGATTATCAGGAGCGTGTTGAGGGCCAGGACGGCCCAGCTGAGCTGCGGGATGCCGTTGCGACGCAGCGCGTGCGTAACGGCTACCAGGCCGTACAGCGGGACGAGGGCTATGTATACGCCGTGGTCTACCGCGGCCAACATAGAACCCTACTCCTTACTTCTTCTTTCTTTTGCGGACCTTCTTCTTCACCTGGGCCCGGGCGACTCTGGCCTCCAGCTTGCCCTTGCGGCGGCGCGTCCGGAAGTTGTCGATCTCGTCGAGGAGCGCGGCGCAGACGTATATGGACGAATAAGTTCCCAGGACGATGCCCACCCACAAGATAAACGCGAAACCGCGCAGCGCGTCGCCGCCCAGGAAGTAGAGTATCAACAGCGCGACCAGCGAGCCCGTGCCGGTTATGAGGGTACGCGACAGGTTCTCGTTGATGGCGCGGTTGAGGAGCCCGCGGTAGCTCTCCTTGCGGCCCTGGCGCGCGTCCTCGCGGATGCGGTCGTACGTGACGACGGTATCGTTGATGGAGTAGCCGACGACGGTGAGGAAGGCCGCGACGACGGTGAGGTCGATCTCGATGCCCACCAGGACGGCGAGGCCCATCGTAATGAGGACGTCGTGGATAAGGCTAATGATAGCGACGATGCCGCTGGTGAATTTAAACCTGATGGCGATATAGGCCAGCATCGCCAGGAGCGCGAAGCCGAGCGCCTTCATCGCGAGGCCGATGAGCTGGCGGCTGACGCGCGGGCCTATGTTCTCGGTACCGCGGATGGCGAAGGTCCCGGCGTAGAAGTTGTCCCCCAACGCCTTCTTGGCCGCGGCCGAGACCTTAACGCCCTCGTACGCCGCCGGGAGCGACGGCAGAAGCGTCGTGGCCTCGGCCTGCGCGCCCAGGCTCCTCTTACGCGCGACGTTGCGCGCCAGCGCCGCGGCGTCCGCCGGCGGCATATAGCGGGCGAACTCCTCCTCCAAGAGGCCGGCGTCCTCGATGCCGTTGATATCCACCTTTCCCGCGGCGCCCGCCGGCACGCCGAAGACCTCGCCCAGCACGCGGCTCAGGTTGGCGACGGTCTTGTCGACGATGATCTGCTGGATGCGCTCGCGGATGTTGTCGGGCGCGGCCTTGTTGATATCTATGCGGAGCGTACCCTTGGCACCCTCGGCCTCCTCGGTCGTGACGGCGAAGACGGTCGCGAGCTCATCCTCGGTCAGGTCCACGTCGGGTATGGCCGCGACCTCGGCCAGGCTCTCGAACTTCCCCGCCTCGCGGCGAGCCTTGACCACGGCGTCGGCGTAATCGTCCGCCTTCTCGAGGCCCTTTTGCGAGATGAGCATCTCGCGCTCGGCGCGCCCCACGGAGTGGATCTCGACCGGCGCCGCGCCACGGATATTCTCGAGGTCCGAAACGGTGACGCGGCGGTTCGTCAGGACGTCTATCTTGACGCCGCCGGTGAAGTCGATGCCGAAGTTGGGGCCCTTGGTAAACAACAGGATGGCGCTGGCTATCATCAGCACGGCCGAGAAAATCAGCGCGGGCCGACCCAGGCTTATGAAGTTATAGTTCGTATCCTGAAAGAGGCGCATCGTCGTAGGCCCTCCTGAGCCGCGGCCTATATTACAAGTTTAAATCCTCGGCCCACCGCGCGAGCTCGGCCCGGGCCGCCTCGTCGGTCAGGTCGTAATGTATGGGCGTTACCGAAACGTAACCTTCCTCGAGCGCCGTGATGTCGTCGTCGTCGCGCGGGTCCGGCGCGCTCAACCGCTCCGCGGCGAGCCAGAAGTAGCGGCGGCCGCGGGGGTCGTGCCGTTCCTCGTAGCGGTCCTCGAGCACGGCGCCGCTCTGGCGCGTTACCCTCACGCCGGCGATTTTCTCGGCGGGCAGCGCCGGCACGTTGACGTTCAGCATGACGCGCGGCGGCAAGCCGTCCCGTAGTATCTTCGCCGCCACCTGCGCCGCGACGCGCGCCGCCGGGCCGAAGTCCGGGTCCGTAAAAGTGTCGAGCGATATCGCCGCGGCGGGGATGCCGAGGATGGTCGCCTCCGTGGCCGCGGAGACGGTCCCGGAGTATATGACGTTGACGCCGGCATTACCGCCCAGGTTTATACCCGAGAAGACGGCGTCGGGTCGGCGCTCGAGCAGCGCCTTCACGCCGACCTTGACGCAGTCGGCGGGGGTCCCGTCGACGACGAAGACCTCCCGGCCGTCCGGCCAAAGCTCGCGCCAGGCGCGCAGCGGCTCCGTCATCGTTACGGCGTGGCCCACCGCGGAGCGCTCGCGGTCCGGCGCGACGACGGCGACGTCGCCCAACGCGTCGAGGGCCGACGCCAGCGCCGCAAGCCCAGGCGCGTTCGCGCCGTCGTCGTTGGTAACCAGAATTAAGGGCGCTTCGCTAATAAGCGTATACTATAATAACGCGCAATAACCGTCAAGGGTTTTCAAATTAAAAGCCGGCGCTAAAAGTAAAAACCGGCCCGCGGGCCGGCCTTATTTTCCCTAAATACCCGTTATCTATTTATAAAGCGCCTTGACCTTGCCGAACGACGAGGCGTCCACCGCCGGGTTGTCGTACGTAACGCGCAAGCGGTTGACGGTGGAAACCAGCGTGCCCGTCGCGCCGTTATACTCGCGGGTCTTGAGCATTCGCCCTACGCCCGTGTCGTACGCCCACGTGTTCACCTTGGCCCCCGTAGTTTCGTTCTGCCATCGTATCTCGACTATTAAGTTCTTCGCGTTGTCGTAGTTGAACTGCGGCGAGAGGTCGAAGCCGAACCAGTCGTCGAGCTTGGCGTTGACCTCGAGCGGGTCCGCCGTCGCGACCAGCGCCGGCGTGTGGCCGCCATAGTTATTTTGGAAATTATCGGTGAGGGTGGCCCGGGAGGTATGGCACATCCGCAGCTCCAACTTGTAGAACTTGACGTCCTTCCACAGCCCCGCGGACTGATATTCCAAACGCGTAATCGGCGCCTTGAAGCCGAGCTGCCCCTTGAGGACCAGGACCTGGACCCGGTACGACGTGCCTCACCCCGCGCAGAACGGCTCGTCGACCGTGGTCTGCCTGGGGCCGACGACCTTTTGGGCCGCCGGCGCCGCCACGGCCGCCAGCGCAAACGTCAGCGCAAGGTAAAGCGTCTTCCTCATATTTCCTCCAAAACTCAACCGTAAGCCGCTACAGATTTCGGGGAGATTATAACCCATTTAGTAAGCGGACGCAACACCCGCGTCCGACGGGCCAACCGCGGCCCACATATTACATAGCAATAAGGCCGGCGACTACGCCGGCCCGATTCCCGCCCGGGCGTCAGGTTATCTATATAGCGCTTTGACCATCCCCGCGGAGGAAACGTCCACGGCCGCCGCCGTCAACGTTATCCGCATGTAGTGCATATATTGGGTGGTGTAGCCGCTGTTCGGGTAGCCGCCGTACGGGTCGCCGTTCAGGATGCCGGAGTAGAGCTGGCGGTTTCCGCCGCCGGCGTTGCCGTAGCGCGCCGCGCCGCCGGCGCCGTTGTCGTCCTCCCACCACACCTCGACGATGAGGTTGTCCGAGCCGTTGTAGTCGAACGGCGCGTCGAAGGGGAAGGCCACCCACGTCTCGGGTGGCGTGCTGTTCACGTTCAACCGACTCCGGTTAATGACGTGAACCGGCGTCCGGCCGCGGTAGTTGTTTACGTAATTATTGGTTAACGAGGTCAGGTCCGTGTGGCACAGCGTCAGCTTGAAGTTCTCGAAGTAGCCGGCCACGAAGGTTTTAGAAGCGCCGGTCTTCCACTCCCACGTCGTGATGCGGCCCGCCGGCAGGCCGTCGCTTTGCAGGACCAGGTTCTGGTCCCGGTCGGCGTCCCAGCTTCAACACCCCGAGAACGGGTGCGCGAAGTTGCCGACGTCGAAGCCGACGACGTACTGCGCGGCCCACGCCGGCGCCGTCGCCGGCGCCGCGGCCAGCACGACCGCAAAAAGATATACAGCCGTTCTCATAGTCGATACCCCTTTGAATATTAGCCGAACAAAGCTTTAACGCGTCCCAAGGACGTCGGCGCCACCGCCGAGGGCGAAACCGTCGCGCGCATGTAGTGCATGAAGTACGAAACGTATCCCTTGTTCGGGTACCCGCTTTGCGGATTACCGTTCACGATATACGAGAAGCAACAGCGGCCGTTCACCGGGAAATTCCACTGCGTGTTGCCGCCGCCGTTGGTGTCTTCCTCCCACCACACTTCGACGATGAGGTTGTCGCCGCCGTTGTAGTCGAACGGCGTGTCGAAATCGAACCCGAACCAGGAATCGGCCGGAACGGCGCTTGTGGTCGCGGGGTTGCGGCTGTAGGCCGTGACGGGCGTGTTGCCGTCGTAGTTGGTGACGTACGTGTCGGTGAGGGCCGAGAGGGACGTGTGGCAGAGCGTTAGGCGGTAGTTGTAGTAGCTACACGGCGTCAGGTTCACCGCGGCGTTCCATTCCCACTTCGTTATTGTCCCGGCCGGGAGGCCATCGCTCTTGAGCACCAGAACCTGGTGCCGGCGCGCCGATACGCCTCAACACGTCGCGTACGGCGACGCGCCGCCGGGGGCCCCGAGCCCTTTCCCTATGATTACCAGGTCCGCGGCGGCAAAGGACACCGCCATAAGGAGCAGCGCCGCGACCGCGGTCGTCCTCATAATAAAATCGCCTCCTCCGAATTACCGATAGAGCGCCTTGACGCGGCCCAGCGAGCTCGAGGCGACGGCCGCTCCGCCCATCGTTATGCGCATGTACATATTGTAGCCCTCGACCTTGCCGCCGTTCGGATAGCCGTTCTGCGGGACGCCGTTTACCCGGGAGGCTATACACGCCCGGCTCGAGGTCAGGACGTACTTCATCCAGCAGTTCGGGCCGCCGGTGTTGCCGACATCCCACCACGTCTCGACGAGGAGGTTGTCGGAGCCGTTGTAAGAGAACGTCGGGTTGCAAGCCCAACCGAACCAGTCGTTATACTGGGGGTCGACCCTTACGGGGTTGGCGGAGAAGACCGTCACCGGCGTATTGCCGTCATAATTGGCGGCGAACGGCGTGGTGAGAGCGTTGAACGACGTGTGGCAGATTTTTACGGAGAAGTTGCTAAGTAGAGCATGCCGTACGCTGCCCGTCCCCGACGCCGCGTACCACTCCCACCGCGTAATCGTGCCGGCGGGGATGGCGTCCGTCTTCAGTACCAGGCCCTGGTACCGATAGGCCTCGATGCCTCAACACGCCGAGAACGGCGCCTTGACGCCCGTCTCCGCGCTGCCGACGACGAACTGCGCCGCGGAGGCGCCGGCCGCGGCCGCACATACGACGATTACCAACTTCCGTAGCATAGCTCGACCTCCCTGCGTTGCCTTCCGTTACTTTTATACTAAACCTCTTTTGCGCGCGTGTCAAGCGTATATATCGGGCGACGGCGACGAAAAAAAGCCGGCCTGGCGCCGGTTTCCACGACTTAAAATCCGCCTTGCCTGTACACGGCCTTCACGCGCCCCAGCGACGTCGGCCACACGGCGTCCGGCTCGAGCGTTATCCGCATGAAGTGGAGCCAATATAACGCCTCGCCCCGGTCCGGGTAGCCGTACTCCGGGACGCCGTCCTTCCGGTAGGCGAGCAGGCAGCGGCGTTGTTCGGGGACCTCGGCCGTGAAGACGTAGCCGCCGCCGTCGTCGTCGCCCTCCCACCACACCTCGACTAACAGGTTGTCCGAGCCGTTGTACCGAAAAGCGGGTTGGCAATCGAAGCCGAACCACTCCCGTATCCGCATCGAGATGGCCGCCGGGTCGGCGGCGAAGACTTCCGCGGGGGTGCGGCTCTCGTAGTTGGCGTTGAAGGGCGGCGCCGGCTCCGCGCGCGAGGTATGGCAGAGCAGGAGTTTGAATTTATAAAACTTCCCCGTCGTGGGGTCCAGCTCGCCCGACTGCCACTCCCACCGTTTAATCTCGCCGGCGACAAGGCCATCGGTTTTGCGGACGACCTCCATACACCGCATCGCCTCGTAACCGCCGCCGCCGTAGTACGGCAGGTTGATGCGCTGCGCCGGGTCGCCCACCAGGATGCGGTCGGCGCCGGCGGCGGCGACGCTACAAACGATTAAAACCGATAATACGCGCAAAAGGGTCCGTCCCCGGCGGTAGCGCACGGCTTTAACGGTACACCGCCTTGACGCGGCCTAGCGACGTCGGCGCCACGGCGACGGGCGATATCGTCACCCGCATGTAGTGCACGAAGTCGAAGACCGCGGGGTCGCACGGCACCGGCCCGGCGTACATGCAGCACCGACCTTCGTTCGGCGTCCAGTACGTGACGACCCCCGGCGCGCCGCTCCGCTCCTTCCAGTGCACTTCGACGATCAGGTTATCCTTGCCGTTGTACTCGAACGTCGGCGAGAAGTCGAAGCCGAACCAGGTGTACGCCGGCGGCTTGATGCGCAGCTCGTCGTCGGCGAAAACCCGGACCGGTTTATTGCCGTCGTAATTCTTTTGGAAATCGGCGACGAGCTTGTCGCGCGAGGTGTGACACAACTTGACCCAGAAATCCTTGAAGCCGCCGACGGAAATCAACGAGCTCGCGTACCACTCCCATCGCGTCACGGTCCCCGCCATCAGGCCTTCCTCTTTCAGCGCCAGGTCCTGGCACCGTACGGTCCGGGTATTTCAACACCCGTAGAACGGGAACGACGACATATACGTACGGTAGCCGATCACGACTTGTTCGGCCGAGGCGGCGCCGACGGCGAAGACTACGATACATACCGCAGCTAACGTTTTCATCTCACTACACCCCCTCTTAACGGCGCGGACGAGAAATCCCGCGTTCACGTCAAAGTTTACCAAATTTATCCTGTAAAATCAATCGCGAGCCATCCCGGCCGGCGAACTGCCGGCCATGCCGGAATAGAAAACGGGGCCCGCCGGGCCCCGTTCCTTTCGCTATCCCCGCGAAAACCTACCTGTAGAGCGACTTGACGCGACCCAACGACGTGGGCGCCACGGCGTCGGGCAATATCGTGATGCGCATGTTGTGGAGGTAGTCGAATACCTCGCCCTTGTCGGGATAGCCGCGAAGCGGCGTCGTCCCCTTTATGTAAGAACATACGTACCGGCCCGGGTTGGACCCCCAATACGTATACGCCCAGCCGTCGTTGTCGCCTTCCCACCACACCTCGAAGAGCAGGTTGTCGGCGCCGTTGTAGCTGAACGGCTTGTCAAACTGGAAGCCGAACCACTCGTAGGCCGCAGCGGCGATGTGGCAGGTGTCGCGGTAGTAAACCTGAACCGGCGTCTTGCCGTCGTAGTTGTCGGCGTACGTATCGGTCAAGGCGGTTTTGGAGGTGTGGCAACACTTGAAACGGAACTTGTAAAAATCGCCGGGATATTGCGTCAGGGAGGCGTACCACTCCCACTTGGTAATCTCGCCGGCGGGAAGGGCGTCCGTCTTCAGGACCAGCGCCTGGCCCCGGAAGGCGTTGTCTCAACTCCCGCAAAACGGATAGTTGACCGGGAAATCGCGGCCGCCGACCGTGACGAGGTCGGCCTGGGCCGCGGCCGCGGCCAAGAGAAAGAGACTCGCCGCCAATAACGCTCTCATAAGTAAACCCCCTGTGGGTTTCGTTTGCCCGGTTTCGTTCGTTCTTCGATATAGATTCTAAAAAATTACGTCGCCGTTGTCAAGGGCCCCGAGGCCGGGTTATTAACTCCACGAACCTCCGGCCCGCCGGGCGGCTTCCCCACGGAGGGGCAAAGAAAAAGCCGGCCCGAAGGCCGGCCCTTCGATTTGAAATCTGTCCTACTTGTATACGGCCTTAACGCGGCCGAGTGACGTCGGCGCGACGGCGTTCGGCTCGAGCGTAATCCGCATATAATGCACGTAGTTCGTCAAATACACCGGATTGCTGTTATACGTATAGACGCACCGCGCCGTGCCCGGGCTCCAATACGTATAGCAAGTGCCGCCGCTGTCGCCGTTCCACGAGACGTCGACGACCAGGTTATCCTTGCCGTTGTACTCGAACTCTTTATCGAAGGCGAAACCGAACCAATTGCCGGCGGTCCCGCTGAGGTAGTGGGAGCTCTTCTTAAATACCTCGAGCGGCGTGTTGCCGTTGAAGTTGGCGACGAAGTTCGTGACGAGCTTGCTAACGTCGGTATGGCATAACTTAATGGAGAAGTTGTTGTACGTCCCGGCTGTACTGGAGTAACAACACCACTCCCAATTTTTGATGGTGCCGCCGGGAATCGCGTCCGTACTCAGAACCAGGTCCTGGCTCCTCGCCGAGTCGACGCCTCAACAACCCTTCCACGGGTAATCCGCCCTGCTACTTTTGCCGCCGATGACGAAGAGGTCCGCGAACGCGGCGCCCACCGCCAGGGCGCATACGCAACCTACCGCCAGTAATTTCATCACGTTACCTCCTATATATCTTCGAATTACCCGCTAACGAAATTTATCTTTGTCTAATAATATTTTATAAGACTTGCGGCCGGTTGTCAAGCCAAAAACCCGTCGCCGGGGATAGCGCCGGTTCACCCGGCCGACATAGGAAAGCCGGCCCCAAGGCCGGCCTTCCCGCGTTTACCTATAGCACGAAATCAGTGGTACAACGACTTGACGCGGCCGAGCGACGTCGGCGCGACGGCCATCCCCGAGGGCTTAATCGTAATGCGTTGGTAGTGTAAATAGTTCGACAGGTAGGGGCCCGCCCCGTTGGAACTATAGACGAAACGCGCCGTTACCGAATCCGCCCGGCAATACGCGTAGCCGCCGGAGTCGGTATTCCAGTCGACTTCCATGATAAGGTTGTTCTTACCGTCGTACTGGAACGCCGTATCGAAGTCGAACCCGAACCAGGCAGAAGGCGTCGCGGCGATGTACTGCGCGCTCCGGCTGTATACCTCCACCGGCGTGTTGCCCGCGTAATTATTCGTAAAATTGGTGGTGAGGGCCGTCAGGTTGGTATGGCAGCACCGGAGCTTGAAGTTGTTGAACGTGCCGGCGCTGCCGGTGTAAACGTACCATTCCCATTTCGATATCGTACCGGCGGGAACGGCGTCCGTAGACAGAACCAGACCCTGGCTCCGAACGGAATTGACGCTTCAACATCCCCGGAATGGGTACGCGGCGTACGTACTCTGGCCGCCCACGATAAAGGTATCCGCGAACGCCGCACCGGCAGCCAGCGCGCATAAAGATATAATCCCCATAACCTTCATCTCGGTGCCTCCTTGGTTAAATAATTTTCAGTTCCTTTATCTCTTTTGTAACCTAACAACCAATGCCTATTATGTCAAGCATAAACGACTTATATGATATAATCGGTCGTATATTTTAGTGAAGCCTTACCCACCCTGTGTACCCGTTCGCCGCTTCAAGTCGATCGCGACGCGGCCACGCTCGAAAACGCCCCGGCGGGAAGGGCCCTTTTTTATTGACAAACCGCCCCGTCTCTTTTAGGATTTCCCGATGAAGCATTTCAAGGAGGTGGTTTCGTGAAAATCCACGCGTTCGCCAAGACGTGATATTCGGCGCGCTACAGGCGCTTAGCGGCCCGGTTCGGGTCCCCGACGATAAATAAACGGAGGCGACGCGTGGGCGTTGCGTGACACCAGGCCCCCCACACGCCGAACTACGTTCGGCCGTGTTCGTCCAGCGTCGCCGCAACTCGATGACGCTGGTTTTTTATATAGGAGGACGACCATGGCCGATGACTGGACCGGCATGTGGAAAGAACTGGGGCTCGACCTGGAAAAGCACGACGTACTTATGGGCGCGCTGGGACCGCTCTACTTGAAGTGGTTCACGGACCAACCTAACCGCCCCGAAACCATGGCGTATTACGACTTCGTAATCTCGCAAGTCCACGGCCTCCGCATCAAGGAGCTCCTGGACCATAAAAAGAAAGGCGGCACCGTCGTCGGAACGTTTTGCCTGTTCGTGCCGGAGGAGGTCGTCGTCGCGCTGGACGGCGTCGCCGTAGGCCTGTGCGCGGGCGCCGACTTCTCCGTGCCCATAGCCGAGGCGGAGCTGCCTCGGAACCTCTGCCCGCTAATCAAGTCGTTCTACGGCTTCAAGCTCGGCAAAATATGCCCCTACTTCGAGTCCGCCGACGTCGTCGTGGGCGAGACGACGTGTGACGGGAAGAAGAAAGCGTACGAGTTGCTCGGCGAGATCCATCCCGTATACGTGATGGAAGTGCCCAACAAAAAGGGCCCGGCGGACCGCGAGCTGTGGCGCGCCGAACTCGACAACTTCGTCGCCGCCATGGAGAAGACTACCGGCAATAAGCTCACCGAGGAAAACCTCGCCGCGGCCGTCAAAAAGGTCAACGCCAAACGCCGCGCCATAAAACGGGTGCACGAGCTGCGCTGGAACGACCCGACGCCCATCTCGGGCAAGGACGCGCTGCTCATCATGCAAATATCTTTATACGACGACCTAGACCGCTTCACGCAAAAGACCAACGAGGTCGCGGACGAACTCGAGAAACGCGTCGCCGCCGGCGAGGGCGTCTTCGACAAGGGGACCCCTCGCCTCATGATCTCCGGCACGCCGATGGCCATCCCCAACTGGAAGGTCCACCAGGTAGTCGAGACCTCGGGCGCCGCGGTAGTCGCCGAGGAGATGTGCACCGGCTTCCGGTATTATAAAAACACGATAGACGAAGGCGCGAAGACGCTGGAAGAGATGAAGGAGGCTTTGCTGGACCACTATATGGAGATAAACTGCGCCTGCTTCACGCCCAACGAACCCCGCCTCGACGACATCGATTACCTATTCAAAAATTCCCGCGCCCGGGGTATAATACACGCGACGCTGTCGTTCTGTACGCCGTACCTCGTCGAAGCGGAGAACGTCAAGAAGTTCGCCGACGGACGCGGCATCCCGATGCTCGCGCTGGAGACCGACTACTCCGACGGCGACGTGGGCCGGCTCAAGACGCGCGTCGAGGCGTTGCTCGAGCAAGTGAGCTCGTAAATGGCTTATTACGCCGGCATAGACGTAGGGTCGCTGGCAACCAAGTGCGTGGTCATCGACGACGACGGGAGGGCCGCCGCCAACGCGACCCTCCCCACCGGCGTCGCCGGGGCCGCCGCGGCGCGGAAGGCGTTCGACGAAGCGCTGGCCGGCGTCGGCATCTCGGCGGGCGAGGTGGCCCGGGTCGTCGGGACCGGTTACGGCCGCGCCCACGTACCGTTCGCGGACCGCGCCGTTACCGAAATAATGTGCCACGCCCGCGGCGCGTTCGAGCACGTCGGCGGCGGCGTCACCGTCGTCGACGTCGGCGGCCAGGACGTCAAGGCGATACGGGTGAACGACCGGGGCGGCGTGGCCGAGTTCGCGATGAACGACCGCTGCGCCGCCGGGACCGGCCGCTTCCTCGAAATAATGGCCCGGGCGTTGGAGATGGACCTCGCCGAGTTGGCCGGCATCGACGCCGGCCGCCCCGACGCCGCCAAGGTTAACAATATGTGCACCGTCTTCGCCGAGTCGGAAGTCGTCGGCCTGCTGCACGAGGGCGTGGAGCCCGCGGCCATCGGCGCGGGGATCCTGCGCGCGGTAGCGGAACGCGTGTCGTCGCTCGCCTCCCGGTTGGGCGGGAACCGCTACGTGCTGTCGGGGGGCGTGGCGCTAAACCGCGGCTTCGCCCTGGCGCTGGCCGTCGCGCTGCGCCGCGACGTGGACGTCCTCCCGGACCCCCAATTCGTCGGCGCCCTCGGCGCGGCTTTGCTCGCCCGAGGCTAAGAGGTTTAACTATCCCCGATTTAAACCCGCCCGGCGGGTTTTTTTATTGCGGCCCTTGGCGTAATCGATTATAGTTTCGACGTGGAAACGCCGCAGCCTGAAGCCGCACCCAAAACCGCCCCGGCGCGCGCGGCGTCGGGTTTTTGCGTCCACCTCGTCGTCGCCTACGCCCTCGTCGCGGCGGTTCTCGCCGCCCGGGCATTTCTCTTCCGCTCGGAATACCTGGGCAAGATTTGGCTCTCGCCACTTTTTACGTACTGGGACCCTCGTTTTTCGTGGCGCCTCCTCCCCGCGGCCGCGGCCGTCGCCGGCGGCACGGCGCTGTTGGTATGGGGCGTTCGCGCGCGTAAGCACTGGGTACTCCCGCTGGGCGCGTTCGTGAACGTCGCCGCCATAAGCCTCGGGCCGGCCTTCGGGCGGACGTACCCCCTCCTCGCGCTCAACAGGTACCTCCTCAATATGCGCGCCGTCTTCGACGCGCCCAACGTCTTCACGGGCTACGTCGAAGCCATGAAAAACCTCAGCTCGCTGGGCCGCACGCGCCCGGGCCTTACGTTTTGGTCCCTGGGCTTCGTCGACCGTTTGTGCGAAAGCAATATTTACGGCATATTGTTCGCGTACGTCGCGGCCGCCGCGGCCGCCGTATGGGTATTGTACGCCGCGGCGCGGGTCATAACCGGCCGGGAGGAAGCGCTACTGGCGGCGGCGTTGTTCGCGTGCTCGCCGGCGCTTCTCTTCTTCGGCGCGGGCCCCGTCGGGTTGTATTGTCTTTTAGGAACCGCCTTGCTGGCGCTGGGGTTAAAGGCCGCCTCGTCGCCGACGCCCCGGCGCTGGGCCGCCGCCGCCGGCGTCGTCCTCGCCGTCGCGCTGCTGACGTACTTCCCGCTCGGGATATATGTCGCCTTATTCGCGACGTTCGGCGTCGCCGCCGCGGTGTCGGGGCGACGGTGGACGAAGGCCGGCCTGGCGTGGCTGCTCGCCCCCGCGGTCGCGGTAGCCGCGCTCGCCGCGTTCCAGCTCGCCACCGGCTACGACCACCTCGCCGTATTCAAGACGGCGTGCCGGGCCAACCAGGAGCTCCCGTCGGCGGGGAACAACGCGTTCGTATTAATAGGCCGGTTGTTCGGGCGCCACGCGGAAACGGCGAGCAAGGCCGCGGCGCGGCCGTACTGGTTCTACGCGTTCGGCAACCTCTTCACGGCCTTCGTCGCGGTCGGCATCCCGGTCGGCATATTATACCTACGCGGCGTCTTCCGGATAATCCGGCAAAAGCAAACCCGCCGCTCTTTTTACGGGGCGACCACGGTAGGCTTCCTGCTCGTGTTCCTGGCCTTTAACTTCTCCGGGTTGGTCCTGGGCGAAGTGGAGCGCGTGTGGCTGTTCCTGTATCCGGCGTTCTTCGTGGCCGCGGGGGCGGAGCTGGCCGGCCTTGCGAGGCGGCGCGGCGGCGGTAAGTTGGTGGTCGGCGTCTTCGCGCTCGTGATGCTGCAATCTTTCGTATATAAAATTTTTCTATTCTGAGGTCCGGACAACTACGTTTAAGGATGGTCTCTTCAGACGTTGGGATATAATCGCGACAACGACGTGACCGCACCCCCGGAGAGCGAAGGCCGGCCCGCCGGCGCCCGGGCGGACGCGCCGTGGCGCCGGATTTGCGGCAACGTCTACGTCCAGATCGCGGCCGCCTACGCCGCGGTGGTCCTCGTCTTCCTCCTTAACGTAATTTTCAAATTCTCGAGCTACGAAGGACGGACCTGGTTTTTACCCTTCAACGCGTACCTCGAGCCGAGGATATCCTGGCCGCTGTTGCCGGCCGCCGCGGTCGCCGCGGCCGGCGCCTGGGCGATATTCCGCGGCGCCCGGGCCGGGAAGCCGCTGGTTATCGGGGCCGGCGGCCTGGCCGAAATAATCGCCGTCAGCTTCGCCCCCGGCGTAGGCCGCAACTTGCCGCTCGTCTGGGTCGAGCGCTTCGTCGAGGACGCCCGCAACATACTAAGCCTGCCCCATCCGCTCGTCGACGTCACACGCGTTACGGAGCTCGTATACGTCCACGCCCATTGCCGCGTCCGCCCCGCCTTCGTCTACTGGCTGCTCGGCGGCCTGGACCGCGCACTCGGCGGCAATACGTACGCCCTCGCTCTCGCGTTTATGGTAATCGCCGCCGCCGCCATCCCGGTCCTCTACTACGGGGCGCGAACCATAACCGACAAGGACCGAAGCTCCTGGGCCGCGGCCCTGCTGGCCACCGCGCCGATATTATTGATTTTCGGCTCGGAGCCCGACGGCCTCAACTGCCTGCTGGCGACGGCTATTATGACGTTCGGCCTCCGGGCGGCCACGACGAAGAGGCCCTGGCCCTGGGCGGTGGCGGCGGGCGTCGTTTTGGCGGTGGCGTTGACGAACTCGTACGTGCTGGCGGCGCTGATACCCATCCTGGGCGCGTTCGCGCTGGCCGCGGCGATAAGGGGTCGCGGCTGGCTCCGCTCGCTCGGGTGGTGGGTCGCGGCGGCCGCGGTCGCCTTGGCGGCGCTCGCCGCCTTCCAACTCGTGAGCGGCTACGACCACGTCGCCGTCTTCAAGCGGTGCTTCGCCGAAGCCCAAAGAATACACGCCGCCGGCGACGACGTAGTTAAAATTATCGGAAGGACCCTCGGCCTACCCGGCTTCGAACCGCCGGGCGCCGGGCACCGGGAGTACGGCGTTTACGTATTCGCCAACTTGTTCACGCTGGCGGCCTCGATGGGCGTCCCCACCGCGGTGTTGTACGCGCGGGGATTATTCCGAGCCGTCGCCGATAAGGAGGTGCGGCGGTCCATCTACGGCGCCGTCACGCTGTCGTTCGCGGCGGCGTTCCTGGCCTTCAACTTCTCGGGGCTCGTGTTGGGCGAGATGGAGAGGGTGGGCGCGTTCCTCGTCCCGATGTTCGTCGTACCCGCGGCGGCGGAGCTTATGCGGCTCAGCCGCGAGCGGGGCACGGCCGCTCGAGCGCCGGCGATAATCTTGGCCTTGAACGTAACCCAGGCCCTCTTGTATAATCTATTATTCTGGAGCAAGTTTTAGAAACACGTTTCTAAGCGCGGCGACTTCGTAGATATGTCTAAAATTAGCCGTTTCGGCGTTTCGCTGGCGGAAGAGCTCCTGCGCGAGTTCGACCGTTTGATAGGCCGCAAGGGATACGCCTCCCGCTCGGAGGCCATCCGCGACCTTATCCGGGACTACCTGGCGGAGGAGGCGTGGAAGGCGGGGCGAGGCCCGGCGGTCGGGACCGTCACGCTGGTTTACGACCATCACGTCCCCGACCTCCAGGAGAAACTCACCGACGTCCAGCACAAACACGCCGGCGTCGTCGTCTCCACCCTTCACGTCCACCTCGAGCGGCGCCGCTGCCTCGAAGTCCTCGTCGTCCGCGGAAAAGCAAACGAGATCCGGGCCCTGGCGGGCCGACTCATCGGCGCCCGCGGCGTCAAGCACGGCAAGCTCACCCTCGTGGCCGCCGGTAAAGAATTACCTTGACGGGCGCCGGTTATTTTTTTGCGGTTTAGTAGCACGATATTGAAATATGTGTTATCCTTAATAAGCGATGCACATACCGGACGGTTTCCTGGACGCGAAGACGTTCGTCGCGCTCGACGTCGTCGGCGCCGGCTTCGTCGCCGTTGCCGCCGCGCGCGTCCGCCGCGTATTGAACGAACGCGCGGTGCCGCTGATGGCGGTGCTCGCGGCCTTCATCTTCGCCGCGCAGATGCTCAACTTCCCCGTCGCCGGCGGGACGTCGGGCCACTTCTGCGGCGGCGCATTGGCCGCGGTCTTGCTGGGGCCCTGGGCCGGCGTGCTGGTAATGACGCTGGTGCTCGTCATCCAGGCGCTGGCGTTCGGCGACGGCGGCATCCTGGCGCTCGGCGCCAACGTGTTTAATATGGCCGTCGTCGCGCCGTTCGTGGGCTACGGCCTGTACCGCCTGATACGGCGCGTGTGGCGAACCGAGGCCGGCCGGTTCGCCGGGTCCTTCGCGGGGGCCTGGCTCGCCGTAGTGGCGGCGGCGACGGCGTGCGCGTTGGAACTCGCCGTATCGGGAACGACGCCGCTGGCCGTCGTCCTCCCGGCGATGGTCGGCGTACACGCGGTAATAGGCCTCGGCGAGGGCGTAATCACCGCCGCCGCGTTGGCCGCGGTCCGAGTCAGTAGGCCGGACCTGCTGGAGCTCGCCCGGGGAGGCGGGGCGCAGTGAAGACGTTTACGTGGGTGGCCCTGGCCGTCGCCTTGCTACTGGGCGTCGCCGTCGCGCCGTTCGCCTCGAGCCGGCTCGACGGCCTGGAGCGCGTGGCCGAAGACAATGGTTTCCCGGGCCGGGGCGAAGGCGAACCCCTCGTCTCGTCGCCGGTTCCGGACTACGCTTTCCCCGGCGTCGGGAGCGAAGGTTGGGCGACCGCGGCGGCGGGAGCGGTCGGCACGCTCCTGACGTTCGCCGTCGCGTTCGGCCTGGCGGCGGCGCTGCGCAGGCGCCGCGATAAATGAGACACGATTTCTTGGATAAATACAGCGACCGCGGCGGCCCGCTCCATCGGCTCGAGCCCCGGGTAAAAATCGTCGCCGTGGCCGCGGTCCTCCTCGGCATGAATCTATTACGGACGCCGCCGGCGTGGCTCGGCGGCGCCGCCGCGGGCCTGGTCGTCGCCGCGGTCGTATTCTCGCGCCTCCCCTTCTTCTACGTCTTCCGCCGGGCGGCCGTCGTTCTCCCCTTCGCCCTTATAATAGGGATATTCCTCCCCTTCACGACGGAAGGCCGGGCCCTGTGGCAATGGCCCCTATACGGCCGCGCCGCGGTAATTACCGACGCCGGCCTACGGCTATACGCGACGGTAATCCTCAAGGCCTACCTCTCGCTGGCGTACGTCGTTCTCCTTCTCGCGACGACGCCGTTTCAATCGCTATTGAAGGGGCTGGCCTGGTTCCGCGTTCCGGTATTTTTCTTATCGTTGCTCTCGTTCACCTACCGCTACATATTCATACTGGTGGAAGAAATCGAGCACCTGCAGCGGGCGTGGGCGTCGCGGTACTTCGGCCGGCGCAGGCTCGCGCAGTTCCGTACGCTCGGGCCCGCGGTGGCCGCCCTCTTCGTCCGCAGCTACGAGCGCGCCGAACGCGTCTGGGCCGCGATGCTGAGCCGCGGGTATGATTTAAACAAGATATGACCATCGCCGTAAAAATCCGGAACCTCAAATACGCCTACCCCGACGGGACCGCGGCCCTGGCCGGCGTGGATTTAACGGTCGAGGAGGGCGCGACGGTCGGCGTCATCGGCGCCAACGGCGCCGGCAAGTCGACGCTGATGTTGCACCTCAACGGCATATTGAACGGCGGCGCTGCGGTGGAGATATTCGGGGAACGGATAACGCGGGGCAACGTCAAACAGATACGCCGCCGCGTCGGCCTCGTCTTCCAGGACCCGGACGACATGCTCTTCATGCCCCGCCTCGGCGACGACGTCGCCTTCGGCCCGCGGAACCTGGGGTTGCCCGAGGACGAAGTGGCCGCGCGCGTACGGGAGGCGCTGGCCGCTACGGGTCTGGAAGGTTACGAGAAACGGTCGCCCCATCATATGTCGCTGGGGGAGCGGCGGCGCGCGTCGTTGGCTGCGGCGCTGGCGTTGCGGCCCGAGGTACTGGCGCTCGACGAGCCGACGGCGAACCTCGACGGCCGCGGCCGCCGCGAACTGGCCGAACTGCTGGCCTCGCTCGGCGGCACCAAAATAATCGCGAGCCACGACCTGGCGTTCGTAAAAAAGTTATGCGCCGGGGTCGCGGTCCTCGCCGCGGGAAAGGTAGTTGGGGCCGGGCCGACGCGCGCAATCTTAAGGGACGAGGCGCTATTAAAGGAATACGGCCTCTTATAGACGGTTTGCAGTGAAACCGCGAGCCGGTAGGACCGATGAGGCCGGTATTAAATCCCCCCGAACGGCCTTGACGCGGCCGCGAGTTATAGTTACTATATTATTCGAAATAAATAATTGAGCCGTAACCGTCCAGCCGTTGAAAGGAGGCGCCCCCATGCGAAGACTTGCGGTTACCTTTACCTGTATTCTGGCCGCCGCCCCGGCCTTCGCGGTCCAAGTTATCGTGGGCGGGACCCAAAGTATCGAGGGGTTTCCATTTTACGGGTGTTGAGACTACAGCGCCGTGAGGACCCAGGACCTGGTTCTTCAAAGCGACGCCGTGCCCGCCGGTTCGATCACGAAGGTGGAATGGCACGCGAACGGTAGTATAGTCGGGGGGACATATAAAGATTTCCGAGTAAAATTATGCCACACGAACCTCAACGCGCTTACGAATACCTTCCAAACTAATTACGGCGGCAACACGCCCCTGCGCGTGTTCTATCGGAGCTCGCACTACGTCAAACCCCCGGCGGAATCGTGGTTCGGCTGGGCCTTCGACGCGCCCTTCGCGTACAACGGTACCGATAACTTTATAATAGAAGTCTGGTGGGAGGAGGACGAGGGCGAGGCCGCGGCCCCCACGTACATCACCAAAATCATGTCGCGCGGCCTCTACTCCTCTATCCGGTACGGCCAACCCCAACACGGCTACCCGAACCAGGGCGAGTTAATGAACTACCTCCACCACATGCGCATAACGCTCGAGGGCATCGGCGTCGCGCCAACCTCTCTCGGCCGCGTCAAAACGTTGTACCGGTAGCACGCTTCCCCAATGCAAAACAAAAAAGCCGGCCCGCAGGCCGGCTTAATTTTTCGTCGGCCTTTACCGGGCAAAATTATTACTACGACAAAACGGGACGCAAAGACTAATATATATGACTAAAACGGTACCCTAGGCATAAAAACGACGGTTTTTCGTAGCGTTGCCCTAAATCTTTGAATATCAACTGGTTTCGGTCGAAAACCTATTACGTGTCGCCAAACTAGCATATATATATTCTTGCTTCGCAACCCTAAATATGTTAGAATATCAGCTAACCCACTAAAAATTTACCTTATCCATATCCATGGCGAACGAATCGAAGATCGTTTACCGCCTCGTCGTCGCGGTCCTCTTGCTCCTAACCGCGGCGCTCGTTCTAATCCCCAACCGCTACTGGGTCGCGGCCTCGAAGAAACTCGTGCCCCCCGAGAAGCTGGCCGAGTCTACGCGCCCGGACCCCTGGGGTTAAACCCTCCCAAAATTATGCCTACGTACGAATACGAATGTCCCAAGTGCGGCTGCAAGTCCGAGAAGTTCGAATCGATTACCGCCGAACACCGGGCCAAGTGCCCGGAATGCGGCGCCCGCTGCCACCGCCTCATAAGCGCGGGCACCGGCGTCATCTACAAAGGCTCCGGCTTTTATACTACCGACCACCGAAGCGAATCCTACAAAAAGGCGGCGGAAAAGGACCGCGAGGCCGCGAGCGCCGGCGGCGGTAAAAAAAATTCGACCAAGGACAAAGATTAAGCCTTTACGGCTAACGGGTGGTGCGGATATGGCGCGTGCAAAAAATTGGAAGAGGTTACTCGCGTTCACGCTGGCGGCTTTCGCGACGGTAGCCGCGGGCAAAATCGCCACCGGGACCGAGGAAGGCCGGTCGCCCGACGCGGTCGTGGCCGCCGTCGGGGGCGAGAAAATTACCGAGGGCGACCTCGACGAGATGCTCGAGCTGATGGACCCGCTGGAGCGGCGCACCTACGATAACCCCGAAGGCCGCAAGATGCTCCTGGACATCTGGATCAAGAATAAAATACTCGTCGCGGAGGCCGAGCGCGTTAAACTCCATAAGGACCCGGGCGTCAAACGCGATATCGAGGACGCGCGCATCCGCATCCTGGCGTCGACGTATTTCCAACGCTATATCGCCGAAACCCTCGGCGTCCCGGACGAAGAGGTCACGCGCTACTACGAGGCGCACAAAAGCGAATTCCTCGAGCCTTCCCGCGTACAGCTGCGCCATATCTTAGTGGATAGCACCGCGGAGGCCGAAGCGGTCCTCGCGCGGTTGGCGGCCGGCGAAGACTTCGGCGCGGTAGCGGCCGAAGTATCGAAGGATGAGTATACGGCACACCAGGGCGGCCTTATCGGCGAAGTCAAGGAAGACCTCACGCCGTTCCAGGTGGGCAACTGCGAAAACTTCCGCGAGGTCGTCTTCGGCCTGGAACCCGGAAAACCCTCCGCCGTGACGCCCAGCGATCGCGGCTACCATATCTTCCTGGTGGACGAACGCACCGAAGAGACGTATACGCCGCTGGACCAGGTAAAGTACCGCATACGGGACCGGATACTCCTGCCGGAAAGCGACGCCCGCGATTACTTCAACGCTCACCGCGACGAATACGTCATCGAGGAGGGCGTCCTCGCCCGCCAGATCGTCGTGAAGACGGCGGCGGAGGCGCGCGAGATGCTTCGGCGGGCGCGCGCGGGCGAAGACTTCGAGTCGCTGGTCAAGTTGTACTCCACCGACTCGGCGACGATGAACAACGGCGGCCTGCTCGGCTGGGTCCGCCCCGGCGGCTACATTCAGGGAATAGGGCAAAACGAGGAAATAGAGAAGGCCCTCTTCGCCGCGGCCGAGAACGACGTCGTCGGCCCGTTCGAGCTGGACGACGGCTTCCACGTATTCAAGGTTGACCGGCGCCGCGACTTCCGCCAGATGGAATTCGACGAAGTGCGAGACCGCATATTCTCGAAGCTCCTCGACGACCGGCGTCGCGAATACTTCGACCAGGCCTTCGCCGACTTGGAAAGAGAATACAAGGTGGAACGCTTCGATTGGGCCCGGACGTACGACGATATGAGCCCGGACGAACTTATGGCCGAAGCGGAGGGGGCGGCGACCCCCATCGTCGCGATTCAGGGATACGAGAAATTCGTCGAGCGCTTTCCCGACCGCGACGGCGCCGACAAGGCGTTGTTCATGGCCGGCTTCCTATACTCCGAAGAGTTGAACGACTACCCCATCGCCAAAGATAAATTCCGGGCTTTACTGTCCTCGCACCCCGACTCCGAATACGCGTCGTCGGCGCGCTGGATGATAGAACACATGGGCGAAGAGAACTTGACGTGGCCGGCCGGTTTACCGGGGCCCGAGGGCGGCGAAGAGGACGCGAGAGAAACGCCGGAGCCGGAAGAGGCCGCGCCGCCCGCCGGCGAAAGCCGGGAATAGTCGCTCGTCCCCAGGTTAACCCGCATAAGAGGTAGAGGTTACCACGCTATGGAATCGGACGAACAAAATATGATCGAGAAAGTTTTCGAGAATTCCCCCAACGACTTCGCGACGGTCCTCGCCATCGCGAGCAGGGCCCGCCAAATACTCGAAGAATACCCGAAATACGAGGAAAAACTCGAGGACGAGAAAGCTACGATGATCGCCCTGGAAGAATTCGTCGCGGGACGTTTCACGTTCGAGGCCGACTTCCGTAAAAACCCGAACGACGAAGATTAAAACCGGCAACGCGATCACTTGGCCGGGCGGTCGACTACACGCCGCCCGGCTTTATGTTATTATTAACCGTTGGCGCACGAAAAATTTATCGACGTTCACTTCACGCGTCCTCCCTTCGGGCCCCTCACCTACCGCCTGGAGGGAGACGACGCGCCGCCCCCCGGAACCCGCGTCGAAGTCGAATTGGGTAATAAACCGGCGGTGGGCCTCGCAGGCCGGTCTCCAACCAGCCCCGCCCCCCACGTAAAAATCAAAACCATCACGAGGGTAATAGATTACGAGCCTATTTTCCCGCCTTTCCTGTGGGAATTGCTCGCGTACGTCTCGCGCCGCTACGCGGCCTCCGTCGGCGAGACGGCCGCGGTCGCGCTGCCGGTCCCGCTCGACTTGAAGCGCGACGACGTGCTCGTATTGACGGCCGAGTTCGCCGCCGCCCCCGAGCTGAGCCGGTTCAGCGAAGAGGAGCGCGAGCTGGCCGCCGACGTGTGGGGCGCCGGGTGGCTCGGCGCCAAAGCCGTAGGCCGGGGCGACGTCGTGCGGCTCCTCCGCGAAAAAAACGTCCTCGCCGTCGAACCGTACGCTACCCGGCCCCCCTTGGACGACCTTCTGGTCTATGCCGCGGCAACAGACGACAAGAAGCTCGGCAAACTCGGCGCGGCCGTCGTCGCCGCCGCGGCGAGCGGGCCCGTGCCGGCGGCCCGCTTTTGGGCGAACGCCAAAGAACGGAACGCTCTCCGCCGCCTTCTGCGCGCGCGCCGGGCGGTGCTGGGGCTGGCCTCGAAATCGCCGCCCGGGCAACCGCCCGACGCCGGCGCCGTTATTATAACCGGCGGGGACGGCGGCTTGCGGCTGGAGGAAGCGCTCGCCGTAACGCGCGACGTAGGCGCGAGCTCGGTCCTCGTCCTCGTTCCGGAAATGTACCGCGTACCCGCGGCCCGACGAAAGTGCGAGGATATCCGGGGAGAACCCTTCGCCTCCTATTACTCGGAGATGTCGGCCGCGGCGAGATGGGAAGTCTTCCGGCGGTGCCGGCGCGGGACCGTCGCCCGGGTCGTCGGCACGCGTTCCGCGCTCTTCCTGCCGCTGCCGCGCGACGCCGCCGTAATCGTAACCGACGAAGCCGATAACGCGTACAAGCAATGGGAGCGAGCACCGTACTACAACGCTCGCGACGTAAGCACGACCCGGGCCGCAGGCGCATCCCTCGTGATGACCGCCGGCGCGCCCGCCCTCGAGACGTACGCCCGCGTGCTATCGGGCGAGGTCCGCCGGCGGCGGCTGCCGGCCGAGGCCCGAGAGGCCGAATTAACGCTGGTCGATATGTCGGAAGTAGTGGCGAACGAAGGGCCCGTCATCCTCTCGAGGGTTTTGGCCCACGGTATACAAGATGCGCTCGCGGCCGGCGAACGCGCGTTGGTAGTCGTCAATCGGCGGGGCTACGTCCCGCATATATATTGCGGCGCGTGCGGTAGGTCGCTGGCTTGCGACCGGTGCGACGTCGCGTTCACGTACCACAAGGACGAAGAAGTCCTGCGGTGCCACTATTGCATGCGGCGGGAGCCGCTCCCCCGCCGCTGCCCGTACTGCGGCAAGGAGAAGCTCGCCGGCGTGGGCTTCGGGACCGAGAAGCTGGCCGCGGAAATCCGGCTGCTCCTGCCCGACGCGCGCGTGGCCCGCGTCGACTCGGACGCGCTGAGGACGCCCGCCCGGGTGCGGCCGTTCTGGGAAGCCTTCGCCGCCGGCGGGTACGACGTCGTCGCGGGAACGCAGATGGCGCTCCGGGCCCTAGACTACGCGGACCTCACGTTCGCCGCCCTCGCCAACGCCGATACCGCTATGAACCTGCCCGACTTCCGCGCCTCCGAGCGGACGTACCGCACCATAAGGCGGATGTTGGAGCCCTCGGCCGCGAGCCGCCGCGTCGTAATCCAGACCTTCCACCCAGACCATTACGCCGTCGCGGCCGCCGCGGCCGACGACTACGACGCGTTCGCCGAACGCGAGCTCGCTTTCCGGCGCCGCCTCGAGCTCCCGCCGTATACCCACCTCGTCAACGTCGTCGTGGTCGAACGCAAGGATGCCGGCGGGGCGAAGGCGGACGAGACCGCCGCGCGGCTTCGGGGAATATTCGGGCCCGGGGCGACGGTCCTGGGCCCGGTGCCGGCGCCGGTGGCCCGGGCGAGAGGCGAACGCCGCCTCCAAATATTGGTTAAAGCGGAGTTGGGGGAAATAGAAAGCGCGGCCGGGGAACTCGCCGCGCTCGTCCGACGCAAGGGCCCGACGACCGTCAAGGTCGACGTCGACCCCTACGAGCTGTTCTAAAACCTTTTAGAGGAGTACCGTTTTGATCCGCCCGAGGGAAGTGGGCATCACCGGCGCGCCGCTGAACGTTATGCGCAAGCGGTCCGTCTTGGTCGAGAGCTGGCCTTCGGTCGCGCTATACTCCTTATGTATGAGGAGGCGGCTCGAGGCGGCGACGTACCCCCAGACCTCGATCTTCGTGGTGAGCGTCGGGTTGCGCCAGCGGACCTCGACGATTAAATTGTCGCGGTTGTTGTAGGCGAACGGCATCGTGCACGCTACGCCGAACCACTCATCCTTTCTGGCGTTGATCGTGAAAGGGTTCAACGTCGCGACCAGCGTCGGCGTGTTGCCGCCGTAATTAGCGTTGAAGTTCGTCGTCAGCGCGGCCAGCGGCGTATGGCAGAGCTTCATCTCGAATTCGTAAAAATAGCCCGCGGCGTACGTGCCGTACGATTCGTAATCGACGCGCGTGACGGGGCCGGCGAAGTTCAATTCACTTTTGAGGACCAATACCTGGACCCGGTACTGCGGCCCTCAAGACCCGCAAAACGGGATGTTTAAATTGAACTCCTTCTTGCCGACGACTACCTCGCCGCCGAACGCCGCGGCGGATAACGCGACGGCCACGGCCAGCGCCAAAACTTTTTTCATGGTTCGGCCTCCTTTATATTTTACGCCAACGATATTATTATACGAATAATCCCCGGCCCGTAAAAGGGAAAACGCGAAGCTACAAGCCTGATGTCCGGCCCGAAAAGGGGAGGCACCAGCGAATGAAACGCGCGGTACCGGCCTTCGTAATTCTACTATTAGCCGTCGGCGTAACGCCCGCCCAGCTCACGGCGTCGCGGGGCGAAATTACCGTCTTCGCGGAGGGCTTCCGGAGCGAGGCCGGCGAAGCCCGCGTCGCCCTGTTCGACGCGAGCGACGGTTTTCCGGAGGAAGTCGCGAAGGCGCGCGAGGTCGCCCGCGTAGAAATCCGGGACTATGAAGCTCGAGCCGACTTCACGGACCTCCCATACGGCACCTACGCCGTCGCGGTCCTCCACGACGAAAACGCGAACGGCGTATTGGACCGCAACTTCTTCAAGGTCCCGACGGAGGGGTACGGCGCCTCGAACGACCCCGGCGGAACGACGGAACGCGTGAGCTACGACGACGCCAAATTCGCTCTATTCCAAAAATTCCTCGTAATCCGCATCCACATGCGTTATTAATCCGGCGTAGGCGCCAAGAAGAGTTCGCGGCAGCGACTTCGCGGGCGTGAGGTCGGCGGGCGCGGGCGGCGGCTCGAGCCCCTCGGCACCCCCCGCTTCTTCCCAAAGGCCGTACTTCGTAAAAACTCCGTCGAGGTTCTTGCGGCGTTCGCCGGCGTCCAAGGCCGTCACGGCGCAGAGGCTCCGTTCGCACCGCGCGCACATCGCCAACCTGGTGTCGTCCAGCGTTTCGTACCCGTCCGCGAACCTCATTACGCACGGGGGTTGGCGGCAGTGGAGCAGGCCGAAGGTGTGGCCCGTCTCGTGCACGAGCAGCTTCGCGAAGCGGACCATCCTCCGCTCCGGGGTAGCGCAATAGAAGCCGAAGCGGTACGTCGACACGACGGCGCATTTCCCCGGGCACCGGCCTATCCCGAAAAGGAAGTTCAAATCCCCGGCGAAGATGTCCCGGGCCGTAATCCCCACCGCCCGGTACGCGCCGCGCGGCGCGTTGACCTCCACGTAGCGGAGGAAACCGTTCGCGCCGTATTGCCCCCTTGCGGGGTAATAATATTCATCTTGGAGCGGGAGCGGCTCGCAGACCAAGGTCTCCCGGCCGAACGACGCCTCGACGACGTCGCGCGCGAAAGCGAGGTCGCTTTCGGCGACCTCGCCTACGGGTACCACGCATATCTTCCCGACCACGGCCGAGACCGCTTCCTCCGTGGCGTGAGTTGGGCCGCGCCGCGTATGCACTAAAATTACGAACGCCGCCGCGGCGGCGATTACGAGGCAAATTGCGGCCGAAGGTAGATGTTTGCTGACTTTTATCTCGAGCAGCCGTACCGGCCGGCGGCCCGCGAGCCCGCCTTAACGTTTACCCGCGACGAGCCTTATCCCCCGGCCTTGAAATCGACCAAATCCACCAGCTCGTGTTTCTCGCCGGGGAGGTAGTGCTCGTATTTTATGCAGCCGACGCCGGCGGCGTACCACCAGACCTCGTAACGCCCGGGCTCTCGGACGTAATCGTAGCGGGCCCGGTAGACGTCGCCGAAGTCCCCGAAGGGCACGCTGAGCTCGAAAGGGCCCCTGACCGAAACGCGGTGCTTATCGTCTTCCCAGTATTGGCCGTCGGCGGGCGGTAATTTCAGCCAAAGGTAATAGGCCGCCTTGGGGTTGGCCTCGGTCCAGTTGGACCAAACCTCGTCGCCGGCGACGCGGACGTAATAATCCCCGTCGGTCTCGCGCGAGCGCCATATCTTCACCGGCCTACCCTGGGCGTCGTACGCGGTCCCCGCGATCACGGTTTCGATCGCGATAGGGCCGCCCGCGTTTTTTCCCGAAAGGTCGCGCCACCGGCCTTCCATCCGCCAAAAAGTTTTATCCCGAGCCGGCCAGTACGAACCCGGCGGCTCGCCCGGGCCGCTCACGTCTTCGCTGCACGTCGCGCAAAGGACAGCGGCCAAAACCGTAGCGGCGATTACCCGCAACATAACTAACCCCTTCGACACGTAAGGTTACTCTACCGAAGCAAGCTGGACTTTCAGTTCGGCCCCCGCGGCCGTAACGCGTCGCGACAAGTTAAATATACAACGGCCGGGCCCCCAGCGCAAGCCGAACGCGCCCTAAAAACGCTCCGGCCCAGGCCGGTCGCCGGCGGCCGAGCGTAAACCCAGCGTTCTCAATTGATATAACAGGCCGGGTATGTTATTTTAAACTACATGGAAGCGAAAATCGCCTGTCGCGCGGCGGTAACGGCGGCCGCGGTCGTTTTGATAAACGCCGCTTGCGCCCCCGTTACCGTTAGTCGGGAAACGTCCGACCCCGGGACGACGTGGGTGGCGGACGAAAGCACCGGCCGCGTCCTAAAAATCAATAAGGAGTGCTCCGCCACGGTCGCCTCCTCGACGGACCTCGGCCGCCCGGTCGCCGTCGTCTTCGACTCCTACAAAGGTTACTGCTGGGCGGCGGACGCCGACGGCGGCCGCGTCTTCCGCCTCAGCTCCCGCGGCGTCGTCGAAAAGACGCTCTACGGCTTCGGCGAGCCCGTGTCGCTCGCGTACTTCCCCAAAGAAGACGCCGTCTGGGTAGCGGACCGCGCCCAAGGCAAAATTTATAAATTATCTGAAGAGGGGACCGTTCGCGCCGTCCTCGACGGTTTGCAAAAACCGTCGGCCGTCGCCGTCGACGGCCGGCGGGGCGAGGTGTACGTCGCCTGCGCGAACTCGGTCGTACGCTGCGACCGCTGGGCACGACCCATAGTAACTTTCTACGGATATAAAACCCCCCAATCGCTGGCGTTCGACGACGGCTACGGCTTCCTGTGGATAGCCGACACCGGGAACGGGCGCATCGTTAAAATAAAACCTTCGGGGGAAGTCGTCGCTGAATCGCGCGCACTCGAGAACCCCGGCGCCGTCGCCGTCAATCCGCGTTCCGGTTTCTGCTTCGGCGCCGACGCGGAAGCCGGTAAAATCGTATCGCTCAAAGGCGACGGCACCTTACGCTGGGTGAACGACAAAGACTACCCGCGGCCCAACGCGCTCGCGGCCAACCCCGTAGACATGTCGCTATGGGTCGCTGACGGGTATAAATTCGCCGTCGCGAAATTGATAGGGAATACCGGCGAACCGGCCGACAGCCGGCCCCTCCCCGGTTTCGCAAATCCCGCAGCCCTTTACAGCGACCCGGGTACGAGATAAGAAACCGCGCCGGCCGGGTAATCCGGCCGTCGGCCTTCGCGCGTTCATGCAAAAAATCGACCTCCACATACACACGGTCCACTCGGATAGCCCGCTCACCGTCGCCGAAGTCGCGCGGCGCGCGCGCCGGGCCAAAGTCGTCGCCGGCATTTGCGACCACCTGTCGCCCTATCACAAGATGTTCGAAGCCGGGGCCTTCGACGACTACGTCGCCGACGTTCGCGAACACGACCTCTTGCTGGGGGCCGAGTACTGCATCGGCGAGGAGATACCGGTAGACGACGACAGGCTGGCCGAACTCGACTACCTCCTGGGCGGCGTTCACGCCGTCGCCGTCGGCGGCGAGAGATATTTCTTTTGGGGAACGAACCCCCCCGACGACGAGGACGCGTTCTTAACGGCGTACCTGGAGTTAACGCTCAAAGCCTTCTTAGAGGACCCGCTCGACGTAATCGCGCACCCCACCTACCTCCCGGCCCCGTTGAGCCACCGTTACGACGATTTCTGGAACGAGCAGCGGTGCGGCGAGCTTTGGGCCGCGGCCTCGGCGCGCGGCGTCGCCGTCGAAATAAACGGCCGGTGGGCCGTCCCGGGCCCCAAACAAATCGAACTGGGGGTCGAGATGGGCCTTACGTTCGCGGTCGGCTCCGACGCCCACGGTCGTAATGAGCTCTTCAACGTCGATTACCCGTTGCGGATGGTCGCGCGTTTCGACATTCCCGAAAACCGCATCTTCCTGCCGCGGCGCAAAAAAACGTGACGTTATGGCCGAAGAAGAAATCGCCGCCTTCCTCTCGTACCTCGCCGACGTCGAGCGCGCGTCGCCGCATACCGTACGCGGCTACGCCGGCGACCTCAAACAGCTGGCGGCGTTCGCCGCGGAATACGACCCCGGCCGCGACGTAACGGCCCTCGCGACGCTGGACCTCCGCCACTTCCTGGTATACCTCCGCGAAGCCGGCGTCTCCCCGCGCTCGCTGGCACGTAAGCTCGCCTCGCTCCGCCGTTTCTATAAATATTTAAGGCATATGGGGCTTTTGAAGGACAACCCCGCGGAAGCGCTGCGTACGCCCAAATTCCCGAGCGCCCTCCCGAACTACCTCAAAGTCGACGAGGCCGCGGCCGTCCTCGACCACGCCGAACGCCGGGCGCGAACGCCCGGCTCGAGCCGGTTCAAGGACGAGCGGGCGCGCGAAAAGGCCGCGGCGCGCGCGGTGCGCGATTGGGCCATTATGGAGCTCCTTTACGGCGCCGGCATCCGCGTGGGCGAGCTTGCCGCGTTAGAGCCGGGCGACGTCGACGTCGAGCGGGAACTGGTAACCGTAGTCGGCAAAGGCGACAAGATGCGGGTCGTGCCGACGGGCGCGAAGGCCGCGGCCGCCGTAGCGGAGTACCTAACCAATCGCGATAAATTGCTCCCAGCCGCCGGCGAGCGGAAGTTGTTCCTGAACCACCGCGGCAAGCGGCTGTCCGAGCGGAGCGTGCACCGCGTCGTCGCCCGTGCCGGCGGCCCGGGCGTCGGCCCCCACACCTGGCGCCATACCTTCGCGACGCATATGCTCGACGCCGGCGCCGACCTCGAAACCATTCGCGAGCTCTTGGGCCACGAAAGCGTCGCGACGACGGCTATTTACGCCCACGTTTCCGCCAGCCGCCTCCGCGAGGTCTACGACCGCTACCACCCGCACGCGGGAACGCGGGGAAAACGCGACGACGAAAAAAGCCGGGGCGGCTAGAAAAACATTTTAACGGCGGGTAGTTTTATGTATAATACCCGACCGAACGACGTAACGCTCGGCGAGTTCGGCGACCGGGGAGGCGAACTCTTTTTCGACTATCGCGTCTTTTCCGAATCGGACGACGGACGGCGCCGCGAGGCCAAGGTTAAAGTGCGACCCGGCCCCGGTAAACGTACGCGCTGCGTCGAATGAATTTTTACATATGAATAATAAAAGGCGACCGCCAACCATGAAAAAAGCGCACGGTACGACGGTTATCTCGGTTCGGCGCGGCGAGGCCGTCGCGATGGGCGCGGACGGCCAGGTCACGGTCGGCGACACGATACTCAAGACGGGCGCGGTGAAAGTCCGTGAGATGTTGGACGGCAAGGTCCTGTGCGGCTTCGCCGGCGCTACCGCCGACGCGCTGGCGCTGTTCGAACGGCTGGAGGAAAAGCTGAAAGCCCACCCGGCCAACCTCCCCAAGGCGGCGGTAGAGCTCGCGAAGACCTGGCGTACCGACAAGATGCTCCGCCAACTCGACGCGCTGATCGCCGCGGTAGACGCCGAACATTCGTACCTCATAACGGGCGCCGGAGACGTCCTCGAGCCGGACGACGGGATAATCGCGCTCGGTTCGGGCGGCCCGTACGCCCTCGCCGCAGCCCGCGTCCTGCTCAAGCATACGGACCTCGCCGCCGGGGATATATGCCGCGAAAGCCTGGCCGCATCGGCGGCGATAGACCTGTACTCCAACGGGAATATAACGGTCCTCGAGCTTAAAAAGTAAACCGCCGTAAGTCGGTTCCGGCCGCCGAGGCGGACTTAATAACGGAAAGCACCTCCGCGGCGCGGACGTATTTTACGGGGACAACTAAATCCACGTTTTAATTAGAACGGAGAAAAGGAAGAATGTACAAACCAGACTTCGCCACTATTGCGCGCCATATCGTACACGACAACGCCCGCGTCCGTTCCGGCGAGAGAGTGCTCATCCGCGCCCGCGCCGACGCCCAATATTACGCCGAACTAATAGGTACCGAATGCGCGCGCGTGGGCGCCCATCCCCTTATCCTCGCCGCCAACGACGAGTTCCGGCTGCGGGTCGAAAACGAAACCCCTCCCGAAGTACTGGCCGAGGCGCCGCCTCACTTAATCGAGCTGATACGCAACTCCGACGTCGTCGTCAAAATAGACTCCAACTGGCGCAATCCTCTCCTCAGCCGCCAGCTGTTACCGGAGCGGGCCACGTTGGTCCAAAAGCGGACCAAGGCCGTGATGGACGTCATGTACTTCACCAAAGAGCGGCGCGTAATAGTGACCGATTTCCCCACCGTCGAACAGGCGAACTTCTTCGGCATAGACTTCCAAAAATACCACCTGCTCTTCTGGCGCGCGGTAGAAGTACCGCCGGCGACGATAAGGAAACGCGCCCACAGCGTCCGCGACAAGCTCGGCGACGTAAAACGCATATCGATAAAATCGAAGAAGGGAACCGACCTCGCTTTTTCAATATCAGGCCGCAAGGTGTTCATCGACGACGGTATCCTGGGTTACCCCGGCGACGACGACGGCCCGCTAATCGCCAACGTCCCGGCCGGCGAAGTGTACTGCGCGCCGCTGGAGGATAGCGTAAACGGCCGCGTAATCCTCGACCGCGCTTTCATCCAGGGCAACCGCATCCGGGACCTCGTCCTGGAGTTCGAAAACGGCGACGCTAAAGCCGTAGAAGCCAAAGAGGGATTCGACGTCTTCGCCGACTTCGTCGACGCCGGCCACGGCGATACTATGCGGCTGGGCGAGTTCGGCGTGGGGCTCAACCCCGCCGTGGTCGAAGCGTACGGTTCCGTCCTCACGGACGAGAAGATGACCGGCACCATACACCTCGCCCTGGGCGAAAACCGCTTTATGGACGGCGTGAACTCGTGTTCGTATCACCAGGATATGTTGGTCTTCGAACCTACGGTGGAGGCCGACGGCGCGGTCATCATGGACAAAGGCGAGTTGGCCTAACGCCCGTAACGGCGCTATGGCAGGGGATAATTCGAGAGACGTAACGGCCTTGAGCGGGGCCGAACGCGCGGCCTTCGTAAGCGCCGCGGGGGAACCGCCGTACCGCGCGGGCCAGCTCGAGCAGTGGCTATTTCCCCGGGCCGCGGCGACGTTCGACGAGATGACGGACCTGCCGGCGGCCTTCCGCGAATCGCTCGCGCGAGCGTTCTACATCCCCCGGCCCGCCGTGCGCGACGAGGCGGCCGACGACGACGGCACCGTAAAGTATTTATTGGAGTTGCGGGACGGCGCCCAGGTAGAGGCCGTGTACATGTCCGGCGGCGACCACGACGCGGCCTGCCTTTCGTGCCAGGCAGGTTGTCAGTTCAATTGCCGCATATGCGCCACCGGGGCCCTCCCGTTCCGCCGCGACCTGACGGCCTACGAAATCTTCGCCCAATTCGCCCTCATCCAAAGCCGCCATCCCGGGTCGCGCATCCGCAACGCCGTCCTTATGGGCCAGGGCGAGCCGTTGGCCAACTCCGGAAACGTGGCCGAGGCCGTGGGCCTTTTGCGGGAACACTTCGACGTCGGGAGCCGACGCATAACGGTATCCACCGTCGGCATCCCCGACAAGGTCGTTAAATGGGCGGACCAGGGGCCGTCGGTCAAGCTCGCGGTCTCGTTGAACAGCGCGATTCAGGAGACGCGCGACCGCCTTATGCCGCGGGCCGCCCGTTACCCGCTCGACGACCTAGGCCGGGCTTGTAAGTATTACGCGCGGCGTACGCGCCGCCGCCTTACCTTCGAATACGTCCTGTGCGACGGCGTAAACGACGACCGCCGCCACGCCCGGGCGCTGGTCGCTTTCACGCGGCAGATACCGTGCAAGATAAACGTAATCCCGTTCAACGAGTGGCCGGGGGCGCCGTACAAGGCGCCGGGCGAAGAAAGGCTGGCCGCGTTCCTGGCGGAGGTGGCGCGGGGGCCGATGGCGCTTACGGTCCGACGGCCGCGCGGCGCCGCGGTACACGCGGCATGCGGCACGCTGGCCAACCGGACGCCGGCGGCGATAGAAGGTTAACGTGACGTACTACCAGGTAGGAGACGTAAAGGTTTACCTGTTGCGGGACGCGGTGTACTGGACCGACGCCGGCGCCATCTTCGGCATCGTCCCCAAGCCCGTATGGTCGAAGCACGCCAAGCCGGACCGGCGGGGGCGGGTCCCGCTGGCCGTCAACTGCTATCTGATCCAATCCAAACGGCGCAACGTCCTCGTCGACACCGGCCTGGGCAACAAGCTCAACGCCAAGTGGCGCGACGTCTACGCCGTTAAAAAGGACGGCGCGCTGCTCGAGGAGTTGGACAAGGTCGGCGTCGCCCCCGACGACGTCGACGTCGTAATCCTTACCCACCTCCACTTCGACCACGCCGGCGGCGCGACGACGATAGACGAAGACGGCGTCCTCCGCATCACGTTTCCCAAGGCTACGTACTTCGCGCAGCGCCGCGACTGGCTCGACGCCACCCGCCCCAACGAGAGAACGCGCGGCGGGTACCAACCGGAAGACTTCCTACTGTTGAAGGAAGCCGGGCGCCTAAGACTTCTGGAGGGGGACCAGTACGTAACCAAAAACGTCTCGCTGGTCGTCACCGGCGGCCACACCACCGCGCACCAGGTCGTTCGCGTCGCCTCCCGGCGCCGGGTGGGATACTTCCCCGCGGATATCATACCGACCGCGGCCTACATCCCGCCGGCGTACGCCACCGCCTACGACCTTCACCCGCTGACCACGTTGGAGGCGAAGAAGACCCTCCTGCGCCGCGCGGTGCGGCGACGGGCTTTGCTATTCCTGCCTCACGAAATAGATAATCCGGTCGGGAGCGTTTCGCTGGACGACAAGAAACGGTACGTCTTCGCGCCGGCGCCTCCCGGCGGAAACAACGCTTAACGCACCGCGGCGCACGTAGGGAGCCCCGTCAAATGAAGGTAGATTTAAGCGGCAGGTCCTTTTTGTCGCTCGCCGACTTCACGGCCGACGAAATAAACGCCATACTCGAGCTGGCGGAGGAGCTCAAACGGGAGCGCGCCGCCGGCGTCCGTCGCGACATCCACGCCGGCAAAACGCTCGCCCTCCTTTTCCAGAAGCCGTCGCTCCGAACGCGCGTATCCTTCGACGTCG
>Ga0307378_10000820_pt1 | contig 52170 bp, 40 predicted proteins | sample UN1MG_FD_202238 | JGI IMG/M metagenome (GOLD analysis project Ga0307378, IMG submission 202238) | Soil microbial communities from Risofladan, Vaasa, Finland - UN-1 | ecosystem: Environmental > Terrestrial > Soil > Coastal area > Acid sulfate soil | place: Finland: Risofladan, Vaasa | collected... | reverse complement strand
CAGTACTTTAAATATACAAAAAATCACCATCGCAGAGCAACAATTAAATATGCACATCTTATTCGACAGGCAATGAATCGCAGACGACCTTTCGCATGAGTTCCGGGTTACCGTCAGTGTTGGTGAAGAGTTTGAATTGAGCCATGGCCTGGTTTACGAACATTGAGATGCCGTCGATTGTTTTTACTCTTTTCTTCCGGGCCTCTTTGAGCAGCAAAGTCTCGGCGGGATTGTAGACCGTATCGAATACTGCCATCCCTCTCTTCAGGGATTCGGATGGGACGGGCGTTACCTCGACTTTCGGGTGCATTCCGATACTGGTGCAGTTTATCAGCAATTTTGCATCGAGACTTTTTAAATCGTCCAATGGCGCAAACTCGCAATCGAACTCGGCTGCGAGCTTTTCGGCTCTCTCGACGGTGCGGTTGTAAATCCTGATTTTAGCCCCGGCGTCACTAAGCCCGGCGACGATTGCCCTTGAGACTCCGCCTGCGCCGACCACCGCGACGGGCAGGCCGTTCAACTTAGCTTTGGTTATTTTCGCTCCGGACGTAATCGCATCCAGTGCGCCGGCGTAATCTGTGTTATAAGCTTCCAGCTTGCCGTCCGGGCCGACGAGCAGGGTATTTGCCGCCCCGATCTTCTGTGCCAGCGGCTCGACGTAGCCGCGACTTGCCCGGACGTAAGCCAGGGCATTTTGTTTGTGCGGGATTGTGATGCTGAAGCCGCGGAAGTTCAGCCATTTTCTAAGCAGGGCATGATGCAGGAACGAGTCGAATTCTTGCCGGCCCCCTTCCACTAACAGCGGCAGATAGAGCTTGTTCATCTGCTTGTCGCCAAAGCAGGCATTGTGGATTGCCGGACTGAGTGAATGCCCGACCGGGTCGGCGATTACGCCGAAAAGCCTGGTCTCGACATCTATGTAATCGTAGCGGTACAATTCTTTGAGGTCCTTGATTGTCAACTGGCCCGGTGCCGTAGCGTTTATCTCGTCGATACTTGCGAAGGTGACGAAGCAGCCGAGCTTCTTAGCGAGGATTCTGCTGATAAGACCGCCGGCGCCCATGCAGAAGATGATTCGCTCGGCACTGGTTTGATGCAGCAAATCAAAGGCGTCGAAGCAATCGTTAATGTGGTTGGCGACATAGATAAGCTTGGGTATCGCCACGGGACATACATTCAGGATGTTGCGATATAATTTTCCGATGTTGTCGAATTTAGTCTCGAAATTGTGTGTCGACAGGATCAGCCGGCCCTTCGAGCTTTGCGACAGCGCCAGCCTGATTCTCTCCTGGCCTTCGATGGAGCGGAAATTTTCGTACTCGAAGTCGATAAATTCCGCCCCGGCTTTCAAAGCGGCCGCCAGAATATCCACTCGAAGTTTCTGTGGATAATCAATCGCCCCGCCCTGCTGCTTGTCGCGGCAGGTTACAATTACAGGGAGCTTTTTATCGCCGGCGTTTTTTATCCCGGCAATCAGCTTCTTAAGCAGATCGACGTTAAGGTTCTCAAGATAATCGGTTCGCAGCTCAAGTATATCGGCTCCTGCCGCCTGCGCGGATTTGATTTGTGTCCCCGCCTGGTCGATATTTCTCGCTGCTATGGGAACGGCCAATTTTGTTTCCATAATCCGAAATATATCAACGAGCGGCCCTTAAAGCAAGAGTAAAAATGCACATCCTCAGATTCTCTGAGCAGATCGTCCGAGTCTTATAACTGCTGCTCCAGGAATCAATTTCCGGAGACAATATAATATCGCCCTTTGGCGCTTTCCTTGTTGCTCAGAACCATTTTCAGGCTGTATTTGCCATGCTTGTCGTAGTAGCTTTTTGAAGCGTACGGCACAACGATTAAACCTTCCATCTCCTCCGCCTGAACTTCGCCGAAGACCGCCTGAACTTCTCCGAAGACGTACTCGACCGGTTCTTCTTTTTCAAGCGCCTGGCTATTCCAGGTCGCTGAGCCGGGCCAGAGTATCGCCATTTCGTCATAGTTCTTCGCGCTTCTATGCTGCCAGTATGAGATTACCAGATCACGGGGTTCGGGCCAGCTCTCCCTGTCATCGACCACTGGGATCGCTTCTTCAAAAGCCTTGTCGTAGGCGGTTTTTTCCTCTTCTTTTTCGCCGCGCACGGTTTTTGCCGAGGTGGGGACACCAACATCGTAGATACTCTCAGGCCCTTTTTCCGGGTAGTCAAAAAAAGCATTTACTTCTGTTGCCAGTTCGCCGGCTTTGTCGAAAGCTTTTTGATTAACGAAAAGCAGTACATTTTTCTCCGCGTCGACAGTCATCTCGACCTTCATATCCATGCCGCCCAGGAACGCGCTCATCTTGAAAATCTTCGCGTCTTTTCCCTTGTATTTGCCGATTTCCCGGATGACCTTCTCTCCGGCGTCTTCGAATTGCTTCATTGCAGCTTTGGGAAAATCCAATGCCGAGCCGCCAAGCTTATCCCATTCCAGTGGCGTGCCGTGTGAAACTGTGACTGTCTCGGCAACAGGGTCATAAACTTGAATGATCCGTTTCAAATCATCCTGGAACCTAACCTCGCCGCTGCTCCGCTTACTCGCCATTATTCTCCGTTCGAAGCAGAACCAGGCTTCCATTCTATCGCCAGCCCCTTCCACCACGCCATGCATCCAGGGCATCTCTTTCATGTTTTCCGTTATTTGTGCAAATGTAATGGTCGTAACATCGATCGAGCCGCCGGATTGATGTATGACCACACAAGCTGTAATTATTATCACCGCCGCGGCGGCCAGTTTCGTTATTCTGCTGTTCACGATTGTTCTCCATATCTTCGGCTCGGTCGGAGCCGATTTCTGCTCTACATGCTCGTCCACCGCCTGCAGAAAGCTGCCGAGTGCCTTGTCGTATGTCTCGGCACTGGCTTTGTAGCGTCTCTTCTTGATCAGTCTTTCGATTTTCTCTACAGGTATCATTCTCTCAACTCACTGTTTAACATCGACTTCAATCTATCTAATCCGGCCCGATACCTGGTGTGGGCCGTCTTGACCGACACATTCTGTAGTTCGGCGATTGTCTTGAACTTCATTCGCCCGTGCAGGTAGAGCACAATCGCCTCTCTCTGCTCGTACGGAAGCCGGCTCATGGCCGAACCCAATTGCTGCGACAGCTCACTCTGTATCACCAGTTGGACCGGTCCGCTGCAATCTGATGTCACTTGCTCCGCATCGTTGACTGCGACGGTTTGCGGCCGCTTCTTCCGTCGATAGTCCCGAGCCCTGTTCGCGACACTGGTCTTGAGATACCCCGTCAGACTGCTTCGAAGCTCGAACCTGTCCACGACTCGCAGCAGCGAGATGAAGACATCGTGTACAACGTCTTCCGCCGCGGTTTTGTCGTCCAGGAGATTGGCCGCCAGAATCCGCAAGTCGCCCTCGTACTTCTCATAGATGCGCCTGAACGCAGCTCGACTGCCCTGTTTGCATCTCCATATAAGCAGTCTGTCTTCAATCATACGCGTTTCGTTTATCTTCATATCAGGACAATCGATCGTCTGTAAGTAGGACGGTCAGTCGGTGTATTTTTTACCCGAAAATGTAAGCTTTTTCGCGAAAAAATGCCGGATTCAAATAATAAAAGCGGATTTCCCGCAGTGAAACAAGCAGGAATTGACTCATCTGAGAATACTTGCGAGTAAACTTGCAGCGCATTGGCCTTGCATTCCTTCCGGAAATCGTTTACATTATACCATTCAAATTGTTGTTAGAACTTCAGGTGTCACGCTCAAAGTTGTTTGGGCGTGTTTTTAGTATTGAGAACCGCGTTTTTAGTAGGAATGTCGGTCCTGTTTAATGTTAGAGCATGAGATTAAGATTCCGGCTTCGCCGGTTGGCGGCTATCCGATAAGGATCGGCAATGATATCCTTGGCTCGTTGTGGCCACGGATAGAAGCCGATTTTGCCGGGTATAACAAGTTTGTCGTCACCGATGAAAATCTGGTCTCGGCCGGCCATTTGCAGAAGCTACTGGGGCAAAACAATGTTCCCGCTTTCGTAATAAGCCCTGCCGGCGAAACTTCGAAGAACATAGAAACGGCAATCTCGATAATAGAAACAATGGAAAAAGCATATCTCGGCAGAGATACGCTTGTTGTCGCTCTCGGCGGCGGGACGGTCGGCGACATCGCAGGATTCGCAGCGGCCGTATTCAAAAGGGGCGTGCCGGTCCTTCAGATACCGACTACTACCGTTGCCCAGGCCGATTCATCTGTCGGCGGAAAAACAGGGGTCGATTCCAGCCTCAGCAAGAACGCATTCGGCGCGTTCTGGCACCCTGCCGCTGTTTATATCGACGTGGCGACTTTGGCAACGCTGGACGACAGGCAATTCCGGGCCGGTCTTGTCGAATCCGTCAAGCATGCGATTATCGCCGACAGTTCGTATTTTGATTTTCTCGAAAGCAATCTCGACGCGGTCCTTGAGCGAAAACCTGATGTGCTGGAAAAAGTGGCTCATTGGAACTGCAAAATAAAGGGCGGTGTCGTCGAAACCGATCCGGGCGAGAAGAACTTCAGAAGGATTCTCAATTACGGCCACACCATCGGACATGCGGTCGAGGCGGCCAGCGGTTTCGGGCTGCTTCACGGCGAGGCCGTCGCTATAGGGATCATCGCAGCCGGTCTGATCGAGATTGAAATGAAACTGGCCGAGCCCGGCAGGCTTGAGAGAATCCGGCGGATCCTCGAAAAACTGAACGTCCCGGTAACATTGCCGGAGGATTTGGCCGATAAGGACTTGATTGATCTGATAAAACGCGACAAGAAAGCGGTGAATAAATGGCCGAGATTCGTATTGATTGCCGGGATAGGCAAGGTTTATCGCCGGGATGAACAATACGCAGTCGAGGTTGCTCCCGAGGTGGTGGAAAGAATATTGGATAGACTTTAATGAACTTTCGTTAAAGGTCGGAATGGGCGAGGAAGTATTGCGATGACGATAACCTATCCAAAAACAGACGACAAAAACAAATACGCGGAGTTCTGCGAAAAATGCGCCCGCCCCAGAAGTAGGAGCTGATCCATCTCTTGCCTTATACGATTTCTGATTAGTAACTGCGCTTGCCTGGGTCATCTCGAGCGAAGCGGAGTTGAGTCGAGCCCTTCGACTACGCTCAGGGTGAAGAGAGGTTTCTTCATGCCGAGCGGAGACGAGGCACTCCGCTTCCGGCCACTTCGTGGCCCTCCGGTCGAGATGACAAAAGTGCACAATTTAATCGTATTTGGTATTATGTCTTTTCCGGAGGCTGCACCTGCTGCTTCAGATCGTCGGTGAGCATGTCCCAGAGATGCCGGTGCGCCTCAACAAGACGGGCGATATCGGCAAGATCCTTGAGCCGCTTGCTCTGCCTTCGCCCGGGCTCGGACCAGGCCTTCATCTTGCCTTTGAGAGTGTCCTCAAGCGAGGCAACTCTCAGGAGAATGCCATGCACGTCAGCCGCGACGGCACGGGAAGGGAAATCCCGGTAGAAATCCTCCGTGCTGAGCTGAATACTCACCGCCGAACGTCCCTTGAAGTTGATGGACCACTCGAATCTCTCGCTGTGGAATCCCGCTTCCTCAAGCAGTGAAACAGTGCGCTCGACCGCTTCGGCGGCAACAACGAAGTCCACATCCTGGGTCACCATGGCTTGTTCCGCCCAGTGGTTCACCGCCACGCCCCCAATGGCGCACCACGTAACGTCCGCTCTTTCAAGGCAATCAACCAGTCTCATCACATCATCGGTTCCGCCGGATGTCTGCCAGTCATAGAATTGCTTCGCCATCATATCTGCACGCTACTAAAACATGTCATCCATTACATAATACACCACCCCCGCATACTCTACTCGTATGTATTCGGCCATAGTTGAAACAATATCAGCTCACCCGGATTCTGTCAAGCGTCAAGAGTCAATCCTATGCTCAACCGCACGGATTAGGGATTTTTTTCTTGCCTTTTGGGTGGGTCTGGGTAGATTTTGTAATTAAAATACGAAATTGCTCGTCCGCGAGGTGCGGATTCGCAATAACGAGAAATTGGAGATTAGGCTATGATAGGCAAAAAGATAAGACTCGAGCGGATAATCGACCGCAATTCGCACAGGACGGTAATTATCCCCATGGACCACGGCGTCACGGTCGGGCCGATCGAAGGCCTGGCGGATATGCGGGACGCAGTCAGTAAGGTCGTCGCGGGCGGGGCAAACGCCATCCTGATGCATAAGGGGATTGTCCGGGCCGGGCATCGAGGCACGGGCAGAGATGTCGGACTGATTATCCATCTTTCCGGCGGGACATCGCTGAGCCCCGACCCGAATGCCAAGGAGCTGGTCTGCACCGTCGAAGAGGCGATCAAGCTCGGCGCCGATGCCGTCTCGGTACACATAAATCTCGGAGCCGAGACCGACAAAGAGATGCTGCGGCAATTGGGGCAGGTCAGCGAACGATGTTTCGAATGGCAAATGCCGCTGGTGGCGATGATGTACACCCGCGGAGCGAAAATTAAAGATGAGTATGACGTTAAAAACATCAAGCACGCCGCAAGAGTTGCCGCCGAGCTGGGCGCCGATATTGTTAAGGTCGTCTATACCGGAAGCATAGAGAGTTTCACCGAAGTAGTCAATGGCTGTACCGTGCCGGTGGTGATTGCAGGCGGCCCAAAGATGGACAGCGACGAGGACATCTTCAGGATGGTTGAAGATGCCCTTCAAGCCGGCGCCGCCGGCGTATCTATCGGCCGAAACGCATTTCAGCATAAAAATCCGACGAGAATGGTCCAGGCCCTGAGCAAAATGGTCCACTCTGGCGCGAGTATCGAAGAAGCAATTGGAACATTGAAGGAATAATATTGTTTAGCCGTCAGTTCTATTCGGAGTTGTTTATACCTTGCAGATACGAAGATGGCATAAACCATAGAGTAAACGCAATGACAAAGTTCCAAAAAACCACGATGTCTGCGTTAGTTCTTTGCGTTTTGTCCATAGCTATTACATCCGCCGAATCGCAAGCGCAGAATCAGGAACCCAATCAGCCGGCCCACCTCAAGACCATTGCCCCGGACAAGCTTAAAGAAGACCTGGATTTTCTCTTTAAAACAATTCAGGAAACACATCCGAATATGTACGCCTATATTAGTGAGGAACAACACACCGCGGTTAGAGACGAGCTTTATCGGCATTTTGATCATGCAATGAGTGTCTCTGAGTTTTACGTCTATGTTCAGACGGCGGTTTATTGTCTCAAGGACACTCATACTAGGATCGAGCAGCCTTCAAACTTCGTCATGCCCCCAATTACCGAATCCATTCGGGAATTGGGCGGGCGATTGAAAGAAATTCTGAAAAACGATGAATGTCCCAAGATCGAAACCCGATACGTTCCGCCTCCTCGTAAGAAGGAATACACGGGACCGTATTCGTACCACTTCTTTCCGGAATATGATGCCTGTCTGATGGTTGTCAATTCCTTTGGAATGCCGGATGAGATCGGGCAGTACACCAAGAAATTCCAGGAAACCTTCAAAGCAATCAAGGACAAAGGAGTGACCCATTTAGTGATTGACGTGAGGGAGAACCACGGCGGCTGCGGATACATTGGCGATGAGCTTCTGAAGTATCTGGCCAAAAAGCCTTTCAGGCAAATTGAGAGAGTTGAACAGAGGATTGTTCCTGCTTTCTTCGAACTATGCGAACGATACGGGCTGAACATTGACAAGATAATGTTAGACGAGTACGGAATTGATTTGGATGGTCTGAAATCAAAGGGAGATTATAAACCCGGAGCAATAATTACCGGACAGGGCCCGTTCAAGAATCCACACAAACCTTCAGACAGGTGCAAAGGGTCAATTTACCTGCTTATTGGAGAACCCACGTTTTCTGCGGGTTCGAATTTTGCGGCGGCAGTAAAGTATTTTGAAATTGCGACGTTGATTGGTCAAGAGACAAGCGGCCAGAACGACCATTACGGGCAAGTTGTGCCCATTCAATTGCCTAATTCCCGGCTGAATGGTCAGGTTTCAACTGCACACTTCGTAACGGTTGGCGGTGTGCAGGATAAAGGTGGTGTCAAGCCTGATTACCAGATCAGTCAAAAGCCGGAAGATACCGCAAAGGGCGTTGATACGGTTCTTGAATTCACCTTAGATCTTATCAGGCACGGCGGGACTGTCTCGAGCATTCAATCGGCAAATTAAATCATTGGAGGTGCAATGTCATGTATCGAAATCGAACAATTCTTTTAATACTCATCGTAGTTGGACTTTCAATCTGGCTTGTCGGTTTTACCGAGGTAACTACGGCCCAGGCGCCAACAAAGCTCGTCCAGGCCAAAGACGGCTCCGGCATCGTCGGCTATAAGGATACGCCGATTCTGCCCTGGTGCGGCTACCATGTGCACGATCCGGACCGCCCTGCTCCGCCTAAAGTCACGCCGGGCCTGCTCGGCACCGACAAAAAGACCGGCACCGCTCCGTCTAATGCCGTGGCGCTGTTTGATGGGACCGATCTGTCCAAATGGAAGCCTTCCGACTGGAAAATCGAAAATCACGAGTTGGTCGCCGTCTCGGGTGAACTGACCACGAATCAGCCCTTTGGCGATTGTCAGTTGCATCTGGAGTGGCAGGCCCCCAACCCGCCGCAGGGACACATGTTCGATCGCGGCAATAATGGCGTCATGCTCATGGGGCTGTTCGAGATACAAATCTACGATTCATACACGGAGAAACTCTATCCGGATGGCCAGGCCGCCTCGGTTTACGGCCAAACCCCGCCGATGGTAAACGCCTGCCGTAAGCCGGGCCAATGGCAGACATTCGACATTATTTTCTACGCCCCCGTCTTCAGGGACGGCAAGCTCGAAAAAGAAGCTTATGTCACCGTCCTTCACAACGGCCTGCTCGTACACCACAACCAGAAAATTTACGGCCCGACCGGTCACCGGATTCTGCCGGTCTACGATAAGCCCATCCCGGAGAAACTGCCGCTGATCCTCTCGGCCCACAACAATCCCGTGCGTTTCCGGAACATCTGGATACGCCCGCTCTGACCTGTGATTCTGCGTGAAATAGCGTTTAGGCTTAGCAAGTGCTATTTCCGCAGCCTTTCGTCTCTCGATTATCGATAAGCGAATTGAAGCTAAAAGTCGGAGTTTACTTATTACCTTGACATGCATATAATTAAGTGCCGATAAAGGATTGTACATGGGCCAAAAAGGAAACCAGTTCAGCACGTTTGCAGGGGTCTTCACACCGTCGATCCTTACGGTCCTCGGCGTGATAATGTTCCTCCGCGCCGGGTACGTGGTCGGCGAAGCCGGTATCATTAATACGATTTTCATTCTGTGTGTAGCGGAGGTTATCAGTCTGCTGACCGCAATTTCGATGAGCGCAATTGCCACGAACACGCCGGTCGCAGGGGGTGGGGCCTATTTTCTTATCTCACGTGCACTTGGTCCGCAGTTCGGCGGAGCTATCGGCCTTGCTTTGTTCCTGGCCCAGGCCCTGTCTGTGCCCTTTTATATTCTGGGCTTCACGAATTCGCTCGTGGCCAGCTTTCCGAGCCTCAGTGCGTGGTTTGTCCCGATAGCTATAGGCACGGCGGTAATTCTCTTTGCTGTGAACCTTATCAGCTCCGGATTTGCCATCAGGGTTCAGTACATCGTGATGACTATGCTGGCTTTGGCCATCGTTTCCTTTCTGGGCGGTGCTATACTTCTCTTCGATCCGGCACTGTTCCAGGCAAATCTGGACCCGTCATATACGAAGCCGACGATTGGATTCTGGACGGTCTTTGCGATTTACTTCCCGGCGGTGACCGGTATTCTGGCCGGCGTTAACATGTCGGGCGATTTGAAGGATCCCGCCCGCTCGCTGGTACGCGGCACGATGGCGGCCATCGGGGTGGGCTTCGTCATTTATCTGCTCGAAATTCTTTTATGCGGCGGTTCGCAGCAACGCGGCGATCTGCAGGCCCAGCCGTTCGAGATGCTGGTAAAGAATGCTTTGTGGGGCACGGGCTTTTTGGTCATGGGAGGTGTCTTCTCAGCGACGATATCCAGCGCGGTCGGCTCGTTCCTCGGCGCGCCTCGGGTGCTGCAGGCCCTGGCGCGAGACCGGATTTTCCCGATCCTCGGCATATTCGGCCGCGGTTCGAAGGATAAGGACGAGCCGCGATTCGGACTGGCTCTTACTCTTGGCCTGACATTCGGCGTTATACTGCTGTTGGGCGGCGGCGATTCGATGGCTGCTTTCGATATGATTGCCGCTATTGTCACTATGTTCTTTTTGTGTACCTACGGCATGATCAATTTGGCTGCTTTTGTCGAATCTTTCGGCGCGAATCCATCTTTTCGGCCGAGTTTCCGGTTCTACCATTGGACCACTTCGATTCTTGGCACTGTTGCATGTCTGGTGGTAATGATCCTGATTGATGCATTAGCTGCTGCGGTGGCTATCCTCGTTATTGCCGGGATCTATGTATACCTGAGCCGCAGGGTATTCCGCTCGGCGTTCGGTGACGCCCGTCTGGGTTTTCAATATGCAATAGTGGTGCGGGCGTTGCAAAAACTTCGCCTGATGACGCCCCACGCAAAGAACTGGCGCCCTACCTTCCTTGTCATGGCGGGCAATACAAAGACGCACATGGCGCTGATAAAGTATGCGGTCTGGATGGAAGGCGGGCGAGGCCTCGTTACGGCGGCACAGGTCATCTCGGGCGACCTTGAGACTTTCGGCGCACGCGTCGAGAGCCTCCGTGCGGCGATGGACACATTTCTTCGGAACAACTCACTGGCGGTCTTTCCGGAAGTTGTCTTTGCAGAGGACATGGATGAGGGGATTCGCACGCTGGCGCAGGCCCATTCGATCGGCCCGCTTAAGCCCAACACGGTGCTATTCGGCTGGCCTCGCAGCGCCGAGCGTGCCGAAGTGATGTTCCGTAACGTCTGGAGTATCGCTGCGATGGGCAAGAGCATGGTAATTGTGGCCGACAAGGGTCTGCCGTCGGAAGTTCGGCCCAAGCGGCGAATTGATATCTGGTGGAGGGGCCAGCAGAACGGATCGCTGATGGCTACGCTTGCTCATTTGCTGACACAGAACTGGCAGTGGCGTGACAGTTATATCAGGGTTCTTCGTGTCATTCGGGATGCTGCCGGCCGTGACTCATCGCGTCAGGCCGTCCGCAAACTCGTCGAAGCTACCCACATCCGCGCCGAACCCCGTGTAATTGTATCTACCGAACCGTTCTACGACGTGTTTCGAAGCCATTCCGCCAAAGCGGATGTGATTTTTTTGGGTATACAACCATCCGCCGATGAAACTACCACTCAGCTCTATGACCGTATCTCCGATCTTCTGACGGATATGCCGACAACGATCCTTGTCCATTCCAGCGGCGAAGCCGATATGTTCGTATAGACCCGGGCCCCGCCTACTTTTTTGCTGAAACGTACTCGTAAAGGTCTCTGACGACGGACGGTTCTGCATCTTCGAAAAACGCGCCGCGGCCGGGACTTTGCGTGGCAATTTCATAGCTGTGAAGAGGGGCTATCGTGGCCTTTACGGCAAACGGGCGTTTAACCTCCCGGATGGGGGCTATATTCATGGCAAGTTTTTCGCCTGCTTTCCTGGAGCAGTTCCTGCTGTAAACACCTCGAAAACTCAAACTCTCGCCCTGGCAACTGCATCTTTCTCCGCTCGCTGAGATGCATTCGATTGCCACTCTGCCGTCATCGCTTTTCAATCGACGGAATACCCGGGCGTTGCAGATTCCGTTGAACGTCTGGTCGTCAAGAGGGGCAAGGACTTTTGAGCAAAGCTCGCCATACATCCTCGAATTCAAATTGATCAATCCCTCTCGATCGTTACTCAGTGACTCTTCCAGAACGTTGCGCAACGACCGAATGTCCAGCCAGAATATTTTATGCTCCAGCCTGCTCAGAACGCTTAAAAGCTCAATGCCGAAATGCTTGGGGAAACGGAACGCACGCTTCAGACTTTCATTGAAGATAATATGGCAAATCTCACGCTTGTTATCCCAATCCAATTCCAGAAGCATCCCTGCGACATTGTTTGCCACCACATGTTCGTTCCCGCCGTCTGCCATTATGTTGCCGACTATTCTGTGTACGTGGCCTAAGTGCCTTTTGCCCGCCTGCTCGATAGTACGTTTCAACGGTTCCCTCATATCCGCCTGAAATTGCATGTCGAAATGCGCCGACAGCGTCGGGTCGTACACATCCGACAACAGGCCTAAAAAACGCCTGTACGTTTGCTGATATTTCTCCGGCCCATACGATGAGAATCGCAGCATTACTTCTCTGAACGGGAGGTAGTTTTCATTATCGTCCACCGATTTGAGAATCTCGCCCAGATAATGGCGAAATCTGTCCGCTATCGTGGCCAGTCGGCTGTCTCTCATCGCGTGCATTTGATAGAGCAGTTTGTTCAGACATTCTTCCTGCCGCTCAGGGTCGAATATCTCTGAAATAATGCCGATGCTTGTATCCGGCCAGGTCGCGATAATCCGTTCATACCGTAACGTTGAGGCCTCCGGTTTCGGTCTTCGGCGCCGGTTTTCCAATATCCAGAAAACAGCCGAGGTCGGCAGAAAATAATAGCCCGGATGCCTGGCGTTTTTCCAGATGCGCCTCAGCTCGTTGACGGCAAGTGACATCACCACAAAAGCCAGCGGTATACGGACCGCGGCCGCTAATTTCCCACCCGTCGTATCCACGAAGAATGCGTCCATCAAAAGTAGTGCGACAATCAAATTGACAAAGATTGCCATTACCAGATGGCGCACAAATTCTCTCATGTTTTTCCTGCTTAAGGTCATCGCGTTTTCTCCGTAAAAAACCAGATTTGCAGATTCCTTTCCAAAACACTTATCCCGGCCGAGAACGCAGAGTGAAAAACTCTACGTATCTCAACCTGAAATATCCTATTATCGGTACATCGACAAAATGAGCCGTTTCAGCACAGAAAATTCGCCCATAAAACGAAAAAAAACCGATAAAAACCCCTAAAAAAGGCATATATGCAGAAGTGATATCAAACCAGAGGAGACCGAAACAGGCTCGAAAAACGACATTTTGTGGAACTACTTCCGATAATAATACTCCTGAATTGTGATTCCAAATGAGTGGAGCTCGTATGCGATGAAATCGCACCGTTTGCTTATTCCTGCATAATCGATGCTGCTACCTGGTACGATTCATATAGCATGTCAACCAGATTTCTCGACTACGCTTCGCTTCACTCGAAATGACATAGGGGGAGGGCTATTCACTCGAAATGACATAGGGGGAGGGCTATTCGCTCGAAATGACATAAGGGGGGGCTTTAAATGACATTGGAGGCAGTTCTACGTTCAAAGTGACATGGGAAATAGCGCCCTTCGCTTGAAATCACAAAACGCCCCATTGTCATTCCGACCGGAGCGATGTGCAGCATCGCGCAGTGGAGGAATCCAGCTTTGAGCAGAAAGGGCTATACAAACGCTGTTAAATCATCGACCGCCGGAGAACTGGCGGTCAATGATTCGTATCCCGTATCAAACGTAGAATTAAGAGCGATAAAAAAACAAAGCCAATTTACAAAAAGGTTGCTCAGACCGCCGCCTTTGGACGAGGTCGCGGATGCCGCAGGCTATTCGTAAAGTATGGGTTTCTTACGCCAGTCTTTGTCGACATCGTGGCGGTATTGGCTTACCCGCGGGCGGCGCCGGCGAAGGCGGACCGATTCGATGCCGAGATAGCAGCCGCCGGAAGTCGGGTTTTTGCCTACGCACTCCAGGCGCAGCTTGTATTTGCCCGGCTCGGGCCAGAAGTCCAGGAGGTGATATTCGCGAGTCGAGGTCTCACTGCTGTAGAGGTCAATGGCCCCGCCGAGCTTGACGCCGTCCAGGTATGCCTGGTACTTGCCGTAGTCGTAAGACCGCGTCATGACCAGCAGCAGGCGCTGCGGCTCTTTCTTCTCAATCTCGAAAGGAATCTCGACCCAGGCGTCATCCGGTCCATCCGGCCGGTAGAACAAATGGCCTTCGGGATAGATATCCAGATTCTGGGCGACGGCTTCGCCCGCGCCGTGATATTCGTCCGCCGTATATTGGCGAGCGGCGATAATTTTGTCGAGGTTGGGGAGCTTACGCTGTCTGGCGTGCGGGGCGCGGGCCTCGAACGCAGGCTCGCCCGTCTGGTACCAGAAAGCCACGCTGGAGTAGTCGTCTTCGCGTTCATTCCAACTGTGGGATTTGTACTGGGGATTCTCATCCGGCGACATCCAGCCGAAGTGCTCGAATGTCACCTTGATTGCTTTGCTGAAGACGAGCGGGTCGGTGACGTGCCACCGGTAGGCGCTGGTATGCCCGCCGATGATGCCCCACTGGTCGAAATACGGGACGCCGAAGTAAGGCGTGCTTGTGGTCTTGAGTCCCCAGGCGGACAGAAAATAATCTTCCGTCCCCGTGCCCCAGATAGAGGCGTCCTGTTCGCCGTCGATATAGATTTTCTCGTCGCCCTCTCCGAACCAGGAGGGGCTGCGAGTCCGCACGCTCAAAACGGTGCCGACGTAGTGACCCTTGCCCTTCGTATCGAGCAGTACGTAATCTTTTCCGTTTTGGACGGGATACTCCTGGCGGTATTGTGCGTAGAAGTATGGCGTTTCGTCGCCGATATGCTCTTTCTTAACCCAGTCTATGTTGTAGTAGAGCAGGCTGATGGGTTTTTCGCTCTGGTTGAGGACTTCTATGCGAGCAGACCTGCGAAACGGCATGTGCCAGAAGCAATTGTAGGAATCCGCATCCTCGACCGCGACCGGCAGGCTTATCACCTCGCTGCGTTTGCCGAAACTGTTGGCGAAGAAATCGCCCACGGGGGCCTCCACCGCCGGCCGCTCGCTGCCGTCCCAGTACATGCGGAGCAGCATTTCCTGGTGATTGGCCGAGCCGTTCTTCGCCCAGGGGTGCGGCTCGGGACCGAGGAACGTCATCCAGATGTGGGTGATTACCCCCGGGCCCTTCACGTCCAGCAGGATTTTCTTCTGCCCCGGCGCAACATTGCTGTTGTCGCGATTGCTGTTCGGATCGGGCCGGCCGTTAGGATCGGGCTTGCCATCCGGTCCGATCTTGTGCGTTGAGGTCGCGCGCATGCTTCGCCCGTCGTGCGGCCGGGCCAGAGCCGCCATGAAATCGGCGGCTGCGATGCTGCAGCACAGAAGGCAGAGTGACAGACCCGCCACGATCGACGAACTTTGCGCTCTGTCAAATCGGCGTTCGCTATGATTCATACGATTAACCTTTAATTCGAACAGCTTGATTGCTCATGCCAATTTTATTTTGTCAATCAATCTTTTTGCCGATGGCCTCACGGGCGCCTCTTTGTGTGACGAACTCGCCCTTAAGGGTTTTGCCGTCCACCTTGCCCTTGAATTCCATCGGAACCTCGTTTTCCCCGTACCTCATTGTCACTTTGAAGCTAACCTGATTTCCATCGGCCTTGAGGTCCGTAACGGCGATCTCATTGTCCCGGACGGTGTACGTCCCGGTCATGTCCGGCTTGATCTTCAGCGTGCTGGTCCGCGTTCCTCGCGAGGATTCCCTTGTGAACTCCCATGTCCCGACAACGGCCGAGGCTTGCTCGGCTTTCCTGCCGGTCACCTCGCCGGTGCCACTGTCCCATGCAATCTGACCGGTGAGGTTCTTGCCGTCCAGCTTGCCTTTGAAGTCCAACGTAACAGTCTGGTCACCCCAGCCCATTTCGAGAGCAAATGTCACCTGGTCGCCTTCGAGTTTGAGGTTCTTCATGGGTAGATCGCTGCCGAAGGACTCATACCTGCCGGTCATGTCTCCATTGACCAGCATCATACTTTTATTCGTGCCGAATTCGGATACCGTTGTTAGTTCCCACTTCCCGACGAGAGCCGCTCCGACGCGTGTGCCTTTGGCCGGCATCTCGCCCTGCTGGCTCTTGAAAACGCCGGTAAGATTGTGGCCCGCTATCGTGCCCTCGAAGTCCGATTCCCATGTGTTGTCGCCGAACGTGCTCTTGCGGTTAAAGGTGAGCTTACCATCCTTGAATTTTACGTTCGAGATTGCGGTATTGCCGCGTTCGCTTATCCATTTGCCTTCCAGCGCGCCGTCGGACTTCTCGGAAATGGCCAGCTTGCCGGTGACGTCCCTGTCGCCGATATTAAAGCTGATGTCCCATATACCGAGAGCGGCGTTTTTGGGCTTGAACCGGGCCCCGTTAGTGGCGAATTCACCGCGGTCGCTCGACATTGCGCCCGTGATCTTGCCATCTTTGAGGGTGCCGGCATAGTCCATTATAAACTCCTGGTCGCCGAACTGAATTATACGAACAAACGTGAGCTTTCCATCCTGGAATTTGACATCGGACAGATCGCTGGAGCCCCATTTTCCCGCGAGGGCGCCATCCGCCTTTTTGGAGATAGACAACGTGGCAAAGCTCTGCCGGCCGCCGAACTCCACCGTCAATTCCCACTGGCCCGTAATGTCCTCGGCCGCCCGGACAAGCGATGTCTGCACGAACAACATAAGACAAATAAGAACAAAAGTCCTGCCGATTGTTTTGTGAAGCATCCGACTCATGACAAACCTCCTGAAAAAGTGTGTTTCCCAACTCATCGCTGCCCAGCTACGCAACTGAGCATATCCGTCTATCACAATACCACCGAGTACGGCGGCGGACAACTGTTTCCTCAAAAAAACGAATCCCGGCAAGGGCTCGGCCTGCCATGACTGCCGGGGCTGTGTTTTGCCCGGCCGGCTAAGTGCTAAGCCTGCTCCGCATTGCCCGGACCTTTTGTTTAAGCTGCGGCCACTTCGTCCAGATTTCTTTGTCGCAGGATGGAAAATCGTCGCAGTGAGCGCAGGTGGGAAGATTCTTTTGTACGGCACATTTCTTGGCATCACAGTTAAAAGGTGTTCTGTCCGACTTGCAGCCGTCACAATAAAGCTCTTCGGCCTTCATCTTCCACTCCTTCGCCACTTTAGCTCTCAGCTCATTATCGTTGTTCTGCGTAGCGATATAGACGTCACACTTGTCACACTCCAGGCAGCAGTAAGCAACCATCGAGAAATCATCACTGTCCAGCATTGCTTCTTGGCGTCTTGCACTGCACGGACAGCATGAAAGACCTCCAGTGCTCAGAGCTAAAACAAGCCCGGCACAGATCCCTGTTTTGAGTAGTTCCCTTCTATTGCGTCCGGCGGCCTCGGCATGAAATTGCAAACATTTCATATCTTCCATCGTACAGCTCCTTTCCGGATGTGCATTGAATAAAACGGCCTGATCCCGCCCACTATCGCACAAGTACTGACCGGCGTCAAGCTTGCGTCCGGCCCCGTGCAAAAAATAAATGATGCTTTGCATTTGCGGCATTGGCGGCTAAAAACTGTTGACAGATTTCACGGATTGGATTTTAATCCTTGTATAAGAAAAAAGTATCGAAAGAGCATAGATTTCTGTCTTTGCGGGAATAGTAAAATTAAAGTAAAGGATACGCACAATGAAAAGGTTGTGGATAAATGTCGTTCCGTATAGCAAGGATATCGCCATCGCCGCACTCGAAAGCGGAGCTGAGGCGGTAGTGCTGCCGGATGGCGATAGTGGCAAAGTCCGGCAGTTCGGCAAAATCAAAACGGTCGAAGCTGACGGGGACATAAAGCCCGGCGTGGACGTCGAGTTCATCGATATAGCGGGCAAGGAAGATGAAGATAAAGCCGCTGCGGTGCCGGCTGAAAGAATTGTTGTACTAAAAATGCTCGACTGGACGATTATACCGATAGAGAACCTGCTCGCCCGTCGCGGCAAAAATATTATGGTGCAGGTCGAAAACAGCGAGCAAGCAAAACTTATGGTCGAGATACTCGAAAAAGGCGTGGACGGCGTCGTGCTAAAAACCGGCGATGTAAACGAGATCAAAAAGACCGCTGAAATCATTCAGGGCGTAAGTGAAAAAGTCACCCTCGTTACGGCGACTATCACCACGGCCAGGCAACTTGGTATGGGCGACCGTGCCTGCCTCGACACCTGCACACAAATGACCTTAGGCGAAGGGATGCTCATCGGCAACACGGCGTCGGGTTTCTTTCTCGTGCATTCCGAGAGTATTGACAATCCTTACGTAGCGTCCCGGCCGTTCCGAGTCAACGCCGGAGCCGTGCATGCCTATACTCTGTCGCCGGGTGGCAAGACTAAATATCTCGCAGACCTGAAGGCCGGCGACGAGGTCATGGTGGTCGATTTCCGGGGCAAAAGCCAAACGGCTTATCTCGGGAGGAATAAGATCGAAAAAAGGCCGATGATGCTCATCGAGGCCGAAGCCGAAGGTCAGCCGATTGGCCTGGTTCTGCAGAATGCCGAGACGATTCGCCTTGTCAGCCCGGACGGCAAAGCGATTTCGGTAACGACACTCAAGCCGGGCGACAAAGTCCTCGGTCATATCGAGAAGGCCGGAAGGCACTTCGGCATGAAAGTCGATGAAACGTTGATAGAAAGGTAGAGTTATGGTTTGGCCGGACGATTTGATTAGTATCATTTTAGCCGCCCTTCTTGGTGCGGGAATTGGACTCGAACGAGAGCTTAGCGGCAAGGCCGCCGGACTTCGAACGAACCTCCTGATATGTCTCGGAGCATCGGTCTTTACGATAATCTCCAGAGAAATGGCAACCGGTACCTCAGGCGAGGTTACGAGGATCGCAGCTCAAATCGTTACCGGCGTCGGATTCCTGGGTGCCGGTGCCATCATTCAGGAGAGGCGGGGTGTGCACGGCTTAACAACCGCGGCGACAATCTGGCTGGTTGCAAGTATCGGAATGGCCTGCGGCGGCCAATTTTATAAGCTGGCGATTGTCGCGTCACTGATTGCAGTTCTTGCCCTAATAGGCCTTGGAAAATTAAGCAAACCTCTCGAACGTTATATGGCAAAAAGCAAGCCAAAGAGCACTCAAGACGAGTTGGATTAAACAAATCAGGAATGCATATATTCAGCAGGAACATTCTGGTTCCCGGCTTTTCGGATTGCTTGGGGTGATTTTATGCAAACCTTGTTATCCGGATAGTTCCAGCGATTTGGGGGCGATTTCGAAAGTGGGGGTTTTTATAAGTTTTTTGTATATTTTTGCTTGACAGCATTAGTCGCCTGTGCATAATCCCAATCCAACGCGAGAGATGTAGCGTTTTACCATTGATCTTTTAACAAGTGGATCTCCAAATATTTATTATTGGATTTTAGCGGGAATTGCGGTTTAAGACAACATCTGCAAGTGCCCGCCGCGCCGGGTGACTTCGAGGCCCAATTGCCGGACGTGAAACGGACTTTTGTCTCTTTCCCTTAAAGGGATGTACGAGAACGCAGAGAGATATGAGAACACAGTTCTATCACGCAGGGAATGATCAATTTCGCATTAAAACTTTCTTAGAGGTTAATGTCAAAAGTGTTCGGATAATCGATCGTGTTTTGTTGCAAAAGAAACTATAGAGCAAAGGAGATGAACATGGAGAAGAAACGAATCTATATCGCAGATATTCACATGAACGCCGGTAAAGGGCTTCAAGCCTCAAATAAAGGACATCCCTACGAATGGCTCGGTCGCGAGGAAGCAAATCGATTTGCCGACTTTCTGAACTATCTGAATAATCCAGCTACAATTCAAGAGATTATTATCATCGGTGATTTGATGGATAACTGGGTGTATCCTGTCAATGTGATACCGCCTTCCCTCCAATCCATCGTCAGCGCTCCCATCAACAGGAAAATTGTCCAAGCGTTGAAGAAGCTGGCTAAAAACGAAAAGATCAAGGTCGTATATCTGCCCGGCAACCATGATATGGGCGTAACGAGGGAATTAGTTACAAAAAACTTTCCGGGCCCGAACAATTCTCCCGGAATAATCTTCGGAGGCACGGCTTTTCGCAACAGTATATATCGTACGAGTCGTTTGAGGGCCGAACATGGAAGTGCCCATGCCATGTTCAACGCGCCGGACCCCATCAACAATCCGGTCACCCGATTGCCCTTGGGTTACTTTATCAGCCGGGTAGTTGCCACTAAGGCTCGCGATACCGGCTCGGCGAGACGGCACTATTGGAGATATGCCGACGACCTGTTGGAGGCTTTTGGGCCCCAGAGACTGGGGGCAAGCGTCTTTGAGGCAGTCTTGGAAGAGGCCGGACTCGATGAAACCACAGAGATACACATGTCTAAGACGAACGGGAAAGTTATGTTTGTGACCGCCGGACAGGTCAAGGAGAAATATGCCGCTCTGTATGATCAATGGCAGGAGATTAAAGGGACAGGCATAGCTATTAAGGCCATGATGGCGGAAATAGGACTTTTGGGCCGTATGGCCGACCATCTTTGCAAGCAAGGCGACACAAATATTGTTGTCTTCGGGCACAGTCACGATTGTGAGCTTGATAAGGATACATGGTTTGTGGAGGACCGAATCTATGCCAATTGCGGTACATGGTGTGACGAGGAGAAACCGTGTACATGGGTGGAATCTCAAAAAGACCGCGACAAAGGCAGGCATTTCGTCCGAGTCATGGACTGGAACAATGGCAAACCGGAACTGCTAAAAGAAAAAGAAGCCTATGTAGCCTTATAAGCCGTCTGTGAACGGCAACGGAATGTACAGGGACTGTCCCAATGGATCGCTTAGGAATATGTTTTTCTGAGCGGCGGCATGTGTTAGAGTGTGAGAAAATTATAAGGGATTTGCTTGTCCTGATTGTATGATTATCGCTTAGGAGTGTGGCCTTCTTATGTTCGATAATACACATGCTTATTCAGAAAAAGGAGTCTAAAATGGGTATCTTGAACGGAGCAAGAATTGAGTTTGAGGAGTCAATGGCCGGATACATTGGCAAGGGCCAGACCAACCCTCGGCAGAGATTGGAAGTAGACAAGCGTAAAGAAGCTGAGGTCCGATTTGACGTTCGAATCGGAATCGACGACCTTGGCCGTTTCCTGAAAATATCCCATCATGAAGCGGTGCTTACGGGAACCGTGACCAGCGAGCTGTTTGGCGGTACTCACGAAATATCGGACGGGATCTTCAACCTTTTCTCACTTAATCCTACAACCGGAATCAGAGAGATGGTCTATGCCTTTAAGTTCACCGCCGACGGCCAGATGTACTATCTTCACGGTCACAAGGAGATCCACCATACCCGCGGCAAAGCCGATGTGGTCGAAGATATGACACGGCTGTTTACGGTCATATACGAGGGCGACAATGAGCAGGCGCCGATCTACGGAGCAGGCGAGCTGCGTTTCGACCTTAAGGATGTCCCATCCCTGCTGGCCTCAATAGAGGTGGTCGACCCAAAGTCCCTGAAGCAGAGAGTCATGGCATACCTGGCCTTTGTATCCTTCGTTTTCGCTCCGCTGCGGGAGGAATACCTGAAAAACCTGCGGATCGATCACGAAACAGAATACGACAACCTTGTGCTGTCCGGGGTGCTAAGCGGCCCGGATGGTCCCAGAGACTTCTTCCTGGTCTCGGGCGTGCACGAAAAAGGCTTTCCATGGGGCGACGGCGAGTCGTTCTCGGACGTATTACTCGCCGTGGCCGATGGCAGCGGTGGCTATCGCAGATACGGCTTCACCAGCCGTGCCCTGGATGGATTGGAGCTCGACGTCGAGCATGGCTTGTACCGTTATAGTGGTGTGCTTTTCTCACTTGACGGCAATTATGCCGCATCGTTTTCCCAAATGCGCGACTCAGCACAGGATCTTACAAAATGCGAGGCAAACTTTGAAATCGATTTTGACGCCCGGGCGAACAATCCCGTTTCGTATCCGCTGCCGGTAGTAGGCCAGGTCACTGCGCCTTTGATTGCAAAGCTGCGTGAAGCGCTCCCGTCCGAACACCCGATGGGCATGCACATAATGGCGCATACGGTTACAGTCCGCTCGGGCAAGCTTACTATCAAGCGCCCGCAAGCAGCCGATGCTGTCGATGAATACCTGATCGACGTGGACAAAACCTTCGGCGAGGCCGAGAGGTCCACTTTCAAGGGTTTCAAGGAACCGACATTGCTCTACGGCTACATCTGTGCATTACGGCCCTCGCAACGTACCGCACGCGTCCAGATTCACACTCGAACGCTGCGCGATGAACGCGAACTCTGGGCCAAGGACCAAATCGACAAATTCCTGGGCAAGTTTCTATCCCGTATTGCATCGGCAGAAATGCTTATGGAAGCAGGCAGTCTGAAGGTGAAGAGATTAGCCCCGGAAAAGGGCCGTGATGGCAATAAGCTGTTTGTCAAACTGGCCGATCCGGTTATTGAAATAAACAACGATCATTTCCCGACCGCCGTTTTTCAGCGCCGGATCATAAAGGTGCGGGATCCGGACGGAGCCGAATGTTTGGCACTGGAAGAAGATATGTCGCTAATGCGGCTCGATGCCATGAATTCCGAGAGGAAAGCAACGGTAGCTTCGGTCCGGGACGAAGATAAGCTCGCCGCACTGGATCGCGTGCTGGAAGAGACGAATTTTCTGGTTGTGCTGGAGAAGCATCGGAGCGACACGGGCAAATCCAAGGCCGAGTTTTCTATAGTTATAAAGCCGAACTTCATGTTCGCTTACAATAAGAGGGACCGCACTACCTACACCGATCCGGAACTGGTCGGGCGCCTCGTGGAGAAAATGCGAAAAGCTCAGTTCACGAACATTGCCGTGGTGGAAGCCCAGAGCACTTACGGCGAATATTTCGAGCGGCGCAGCGTGCGCGAGATGGCTGAGTATTTGAACTACGATGGCGCGCCCGGCTACAAAGTCGTCGACATGACTGAGGACGCAACTGAACACAGGCATCTCGGAACTCACTTAGGCTATCATCCCGTCTCGACTGTCTGGCGCGATGCGGATTTCCGTATCTCTTTCGCCAAGAACAAGACCCACGCGTACGCGTACTATACTCTGACGCTCAAGAACATCTACGGCGCACTGCCATTGGCCAACAAGTTCAAGGAGTACCACTGCAAGCGCGACATCTATCACACCGCGATCGAGTATTTGAAAACATTTCCGGTGCATTTCGGGCTTGTCGACGCCTATGAGAGTGCTGACGGACCCTTTGGTATCTTTGCCGACATGTGTCCCAACCTGACGCGTACCGTTATCGGTGGAGATGACCTGGTGGCCGTCGATTGGGTGGCATCAACAAAAATGGGAATCGACCCCATGATTAGCCGGTACATGCAACTGGCGGTCAAGGCATTCGGCAAACCTGCAATAGAGTTGATTGGAGACGGCGGCATATACCGGCCGTGGTTGAATGTCCCGGTGGCTTTGACACTGTTTACACACAAGGGACTGGACGCAAACTACCATTTTGGCAACCTTTTCTATAACTCTTGCGCCCAGATGGATGAGAACCGCTTCAAACTCAAGAGGAATCCTATACACATCAGGTTTTTAAGATGGCTCAGTATGCCGGTTCGCCGCACTTTTTTCAGGTTCACCAACGAGAAGCCCACGTGGTACAATCGTATGGTGAGTCGCGCGCTTAACTGGCTGGGGTATTGATAGTATTTTTCATTGCATCGAGTACTCCACCGGACAAATCCGGGAAAGGCTATAGTTATTCTATCGGACAAAGTTGAAGAAGAAGGCTGGATTTGTGCTCATTGGGCCTGGCTCCGGACAGACACTTCGCTGGAATAAACATAAAGGGCATTGATTGGTGAACGAGGAAAGTCTAAGTTAAGGTCTTCGACAGTCTGGCTTTTAGTTTGACGCTACCTGAGATTTTAAGTAGAATATTTGTCAGCGTATTTGCTTTTGTAAACTTGATTTACTTAAGTCGTTTGAGATAAAGTTATATTCGAATATTTTGGAGGTACAAAGATGCATTTCCTGAAAAGAAACCATGCCCGCTCATATCCTAAGCAGGGCAAGTCTCAAAGGGCCAATAGGCGATATTGCTGGTTAAAATGGGTATTTCCGCTTGCAGGACTGGTATCGCTTATATGGTTTCTGATTCGCGTTATCCCCAAGCCGTCGCGTGCCCTCTATCCGTGTCAGCGGGTCGCTTTTCCGCTGGCCTCGGGATTTGTCGCTTTGCTGTTGGGTTTTGGAGCTTCGGCGCTGGCCTTTAAGAAAGCTAAACTCAACTTCGCGCGCCGGCGGTATATCATGGGACTGGCTTGCGCAGTGTTGAGCGTCACGGCAGTGTGGATCGCGATGACCGTGACGGCCGAGAAGTCGGTTCTTGCCGAGCCGCAGCCTGTGAATGAGCCGATGGGAGCTGCCAAAGGCATTAATCCCGGCCGTGTCGTCTGGGTGCACGATCCGGATGCGACGGACTGGGACGGCCCCGGCGACGGGCACCCGTGGCAGGCCGAACATACGGACCCCGAGCGGGTCCGCGAGATGGTCTCACGGGCGGTCCGCGAGCTGACCGGGGCTGCCAGTGACACCGAGGCATGGGACAAGTTGTTCCGGCATCTCAACAAAGCACGCGGCAAAGGCGACGTCGGCTATAGGCCGGGCGAAAAAATCGTCATTAAAGTCAATTTCGTTGGCTTCATCTTCACACACGGAGGAGTCGATGCCGAGACCTACAAGCTGGAAAGCACGAGGGACTATATGAATACGTCACCTCAGATGCTTGTCGCCCTGCTGAGGCAGCTCGTCGAGAAAGTCGGCGTCAGGCAATCCGATATCGCGATCTGTGACAGCCTGGCGTATATTGCCAACGATTACTTCGAGATCTTTCAGAAGGAATTTCCGAACATCCGGTGTCTGGACCACGGCGGCAAGTTCGGCCGGATCAAAATGAAGATGTCTTCTGTTCCGCTGTACTGGAGCTGCAATCCGGAAGGAGTCAAACAGGACTACGTTCCCGCTTCCTTTGCCGAGGCGGAATACCTGATCAACTTCGCGAACCTCAAGGCCCACACCGGATCGGGCGTGACGCTCACCGCAAAAAATCATTACGGCTCGCTGGTCCGCTGGCCGGCCGAAAAAGGCTACTTCGACATGCATAATGATGCCTTTTCCAGGCAGGTGGGAATATACAGGAACCTGGTTGACCTTATAGGCCATTCGCACCTCGGCGGCAAAACCGTGCTGTACCTGGTTGACGGATTATACTGCGGAATCCATCCCGTGGATATGGACAAAGGGCCGAGGCGATGGACGTCGCCGCCCTTCAACGGAGACTGGACATCCAGCCTGCTGGCTTCGCAGGACCCGGTGGCGATCGATTCGGTCGGCTTCGATTTTCTCTGCGCTGAGTACGAAGATCCTTCACGCAAGTCCGGCGTCGATGATTTCCTGCACGAGGCGTCGATGGCGGAAAATCCTGCTTCGGGGACATTTTACGATCCCGATCATGCCGGCAACGTTAAGAGGTTGGCAAGCCTCGGCGTGCACGAGCATTGGAACAATCCGAAAGACAAGAAATATTCACGCAACATGGGAAAAGGTAAGGGCATCGAACTCATAGCATTGACACCTGCGAGCGGTGAGAAGCAAGGCATCATCGCGCCGGGGGCGAAAGTCGAAAAACTCGCCGACGGTTTTAAGTTTACCGAGGGCCCGGCGGTCGACGCCGAGGGAAACGTTTTCTTTACCGACCAGCCGAATGATAAAATTCACAAATGGTCTATCGACGGCAAGCTTTCGGTGTGGCACAATAGCCCGGGCAGAGCCAACGGCCTGTACTTCGACAAACACGGCAACCTTCTGGCCTGTGCGGATATGGATAACGAACTGTGGTCAATCGATCCTGAAGGCAAAGCGACCGTGCTCGTCAAAGATTATAAGGGCAAACTGCTCAACGGCCCGAACGACCTGTGGGATGACCTCAAGGGCGGCATTTACTTCACCGACCCGCTCTACAAAAGGGACTACTGGACCCGTAATCCGGCGATGCAGCAGGACGGCCAGCACGTGTACTACCTGGCGCCCGGCCGGAAGAAATTGATGCGAGTCACCGAGGACCTGGTCCAGCCCAACGGCATCATCGGCACGCCCGACGGCAGGCTGCTTTATGTCGCAGATATTGGCGATCGAAAGACGTATGTTTATAACATCGAGGCAGACGGCACGCTTTCGGGCAAAAAGCTGTTCTGCTCGATGGGCTCGGACGGCATGACTATCGACAACGAGGGCAACATTTACCTGACGGGCCGGGGCGTTACGGTCTTTAATCCGGCCGGCGAAAAGATCGAGCAGATACCAATCGACGCCGGCTGGACGGCGAACGTCACCTTCGGCGGCGCCGACAGGCATACGCTCTTTATCACGGCTCAAACCTCTATTTATGCGCTCCAGATGCGGGTAAAAGGCGTGCAGTAAATAGCACGTAAGGGACGCCGATTAGCGGCCCTCGGGATATGGATAATAAAAATCGCCCGGTGAAGAGCATGTGCCTCGTCCGGCGGGATTGATAATCCACTGAGACGTGATAACTTACTGTCAGGATAAAGAGACAATAAGTACCGTGGCGGGGAATTCCATAAGACCGCTTTTCTCGAAAAACGCTTGTGCAGTAACCCTTTACGAGAGAACAAATCTGTAAAAAGTGCGAAAAATCTGTAACATTTTGTCGAAATCTGCGTCTTAATTTTAGGTTATACATCCCAGAGCTGCATCTTTAACGAAGAATCAGAATTGGCGGACAGTGTTTGCTATAGAGAGGATTTGTTATGCGCAGAGATTGGTTACCGGTTGGGTGTATGGTTTTGGCCGGAATCGTTATATGCAGTATCTCATTCGCAGATGCCGGACCAAAGGGAGATATCGAGCTGCTCCGGCTGGTTGCGACCGTTCACCAGGCTAACAGGGCGAGAATCCGAACATGGCAGGGCCAGGCGCAAATCGAAGTCATAAGTGCGGATGCAAACGGCGTTATTCAACGGGACAAGACATCGGTTGATTTTCTTTCCGACCGCAGCCGGGATGTGACGCGGTGGAAATGGACGCACAATGAACGATATATCAGAAAAGGGCTGGAAATAGAAGGCCATCCGGTGCCGGATACCCTGCTTGAGACTATCAGCGCCATGACGACTCGTGGGGGATTCTATCGCCGTGCGCCGGCGATAACCACACGCGAAGGCCAAAGGCTCAATACAATTGTCATCTGGCCGCCGGAAAAAGCACGCAGAGGTTCTTATTCCGACTGTTTCGATCCCATGTGGTATCTGACCGGGCATATGACAAAATGTCTGGATGATCTGGTCGATAGACTGGCGTTCCTTTATCGAAGGGTAAAGAATGAAGGAGTCTCCGACATTATAGCTACGCGTGACGGCGATTTGGTATTTTTGCAGCGCGGAAACGAACATCTGTTGAACCGTCACACCTTTGACCTGTCCAGAGGCGGCAATGTCGTGAAATATTACGCTCACTCTAACAACGGCATTGAACTTCGCGAGTGGACCTATGAGCAGATAGACGGCGCATGGATTCCGAAGACTTTTGCATTCAGCCACGATGTGAAATCACCGGGTACCTTCGGAGAGACAAGCCGGACCAGGAGTGTGACCTTTGTCGACAACGTCCTGAACCGTCCGATTCCTGTTTCGCAGTTTTCGTTCGAAGCCCTCGGTTACAAAGACGGCGAACAAGTGACAGATCAAAGGCCGGAATATCCCTCCATCTATTTTGAAAGCAAAAGATGGGAGCAGAAACTGGCTACGGAGTTGCAAGCCTTGCCACCGAGCGCCGCACACGAAGAGCTGCCCCCGGAATTTGCCGAATCTTTGATAGGCAAGCCACTGACGGAATTAAACGGCCTGGGCATTAACATAGTCCCCGAACAGATTGCCGGCAGAATCGTCCTCATTTGCTTCTTCGACATGAACCAGCGGCCATCGCGAAATTGCATCTTGCAGCTCGCCGGGCAGGTTGAGCAGCTCAGGCAAAAAGGTGTAACTGTTGCTGCTGTTCAGGTCTCCACAATTGATGAAGAAAAACTCGATGAGTGGATCAAAAAGAACAAGATTCCCTTCCCGGCGGGAATTATTCGGTTTGATGAGGAAAGAATACGTTTCACCTGGGGCGTCAAATCGCTGCCGTGGCTGATTCTGACAGATTACTCACATGTGATCCATGCGGAGGGATTTGGCTTTGATAGTCTGGATAACATGATTGAGGAGATGAACAATGTGGCACAATGAGAAATGTTTTATTGCCTGGACGGTCTTTATCACAATTATTGCCAGCTCTGCGGGTGTGTTGTGGAGCCAAGGGCCCATCAAGCAGGTGGATTGTTCCGGCACGGTTGTGGACTGGCGTGGTCGTCCTGTAGCTAACGCCGAGGTTTTCGGCTGCGAGCAGTTGTATGACTACGCGGCGGGTCACACAAGCTGGGCAGCGCCCAGTCGTATGATCACAGGACAAGACGGCAGGTTTGAGCTACAGGTCAGCGCCGAGAGAGAGGATTATATCTGGGTCGTCGCCTGGAAGAAAGGACTTGCGTTGGGTTGGCAGAGCGTACGCTCCGGAGAATCATCTCAGGAGATGGCCGTTCGGCTCGGTAAGCCTGCGGTTCTGGCGGGGACCGTTGTCGATGAGGCCGGACGGGGAATTCCCGGAGCGATGGTTTGCTTGTGCCTGAAGATGGGCTGGATGGGCGGAACGCCCGGCGTGACCTTTGAGACGCCGCAAGACTGGTTCACGGCCCGGACCGACGGCGACGGACGATTCCGTTTTGACCAGCTCCCCGCTGACAGCACAGCCGATCTCTGGGTCGAAGCCCCCGGCAAGGCCTCCTGCTGGACATACTGGGAGCACGAGCTGTCAAATATGGCGGGCAGCCAGTTTCGGGCGGGACGGACCGACATTCATATTGTTCTTAAGCCCGAGGGAATCCTTCGAGGGAAGGTCGTTAACGAGGACTCTGGCGAAGGCGTGGCAGGTGTCCGCCTGCTCGCCCGGCCGGATGCCAGATATGCCAACTACTCGTGTGTGCCTCCCGTTACCTCCGGCCCGGATGGCGCTTTTATTTACACGGGCCTGGCAGCGAATGACTATTCCCTTCAGGTGGTGGCCCCGTACGGTCAGCCGGCGGACTGGGTTGGCAAGGACGTGAAGGTCAGCGTCGAGACGGGGCAGACGGCTGAGGTCAATGTCCCGGTAAGCAAAGGGGGGCTGGTCGAGGTCACAATTCTGGACGCTGCAACGGAGAAGCCCATAGAGAACGCGGGCGTGAATGTCTCGCTGCCGGCCAATTTCGGCCTGCATCCCTGCTGGTACAATTCAGTGTGCACCAATGCCGATGGTCTCGTCCGCCTGCGTGTGCCGCCCGGAGAGTCTCGACTGCGGATGTGGGCAGAAGCCTACGACTATTTCACAGATCCCGAGCCTTTAATTATCGCCACGGGCGAATCAATCCGGCGACAAGTTAGTCTGGTTGCATTTCCGGTTGTGACTGGGATCGTGCGCGATCCGAGCGGACAGCCTGTGGCTGGCGCGATCGTCAGTTCCAAGCCTATCTGCGAAAAAGCATCACGCACTGATGAGCAGGGCCGATTCAAGGTCGCATGGCGTCCGAGCTCAAACATCCGAGTCGTCCTGGTTTTGGCCCGGGACACTGAACACAATTTGGCGGGCCTGGCGGAGGTCAAGGGACAGGCCCAATCGCTTGATGTGACTCTTTCACCGGCCTTTGTGGTCCGCGGCCGTATCACGGACCCTGACGGTAAAGCAATACCCGCGGCGACTGTTTCCCTGCGGGCTTCCATGCCGAGCTGGATAACGGATGCGGCGCCCGCTGTGCTTACGGATGCCAACGGTTTCTATGAGGCCCGTGCTGTCCCGGCGCCCACTGAGGATTTTCGGTATCGCCTTGAGATAAGTGCCGAGGGTTTTGGCCCTGTCCAGCACAGAGAGCTTCCCTTCGGTACGGCGCAGGACAGGCAGGTTGAGGTCTCGCCCATTGTCCTGACGCCGGCGGACCGGTCCATCTCCGGCGTGATTGTCGATGCCAACGGGACTCCGGTTGCGGGTGTTCCGATCTTCGTAACGGGTCCGCGCGGCAGCGACACAGCAGGACAGCCGAGACACCAGAGTTCTAGTGACGAGCATGGCAGGTTCACTGTCGATGGCGTTTGTGCCGGTCCCCTGCGGATTCAGGCCGGCATGGGCCGCATATCCGGCGGCGCCGGATTCCTCGACGCTAAGGGTGGCGACCGTGACGTCGAGGTAGTCCTCGGCCGAAGCGGCGTACACACCGGAATAAAACCGCTGCTCGGCAAACCCCTGCCAGACTGGAAAGAGCTGATAGATCTCAAACCAGAGCAGGTGCAGAGCAAAAGGCTCCTGTTCTGTTTCTTTGACTTCCAGCAACGCCCCTCACGGAACACAATCCTGCAAATGGCTGGACAAGCCGAGTCGTTCGTACAAAAAGGCATCGTCGTGGCCGCCATCCAGGCCTCGAAAATCGAGAGCGATAAACTCCAGGCGTGGGCCAAAGATAACAAACTTCCTTTCCCCGTCGGCACGATAGCCGGTGGTATCGAGACAACATGCACCGCGTGGGGTGTGAAGGCCCTTCCGTGGCTGATTCTGACCGATAGCGAGCATGTTGTTGCCGCCGAGGGCTTCGGACTTGACGAGCTTGATGGTAAGATCGGACAAACAGATGATGGAAAATGATGGCCGAACGGGTATAATTCTAATGCTTATGAAGCCGTGAGTTTGAGTGATGAACTTAACAAGTGAAAGGGGATTGAGATGAATACGAAATGGCGTGGTTTGGTGGCATTGTTGATTCTCGTCGCGGCGATGGGTTGGAGCGTTGCCGGGGCGAGTGTTGTTGCCGATGGTGCGAAGGTGGAAAAGCTGGCCGGGGGCTTCAATTTTACCGAAGGGCCGGCGGCGGACGCTCAGGGCAATGTCTTCTTCACGGATATTCCAAACAACCGAATTCACAAATGGTCGCTGGACGGCGAGCTTTCTACTTTCCGTGAGAATTCCGGCGGGGCCAACGGCCTGTATTTCGACAAAGACGGCAACCTTCTGGTCTGCGAAGGTGGCGGCCGGCGACTGGTGTCTATCGATCCGAATGGCAATGTGACGGTCTTAGCGGACGAGTATCAGGGTAAATCTTTTAACAGCCTCAATGACTTGTGGATCGACCCGAAAGGCGGCGTCTACTTCACCGACCCGCGCTACGGCGGCAGAGACGGTATGGAGCAGGACGGCGAGCACGTCTATTATCTGGCGCCCGACCGCAAAATACTCATCCGTGTCATCGAAGATATGGTCCGGCCGAACGGCGTCATCGGCACGCCGGACGGCGAAACGCTTTACGTCACAGACCACGGCGGCAGCAAAACCTTCGCTTATAAAATCGAACAGGATGGCACTCTGTCCGGCAAGAAGCTAATTGCACCGGAAGGCTCGGACGGCATAACCATCGATAACGAGGGCAATATCTATCTGACGAGACGTGTCGTGGCGGTTTATAACAAGGACGGCGAGAAAATCGAAGAGATTAAAGTTCCCGAAGGCCCGGCCAATGTCTGCTTCGGCGGCAGTGATAATCAGACGCTCTTTATTACGGCACGAACATCGCTGTACTCGATTGAAATGCGAGTCAAAGGAGCCGAACAGAAGAAGAAATATGAATACGAGGAATTAACAATTGGTACCATAGGGGCAGTTATTAAAACACCTTTGTTGATAGGCAAGCCCTTACCTGAACTGAAGAAAATGGGAATTGAACTTCCCGCCGGTGCCTCCGAAAGGATGATTCTGGTATGCTTGTGGGATATGCAGCAGAGGCCGTCAAGAAACTATATAAAAGAGCTTGCAAAAAAAGCCGATGATTTGGCCGATGAAGATGTCGTAGTTGCTTGTGTCCAGGTAGCCGATGTTGATGATAAGGTGGTTAACGAATGGGTGAAGGAGAACAAGATTCCTTTCGCCATCGGAAAATCTACTGCTGAAATGGGAAAGAGCACTTTTGAGTGGGGCGTGAAATCAATGCCCTGGTTAATCCTGACGGATCGCAGGCACATCGTTATCAAAGAAGGTTTCGCGCTTAGCGACCTTAACGAACAGATTTTACAGGCCGGCACAGAGCCGAAATTCGAGCAGGACATAATAAAAACCGGCACCGGCGATCTGAGAATCATCTTCATCGGGCACGGAACGCTCATGTTCACCTTCGGCGGCAAAACCATTCACGTGGACCCGGTCGGCGGAGAGGCTGATTATGCCGGTATGCCCAGGGCCGACATTATCCTGCTCACACACGAGCATGGCGACCACCTCGATCCCAAGGCTATAGAAATTCTCCGAAAGGATGGAACTCAACTTGTATTGACCAAAACCTGCGCCGAAAGGGTTGCCGGACTTGTAATGGCCAATGGCGACGTGCAGACCGTTCAGGGCATGAAAATCGAGGCGGTGCCCGCTTACAATATAGTCCACATGCGGTCTGCCGGCAATCCCTTCCACCCAAAGGGCCGGGGCAACGGTTATGTTATCACGTTTGGCGACAAGCGAGTCTATGTCGCCGGTGACACGGAGAACACGCCCGAAATGAAGCAGCTCAAGAATATCGACGTCGCCTTTTTGCCGATGAATCTGCCCTACACGATGACGCCGGAAATGGTCGCCGACGCGGCGAAGGCATTTAAGCCGAAGATTCTGTACCCCTATCACTACGGCCAAACGGATACGAACAAGCTCGTCGGTCTGTTAAAGGACTCGAAGGACATCGAAGTCCGTATTCGCAACATGAGATAATCGATCTTGGCATAGTCCGGCCGTCAGACATACCGCTGAAGTTCTCGACATTCAAGCCGTCAGTTGCTATAATATCCTTAAAGATACTACCTGGATTATGAAAGGAACTGTGCATGGCAAGGGTGAACGGACATTTGAACAGGCGCGATATTCTTAGAGGTTTCGGATTGGGGGCTTTGGGCCTTACGCTGGGCGTTAAATCCTCCGGTCCCACTATCGCCCGTGCAGCCGCCGACAGTCCGCTTGTGGGCAAAGGTCAACTTTATAAGAAGATAGCAGGGCCGGCAAAGGTTTCTCTGGTCAGGGGCAACGACTGCCGGGACATCGTCTATCAGGCGCTCAAAAAAATCGAGGATGAAGTTCTTGCTTCCATTGGCAATAAAAAAATCCTTATCAAACCGAACTTCGTTAGCACCAATCGCCAGCTTGCAGCTACTCACGTGGACGCGATACGCGGAATTCTGGATTTTCTCAAGCCCCACTACAAAAAGCAAATTCTTGTCGGTGAATCCACGCCCTCCCGGGAAGGCGCATTTGGCGGGTTCAAAAATTACGGATATTTGGCGCTCGAGAAGGAATATGACGCTAAATTGGTCGACCTGAATACCCAGCCATGGCAATACCGTTATGTAATCGGCAGGGGTAATCGCCCCACTCCGATTCGGATCATTTCGACTTTTCTCGACCCGGACATGTACATTATATCCGCCGCCAAAATGAAAACGCATGATCGGGCCGTGACCACGCTGTCCCTGAAAAATGTCCTGCTCGGAGCGCCGCTGAGCGACAGCAAGGGCAATGATAAGTCGCTGACTCATACGGCGGACAATTTCTCGCGCGAGGCGGTCCTGCATTATAATATGTTCCATCTGGCCCAGGAGATTTATCCTGATTTGGGCATAATTGACGGCTTCGAAGCGATGGAAGGCAACGGCCCGGTCGGCGGAACGCCCGTCGATGCGAGAATCGCAATGGCAAGTCTCGATCCGCTGGCGATGGACAGTCTGGCTACCAAACTGATGGGATTCGATCCGAGCCAGATCCTGTATCTGACGAGCATGGCAGATGCCGGCATGGGCCAGGGCGACCTGAGCAAAATCGAGGTCATCGGCACCCCGCCGGAGCAGTGCCAGTTTCATTTCAAAGCCCACCGGCGAATGATCGAGCCCTACGGCCTGAAATCCTGAAAAGAAAGACCGCCCTGCGTTCGAAGTGACACGGTGGGATACCCATCGTACGAAGCGACAAAAGGCCCCATTGTCATTCCGACCGGAGCGATGCGCAGCATCGCGCAGTCGAGGAATCCGGGTTCGAGCGGGAATAATTGTGGTCGTCGGTTTGAGGCCCGATGAAAGCTGGTAAGTTGATATCGCGCATGAGCCAGATTTCTCGAGTTCGCTCGAAATGACATGGGGGGGAATGTCCATTGCTCGCAATGACAAGAATCGCATTTCCGTGTCATTGCGAGCGATTCGAAGAATCGCGCGGCAATCTCAACCGTCACTGTGGGACTTTTTCAACAGGCCCGAAAGCAGGAACAATAATCAATCATCATTCATCAATAATCATTCAAGAGCTTCCCGCCATAGCTGCGGATAGCCCTTTCCTGCAAGAACCCACTTGTTCTTTAAGGTAAGCGGCTTGTTACCCTAATATCATCCACGTAGATGATGCCGATGCCGCCGGGTAGTGGGTTATCGAGGTCGCCGACGCCTATGGATATCTTCCGGATTGCAGTGACATCTATGCCGTCGGCGATTAAGTCCGCCAGCGGGATGCTCCACTGCCGCCACTCGGAGGCGAGGACCGCATTGGTGTCCGGATGAATCATGGCTGCAATCTGCCCGGCACCATCTTCTATCGACAGATACAACTGACCTGTACCATTGTCTGAGGCGCCTCTAAAGTACAATTCAAAAGCGTCCATGCCGTTAAGGGTCCAGTCCTGAGGGGCCGGCCACGTTCGATTGGTCTGCGAGTAATACGGCTCATCGGCGTTGTTGTAATACAGGGGCATGGATTGCCTGCCGCCATGAACGATGCCGGTTTCGGCGATAGTCTCGTGCGGGCTGCCCTGGGTCCAGATGTCGTGCCCTACAATCGAACCGGTTCCGTTGCCGGGATTGTTCGGCTCTGGATGAGAGAAACCCAATCCGTCGATCCATGCCTGGAAGACGGCCTGGCCGGCGTCCCGGTTGTCGGTGTATAGCTCGAAGTCGTCGGCTACGATAAACTCGGCGGTGGTGAAGCTCCATGCCTGGCCTTTCCAGACGATTTCATTGACGTCCTCGGTGCCGTCCTCATTCTCGACGGCGACAAAATTGACCTCGTCGATTCTCCAGTAATAGGTCGTTCCCCATTGAAGGGTTTCCGGCTCGTACATGACCATGTCCAGTTCCTGCCGGCCGCGATATATCTCTGTGTCTGCCGGAGTCGCATTGGCCAGAAGCTCCGGGTCTTGCCCGAAGTAAACATCGTGCAGGGCGGCCCATGCCCCGGCGGTCCACCTGAGGACCGGTGTATCTGTAGTATCACCGGCCCCGGCGTAAGGGCGGCGCTCACAGGCCCAGGGACACGGGTCGTAGTAGATTTCTGTGCCGGGATTGTTTGCTTCGATGGCCGGCACGTTATAGACGTAAGCATCCTCATCGAGCGGATTGTAAAGCATGTCCAGGAGATCCAGGTTCTGCAGCGATGTCAAAGCGGAAATATCCTCGATGAGATTGTTGCTGAGGTTCAGTGACTTGAGAGTGGTCAGGTTGGACAAGACGGCGACGTCCTCGATGTCGTTGTTCGCCAAATCGAGAACCACGAGCCCGGGCAGGCCGGGCAGGCCGGCGATGTCCGTGATTCGGTTGTTCCGCAGGTCCATAGAAATGAGATTCGGCAGGTCGGACAATGCGGGAATTGCCTCGATCTGGTTGTAGCTGAGATCGACTGTTTCGAGGCCGGGCAGTCCGGACAGGCCGGAGATGTCCGTGATTTGATTCGTGCTGAGCTCCATGTATCTCAGTTTCGGCAGGTCCGACAAGGCATCGACGGTCTCTATCCGGTTGCGGTTGAGAAGTAAGAAAATCAGTTTTGGCAGGCCGGCCAGGCCGGAAATGTCCTTTATCTGATTGTTCTGCAGGTCCATGTAAATCAGGTTCGGCAGGTCGGTCAGGGCGCCGATTGCTGTAATCTGGTTATTTGTCAGGTCCACGATTTGGAGACTTGTCAGGCCGGACAGGCCGGTAATGTCCGTAATCTGGTTGACGCCGAGACCAAGGGCTTTGAGATTCGGCACGTCCGACAATGTAGCGATGCTCGTGATCCGGTTGCCGAATAGAGTCACGGTCTCGATGACGGGCATGCCGGACAGGCCGGAAATGTCCGAAATCTGGTTGCCGACGAGATCAAGGAATTTGAGATTCGGCAGGTCCGTCAGGACGGGAATCGTTGTCAGACCGGTCCGGCTGAGTAACAACGATTCGAGGCCGGTTAACGTGGACAACGCCGAGGTGCCCGCAATCCGGTTGCTGCTGAGCTCCAGCGACTTAAGTTTGGTCAGCCCGGACAGGGGCGCGATGTCTGTAATCTGATTGTGCTCCAGGTCCAGCGACGTCAGGTTTGACAGGCCGGACAAGGCGGAGATATCCGTGATCTGATTATCGTAGAGAGAAAGAGTTTCGAGTGCCGTCAGGCCGGACAAAGCGGAGATATCCGTAATCTGATTGTTGCTGAGGTCCAGCGACTTCAACAGGGTCAGGCCTGATAACGGCTTGATGTCCTGGATTTGATTCGTGCGCAGCTCCGGCGGCCAGACCCAGAAGTAAAAGAGTTCGCCGAGATTCAGGCGGGCCAGATTCGTCGCGTATTCCAGGCCGGTAAGGTCGCTTATGCCCCTTCCGGGGGCGCTTAACTCATTCAAAAACACCATGTCGGCAGCCGTGGGATCAGTCACGCCCAATTGCGATTCGACGAGTGCTTTCAATATAGGGTCCGCAAAATAGACCGGATCTTCCGGCGTCTGGGTACCGCCGCCATGTCGAGCCTGCGCGGGAAATCCGGCAAGGCAAACCGCAATCAGTAAAGAGACAGCCTGCATTGATGGTGAAATTCTTGCCCGCGTCATTTTTCGACCTCCGTTCCTAATTTTCAGCAACAGGATATTTTCCCGCCTCCCGGCCGCCACACGGCACAAGTGGAATTGAACCGGCAGGATGTTGGCTTACACTTACCGATATGTAGTATACCAAACTGCGATTGCCTCGGTCAAGCGCAGAAGTAAGGAAATGCCCTGAGCACCGATGTATTCATGGACACCAGCCACTAATTCTCTGCCCGGGATTCGACGACTTCCGACAGACGGCTCAGTCGCTGTCTTTGAGCAGTTTCAGGATTTTGTCGGAGGTGAGGTTTGCCTGAGAATTGAGCGAGGTTTGTTATTGCCTCGTTGACCGTCGACAAGGCGTTTTGAGGGTCAGTTGCGATATTGAGACCTTGAGCATCAAAGCGAAAGTCCCGTGCAAAGATATCGATCTTCGAGCCGTTGCCGATGGGGATTGATAAGGTCTTGCCGCTGCCGGCGAAAGATTTGTTGAAGTTATATTCCGTGCTGTTGACGGTTTGATTTATTTCTTTGGCCAGGTTCTGAAATTGCGTTTGCATTTGCTCGACCTGTACTTGTGAGTGGTCGCCGCTGGGAGCTTTCTTGGCCAGCTCTTGCATTTTGGCCAGTTTCCCGGCGATTGTGTCGATGGCCTTGGTAAATGTCTGGACGATGGAAACGGCAGTGCTGGCGTCTCTGGCCTGTAGTCGAACATCTGCGGTATTGCCACAGAGCAGCTCTCGAATTATTGCTACAGCGTCGTTATGGTTCGGCGCCCCTGTCGGATTACTACTCCCGCTGTAAGCTCCGTTAACAACGTACGCACCGTAACTGACGTCTAATACATTTCTGAATTCGTAATCAAACAGCTTTCTTGCTCCCCAATTTACGGAGTGGTTCCGCAGATAACTCCGGCAAATAAAATATAATAAAAATGCAGCTATGAGCAAAAGATCGGAGGGGATTTTTTGAAGCGAAATTTGATGATGGTCACTATGTAACTTCCGGATGGGCTTTATTCGGACTCTCGCGCGGAGCAGAAAGCTTAATGGCGGTGTGCAGCGGCAGCGAACCGGCCGGTGGACAGTTTTCAGGGCCAGAAGGCGGCGACGGCGACTGTGAGCCAGATGATAATGCCGGCAGTGACTTTCGCTGTAATACCGAGCAACTCGCCGAGCCCGGCCCCGACGCCGCAGCGAACCGATTCTTCCATTTTCCTGCCGCGGGATACCTCCATCGCCCACGCACCTAATCCCGCTCCGATGCAGGCGCCCAGCACGGTCCCCAAAAACAGCACGGGAATCATAAATGTGCCGAGTATGGCGCCCGCGATTGCGCCTGCCAGGGCGGCAATCGAGCCGCGCCAGCTTGCTCCAGCCCGTTTGGCACCGTGCATGCCTCCGAGGAACTCGAACAATTCGCCCAGGACGGCCAGAGCCATGATGACGATTAGCGTGTAAATGGAAAAGACGCCGTCTTCCCATCGCCACCAGCCGAAAAGGCACGTAGATATGACAATAAGCCAGTTGCCCGGCAGGCCGAAAACGACCAGAACCAGCCAGACGGCATTAAGCAGAATCAGTAAGATGAGCCAAGGGTAAAGCATGAGCGGATTCTATTCGAAAAGTTTCAAAACGCAAAATGAAACTTCTCCGCTCACCCTTCGACTCCGCTCAGGGTGAAGAGTTTCTTCATGCCGAGCGAAGACGAGGCATCAGACTCCGCTCACCCTTCGTCTCCGCTCAGGGGGAAGAGTTTCTTCATGCCGAGCGAAGACGAGGCATCAGGCTCCGCTCACCCTTCGTCTCCGCTCAGGGTGAAGGAGGGGGAGCGATCTTTTTATGCCGCTTTCACGCAATCTCGGCGAGAGCGCTATTGATGCGCTTGATGGCCTCGTCGATTTCCTCGGGGCTCTTGAAGCCGATCACGACCGCGTCCGTCAGGCCGGACTGCATCGTGAATCGGATGGACTTCTCGCGATCCTCGGGATTAGTGAAGTCGCCGTCGCCGATTATTTTCATGCCGATGACGCCGTGGTTGTTTTGCCGCATGACCTTTATTTGTTTCAGCACGGGAGGCAGATGGGACTTGTCGCTCGTGGCGTTCCATGTCTCGGCCGGCGTGTCCATATGTGCGCCCTGCGGATTGATCCGCACCAGATTGACATCAACCCAGTCCAACTGGGCTGCTGTCGTCAGGGCGGGCAGCGAGTGACACGAAATACCGTGGGCGAGAATGATCTTCTTGTCCTTGGCCTCTTCGAGGGCGTCTATCACTCGCCGGCGTTCATCGTCCCAGTTCGCCGTGGTGCCGCAGTGAGTAAGCAGGCTGTCGATGTAATCGACACCCAATTCCTTGCGATAACGGTCGAGCACTTCCAGCGGCTTTTCAGGTACGCCCGGCATCTTGGACTGGATGAACAGTTTCTCGCGGGGCAGGCCCTTGATCGCCTCACGAACCATCGTATGGGTTCTGTAGCTTTCGGCCGTGTCGATGTACGTAATGCCCTGGTCGTACGCGTAGTGTATCAGCCGGTTGAAGCCGTCGGCTCCCAGCGCTCGCTGGATGCTGCCGCCCTTGCTGCCGGTCCCGATGCCGAGCCGGCTCAGCTTCAAGCCCGTCTTGCCTAACGTGACCTGGTCCACAGCAGTTGGCGTGCGTTTGGCCAGCGGGCCGGTGCTGCAGGATGACAACAAAACGGTGCCGGCCAGAGCAGCCGTGCCCCTGAGGAACTCACGCCGGGTGATTCTTTCTCTATTCATATTCATACTCCTTCATGAAACTTCGAGCCATAGCCGCTTTACGACGAATCGGCACGTGACGAATTTGATTTTAGTTAATAGGGTACCCAAAAGACACCTGCCGGGCAAGCCCCTTTTTTCTGCCGCGTTACTAAGGGTGCGACCAGATATTCTGGCAGGCGATTTTTCGTTCTTAAATGCTTGCTCTCAAAGCTGGAAATTTCCCCTGTCGTCATTGCGAGGCCACAGCATGTGGCCGTGGCAATCTCTATCCTGCGAACGGTCGAGATTGCTTCGCTTCGCTCGCAATGACAAAGAACACAATCCTTTACACAAGACAAGCTTATGTAGTGCCAGAAAAATTAGCCACACCCGTTACTAATGTCTGAATGTGCTCGTGCAGGCTCTTTTTGGGCACGAATTTCGACCAAAAGCGATGGCGTTTCAATTTACGATTTACTATTGACTATTTACTATTTTAGGGGAATTTTTCGACCAAAAGCGAGGGTAGTTGAAAACAAAAATCGGAAATCTTAAATTTTTTTTTATTCCCTCTCCCACAAGCACTTACGGCAGAAATCCCACCTACATTTTTGTAGATTTTCGCATCAAAAGCGCAGGTACGTTCAATAGTAGAGGTGCTGCTTTTCAGCCTCCGGCAAAAAACTGCCAAATACGAAATCCTAAATCCTTCAGGAGGGAGGGAGGGCAAGATCCTCGAATTTGTTATCAGAATCAGAATTCCCACTTGGCTGGAAAAGCCTTTGGTTTTATTGCTGCTTTTGTATTGCAGGCTCCGCTACGGCTGCGCCTTCAGGAAAATCCCGCTGACACAGGGCAAATTCGCGATAGTCGATCCCGAAGATTACGAGCGCCTCGCAAATTATAAATGGTTTCTCGCTAAGAGTCCGACCGGTTCATACGCCGCCCGCTGGCAGCACTGCCGACCAGGCGGCTTAAGAAAGAAAATATGGATGCATCGCCAGGTGATTGACATCCCGAAACACATGCTCTGCGACCATATAAACGGCAACGGCCTCGACGATCGAAAGGCCAATCTCCGCCCCGCCACCGTCTCGCAAAACCTCTGCAACCGTCCCAAGACAAAAGCAAAAACCCGCTCGAAATACAAAGGTCTCGAATGGGACAAAACCCAAAGAAAATGGAAAGTGAGAATTCAATGCAACGGCAGAAAAATATACCTCGGCTCATTCTCAAATGAAATCGACGCCGCAAAAGCCTATGACAAAGAGGCAAGACAATTATTCAAAGAATTTGCATGTCTAAACTTCCCAGACCTTATACTCAGAAAGAAAGATTAGTCCAGGATATCTGTGACAAACTGTTTAAGTTCCGGCAGGTTCTTTTTGCATGTATCCCACACAACTTTGGTGTTGACGCCGAAATATTCATGAATCAGAAAATTCCTCATGTCTTTCATGCGTCGCCAGAGTATATCGGAATGGTGCTCGCGAAACTCCTCACTCAGATTGTTAGACGCTTCGCCTATGATTTCCAGTTCCCGGACGACCGCATCCAAGATCATTTTATTGGAAGTAAACTGATCGTAACTGATACCTTCAAGGTATTGTTCGATACTATCGATGGCTTCGTTTATGTGTATCAGATAGATTCTGTCATTTCTCATAAACATACTCTGCCTGGGCGAGAACTTCATCCCTAATGTACTTACTGATTGCTTCCGGGGTTAGCAGGTCAACCGAACGTGCGAGGAAGGACTCGAAGCTGTGCTTGATATCGGAAAGTGTAAAGAAGCCTACGACGGCCGTTGGTTCAAAATCAATCAATACATCAACATCGCTATCCTCACTCGGGGTGCCGTTGACATAAGAGCCGAAGAGGGCAACTGATTTGATTGATTCCAAGTGTGGATTATTCTTGACTGCCTCTAATAGTCTCTTTTTTATTTCCTGCTTATCCATAGTGGAAAGTGTAAATCTTGTACTGGTCCGTGTCAAACGAAATTTGGAATGAAGCAGACGCCCCCCACAGCTTTGGGTTATCTGAGTTTATTAATCCCGGCAAAATATTTCTTGAACCCGCCTTCTTTATTCTTTTTTGCCTCATTCGTGTGAGCTCAGGACATGTTTTACTTTTGACTTTCTGTTGGTCCGGCTTTCATTTTTAGCATCTCGGGAGACAGGTCATATTCCGGCCAGGTGGATATGGACCTGGCGGTTTTCGAAAGTATCGGATCAATTTTATCGAAACCGGGGCCTCTTTTATTGAAAAGGACGACGCAGTTAACGCCGTTCGACCATCTTGCCATAAAGGTGTAGCATCCGGGCAGGCTGCCGGTGTGCCATGTATTCCGGCGTCCGTCGCCGTAATCTCTAACCTCCCAGCCGCGAGCATAATAGTAGTCCCCGGGTTTATACTTCTCGCGGGTAATCGTCGCCGGGAGCGAGAACATCGTATCGATGGACGCCGCTGAAAGAATCGGACAGTTACTGGCATCGTCAAACGCAGCGGTAAATCGCACCAGGTCCGGCGCCGAAGCCAGCCATCCCCCGTGCGAATCCATGTTCTCCAGGTTGAATGAGCCGTAAACAGACTCGCTTTTTGATTCATACGTCACTTCTCCCGGCGCGCGGTCCTCACGGTTCGAGTGCCCAATCTGCATCTTCGTGATTCCGAGCGGCGACAACACAATCCTTTTGATATAGTCCTCGTAGCTCATGCCGGTTTTCTGCTCTATCACACGGCCCAACAGGCAATAGCCGTAATTGCTGTAAGCGTATTTTGTGCCGGGCCTATACTGTAGCGGCTGACCGTTCATGAATGTGATTATATCGGCCTGAGTTACCGGCAGCGGCGAGCCGAGGGCTTTGCTTATTTTCTTGTCTGCGAACATCGGATCGAACGCCTTGTCGCGGTCCCATCCGCCGAGATGCTCAAGCAGATGCAGAATTGTCACTTTTCCAAGGTTGGGATCGGGGATTTGTCCATCAGGTGTTCCGAACGGCAGGATATCTATAACTTTATCATCCAGGCTTAGTTGGTTGTACTCGACTAATTTTAAGATTCCGGCCGATGTAATCGGCTTGGAAAGGCTCGCTATTCGGAAGAGCGATATAGGCTCGGTCACCGGCGAGTCTGCTTTTGACCATGTGTAACCTCGTGCAAAAACGAGCTTGCCATGATGCGTTATCGCCAACGAGCCTGCCGAGACCTTCTTCGATAGCATGAAGTCCTTCATCGTCTCGTCAAACACTGATAATTCGGCGACTTCCGGCCCTGTCTCGTGCCATACTCGTGGGCCGGTTAGAACGTAGCAGCCTGTCAGGGGAGCACACATTATCAACAGCACAATTATCTTTATGGTATCTATGAACTGGAATTGTCTGTTGAGCCAAAGCATTTGAATTCCTTCCTTTTCATACTATTAGCAAAGATACCTCAAGATTGCCACTTAAGCTCGGCACTCTATTGTAAAATGTACCGCCTGTCAAAATTAAATACGAAAAATGAGCAGTCCTTGCCCGGAAAGCACGCTTGATTTGCCCGGCGAGACGCGTAAGATGGTCGTATGAATATTCTGGCACTCGAACCATATTACGGCGGCAGTCATAGGGCCTTTATTGACGGGCTTTCAAAGGCGAGCGGACACACATGGACGCTGCTTACGCTGCCGGCCCATAAGTGGAAATGGCGCATGCGTCACTCGGCAATAACTTTTGCTTCTCAGGCGGCGGAGCTGACGGGGAAACGCCAATGCTTCGATGTGTTGTTCTGCAGCGACATGCTGAATCTTGCGGAATTTGTCGCCCTGGCCCCCGCCGGGATTGCCGAGTTACCTAAAATCATATACTTTCATGAGAACCAGTTGACTTATCCGGTTCGCGTCGAAGATGAGCGTGACTATCAGTTCGCGATGACCAACCTGACCGGCGCCCTGGCAGCCGACGCCGTCTGGTTTAACTCACAATTCCACCTGGACTCCTTCCTCGACGCTCTCGCGAAGTTTCTCAAGTCCATGCCGGACCATCAGCCTCTCGAAGCGATTGAAAAGATTCGGGCCAAATCGTCCGTTTATCCGCCCGGCATAGCGGAATTTCCCGCCGGGAAGGCGCGAGAGCCGGGACCTTTGCGAATACTTTGGGCCGCGAGATGGGAGCATGACAAAAATCCGGAAGATTTTTTCGAAGCTCTCGAAATTCTCAAGGCCAAAAACGTGCCGTTCCGGCTCAGCGTAATCGGCCAGAGCTTTCGAGACCGGCCGGCAGTTTTCAACCAGGCACATAGTGACTTCCATGACCATATCGACTTCTGGGGCTATCAGCAGAGCCGGGATGACTATGAGCGTGCTCTATGTGAAGCCGATGTTGTGGTCTCTACTGCAAACCACGAATTCTTCGGCATTAGCGTTGTCGAAGCTATAGCAGCCGGAGCTTATCCGCTTGTTCCCAACCGCCTTTCATATCCGGAAATCCTCGGTCTCGGACGAATCGAAGGAGCCGGGCAATTCTTCTATGACGGCACGGCCCGGGACCTTGCCGGCAAGTTAAGTGGACTTGCAGAGCGCATTAAGAAAGATACGCTCTGGCCTGTGGCAATCACGCCCACGATATTAACCGACCACCTGAAATGGCATAACCTCGCGCACCGATATGATGAAGCTCTCGAACAAATCCACCGAGGCACCGTGTAAGAATGAAAGATGGGGCAAGCCCCGGCTTACCCGACTGTTATCGCGATTATATTTCACATTCGGTTGCCGCCGCCTACGAATAGGACCTGGCCTGTAATCCAGTCTGCCTGTACCGAAGCCATGAAGATAACGGCGTTGGCAATATCTTCCGGCCTGCCCAATCTTCTTAACGGATATGTCCCGGCAAGATTTTTTTCCCTCTCGGGCGGCAGCCAGCCCGTATTTACAGCGCCCGGCGATATTACGTTGACGGTAATTCCATACGGCCCTAATTCCACGGTCGCAGCACGCGTAAAGCTTTCGGCCGCCCACTTGCTGGCATAGTACGAAACAAGTTTTATGGATTATTGCGAATATCCGAATAAACAAATCCGGTTTCTGCGCGCTTCTGTTGTTCCTGAATCCAACGATCAGCACCGATTTCTTTTAGTCGCTGACCGTCAGCAATTAGTATGGGGTATATTTTGCCAAGTGAGGATATGTGGTGGCATGGATAGTCTTCACAAGATGGGCAAAATTCTACATTTCGCTGTTGGACACATTTTCGAATTTCACATCCGGGATTCCCGCCGCCCTGCCGCCAGCCGGGACAGCAATTCTTCAAATCGCACCATTTGTTCAGAAATGACCAGAATTCCTTAAAATCCAGCATGTCTTGACCCCATTGATCAAAGCCATCTTTGGCCATACTGTCACGCAGTGCCGTAGCCTGTTGTGGAATACGGGTGCGTTGACTGCAAAGCCCACAGTACAATCCACAATACGTCACATATTTCATACTTTCAGATTCTGATTTATGCATAACAGTTTCCTTTATCGCCAATCCGTTATCCGGATTTTATGTTCAATTCACCGAGTGAGCGGCGCAGCCAGGCGAGCGATTTTTCGATCATAGGCCCGCCGGCACCTTCACATTCCATGCTGAGCACGCCGTCATACCCGATGTCCCGCAGTATTGTCAGGACCTTCTTGATGTTCCCGGTGTTAACGCCGTCGCCGATGGCGCAATGGCTTACGGCGATGCCGGTCTGCGCGCCACGGACCGCGGCGGCAAGCGATTCACTGACGTCCTTGACGTGGACGTGGGTAATCTTCTTTTTAAATCGCTCGCAGAAGGCCACCGGGTCCTGCCCGGCGATAAATGTATTGCCGGTATCCATGTTCATGCGCAGGTACGGCGAATCGCAGAAGGCCAGCATTTTCTCCATCATGTCGGGCTTCGTCGTGAAATAGCCGTGCACCTCGATACTGATGATCATCTCATAAGCCTCGGCGACCTCTATGATTTGGCTGTAGCTGCGTTTCATCGATTCCATTGCTTCGGCATCGGATAATCCTTCGGGTTTATGCAGGCCGTCGGTGGTGGCGATTCGTTCACAGCCGGCATGCTTTGCCCAGGGGATTGTTTTCAGGACATAAGGTACGCCGTAGAGCGGCCCATCCTTGCCAGACAGCGGAAATGCGGCGTCAACCTGCGAGAATCGCACGCCGTACTTCTCCATCTTCCGCCGCAGCAGCAGTGGGTCTTCATATAACGCCACGTGCGGCTGGTATCCGAGGCCGTGAATCCAGCTAACGCCGTCGATCACGCCGCACTCGATGTGGTGGACATCGTTTTTCCGGGCCCACTCGAGGCATTTTTCGAAGTTCCAGTAGGATGAATTGAATGCATCGGTATGAAAGCTGATTTTCATTGTAATCTCGTCCTTCCTTTTGGGCGCTGAGTTTGCCGCTGCTGCGCCAAGAAGTGTTGCTGAAGTGGCTGCCATGAACTCGCGTCGTGTAAAATGTGTGCCGCTCTGGTGCATGTTGTTATACTCCCTTTGGGGGTTCCGTGGCTTTATAGATGTCGGTCTTGCGCTTTGTTAGCAGCCGCAATAATTCCGGAAGAGTAATGCCGGTAAGGTCACACAAGATGACTTCACGGCCGAACAGGTTTTCAAGCTCCTTCTCCAATCCAAAGTAGCACCTGCCGTACTCCTTAGGTTCCATTGGAAAAAACTCCACGAGAAAATATATTTCCGGTTCTTCAGTGCCAATGTTCTCCTGGTCGTAAGAAGAGCCTCGCAATCCGAAATATTTAACGTTATGTTGCTTGCAGAGATTGGTTATTTCTTCGTTATAATCTCGTTTACTTTGGATCATTATGTAATTCCCCTGAACTTGCATAAAAGTATAGAATCTGCCAAAGTCTCTGTCAAAGGAAAAATGAGCGATGTGACCCTCAGGGTAAATAACCCCCGGGATAAACCTGGGGGCTAAGATTTCATAATGAATGCCATAACATACAGTATTGTAAAAATAATTCCATTTGAGTATCCATGTGACAACACTGGACATAGCAGACTCTTCGTTTTTTGAAATACTATCGCGTAATAAAGACCAAGCCCCAAGGCCCATACTTGCTGCGGCCACGAAATATAAGTAATTTCAAAAGGAAAAACTTTGAATCCAATATGACCGATCATGAACAATGCTGTTGCTATCAGACCCGCCGAGGAGATTTCAATCCGCCAGATACGGAAAACCCGCTTCCATGACTGCGATAGCAGTATAATAGCAAAACCCCTGAATAGCGGTTCCTCGCCCGTACCGGACAGCAGGTACTCGAAGCCGAGAAAGCCAATGATATTTCTTGCATTCAGCGGATACTTAAACGAAGGTGGTTCGCCGTTAATGATATTTGGAAGAACGTTAACAAGGAACACCGGAATTAAATATATAAGGCAAAAATAGAAGAATATTTTGAGGCTTCGCCTGTAGTCATTCAGATTGAAGCCGTAATCGTAAAGGCGTCGACTAAGCCATAACTTCATTAAAACGAGCGAAAAGAGAAGTTGGAAGATATGGTGAATACTGACCCATATAAATACCTTATCGGGATCTATTGAGCTTACGAAAGGATATACTTTATTTGTCAGCGCAACAGCCCACTTAGGGATATACGTTACTGCTAAGATAACGACAATAAGGTCGCCAATCTTTCCTAATGATTTCATTAGGGGAATTTTAATCAATCATTGCCTGTATTTCAACACGGTTTTTACTCTGCGCAAAAGGAAAGAGCCTGCTCCTTTCGGAACGGGCCTTTATAAAGTCGTTTTTGTGATTTTTTTCTAATTCAAAAAATATTATATATTCTTAAGTCTATGCTATTTAATCACTTAAGCCTTACGCCAAGCTTCAAGAAAAGATTTTTTTCGAAATTCTTGTTGACTCTAAGTCGTATTAGATTATAATAAGATATATAAGGACGTATATGGCAATACATAGTTATAAGGAGTAATTAAATGAAAACGAGTAATGATGATAAATTATTAGATTTGAAAGAGGCTTCGGAATTCATAAAGTGCAAAAAGGAAAATATTCGAGGAATGACTAAAGAGAAAACAATTCCCCATTCTGTTCTGCCCGACGGTACTATAGTTTTTTCCCGAAACCGTTTGTATCATTGGGTAGTGTCACTGGATCAGACTTCACATATTCCGGTGGCGGAAATCGCTTTAGAAAAAATGCCCACAGATATCCCCTCTTTTGCAAGAATAATAATAAAGCGCTTTGGCTATAACCACAAAGCCCGTCTTACTGCTGGTTACATAAATTTATATAAAGGACAAAGGGCATTTGCACAGCTTCATTTTCCTTCATCATACGGGGGTATAGACTTGGCCCTTTGGGAGCGGGGAAATGATAATGATTTACCAAAATGCACGGTTCTCAAGCGCATTAATGAATTATGGAAACTGTCAGGGTATCAGCAGAGAAACAATAAGGCTTGGCTTAATGGCGAAAGACTTTCAAATTCACCCGTAGCAGCTTTTAATATCCCTGAATCTTTATATAAAGATTCAGGTGACCCAGGTTGGAAAGAACTAGAGATCATCCTTAAATATACCTTCGGTAAAAGATAATTAAAAAGAATTTATAAGCTTTAAGATCGAAAGATAAAGGAGCCTCAAATGGAATGTATTGAACAGATTTTACTGGACATAGAAGTAGGTTATTTTTTTGATAGTCATTACATAATTGACCGCGCATTAAAAAATCATTCAGATGACTATTTACGTTTTACTTCACAGTATAGAGATAGCCAGGAATTAACTCTTACTGCTCATCAGCAGATAGGACACCAGATAGCGAATTTTGAAGGCAGACTTGTTGAAAGACAACCAGGAGAATCATGGTCAGTGAATATCCACGGTAATGGTAGTCCATGCGCACTCTGGAAAAGAATTTAGTGTTTCTTGCTGGGTAAGTTTGCCTCCATAAAAATAAGTATAATTTTGCTCTAAACTCTGTGCTCTCTGTAATACAATCTTGTATATTCTTGTTTTTTATGCGTGTTTTTCGTTTTGGCCGATCGTAACCATCTTATATGTAGTATCTTACGAAGCTTTTCTTTTGGACAAACTTTTTGGTTGCGGCAAATGGCGAAGCCCGAGGCTGCGCCAAGTCATCTGTGGCTTAAAAAGGAAAAGGCCAGCTTCTTTTGAAACCGGCCTTTATAAATCCTGACGGTGACCTACTCTCGCCCGTAAGAGCCTGCCCTGAGCGCAGTCGAAGGGACTACCATCGGCTGTATAGGCTTAGCTTCGTAGATTTGCTTTCGTGAGCAGTTTATCCACATAGGGTAATCTTCCTATCTTCAAAGTCCAAATTATGTTTTTTCACAAGTTGCGATTAAAAAAAGTTAGAAAAAATGAGATTGATGGAACAGAACTTGGATTTAGCGCATTTTAAACAATGGGCAACCGATTATTGGTAGGTCAGGGAAAGGAAAGGACAAATGTGTTGTTTTTTAAGCTGGATACAAAAAGATGGCGTGGTGTGTTATCTAACGGATGATGAGATATTTAGCAAGGATGCTCGCAAAGGATTGTATGGATGTCAAGATAATGATTTTCTTGGGCATGGGGCAATTCGAAGATTCTACAATTTTACTGGAGGAACAGAATATGAAAATTGTGATTTCTGGAATACTTCTATATTGCCAAGAGAAATAGCTATTAAAATTAAAAATTTTGACCGATGGTGGGGTAGGACTTTTTCCCATTATTTTGATAATTACGATCTTTGTGACATCATTGAACATGCTCCCGGTGAATGGAAAGTTCGTGCCGCGAAGCAACTATTGAAGAAAAATCCAACCAATCAAGATCTGCGGGATATGATCCTATATACTACAGATGAATGGAAAGCTAAAGCAGCGGAGAAATTGTTGAAAAAGAGACCAAGCAATGCTGACCTAAGTTACATAGTTGGGTATGCTTCTGATGAATGGAAAGACAAAGCAGCGCAGCAATTGTTGAAGCAAAAACCGAGCAATGCTGATTTATGCCATGTCGTTGAGCATGCCCCCAATGAATGGAAAGACAAAGCATCGCAGCAATTGTTGAAGGATAAACCGAGCAAAGCTGATTTGTGCTGTATCATTGAGCACGCTTCCGATGAATGGAAAACCAAAGCATGGGAACAATTGTTGAAACAAAGTCCGAGTGAAGCTGATTTGTGCCATGTTGTTGAGTATGCCCCTAATGAGTGGGGAACAAAAGCAGTGGTTCATTTGTTTAAACAAAAACTGAGTAATGCTAATCTTCGCAATGTCATCGAGCACATTCCATATGAATGGAGAGATAACGTCGCAGAGCAATTATTGAAACAAAGGCCAAGTAAAACTGATCTCCGTGATATAATCGAGTATGGCCCATATGAATGGAAAATTAAAGCAGTGGAACAATTGTTAAAACAGAGACCAAACAATACCGACCTACTCTACATAATCGAGTGTGCTTCTAATGAATGGAAAGACAAGGCGTGCGAGCAATTGTTTAAACGGAAACTTAGGAATAAAGACCTACGGCATATTATCAAGTACGCTCATGATGACTGGCGAGCCAAGGCAAGCCGACAATTGTTAAAACAGAATCCAAGCAATAGTGACTTGCGTGATATTGTCGAATATGCGCCTAGTAAATGGAAGATCAAAGCGAGTAAATGCTTACTAAGGCATAAGCCCAGTAAAGTTGACCTACGTTTCTTAATGAATTGTGCTCCTGGTAATTGGAAGAACAAAGCGTCGAAGCGAATGAGCAATGTTGCGTAGGGGATTGAAACAATCCTTCGTTTTGGATAGATCTTTTCGTGTGTGTTATTCACCCATCGCTTGCGTGCAAAATCCATAGTTTTTTCCAATTGAGCAAAGGAAAAGGCCGGCTTCTTTCGAAACCGGCCTTTATAAATCCTGGCGATGACCTACTCTCGCCCGTAAGAGCCTGCCCTGAGCGCAGTCGAAGGGACTACCATCGGCCTGAAGAGCTTAGCTTCTGAGTTCGGAATTATTTCATGCTGATATAGATTCTTTTGTTTGAGGACCCTTGTGTTTGGCGCCAATCAAGCCATCAATAGATAAGTCCTCGTCTATTAATGGCCAATGTATCCCATATCCGGCCGGAGAAATTTCATATTTTTCTCTCTCAGCGAGTGAAGCATCGGCGAGCCTTTTGGAAATATCAGCTAATGGAAACGTATATTTTTTACCATCAACTATTAAAGTCAACTTCTCCTTAATAAAAGCGACTCTTTCAACTTCATGATATTTCTTCATCTTTTCATCTCACTATTTTTTCAAATAATTCCATATTTATAATCCTGGCGATGATCTACTCTTGTTGTAATAACAATTGCATCTCTTTGTATAATTGAGGTAAATCATCCTCTATGATTCCCCATATTGTCTCGTTCTCCACGATGGCGTAGCCGTGGACGATAACATTACGAAGATTTATAATTTCACGAATATTACTGACAGATTCGGAAAGAGCAGGTTCAAGTTTATATGCCTGATTCAGAGCTTCTCCAATTATCATCAGTTGACGTTCAACACCACTTCTTAATAAAAGATCAGCGTCATAATCTTGCAGACTTTTATCTCGAATAAAATCCAGGAGTGTTTCACTTGCCTGACAAATGTCATACAGATATTTTCGTATTTCAGGCTGCATATATCTTTATCTTGTTTTTATTTATCGAATCCAATAAATACGGATTTGTTACGGCTTTGACTTCGAGAAGGTCAATCTTACATCCGAACATGTCCTGGAGTTTTTCAAGCAGCCCGAAGTAAGCCTTAGCATGTTGACGCGGCTGTGATGGTAAAAACTCAACGATAAAATCAATATCACTTGTCTGAGGATCAAAATCATCCTCATTGAGAGCTGAGCCGATCAGTTCCAGGTATTTAACGTTGTATTTATTGCAGAGATCGGCAATCTCTTTCTTGTGGCTTGTTATTAACTCGATCATAATATCATTCCTTTTATTTTGAATATAAAGTGTAGGCTGTACTCCAGTTTGTGTCAAAACAAAAGTTTGCGCAAAAGGAAAGCCCCGATGGTTCTCACCATCGGGGCTTATAATTCCTGGCGATGACCTACTCTCGCCCTTACGGACTACCATCGGCCTGACGGGCTTAGCTTCTGAGTTCGGAATGGGATCAGGCGTTTCCCCGCCAGTATAGTCACCAGGAAATTCGTGAATCAGACCTTTCGGCCTGAAATTCTCAAATCCTAATATCGAAACTCGAAACAAATCCAAAATCCTTAATGACCAAAACGTTTTGAATTTCGTGCTCCGAATTTCCTATCAATTATTATGCAGATGCGTATATGAGTTTGACAATAGAACAGTTGTTAGTATTTAGTCGTTAGTCTAATTACCAACGACCAAGTTCAACCAATGATTGATATGGTCAAGTAATCGAGCGTTAGTACCGGTTAGCTAAACATATTTCTACGCTTACACACCCGGCCTATCAACCTGGTAGTCTACCAGGGCTCTTCAGGTCCGAAGACCATGGAATCCTCATCTTGGAGGGGGCTTCCCACTTAGATGCTTTCAGCGGTTATCCTTTCCCGACTTAG
>Ga0307378_10000819_pt1 | contig 52223 bp, 38 predicted proteins | sample UN1MG_FD_202238 | JGI IMG/M metagenome (GOLD analysis project Ga0307378, IMG submission 202238) | Soil microbial communities from Risofladan, Vaasa, Finland - UN-1 | ecosystem: Environmental > Terrestrial > Soil > Coastal area > Acid sulfate soil | place: Finland: Risofladan, Vaasa | collected... | reverse complement strand
CCAGCTCCATCACTTCGCATTTTAGTTCTGAAGCTGAAAAAGCTCAAGGCGCTATAGGTAAGGACTGGAGGGTATATTATTCACTAATTGCCTTTCACGGGATTATCAGCGCCAGAAGGGCGGAGAGAACCAGCCTGAATACAAATGATATTCTGCTTTTCGATGAATCGATGATCAGGGCCATACCTTTGGAAGCAACAACCAGAAGTAAGATAGGCCAGACTCCCCGCCTTTATATCCGGGTGGAATATAAGGACAAGCAAACATTTCTCGGAGATTTAAGGGATCAGATCAGCCTGGATAAAATAGATGGCCTGCGGAGTATTGCCGATTTTAATCTCGACTTGAACCGCCTGAGTGCTCTCCTGAAAAAAGAGATCGACAAGATTTCCCGGATATTGTTCTGGCAACACTCGGATTTAAAAATCTCCGGATGGGAAGGAAAAGACTATTTCCCGGATAAAATAACGTTCATGGAAGTTTGAAGTTGTGAGAAGTTTGAAATAGTGAAAAGGTAACTACTCAGGTTGTTTAGGCTGTTAGGCTATAGGCTATCTATCTGCGTAGTTAATAAAAAGTCTAAAGTTGTGAGTCAAGGGCCTGCCTAAGAAAGAAAGCTGGGGTAAAGAAATATTGAAAGAGAGCCTGTTGATATTTGATCTTGTTGGCAAATTAGCCCATTTCAGAAAATTTTATACTAACTCATCCTCCCTGACTTACGACTTCCCCCCTCCGACAGTTATCCGAGGAGTGATTGCTGCCATCCTGGGCATTGAAAAAGATAACTACTACGATCTTCTCTCTCCTGAAAGGACAAAGATCTCTCTATCCATTCAGCAGCCTGTGCGCAAGATTATGCAGACAATCAATTATACCCGTACCAATAAAAATGATTTTTCAAGCCCGAAGAATATCCTGACACGGTTCATGGCCGGAGAAAGGATTCCCTACCAGGTGCCACTTGAGGTTTTGCTTTCATCTGAAGAGGACAGCCGCCTCAAATATCGTATTTATTTTAACCATGCGGATGAAGCCATTATGAAGAGTTTAAACCATCAACTGGCCAGTAATTTCAGTATCTATCCTCTCTATCTCGGAATATCCGAATTTATTGCTGATTTTCACTTCAAAGGGGAAAAAAAATATGAACTGAGGCAGGGTACTGCTGAAAAGGTTTCGTCAGTGATTAATGTGGAAAAGTTAGGTGATCAGGGGATTGATTTTTTTTCCTCGGAAGGCTGTCAATTCGTGAAGGATCGTATGCCGGTTGCTTTTAAGCGTGGCAGAGAACTGTTGAGTGTGTCCAGCCTTATCTATGAGAGGTCCGGCAAGCCATTCAGGGTGGACTTAAGGGAATATGCAGCCGTATCGTCGGATGATGGGCAAGTCACAAATGTTGTTTTTATATGAGCCTATGAGGAATTGAAACCAGGTAATAAAGAGAGATTGAAGACACCTCATCGCACCAATAAAAGCATACCTACAAGAATGAACTGCTGGTAGTGAAATATGCGGCAAGGTTCCCACACACGGGATCTCGTGAGGATTTAAAACCCTTGGCTGCTGAGGAATTTTTGAGTGGTCGTCTTATAATGCGTTATCCGAGTATACCTGTAAGGAATTGAAATTAAGGTTGGAAAAAAATATGAGTATACCTATGAGGAATCATAACAGGAACATAATTTTTGAAGCCCCCTGCCTCGGCTGTTTTTATCATCCAGCATAGCTTGCGATTGCTGGCTAGCACACCTGTCAGGAATTGAAATGATGAACATAATGACGCACGTAACGGCAAGTATAAGAAATAAAATTTGTAATTACTCAGGTAGAAAGGCTGTAGGCATTTAGGCTGTAGGAAAAGACAATGCATCCCGATCCTTACAGCTTGGATGACAATACCAGTAGTCGCCGAGCCGAACGCAAGTAAGGCTTTTAGCCTAACAGCCTTCAGCCTATAGCCTAAACAACCCGAGTAGTTACTAAAATTTAAGCCTACCTACCAGGAATTGAAATGAGATCCAGGGATGAGCACAGAAACACTTGCTTACTGGCGTTCGCAGTCTACCTATAAGGAATTGAAGACAGCCCTCTACTCTTCGCTGTAGTCAATTGCCTTTTCTCAAGGGTTTTTAATTCGGTTGCTTATCAGCCTGGACAACGCCTCACTCAACTCGTCAAAGTCGTATGGCTTGACAACTACTCCACTGAAGCCGTACCGCTCATAGTCTGACATTACCGGATCATTGGAATAACCGCTTGAAACAATTGCGTTAACTTCAGGATCTATTTCACGCAGTTTTTGAATGGCATCCTTACCTCCCAGACCTCCCGGTATGGTTAAGTCCAGGATAACAGCATCAAAAGGCCTTTTCGATGCTTTTGCTTTTTGGTAGAGTTCAATTGCCTCATTGCCCTCACTGGCCAGCTCAACTTCATACTTTAGATGAGTCAGCATCCTTTTCACCATATCTCTGATAATCTTTTGGTCATCCATGAACAAAATTTTCCGCCGGCGGCCTAAAGAAATCTTTTCCGCAACCGCGTCATACATAACAGGGATATCTCTGTCTGAAGCGGGAAGGTAAATACAGAAGGTCGTCCCACCTCTCACCCTGGATTCTACGGAAATGTATCCTTCATGTTTTTTGATAATAGCATAAGCAGTGGACAAGCCCAGGCCGCTTCTATTTTGCTTGGTGGTAAAATAGGGGTCGAATATTTTTGGGAGATGTTCATCCTGAATGCCGACACCCTGGTCCTTTATTGATAATTTTATATATTTGCCGGCCTTTAGAGATAGCCTGTTGTTTTTGCTAACCATCATATTTTCAGCCCGTATGCTGATTACTCCGCCATCAGGCATGGCCTGATCAGCATTGATGACCAGGTTGCTGATGGCCTGACTTACCTGCCCTTTATCAATTTCAACCCACCATAGATCATCCGGCAGGGATAATTCGTACCTCACCGTGGAGCCGCACAGGGCAAGTATTCCAATATCCTTTACCAGTTCTGAGATGGAGAAGGTTTTTTTGATCGGCTCTCCACCCTTGGAAAAGGTGAGTAATTGCTGAGTCAAATTCTTGGCCTGCTGGCAGGCTTTTTCAGCCTCGGTCAATATTTCGAAAACACCGCTTTCTTTCTTGACCTGCATTTTCCCGAAAGAGAGATTGCCGCCAATAGCGGTCAATAGGTTATTAAAATCATGGGCAATACCGCCAGCAAGAATGCCAATGGACTCAAGTTTTTGAATTCTTTGTAATTCCTCTTCCATTTTCTTTCGTCCGGTGATATCTCGTACTATAGTCATTATCGCAGGTTTCCTGTGATAATGAATAACACTGGCAGAAAATTCCGCATCCTTTATGGTTCCATCTTTGGTCTTTAATTTAGCCTCATAGATGGAAGAAACTTTTTCACCTGCAAGACGCTGTTTATGTCTCTGGCTGATTAATTCCCTGCATTCAGGGGCCATCAGGTCAAGGAATGGTTTGCCTCTTAACTCCTCGACCGTATAGCCGATCATCTTTTCCAGGGATTTATTAACAAACTGAAAAACATCTTCTTGGCTGATGGCTATACCATCCTCAACCTTGTTCAGCAAAGTTGAGTATTCAGGTTCTCTCAAAGCTTCCTCTGCCTGCTTGTATTGAGTAATGTCGGTGAACATGGTGGCAAAGCGTCCGGACCAGGATGAAAAAACAGAGATTATTCCGTACGTTTCTATGGAACAGAAGAAAGCCTCAAATGAGGCCGCTTTCCCTGTAGCGGCCACTTTTGCAAAGATCTCAAGGTGCGGCAGTCTGTTCGTACCGTAAACCTCCGATGCTTTTCTCCCGATTATCTTTTTTCTTTTCAGTCCGATCATAGCCTCATAGGCTGGATTAACATCCAGGATTATGTAGTCAACAGCCTGGCCTGCCTGATCATAGACTATCTCGTGGAAGGCAGTAGCGTTGTTCATGGAGAAGTATAAAGAACGATATCTCTCTTCATCTGCCCGGAGCACATCCTCTATATTTTTGCGCTCATCAATCATTTTTCTCAGTTGGTCATTGGCTGCTATCAATTGGGCGATTTGTTCTCTCACCAGTTCCTTAAGTTGGGAAGGATAATCCATTAATTCTTTCTCAACCTTTTCTTTCAGCTCGGTACTATCATATGCAGCAATGATCGAACCAGTTTCATATCCTGGATCTCTAAGCTGGTTTTTTAGCCTTACTTTACCTTTCATCCCTTTACCTCGATATATTTTGCATGGGGAGACAATTATATTATAAAGCAAATAATCAATTTTGTCATATTATTTTTTAAACATAGCGTGTCGGAATGCGCTTCTGATTTTTAACCATGTTCGATTTATTTGACTTCCAGATAAGGATCTCGCTATCATATTATATGTAGAGTACCAGCCTCGGTTCTTATTAATAGAATCATGTGGTTTAGCCTTACCCATAAGATCGAGGGTAGTAAGGTAAGGGTTCCCCATACTTATAGATGAGGGTGGGGTGCGTTGGTGGGGTGAACCGGCCATGTAGTTTTTAGCGTGGGAAGTGGGCCGGGGGTAATAAGAAATGAATGGTTAATGAGCAGGTATATGAGGGTTTCAGCTTTGATACTAAATAATTCTATCAGATATTTGGCAATGAACGGTTATCTTACTGCTTTAGCTTGGCTTTTTGCTTTTGGGTCGTTTCTTTTAGCATATATCAGGGTGATCAGATCGTTATACCGTACTCCGCTTCAGGACGCTAATGATGCAGTCCGTGGAGCCAGGCATAACTTTGATATTTTAAAGCCGGTAATTATTTTTATTGTGAGTATGAGCTGGATAGTAACCCATTTGTAGAAGGGCATCGTCATTTTTTTTAAAATAGGGGTTGAATTAACCTGACAAATAGGGTTTCCTCGATGAAAAGGGTCGAAAAGAGGTTGAAAATACCTTCAATCCCTTTTCAAGGAGGAAACCCCCAATGGCCTATAGGTTAGACATCAGTCCCTTTTTTTTAAAAGTCTCCGGTACGGTATAAGAGCCTATCCTAAAATTGGGGATAACCCCAATTATCATAAATTAAATATACTATCTGTTGTTAACCTGTACAAGCGAAACAGTTGTGCTTCTGGCAGGACAGGCGTCCCGCCTGTCCCAGGAAACCTTTGGCTCTATTTTGGTATAGGCAGATTAAAACGGATAAGCCTTAAAATTTCACCTTTCATCCTTCACTCATCTTCCCCCATCCTCCGTCTCCACTCATAAAGGGCAATGGCCGCAGCAGTGGCTGCATTCAGTGACTCAAGGCCGGGCTCCATAGGGATGGCCAGTGCCTGGTGCCTGAGCTCTTCGGGCAGGCCGGGGCCTTCTATGCCGGGCAGCAGGATGAAGCTTTCCGGAAATTGAAACCGGCTGATCCTGGTTCCTTCCATAGACAGGGTAACGAGGGGAATTCCTTGCAGGTGCGCAGCCTGGACGGGTGGTTGAATCTCCTGAATGGATGGCCCTTTGCGGTAATTCATCCGAAAAACAGCACTTCCACCTGCCCGTATGCTTTTGGGGTGATAGGGGTTGGCAGCCTCCTGGAGCAGAACAACATCCCTGACCCCGAATGCGGCTGCGCTGCGAATGACAGCGCCGGTATTCTCAGGGTCCTGGAAGGGGAGCATCAGGGTGCACCCTGGCCCGATAGAAACCTGTTCTTCGGCTCGCCAGATTTCTATGGGAGGGGTTCTCACCAGAAGGATGTCGGACCCGGTTCCGAAGATGTCCAGCTCGCGGTACAGGGGACTGCTCAGGCGGTAGAGGGGTATATCTTTGAGTGCATCCCGAAGATTTTCAGGAAGATCTTCGGGAAGATCTTCCTGAAAAAGACTCTCATCCGTGAGATCCGTGTGATCCGTGTGTCCCGTAAGATTCAGGCGATCTCTTACGGTATCTTCCTTTACTGGCGAGAGAATCAGTCCAGCGCAAATGTAAGGGAAGTCCCTCATGATTTCGCGGACAATCTTTTGGCCAAAGACCAGGGCGTGCCCCTCTTTCTTTATTCCTTTGGAGGTCAGGAGGGCCTTCATCCGCTTGAAAGTCTCGTTGGCCGGGCTTTCGATGGACAAAACCCTAAGCCCGCCAGGTTCCGCCTCTGGGCGGTCCTCAAGCCGCTCGAAAATGATCAATCTTCGCTGATGAGGGGTATGGGGAATGGTATAGTCAATATCCCGGTCGAGCCGGTAGGAGCGGCTCATGCTCCTGACTGCCTCTTCGATTTCCTTATCGCATTGGGGGCCTTTCATAAAGATCGCCCATCCTCCCGCTTGCAGACCCCTCTTCACCCTGGCCAGAGTTTCGACAATAGGTTCAACTGCCCGGGTGATGACTCCCCTGATTGGACGGCTGAAAGAGGCAGAGGTTTTGTGGCCATAGATTTCGATTTTTTCAAGGCCCAGGCTATCCACCACTTCATGCAGAAACCGGACCCTTTTGTGCCGCCCCTCGGAAAGGATAAATTCGGTATCAGGGCAGGCTATTTTGAGCGGAATAGCCGGAAGTCCCGCACCTGTGCCAATGTCAAGGAGAGGGGAGGGGAGCTTCCAGTCCAAAATCCGGGCTACCAGGATGCTGTCAATGTAATGCTTCTGGACCATATCATCAAACTGAAAAATGCGGGTAAGGTCATATTCCTCGTTTTTTTCCCGCAATAGGTTATGATACTGCCAAAGCTGCTTGTATTGTTTCTCAGTAAGTGGTAGATTACTCCTTTGGAACCACTCTCTGAGTGACGCGGGTCCTGGGGGAAGTTTTTCCCTGTCAGGTTGAATTTTGGCTTTAAGCCTTTTTATGTCTTTTGTTGATCGAGTTGATCGACCTTTTTTTATTGATCGAGGCGTATGTTTTGTTGATCGAGGATACATAATGGTCCCAAAATCCTTTTCTTCCAGGCGTAATTCAGGTCGTAATTCAGGTTATAATTCAGACCACAATTCAGATCATAATTCAGATTCCGTGTATAGTTTGCAGAACCTTCGGATTCTTTTGGAGAAACTCCAGATTCTATATGAAGATAACCATATTATTGCCGTGTATAAACCCGGCGGTGTTCTGGTTCAGGGGGATATTTCGGGAGACATCTCCCTGATGGATATAGTCAAGCAGTATATCAAAGATACATACAAAAAACCAGGGAACGTTTTTCTCGGCCTGGTCCACAGGCTTGATCGCCCAGTGGCCGGGGTAGTTGTCCTGGCTAAAACCTCAAAAGGCGCATCCCGGCTTTCGGTGCAGTTTCGCTCCCGGAGCATTATCAAAATTTATTGGACCCAGGTTTATGGACAAATGGACCCGAAGGAAGGCACCCTGACCTCTTACCTCATGAAGGAGACCAAAGGGGCAAGGCTGGCCCAAGAGGGTGAGCCTGGGGCACAAGATGCGGTTTTGTCCTACAGGACCCTGCAGGCAAGTGGTGAAAAATCACTCCTTGAAATCATCCTCCATACCGGCAGAAAGCACCAGATACGCGCCCAGCTTGGTGCAACAGGCCATCCCATTGTCGGCGATGTCAAGTACGGCGCACCATCCGCCCTCGCGGAGGGCACGATCCGGTTGCTGGCCAAATCCCTTACTTTCAGACACCCGACCAAAGATGAGCTTATCACGGTCGAATCCCCTGAGCCTGATTGGGGCTTTTAAGGGAGAAAGACAGGTAGATAGGCTGTAGGCATTTAGGCTGTTAGGCTGTTAGTCTTTGTCTTTTTCTGCAGCCTAAATGCCTACAGCCTAAACAACCTAAAATGTTTCTCGAGTGCTTGAGTGGTTGATTAAAAAGGGTGCATGAGCGGCTCGAAAGAAGGGAGGATCATTTTTGAGAATCGGAGCCACGAGAGAATGAGTGGAAAAGACCTTTGTCAGAAAGCGACGTGCTCTTGGCCGAATATCCTCTCCATTCGAGATAAATCCTTTATACAGGCTGAAGGAGGTTCCTGCGTCTCCCTGATCCCCCAAGTCATATGCATCCGGTGCGGCACCCGGCTCAGTCAGATCATAGGTTCGGTCTATGAGAAATCGGTCCGGCATCCTTTCCATAGGGCTGCCAATCGGTAGATTCATGAGTGCAGGGTTGATAAAATGGATAGCCATATGATTTTCGGCTATAAATTGTAAGGTTGCATGACGGTCCTCTTCGGTTTCCGAAGGCAGGCCAAAGAGAAGGTAAACATAGTTCAGGATTTTTTCCTGTGCCGATAATTCCAGGATTCTCCTGGCCCTGGCCAAATCAATGCCTTTTCGGCTCAAGGCAAGCAGCCGCTCTGAGGCGCTTTCCAGGCCAAATTGCAGCATCCTGCATCCTGACGAGGCGAGCCTTTTCATGAATGCGCTATCCTCAAAGCAGGCCTCAAAACGGACAAATGAGTAATAGGATGCCATGCGGCCTGCAAAGGTATCGGCAATGATTTCCATATTGGCCGGGGATACAGCCGGATCAGTGAAGTGAAAAAGCGCCTTGGGGTAGGCATCAAGGGTTTTTCGCAAGTTCAGGGCCAGGTCTTTGCTCCCCGACACATGAGGACTCCTTCCCGCATCCGGGCAAAAGGCGCATTTATTCCAGTAGCAGCCAAGGCTGGTAGCATAGGGCAGGGTAGGGCGAGGGGAAAAATAGCCAGCCAGGTCAAAATCCCCATAATCAGGGGTTGGCAGATCAGTCAACCTGTCCCCGGTTTCAATGCAGGGGTTTTCCCCTCCCGTGCCAAGGGGTTTCATGAGAGGTTTCATGAGAGGTTCCATGAGGGGTTTCATGAATAGATGTGCGGCCCTGCCCAGAATGATCCGGTCAAAGAGCGGATAGAGCAGGGACAAGGTATGGGGTCGGTCCCGGTAGCAATTGAGCAGGCCGCCGCCGATAATCATTTTCATCTTCGGGAATCGCTCCCTGAGCCTGGCCGCAGCGTAGAATGTGGGAAAAACCTGGGAGAGGTAAGTCAAAGAGAAGGCGATAAGGTCGGGCTGGTGCTGCTCAACTTTCGGGAACAGGCGATCAGCGTACCAATCATCGAAAGGGGAGCAGTTACCCTGCTGGCGGGCACTGACTCTGCTGAAAGTTGGAACCGAGCCGGAACAGAGGCCGTGCTGTTGTCTTGCGGAAGATACGGAAGATGTAGAAGATAACGAAGATGCGGAAGATGCAGAAGATAAGGAAGATAATGAATACAAGCCGTTCCGGGTGGAGGGTAAAGGTAAGGGATGTAAGCCTTCCAAGGCTTTGCGCAGGTTATTGGCCAGATCTACCGGAGCAAAGGGGAGCAATTGAAAGTTGTTCAGGGTAACGACGATATCAGGATATGGGGCGAACACCAGCCGTAGGGCATCATTCAGATAGTGAACAAAGCTGAGATAGCGGGTAAAGGATCGGTATCCTTCCTCCATCTTCAAAGCGGCACTGGCTTCGTCTACATGAAGGTAAGCCCGCCTGGCCCGCGTCCACTGTGAGGAAGATGGCCCCATCTTGTTGAATACAGCCAGCCGTGCCAGAACGTATTCGCTGGTTAAGGCATAATCCAGAAAATCGATGTTTCCATCAAAGGCCACAACCGAGCATTCCTGCTGCTGTTGCTCCTGCCACAGCGCCTTCAGAAGGGCAAGCTGGCCTGGTGGCTCCGCAGGGCTGAAAAAAGGCATGGTAAGGAGAAAGATTCGCATGGGTCGATTTTATGCAAGCTCTTGGAAAATGTCAACAGAAGGTTTATAAATGTCAATATAAGGTGTAAGAATAAGGTTTGAGAATAAGATGTAAAGGCTATGGAGACTGTTTACATTATATCTGAGAATAAGATGCAAAGGCCTATGGAGACTGTTTACATTATAGTGGAAGCGGCTTCCCGCGAGCTGGATAATACGTCCAGCCGCTTGAATTGAGAATAAGCGGCAAGATGCCGCTTCCACTATAGAGGAAGATGGATTTTTGGGTTATCCCTATCATGATAAGGAGCATACGTGGATGGTGAAAGATGCTGCCTATTGGATAAAAAAACTGAACCTTGAAAAGCACCCGGAAGGCGGATATTTCCGGCAGACCTACAGGTCGAGGGAGGCAATAGAGGCAAGTGCTTTGCCCGGCCGGTTTACTGCAGATCGCCAGACTTTAACCGATCGCTTGATTTCAACCGCTATTTACTATCTGCTGAGTGCGGATGAATTTTCAGCCTTCCACAGCCTTAAGTCGGATGAATTATGGCATTTTCACTGTGGTGCTGCGGTGACCATACATATCATAGACCAGAACGGTAAGTATTCAGCCATAAGGCTCGGCAGTGATTTTGATCGCGGAGAAGTATTTCAGGCAGTGGTGGAAGCAGGGTGCTGGTTTGGGGCAACAGTAGAGAGCGGTGATCGTGCCCAAGTCTCCTGTGCCTCTTCTCCTCCTGCCTGTTACCCTCGCTCCCATCCCTGTTCCGCTCCCTATTCATTGGTGGGCTGTACCGTTGCCCCTGGCTTTGACTTTAGCGATTTTCGGCTGGGAGACAGAAGAGAGTTGATCGAGCGCTACCCGGAGCATAAGACAATCATCGAAAAACTCACTCGGAGATGAAGTGATGAGTCATGAGTCATGAACGTAAATAACATATGAAGATGTGATCCCAGTCAGCGCACTATGTTTGACAGGACCAACGTGTATGAGAGATACTGGGATAGTTTTTAATTCTTCACTTGATAAGTAGCGTCATCACAAACCGAGCTTTTTTTGTCTACATAAAAGGAATTTGACAGGATAAAGCAGGATAAGCTTGATATAAGGTATCCTGTTATCCTGTCAAAAAAACCAGGTTAGAGGTTAATTTTCTGCCAAAAAAAGCACGGAATTCAGAACTAAGGGACTATGATTATCTTATGCTCTGGATAAAACAGAGCCCGTCATTATCATCGTTGTTATCGCCGCTGGTCTTGCCTACCTTGGAATAGTTGGTGCCTGTGATATAAGTCATGCTTGTGTTTGGTGCCGGTAGGTCCTCCTTGGTTGGGGTATCCAGCTTATGTTCCCCTTTGGTAATGGTAATGGGAGGTACATCTGCAAAATTGAATGTTGCCGGAATGATCGGGGCATAGTAGGTCGTATCGTCGCATTTCAGTTTGACCGCAATAACTCCTTTGAGCTGGAAGGTGTCGGTAAAAGTGATATTGCTGATGGTGATTAAGAAATTAACCCAGCCTGATACATCGAAAAAGCCAGCCGGGGCATTGGCCAGGAACAACATTTTGCCGCTTTCGAGCACATAGGCATTGTTCGGTGTCGCCATCACGTTCCCGTCCGCAGCTTCAACCGTTACCCCGTCGAGATCGCCACCCGCTTGGCTGAGATCCACAGAAATATCCTCTTCAGCGATGCCGGCCGGCGCTTGAATAATCAGGGCAACGCTTTCTACTACAACGTCCTGGCATAAATTGCTCAACTTTGCTTGGGTTAAAAAAGTTTCACGGATTTCATTACCATCGTTGTCATCGACCCCGGTTAAGTGATCGAATGTCAATTCCCGAGTATTGGAGCTATTCAGAAAAACTTTCACCGCATTCAAACTTTCTAACCATACATTGACCGTCAGGGTGTCAGTACCGCTGATGTTTTGTAATTGAGCCCTGAGCCTTGTTGATGAAGATGAAGATGAATTGTCACAGGACATGCCGGTACAGCTTATTGCCATCAGTAACAGGGATAAAAGTATGGTAGATCTTCGGAGCATCGGATGATTTTTCATGGTAGACTCCTTTCGATGAATAAGAAAAAGGAATGGTAAAACATAATCACTTTTTCAAATCTTAATCGAAAACAGGGGTAAAGTCAAAAATTTTTGACCTGTGCGTATAAGGCAATATAATCTTATTTCTGAACAGAGACAAGGTATCCTTCTTTTTTCTTTACCCCTGGTTCAGCTACCTGGCCAAAAATAGGATATTGAGCTTGCCATTTACCTTTACGCCCATCGTATCTGGTTATGCACGTCGCTTCTTTATTTTCCTGGCCAGATCCATGGGAAAGACTCCCTAACCATCGTAGTTGTTTCTCATCAAGAGTACCATTCTCATCAGAAATGCTATTGAGGACATCATCCAAAGAACGTAAGCTGACCAGATTAAACCCTGAAGCTATGGTGGGTACGAGATTGAGTGACGGATCGGGTATGGTAGTTACGGAATCGAGAGTTATCGTTTTTGCCTCAGTCTGTTTCGTATATATTAACAAACACATGCCAGAGGTGATGGGGAAATCTCCCTGGTAAGATTTAGAGGGTGATTTGTAAAAGGTTGACCATCCGGCGGGCTCGGTATGGCAGGACTGGATCTTTACTAACTGAATATTTTGATTTGTCAGATAACTCCATAACGATGAAGCCGCAGAATAAGATTTATCGATTCCATAAGGGAGATACAGTAAATTTACACCGGGCCGTATAACCTGAACCTGATATGGCTCTATACCTGTTGAAATTCCATAGATGAATTTTTGGATGCGGTGATTGAAGGTGTCAGCAACATAGAGACCTCCTATGCCATCCAAGGCTATTCCTGAAGGCTGGTCAAATTGCCCATTCCCTGTGCCGTTACTTCCCCATTTGGCTAAAAAAATGCCGTCCGGTCTAAACTCCTGAAGGCGATTGTTGCCTGCATCTGCTACATAGACATAACCAATACTATCCACGGCTATTCCGGAAGGGCCGTTAAATTGTCCATCCCCTGTGCCGTTACTTCCCCATTTGGCCAAAAAAGTGCCATCCGGCCTAAACTCCTGAATGCGATTGTTGCCCGAATCTGCTACATAGATGTAGCCGAAACTATCCACGGCTATTCCGGAAGGGCCGTTGAATTGTCCGTCCTTTGTGCCGTTACTTCCCCACTTGGCCAGAAAAACGCCATCCAGTCTAAACTTCTGGATGCGATTGTTGCCTGAATCTGCTACATAGATGTAGCCGATACTATCCACGGCTATTCCTGAAGGCTGGTCAAATTGCCCGTCCCCTGTGCCGCTACTTCCCCATTTGGCCAGAAAAGCGCCATCCGGCCTAAACTTCTGGATGCGATTGTTACCTGAATCTGCTACATAGATGTAGCCATAGCTATCTACAACTACTCTGGAAGGACCGCTGAATTTCCCATCAGTTGTGCCGGTACTTCCCCATTTAGCCAAAAAAGTCCCTCCCGAAGTGAACTTCTGAATGCGATCATTTAATTTATCAGCAACGTAGAAATTCCCTATGCCATCCACGGCTATTCCATCGGGAAGGTTAAATTGCCCATTCCCCGCCCCGTTCCTTCCCTTTCCCCATTTGTCCAAAAAGGTGCCATTGGAGTCAAATTTTTGGATGCGATGATTATCAGCATCAGTAACATAGACATAACCACTTCCATCCAGTGTTACTCTGGGAGGTGCATTGAATTGTCCATCTCCTGAGCCCTTCACTCCCCATTTGGTGAGTAAATTCCCGAAAGTATCAAACTTCTGAATGCGATGATTAAATTTATCAGCAACATAGACAACCCTCTTGTCATCATCCACGGCTATTCCGGTAACGTGGTTAAATTGTCCATCCTTTGTGCCCAGGCTTCCCCATTTAGCTAAAAAGGTGCCATTTGAGTTAAACTTCTGAATACGATCGTTACTGGTATCGGTCACATAGAAATTCCCGCTGCTATCCAAAGCTATACTAGTAGGAAAAGTCAATTGTCCATCTTCCTTGCCTGGATTTTCCAATTTGCCCAAGAGGACGCCGGATGAAGTAAATTTCTGGATGCGGTTATTCCATGCGTCAGCCACGTAGATATAATTGTTCCTATCTATACCTATTCCCCACGGACCATTGAATTGCCCATCCTTAGTGCCGTTACTTCCCCATTTGATCAGAAATGTTCCGGCAGAGTTAAACTTTTGAAGGCGATGGTTATAGGTATCCGCAATATAGATATAGCCGTTTCCATCCACAGCTATGCCGGAAGGCCGTTGAAATTGTCCATCCCCTGTGCCTTTACTTCCCCATCTGGCGAGCAAAATACCTTCCATGCTAAACTTCATGACACAATTGTCATCTGAATCAAGCCCATAGATATAGCCAGTCTTGTCTATAGCTATTCCCGTAAGATAGTTGAAATACCAGGACTCAGGTAAAGGAATCATCCAGGAAAATTCCGGCTCTGTAGCGTTTGCCTCTTTGAAAGGCAGTTCCCCTTTAAAGGGTAGCCCACCAGTAAATGAAATGCAGAGAAAAAGAAAACATGACAGGCTCCATAGAATCGAATGAATTGAAAAAAATAATTTTTTCATTCTGCCCCCGGCTAGTGCCTTGTCAATGTTTTCTTGATGGTTATTGTTATTGTTATGGAAAGGTCGTGCAAAGCGCATTCATCGCCGCACCCTTTCAGGGTGCGCAGAAGTGGCATAGCCACAGGCTCTGAGCCTTGCGGCTACAGCTTTTGCGGAGGGATGGAATTCTTACTTCGCCCTTACGGTAAGGTTACCAGGACACTTGTGCCCTGTCAATGTTTTTATCATGCAATGTTTTTATCATGAGAATTAATTCACAATAAGGAATTAGCATGGTGATACCCCCGGAGCATAAGGCAATCATCGAAAAACTCACTCGCGGGTGAAAATGTGAGGAAAGGAGAATTGCTGCCGTATTTTTTTGCTTCGCCTTGAGATCACCTTACAGAGTCGGAAAGGTAGTGCTCTTTAACTTCCAGTCATACGCTTTCTTCAGGATGATGAGAACATCGTAATCGGAACAGTTCTGCACCTCTCCCTTGGCCTGTGAACCAAAAAGAATCACTTTATCAATGTAGTCAGGGAAATTCTGGACAAGCAGTTCCTTAAGCTCATTCATAGCCTGCTGGTTAAGCATTTTTAATTATTCCGTTACAGTTATTTACTCAGTTTTTATAGTCTATTATACGTTTATACGTTGTTTTTTATTCTTTTTCAAGATAATCCAGGGACTATTTCTGCTTTCGTGACCCATCGAATTTGATATCCATACACAATTTTATCCCATAGGCATATCTCTAAATTTTTCGAGCTTCCGTTGCCATAGAAATGATTGATTGAAAACGCGGGTCACTCCGTAAATCAAGCCAGGCTACGTCGTGTCGCGCCCAGTCAATTACCTGTGCCGACAATGATACAGCCTCTTGCAGATAGGTTAATGCCTGAACTGTATCTCCCTTCAGCGCTGCCAGCCCACCTAGCCCATAGAGAGCGGAATAGTGGTTGTCCGTATTTATCACTGCCTGTAAGGCAGCATAGGACTTATCAATGGATGTTTGCGCTTCAGGCAGCCCTTTCCAGCGCATTATTGCTACGGCAATATTGTATAAGTATATAAAGCTATTTGGGTTCTCCCTCAATTCCTGTTTGTAGCTATCAATCGCCTCTGCATAGCGCCCAAGGGAGCTCAGCACCAACCCTCTTGAGTTAAACAAATCTTTAGTCGTGGATTCGGCTAGAGTTATTGCTCGATCAAAGTCAGCCAAGGATGCTGGGTAGTTGCCCATAAGCCGATAAGTCTCACCTCGGTTGGTAATAGCCCAGCCATATTTATTGTCTAATTCAATTGCTCGATCAAAGTCAGCCAAGGATGCTGGGTAGTTACCCATAAGCCGATAAGTCTCACCTCGGTTGGTAATAGCCCAGGCATATTTATTGTCTAATTCAATTGCTCGATCAAAGTCAGCCAGAGCCGCTTGGTAGTTGCCCATTTGTCGATAAGTCTTCCCTCGGCTAGTGATAGCCCAGACATATTTATTATCCAGTTGGATTGCTCGGTTAAAGTCAGCCAGTGCCGCAGGATAGTCACCCATTTGCCGATAAGTCTCCCCTCGGCTAGTGATGGCCCAGGTATATTTATCATTCAATTCAATTGCCCGATCAAAGTCAGCCAGTGCCGCAGGATAGTTACCCATTTGCTGGTAAGTCTCCCCTCGGCTAGTGATGGCCCAGGTATATTTATCATTCAATTCAATTGCCCGATCAAAGTCAGCCAGTGCCGCAGGATAGTTACCCATTTGCCGATAAGTTTCCCCTCGATGAGCGATGGCCCAGGAATCTTTATCTCCTAATTCAATCGATCGATTAAAGTCAGCCAGGGCCGCAGGATAGTTACCCATCAGCCGATAAGCCTCCCCTCGTTGAGTGATAGCCCAGCCATATTTATCATTTAATTCAATTGCTTGATTAAAGTCAGCCAGGGCTGATGAATAGTTATCCATCAACCGATGAGTCTTCCCTCGGCAAGCGATGGCCCAGGCATATTTATCATTCAATTCAATTGTCCGATCAAAGTCAGCCAGGGCTGCTGGATAGTTACCCATTTGCCCATAGGTTGCCCCTCGGCCAGTAATGGCATATGTATTATTCTCATCCAAGGCCAGTGCATCAGTATAATGTTGCAAGGCGGTTTCATAATCTTTGCTCTCTGAAGATATTCTCCCCAGTTCAGTCAGCCATACTATTTGGCGATTGATATCACCCAATTGTTTCGCCTCGTCCAGTTTTTGCATCAGGAAGCTACGGCCTATAGTGTTTACAGTATCGTGGAGTTGAGATGGCTCAAGCTCCTTATAATTATTTATATCTTCCGCAGGGTTAAAGATTTTGATGGCCTGAGTCAGATAATCACATGCCTTTTCGGGCATCGCTTCGCTTCGGCCAAGACGAGCGAATTCCCAGCCCATTAAGTAATTTTGCCGTTCAATTTCAGTTTCCTCTGTATCAGATAGAAGTTCCAGCTTGACCAATTCTAGCGCATTACGCACGAGATTATTAGCGGCACTGAAATTGGTCTCCCGACGGTAGATGTTCATTTGTTTCTTGAACTTCTCTAATCCCAATAACTTGTTAGTCGCCAGCAAGTGGTAGAGTGCCTCAACTGTATTTTGTTGATCCTCGAATTGACAAAAATATTGGTAGGCCCCTTGGCTATAGTTTATGAAGAGATCCGTTTGGTTAGCGGCCAGGTGAGAGAGAATACCGGTGCGGGTCAGATCATGCAGGGCGTAACCCAAGACACCAAAAGGTTCGGAGATGGAGAGAACTTGCAAGTCGTGATATAGATGTTCAGCTTCGGCTGACTCGACTTGTAATAGCGCGGCCAGGATATCCGCATTGAACCAATGGGGCACTGCGGCAGCCAGTGCACCTTCAGCCAGAGTATTCGGCAAGGTTTTAAGGAGCGCGTCAGTAATGATCCAGGTTTTTTGTGCTTCGCTGGTAGCTTGTTGCAACTGCCTAACAATATCATCGTTCATAGTGCTCCCCCTGCCTCTGAGGTTAACAGAGAATTAACATAATCAACAAAAAGTTTAGGCTCTCCATGCAGTATCTTATGAAACTCATTGATTAGTTTGTGCTCGATATGGACATTGCAATCTGCTGCGTAGCGGTGATACCAGTCTATCGATACACCCGTCAATAAAAAATGGCGATAACCTTGCCATGCAGGCTTTTGGTCAATTTCTTCCTGCCCGGCAACCACCACCAGCAGAGAATGCGAGAAAATACCAGGCAGAAAGACATGGCTTAACCATTCCTTAAAGGGAGGGGCTGCTTTTTCGTATTGGTCAAAGAATATAGGCAATAGGCAGAGATGCGGGTTGTTGCTGAGATCTGTGAAAAATTCCAAGGTGAGATTCTCTTGCCACTCTTTCTCTTTGACTAGAGTCAAAGGCTCCGGTCGTCCAGCCCTTCGGAATTGATTATAGCATGTAAAGTGTTTGATATTGAATCGATGGATAATAAAATTAAGGCATTCCTCAACGGAAATTTGTGGCCCTAATGGAATGGTTAAGACTTCGATATCGTTTTCACAAGCCACACGCCTGTACTCGTCCAAGAGGCGTGATTTGCCCATGCCTGTAGGACCATGAACCAGGATAAGCCGCGTTGCAGTATCCTGACCTGTAACTATTTCCCTAAAGGCACCAACTTCCTTCTCAAAATTCATGAGAGGGCGAGATGTGGATTTAGCAGAAACCAGTTTCACCTTTGGTATCTTAAAACTTGCTAATAGACTCTCAGGCATACCGGGCCAGATCTTTTGGAGCACTGCTACCGAGATAGCCAGCCCCTTTTGGCCCTGGCCCTCTCGATGGGAAATGACTCCTAGAACTTTTCCACTTTCTTTATTCACTACAGGTGCACCACTATGGCCGTGCTCCAAGCAATCATCGCCATCAATTTCTAACTGCCAAGCAGTGCAGGAACTCTCCAAGCTTGTGGATCGTAACCTGACCACGTTACGGAGAACGCCTTTGACCTGTTTCATCACTTTTAGTTTTTCATACATATAATAACCAGCAGTGATAAAAGAGCAGTCTATTTGCTCTGATATACATAGGCATAACGGGGGAATTTCCAACTGCTTATCAACTCGTAAAACAGCCAGATCAAAACCATTTTCTGCATCAGAGGCAATAACTGTTGCAGCAATATCATTTGCTTTTATCGTCGTGTTTGTCCCACCGACATTAGCAACAACGTGCGCACAGGTCAACAGGTAAGTAGACCCTCTATCCTGATGAATAACAAACCCTGTGCCAAATCGGTTCAGTTCGCTGCCGGTGATCAAAACGACTGAATCCTGAAAATTTGAAGTCATTGAGGTTGGCCCTTAGGCTTAAGCAGTAACTTTACGGTTAAATTGGCCCCCACCTTAGATTTAGTCACATAGAGGTTTCCCTCTCCCTCAAAGCTCAAGCCCAATTCAATCTCAGCTTGCTCGATGGGCATTTCCTGATTAATTTCTTGCCATGCAGCAATAATTGGGCGGCAGACCTTAACCAACATCGGTTGAATTTTATCAAAAGTTGCATCAACCTTCGCAGCGAGCCCACCAGAAATCTGTTGTATTTGATTTTCCGGCACTTCTGCCTCTACCAGAGTACCATCACTTAGCTCGATCAATCTCGTAGCCATCCTTTATTTCCTTTCACTATAAACTTTTACATCTCGTTACTCCCATTGACAAATCTCATTTAGGAAGTGGCTCAATATTAGCAGCATCTTAATCGATAGTCAAAATCTATATTGAAGATTATACAGTAAAATGATGAATGCTGAAATCATGCTTAATTTTTGATTGTATCAAGCAGATCTATCCTGAATAAGCCTAAAAACAGGTGTTGCTCCCACATTGGGTAGGGGTCTTAGGGGAAAAATAATTGTCGTTGATCAGGGGAAAGATTGAATGAGAAATTATGACGTTTTTCCCTGGTGTGTATCAAGTCCTGCCCGTAATATTGCAACCGTAGCATTAATGATCTTCTTCAAGGAGTTTATCTCCAGTAATCCAACCTGAGCCGTAATAATTTGACGATTCGCAGTAAAGAGCTTCCCTGGGCGTGCATAGCTTTCTCTTTGCAAAGAACCTTGAGCAAAGCTATTATCAGTAATAATGATTGCTGATGGATCTGAATAGGGTTTACTGGTGATTTGACACAATATCCAATCGTTTTGCCTTACGCTAGCCAAGACAACGGCAGGGCGAAGTTTTGATTCTGATAAGTCAGAGAAAGGAAATGGTATCAATACTACCGCTCCCGCTGTAAATGTGCCCACGCCTCATCCTCCTCTGGACGATTCCAGTCTTTTGCCAAAGCTTTTTCACTTAACAAAGCGGATATATTGGGAATTTCTTCAACAGCTTCTTCATTTAAAATCGTAACAATTGCTCGTCGAGCCTTCTCAATTTGAACTTTTTCCAATAAATGGACTTGGCCATTTTCATCAATAATTGCTTCAACTGTTTGTAACATCTTCTGTTCTCCCGCTTTTTTCGCTTTCTTAATGCAGCCTGACCCCAAGTATTTTCTCCATCTTGGGGTGTTCCGAAGATCCAGACATTAGTATCCAGCACAATCCAGTCATGTCCGGTAGTCATTGTCCGCAACTTCCTCACGAATCCGTTTTAGCTCAGACATAACCTCAGCGACCCTCTGATTTAATTTTTTTTCTTCAACCAATCATTTTTGGTACTTCTGCGAAAGTGCCTCCAGTCCTCGGCGAAAATTTAACTCAGCGACCTTCTCCAATAATACTTCCTGCTTTGAAGGATCAAGTGTGACAATTTTTTGGGCTAATTCATCAATTTCCAACAGCATATAGTTTCTTTATAACCACAACATATACATATGATTATAACTACAGCGTACATTAGAATACATTTATCTCATAACCTGTGCTTACATATACTCATATAATCATCATACTCTTTTCCCCAGGGATCGTAAAGAGGTGACTGGAAAGTTTTTGCCCCGATGATGAATGCCTGAGAAAACTTCCCCCTACATCTCCTCATCGTAGCGGACGACGCCGACGACATAATCCAGGTCATTAACTGCCAGTTTGGCGTTGCTGGCCACCAGCCTGATATCCAGCATCTTTCCATCGCAGTAGAAGGCGCTGAGCTTCAGTCGTGCGCCGTGCTGGGTGATTACGCGGTCATCATACGGGTCAAGTGCGGTGAAGCTGATCCTGGGCGAGTCAACAGTTTCCTGGATAATGAAAGGGACACTGCTATTTACCAGGTCACGAATCAGCCTGTGGGTCTCCTGCCCGCTCATCTCGGAGAGCACTTTCAAAGATTGTGCTCCTGAAGAAGTGGTTGAGGTACCGCTTTCCTTGATTACAAATTGCCGCTCATCCGGGCGAAGATCTCCCAGTTTGAGGATCGGCACTTTCTCACCCCCGGCTGCCCCTCCCCCTGCGAGTTTCACCTCCTGATCTGCATGGACAAGCCATGTTCGGGGGATGAGGTCGCGCAGCATCAAATCATATTCCTCCCCAAGCTCATTGCGCCAGGTCTCCCGCATACACGGTTCCCAGAAGAGGGCCATCCAGTCCTTTTCATCCAGGAATTGCTTACAGGTGTTCACGTCAATAACCGCCTCTGCCAGGTAAGCGTCGAGAATGGCGGACATACCAGGGTGCTGCATCTCGGCGATTTCATAGATATCGAGAAATCGATCCATGATGTGAATGGGGACCGGAACGCCTGTCCTGCGATAGAGGAGCAGTTGCCTGCCATCGAACCGAAGATAGGGCAGGGTCTCATCGGTCAGGACCACCACATCCAGCCCAGTCCTGCGGAGCATGGAGGCAAAGGCATTGGCATCATCTGGAAGGTCCAGGAAGAAGGAGTGATGGGCAGTGACCAGGCCCAGAGTCTTGCCTGGCCAGTGCTTCTTGATAAAGTCTGCATAGGATTTTATCAGACCGTGCCGCCGCTCATTGGGGCCATCATTGAGGTCATCATTGAGGCCATACTCCTCAGCCATCATGGCTGTGTCAGCCCGCGAGCCGACCGTAATTTCCAGCTCTACGAATTTAGGCCGCCACATACGGTCAAGAATCACGTCTGGCCTGGGCATTCTGGGGAGTGCCTTCCTTTGAGCATGGTTAAGCAGGTGGTAGTTGGGAGAGATCCTCTTTTCCAGGCGCTTTTGAATCCAGGGTTCACGGTAGAACAGTTCATTAGCGACCGAGAAAAAGCGGTTCAGTGCCTCACCACCCCGACGGAGTGTTTCGATCGTTTCTGTCGGCAGCTCAAAAGCATCTTCTGCAATCCACCAGCTCAGGAGTTCGCCCGGGTTGTTGACGCTTAACTTTTTGCCAAGTCCCCTTTTTACCTCAAGCAATCGATTTCGTTGAGCTGATGGTTCAGCAGAGACAATCGTTTCGACTTTTTCCTTTCCAGAAGAAATCCTCATATCATATCCTTTTCTCTCTATTCTCCTTTTCTCTCTATTCTCCTGTCATCTCCTCCTAATGGTTGTTGGCTTCTGTCTCCTGACATGTCCTCCTTTGGCTGTAGATAAGGAATGGTATGGACATAAGACCGAAAAAAGTGAACAGCACCAAGGCAAGGTCAGGAACAGGCAGTCCAAATAGCCCCTTTGGGACTTCAAGGCTGGTCCCTGCTCCGCCTGAAAAGGCATCGAAAAGGTCTGGTGTTGCTTCGCGCAGTTCCCTGCTGTGTTTGCCAAGGAGCAGGGCGAATGCGCCAAGACCGGCTGAATTGGCCAATTCATTTGCCTGGCTGGCGATCGATCCGACTGTGGCCCGGCATGATGATTCCATCATGGATTGAAGATAGGCATCCGCAACCGGCTTCCAGAGATCATTGGCCATGCCGAAAATTAGATAGATCCCCACCACAAGCCACAATCCTGGCCTGACAAAAAAAAGGGACACAGTCACGGCAGGAATTATAACGAAGAGCGCCAGGCTTGCTGTTGGCCCAAGACATCGGGAAATGGCCATACCCACAAGGGGCACAACCATACCGAAAATATCATTGAGAATGCTTAAGGGTGCAAGACCCCTGGCATCCAGCCCCTTGGTCAGGAGTGAAATCTCGAAGGCTTCCGCTGTAATCGAGTAAGCAAACGAGGAGACGATCATGGCCAAAAAGAAAGGGAGAAGAGGCCGCACATGGAAGATGGTCCAAAATCCCTGCCTCGCCCTGTCCAGGAAAGGGACAGTATCATCAAGCTCATCGCTCGCTTCAATGCAAGGGCAGGCACAGGGGCCTGCCTCTACAATACCATCAACAATTGACGGGCCATTACCATCAATAACTGACGGGCCATTTGACGGGCCATCGCTCGCTTCAGAATGAGCGGTTGGTTCAGGAGGATGAGCATCGGATTGCCGTCCGTCAAGCTGATGTTTTAGCTCATTAAGTTGATGCTTTGCCTCATTTATCTGATGGCTTGGTTCATCAATACAATGTGTTAGCTCATTAAGTTGATGCTTTACATCATGAATCTGATTGTTTGGCTCATTAATCCAATGTGTTAGCTCATTAGGTTGATGCTTTACCTCATTAATCCGATGGTTTGACCCATTGAGCTGATGTTCGGGAATGGTGATCGAGATGCCGACCGCGATGAACTGGCCAAAAGCGGCAATGTACCATAAAAGATTCAGGGTGCCGCGATCCACCCTGGTTGTAAATAAAAGTAATAAAGATAAACAACCGGCTATGACTCCGCCGAGAGATCCGAAGGACCGCATCCTGGCAAAGTAGCTGTCCACCAGGTCTGGCCTGCTGGCGCTGGTCAGATTATCTACTACCCAGGCCTGTTCGGCACCCGAAACGAGGGTCTGCCCGATTCCTTCCATCACAAAGCAGGCAATGACCGCGTATAACTGGGCTGCACCGTGGAGCGAAACAGCGAGAGGGACAAGACCCCATGATATTGCGCTCAACAGATCCCCGCTGATCACGGAGATTTTTCTTCCCCAGCGGTCCGCAACCACACCGGTAGGGATTTCCATCAGCCAGATAGTCGCTGTTTCCGCCAGCGTAGGGATAACTGCCCACTCTGGACGCCCCATGACAAAGAAGAGATAAATGAACTGGAAAGGAAAAATGACGTTTAATGCCTCACTCAGGCTGCTGGAAAGGTAGAATCGCCCCAACAGTGTTCGTTCTTCCTGCCCTGGCCAGAAGGCATCGAAGACCTGGTTGGCTGTCACGCTATTTCTCCTCGCCAAGCCGCAGGTCGCGGCCAAAGGAAAACCACTCACCTGCCACTGGGGCTCCCTGCTGCCCTCTCTCACCAGGGGAGAGACGAAGCAGGGAATCCCTGTGACAGGGTAAGGGGTTATGTACAGGGAGAACAAGCCGCGATGGATGGCTTGAGCTGTGCAGGATTGTCACTCTGGCTGGCCGGGAGTTAGTTTCATCAGCCAGACAGCCGCCTGTGCAGGGGTTGATATCAAAGCGCAGGAAAGCAGCCGAAGACACTTCAAGCCTTAAGGTATGGCCCGGTCTTACGATATGCCCGATATGCCATAAATCAATGCTATATGCGGCTGCCTCCAAAGGCGCTGCCAGTTCAGGTTTATCCCACCCCTTCCTGAAGCGTGCACGGATAAGGCCATCGGTCAGGTAGATCGCCCGGCCATCAGGGTACACATCCAGCAGCTTGGCGCACAAGTCAAAATCGGGTGCATCCGCGTAAGAATAAAGGATAAGCGACAACTCGCCGATGAGTGCAAGCGGCTCCTCCATTACCGAAGTATCGAAGATGAGTATATCGCTGCGCTCTTCCTCGACCGCGAGCTTTTCCAAAGCCGCATTGTCAAAGGGGATCTTTTCACCATCCACATCAGGGCTGGCAAAGGGGGTAGGGTCTTCAGGATTAAATAGATAGGTGGACTCCTCTGGCCCTTCGCTTGAGATGGCAAGCCGAAGGCTGCCGAATTTTTTCCCTGCTTTGCCCCTCTTTCCGGCCCCTGTTTCATCCCCTTCTTCTATCCCTTCCCCAACACCGGCAAGGTAATAATCAACCGGCTGGGTATTCGGGGGTGGCCAGTCCTCAAAATCCATCCAGCGATAAATACCGGTCAGGTAGAGAGTAACCCTTGATTTGGTCGAAGGCCCCGGATTTATGTCCATCAGGTGCTTATCGAACCAGGCCAGTTCATCATTGAGGGAGTTTCGGCAGGCAGCCCGATAGATCATCATGGCATCCTCTTCAGGCAGGTCATTACAGTCCGGTGCATTCAGGTCATGGTTCCAGGCCCCCAAAAGGAGCCTTTGCGCTTCCCTGGCCGGGGCCGTTGCAGCCCGCTCGCGCATTCCCTTGTAGAAAGCCGTAGATCCGCGGCCATTACCATCCCACCAGCCAGAGATGTGAAGGGTCGGCACTGCTGTCCGGTTCAACCGGCGGCCTACGGAGCGGGCTTCCCAGAAATCATCGAACTGCCAGTGGTTGATCCATTCCCGAAAAGTTTCCTGCCGGATTCCAAACCGAAGATCAATATCACGAAAAGGCCGGGCTAGAAGTGCCTGATCAAAGAGGAGGTCACATTCAGCATCTTCCTGATTTTTTTTATCTTTCAGGCTCTCTTTATCTTCCCGTCTCTCTTTATCTCCCTGGTTTTCTTCCCGGTTTTCTTCCCGGCTATGCTGCAAGGTGCCATTTTGGAGATTTACGATAGAGCTGGATGCGTCCCCTCTCTGGTTCTCGCCATTCAATCGGGCTTCCCCTGCATCAAATTCCTCGTCAACCGCATCGGTGCAGATCCGGTCGGTCATGCTCAGAAGCCAGAAAAGGTCATTCAGGTCATAGGCCCCGCCCTGGAAGGGCACGTTTTCGAATGGATCACCCGGCGCAACTCCCACTACCATGGCCTGCAGTTCGGAGGGTGCATCTATGGCAGCCAGAAGCTGATTATATCCGCTATAGGAATGGCCCCTCGTACCGACCCTTCCGTTGCAAAGCTCGTGATGAGCCATCCACCTGATTACGGCATGTCCATCTGCCTGATCATGGGTCAGAGGTGACCAGACGCCGGAAGAGCGGTACCGTCCGCGGCTATCCACAGCCAGGAAGAGGAATCCCCTGGTCGCGTAAATATCGCCGAGTCTGGAAAGGCTTTGTGATCCGTAAGGGGTTATCTCGATGACCGCTGGAAAGGGGGGATCGCCCCAGGGTATATAGAGATCAGATGCAAGCTCAATTCCGTCAGGGGTGATGATGACCTGATTGGTCCTGACCCGATCAGACGAAGGGGAAACAGGAGACAGATAATTGCCGATTGATTTGGTCATGACTTTTGTTTAATTCCTTATGTAAATGAGTACCTTATGCAAATAAGTACCTTGACGGATTGGCTCATGCATTTTCAATCGGCAGGCTCATATAAAGAGAGCTAATCAAAGAGAGCTGATCGTGAGTAAAAACTAGCAGTTATTTGAGGGATAAAATACCTGAGAGGATGTCTCTCCCTGGATAGCCCGATCAGCATCACAGGGGTTGCCTTTTGGTTTTTTAACCAATTCACTCAAAAGCCCTAGCACAGGCGCAAGCGTATTTTCCGAATACTCCCCCATGAGGCAGATTTGAATCCAATTTCGTTCCAGTAAGTATTCACTTTGGTGGCTCAGGAGATAGCCCTGCTCTTCAAGCCGCAGTCCCACCCATCGGGAGGAAAGGTGAGCGGGCAGTGCTATGGTAATCACAGCCGCAGAGGCACACTCATCCGGTGCTACAATAGAAAAGCCCCGGTTTCGCAATTCATTCCGCAGCCATCCGGAGAGGCGTTTGATCCGGCAAAATCGTTCATCAGGCTGGATGCGTTTAAGTGCAGCCAGCAATGCATAGAGGAGGTTTGACGAAGTCGTGAACGGGAGCCCGTTCTTTTGTGCATAGTAGCCAAGGTCAAGGTAGCGGGGCAGTTTGTCCGGAGCCGGGGGCGTCTGACAATTGCTGAACACGAATGACAGACCTGGGAATGCTGCCAGTCCTTTGCCGCTTACGCCTGAAGCCAGGTAAATATCCTTGAGATCAACAGGTGCTGTGCCTATGGAGCTGATGCAGTCTAAGCAAACCAGCACCTTACGCTCTTTGCAGATTGCAGCCACTCGCTGGAGGTCGTTCAGGACCCCGGTTGAGGTTTCACAGTGGACGCACCAGACCCAGCGGATTTCGGTGTGCTGTCGTAAGAACTCATCGATCAGGGGATAGTTGAAGGGGGAACCCCAATCCGCTGCCAGTACCTTGAGCCGCAGGTCAAAGCGCTTGGCATGATCCACCAGCCGCTCACCGAATTCACCATTACTCAAGATGATCCCGGGCCAACTAGGTTGTCGGTGCCTTGACAACTGGGCACAGATAACATCATTGGCTAAAGTACCGCTCCCTAAAAAAAGCTCAACCCTGGCCGCTCCGACCAGCTCACAGAGCCTGGCCTTTATCTCCTGCACATTCTCGACAAACTGGTGTGAGCGGTGAGAGATGGGAATGTCGCAAAACGCCTGGCGTACATCCGGGTGAATGTGAACAGGGCCGGGCAAAAGATTGATTGGTACGTGGCTGGCCTTGGTGCAAGAGGAATGGCTAGCCTGGGTGCAGGAGGCGTTGTCTTGGGATGCACGGTTGAGGGGAAACGACGGTTGAGTTGATAGCTGAGGCGACGACTGAGGCGATGTTTGAGGCGACAACTGAGGCGATGTTTGAGGCGATACCTGAGGCGATGCCTGAATCGATGCCTGAATCGATGTCTGAATCCAGGGGATTTCCTTACTGAATGCTTCTACTGACAGATACATGGGCTGATAGAGAGCATCCGCAGTCCCGACGAGCGGGCCAAAAGGGACAAATCCCATATGCCTGTACAACCTCTGCTGCCTGACCGTACCTGAGATAATGGCCGAGTCATACCCTTTAGCCAGACAATATTCCACAAGCTCTTTCAGTAAGCCGCGGAAAATTGGCCCCTTACGGTAATTGGGGTCTACGGAAAGCAAACGGACTTCGCACACTGACCGGCCTTTTGGCAAATAGGCATCCAGGTTTTCCAGTTTTGCGTCGAGCGAAAATGGGCGCTCACTCCGAACCGCTATCATGCCGACCACCCGTTGTTCGCGTAGACAGACAATATAGGTGTTTTGATCGTGAAACTTGTCTACGAGCCTTAAGTCCGTATTTGGCTGATGTTGTGGAATCTCTTCAACAAAAGTTCGATAATTGAGTTGAAAAATTTGTTCAAATTCCTCTGGTTCTGTGGCTATCCTGAACATGAGCGGAAGCACGTCATCCTCCCCTTGTTATTGCAGACCCTTATTATTGCAGAAAAGGTTATTTCCTGTAATAGGTAATCCTGGGTGATTCGATAATATAATATTGAGAATATTCCTTTTTTGAGGTATAGGACATTATTGTATCGATTATTTTGAAAAAAGGGAATTAGTTTTTTGATGAGATTGGAAACATTTATTACAAGTACAAGGGATGTAAGTTTGGATAATAAGATTGAAAACTTGCTGCAACTGCGTAAAATCGCTTGATGAAAATATTTTTTGGCTATATAATGAAATCATAAACTCTTAGCCTTATTTTTTGAGGAAAGGAGTCAGGAGGGTGCTGCTGTGTCAGCGCCTTTGTCATGGACAGTCGGAAGTCAGAATGAGGAAAAGAGGCATTTATTCTGAATTCTGACTCCTGACTTCTGGGCTTTCATCTTTATGGTTTATGGCGATTAAGAGACTAAATTTGAGCCTGAATGAAAAGGTAGGCAGATCACTCTATGAGGTTTTAAGGGATGAATTAGATCGAGACCTTGTTGAATACGCGCTCATTGATTCATTCAAGAATTTCCAAAGCCGAAACCAGCCGTATCCGTTTGTCGGAAAAAAAGAACTAAAACCAAGGGCCAGGATTCCTGAGCGTGAATACAAATATCAGAATAGCATGCTCCTCTTATTTTACGATGGGACCTTGCCCAGTGAATATAAAAAGTTCATCTGCTTTTTAAATTCTAATAGAGTAACCAGGAAAAATTTAGCCGCTCATGTATTAGATCTTAAAACTTACGATGATTTCTCCCAGAATATAAAATATTTTGAAAGTCATCAGTTTGAGCGGATATTCTATTCCCTTCTGCCGGTTGATTATGCCCTCCTGCTCCAAAAAGATCCATCGATTAAGTCAAAAAAACGTTATATGCTTTCTCATTTTCATGTTAAAATTGACTGGCCAATATCCAGCGCAGCAGAAGACCTGGGCAGGGAGCTCTCTTACCTGACGGGGGATCTTTATGAGCAGGGCGAAAAATACGCAGAGCATATGCAGAAGAAGTTATTTGAATATTATGGGTTTCACCATTCCGTAGGGGGGCGGAGAACTGCGGCAGTGGTTGCAGCTCAATTCAGCCGGCGGCTGGATTTTCTTTCCACTATTTACGTGGCCAGCTCCAGTGCCCGCTCTTTGACCAAAATTGCAGGTAGCGAAGTATCTCGATACCTGTTGATCAAGTTGAGCTCCGAGGAAATGATAAATGTAGCCAAAGCCAACGGTATGGAGCTCGACACGTTCCGGAATGAATTTACCATTCATAGCGAAAAAGATTATGGAGTGGTTATTTTTCTTACTGTTTATGAACACACCGCCTATGCAAAACCTTCAAAAGATGGTAAAGTGCGTTCTTTGGATGCTGATTATCGATGGCTAACCGTTGCTTCTCAATTGCTGGTTCCAAAGCCATCGGCTTTAGATATTCGTCCTATCAGGTATTCGGTAATCTATTCAGCATAAGTTTTATCTATGAAGAATGTGTATTACTACTCAGGTAGGCACAGAGGGGCAAAGGGGCAAAGGCACAAAGAAAGAAGAAGCAAATAGGCAAAACAACTTTGTGCCTGTGTGCCTTTGCCCTCTGAACCTGAGTAGTTACAAAGTGCGTAGGTATATATGAATCAGGTATCAGCAGGTATCCATAAAGAATGTGCAGGAAAGAATGTGCAGGGAGAAAACATATGGAATTGAGCATATGCAGAGATGAGTTTTTAAGAGGTGTCAATATTGTTCATAATGTAGCCATCGCCAGGGGGACTATGCCCATTCTCTCCCATCTTCTACTTCAGGCTTCGAATAATCGAATTTACCTATATGGAACGGACCTGGAACTGGGGATCAAGGGAGAAGCAGAGGCTGAGGTTTTTCAGGAAGGGAGTATCTGCCTCTCATCCAAGATGATGGTCGATATACTTCGGGAATTACCGGATAAAGCGCAGGTACATTTTTCACTGGAGGAAAACAACAGGGTCGAAATTGCTTGCGGAAAGATTTGCTTCCATTTGGCAGGTCTGCCCGCAGAGGAGTTCCCTCCCTTCCCGCCTTACCAGTCAGAAGGGCTGATTTCTATCCCGCGAGAGGCGCTGAGGGACATGATTGCAAAAATTAACATTACCGTCCCTCTCGTGGAGCAAAAACACCTGAGCGCACCAAATGGGGCATTGCTTGAGATTGATCAGGAATCCATGGAAATGATGGGGACGGACGGGCACCGGCTCTCCTATATCAGGAAGCCCGGAGTAGAGGGGTTAAGTCAGAAGCTCAAGGTGATCCTGCCAAAAAAATCCATGAATGAATTAAAGCGGATTCTGGACGACTCACCGGATATAGAGAATGTTTTTGTAGGATTTTTTGAGAATCAGACGATTTTCAAAATCGGGCCGGTTGAATTGTTCTCCCGCCTGCTTGATGCCTATTTCCCGAATATCAGGTCAAGAATTGCCAAAGTGAATGACAAAATTATACGGATCAACCGTCAGGATTTTCGGCAGTCGGTCAAGAGGGTATCAATCTTTACTGAGGAAAAGGAAAAGTATATCAGGCTGAGACTGGAGGATGGGCTCCTTTATCTCAGTTCCCAGAACCTCGGAGTAGGGGATGCCGAAGATCAGCTTCAGGTTGAGTACGGTGGGGAGCCTTTGGAGATTGGGTTCAATTCGAATTTTATTTTGGATATTTTAAATATCTTAAATGAAGAGCATGTAGTCCTGGAAATGAGTGATCAGGGCTCTCACGGCATTATTCGCCAGCCGGATAACCGCGATTACCTCTACCTTATCATGCCCATTAAGCTCTATGATGATGAGGTTTAGAAATAGTCGCTGATTAGGGGATGCTGGTTGCGGGATGCGGGATAGCCTACATATCTTCCCCTTGAGGGGGAGGTTGGGGTGGTAGAGGTTTTGGAAGTGCTATGTATGGGGCAGGATTCCAGCCTCATAAAAAAAAACGCAAATTCCTCTACTATCAAGTTACGGGTTGCGGATTGCCGGTTATAGGTTTATGATTGTGCTACTAGTTTAGATAACGCGCAATGATCAACTTGTAACGATCAACTTGTAACACGCAACGCAAGTTAATCAGGGAGGAGATGAAAAATACACAGCGAGCCAAAAAAGACAAAAATATTATTGACCAACGATGATGGAATTCATTCAGAAGGCTTGTATGCCCTCTATCGAGAGCTGCAGGATGTGGCAGAAGTTGCCGTTGTTGCACCCAGTGGGGAGAGGAGTGCTTGTGGTCACTCCATTACCCTTTCTCATCCCTTGAGAATAGAAAAGATTCGAAGAAATGATCAATTTTATGGGTACGCTGTAAGCGGAACTCCTGCTGACTGCGTTAAGCTGGCTGTCAGTGTCATTCTGGAATCTCCCCCGGACATGGTTATTTCGGGAATAAACTGGGGATTAAATACCGGTGTGCATATCATGTATTCCGGCACTGTCTCCGCAGCAGTGGAGGCGGCAATTCTGGGCATTCCGGCTATGGCTGTTTCGCTGGCTCCTGAAGATCCCTCTCATTTTGCTCTCTCCGCTCAATTTGCCCGGAAGCTGGCTCTGGTTATTGTGCAGCAGGGCTTGCCCCTTGGCACACTTCTTAACATCAACTTACCATCTCTGGGCCAGAGACAGGGCCAGTTCCCCGAAGTGGTCATAACCAGGCAAGCCAAATGTTACTTGAAGGATTATTTTCAAAAGAGAATCGATCCACGAAACAATGAGTACTACTGGTTGGATACTGAGGAGATGACTGTTAAGGAAGGGGGGGACGTGGATGTGGATGTTGTTCGAAGAGGAAAGATTTCTATAACTCCGATTCGTTTTGATTTAACGGATCATCAATTTATTAGTTCGTTGCAGGCATGGCCGATTTTAGGGTCTGTAGAAGATGAAGAATCCAACTGATGTGAATTCGCCAATCTCTTTGAGCGGAAATATGCAGGGCTTTTTCCGGCCACTCTGATCAGTGATTATATATCGTAATGAAGGTTAGACATCGTTCATGGATCAAAAAAGGTATGCAAAAGCAATTATATGCAAAGCAGTAATGAATGTATGGACTGTGGATAAATGATCAAACCTTATTCTCAATGGTGAAATGAAAAATGGATGGGTTAATAGACGACAAGGCAACTGATTTAAACGTAGAGTTGCAAGAATCAGAAAAAACAAAAGCAAAGTTAGTAGAAAGAAGTAAATTTCAGTATCGGGAAAATAAAAGATTAAAGAAAACCATGGAAAGTCTTATCCTGGAAAAAAATGACCTGAAAAAAGACCTGAGTCGGATTACTCAAGAAAATCAAAAAATAAAGAAAAGGATGAAATCTGTTCTGGAAAGACTTACCAAGATTCAGGAATTGGATCATGAGAACAAGGGGCTGAAAGAAGACCTTGCCAGGGAGAAGGAGAAGCTGAAGGAGTTAACCGCCCTGAAGTCGGAAAAAAATCAGTTTCTCACGAAGTATGAGGAGGCGAAAAAGCAGATAGCCTATATGGTGGAGATGGTTTTGGCTGAGCGCTACGACTTGATTAGCCGGCTCAAAGGGTTGATCCGCGACATCCCCGTTGATTATAGGGACGTAGAAAGAAAGATGAAGTTGGGCAACAAGATTAAGCACAAAACGGGGAAAAATGCGCAAGTGGCTCTATTTGTGGATGTTCAGAATATGTTTTACTCTGCCAAGAACCTTTATAATGGCAGACTGGATTATGAAAAATTTCTGGAAGCCACAGTGGGTGACCGCACTTTAGTTCAGGCGACCGCCTACATTGTACAAACCCCTGATATTGATCAGACGAAATTTATATCACTGCTCAAGAGCATTGGCTATGTGGTTCGGGCTATGGATTTAAAGACCGGTACCGGAGGCTTCGCCAAAGGGAATTGGGACGTGGGCATGACTATTGACATTTTAAATTTGATTGATAAAGTTGACGCCCTGGTCCTGGCGACCGGAGATGGAGATTTCGTGCCAATCGTCAAGTTGTTTCAAAAAAGAGGGGTCAGAGTGGAAATCGTTTCCTTTGCTTACAATACGGCGATCGATCTTAAGGAAATTGCAGATCGATTTTCCCCGATTACCGAAGAACTCCTGATTAAGGACTCTTCGAACAATTTTTCCAAGAACCAGTCTGAAAGGTCCTGAGCACCAGATATATAGCCCATCCCCCCCCGGGGGAGAAGGCAGGGTGAGGGGCGTTCCTTCAGGCCCCTGGACTTTTAACCGGCTTTTCAGAACCGGCACTTTTAAGCATTTCACAGGAGATCACTGAAAAATGCATTCCTACGCAGTGGGGATAGAGATTGGCTCTGCCAAGATCAAGATTATCCAGGTCATTAAGAAGCTAAATTCGACTGAGATTGTCAGGTTTGTCTGCCACCGGCTCTCAGCCGATGAGGATATCTCCTCGGCCATTAAACGGATCATAAACGAAAACAAGATTCGAGGAGATCTTATCGTTGTGGGAATCTCCAGTCAAAAGGCCATGTTTAGGAGCATCTCCCTGCCGTTCAGGGATCTCAACAAAATCCACAAGGTCGTCAAGTTTGAGATAGAGTCATCCCTGCCACATCCGGTGGAAGACACTGTTCTTGCGCTTCAGGTCCGTGATGGCAAGGAGACTGGATCATCCGACCTCTTCATTGGGGCTGTCAAAAAGGAGGCGATCACCTCCTGCTGCCAGTCCCTGAATGCTGCCGGAATTGATCCCCGCCTTGTCCTGCTGGATTGCACGGCCCTGTATGATTTTTATCTGCAAGCCTTCCCCTCGTGTCAGGAATTGATGGCTCTGGTCGATATCGACGAAGAACGGATATTGATGGTTGTTGTGCAGGGGAACCATCTTCTTTTTTCGCGTAGCATTTCCAATCCGGTAAGGCCTTGGCCGGATTGCGTTCAGCAGGGGGAGGAGGCAGTGGATCGGGATTCAGGCCAGGCGTCAAATGAGGAGAAGGATTTCAGCCAGGCCTCAAACGAGGATGGAGGGCGCGGCGAAGTCAGTGTCTTTAATCGCGATTCCGGCCAGCCGTTAAACAAGGAACTGGATTCCGGCCAGCCGCTAAACGATTATGCCCGATCTGAGTGCCCGGTCAGTGAAGCATTGCCGGATGGATGTTTAAAACTTTCTCAAAAGGACATGGATTTGATCCTGGAAGAGATTGACCTGACGATGTATGCCTTTGCCTCGCAGTACAGGCCGGATGATCAGATTTCCCGGATAGTGCTGATGGGAAAGACTGCTGATTATGAAAGGATATGCGATTATTTTACTGGAAAGCTGCAGATCGAAACCTCGATCTTTAATCCGCTCAAAGCAACAGGAGGGGAGAATTTTACTTTTCAGGATCAGGCATTGTCATGCTCCCTGGCTGTTCCCTTGGGATTGGTTTTTGGGGGAAAGAAGGACAAGAAGAGCAGATTTAACCTCAGGCAGGAAGAATTGGCCTATCAGAAGAAATATAGCCAATTCAAGGAGATGGCCCTTGTCCTGACTGTGTTGGCCATAGTGACGGTTTCTTTGCTGACTCTCAATATTCATTACAAAACCACGGTTCAGCAGAAAAAGTTAAATCAGATTAACCAGCAAATCGATCAAATATACAAAGAGATTTTCCCTGGGGCCAAGAGCGTAAATAATGAGCTTTTACAAGCCCGAAAGGCTATGGACGCTGAAAAGGAAAGATACAGAATATATAAGATATTTGCCCATAAGTCCTTAACCCACTTGGAGATTCTTAAGGATTTGAGCGTCCAGACCCCTGATGAAATCAAAGTCCAATTCATCGATCTCACGATTGATAAAAACCAGGTAAAGATAAAAGGCATTGCCGATTCTTTTGAGGCTATAGATCGGCTTAAAAACCGCCTGCAAAAAACCAGGCAATATGCTCAAGCCGTTGTTGAAAGTGCAAAAGTCAAGGGAGCCGAGAATAAGGTGGATTTCCGGCTTAACATTACGGTGTCCGATTCTTAAAATTCATCGTTGGAGCAGTATTAGTTTATTAACATGTTTTGATACGAATAGATAGGTGATTAGTAGAAATGAAAATGGCTTTAGTTTTTGACATCGATAATACTCTAACGTATCCCCGTCAGCCAATTGACAAGACAATGACAGAAGTTTTGAAACGCCTGCGCGTTCCTTTTTCCGTAGCAGCGGGGAGTCACCTCTTGCTTTTAAAAAAGCAGTTTTTCAGCCCGCTTTATGATTTCGGCTTTTGCGGCCAGTTTGCCGCTTTCCTCAGTAACGGCGCTGTGCATTATTATTGCGATTATTCTCATGAGATGTCAATCGAACTGGTTTCAGAGTTCAATATTCAGGCGCATCTTGGCGAGGCTGATTATAACTGCCTATGGAAGAAACTGGCAGAAACCTTGGAAATGGAAGAATTTCTTTTGCCACCGTCGCTGAAAATAGTTGATCACAGAATAGTTAATAGAGGATCGATGATCAATTTATGCCCTATTGGCAGAAAGGAGTTGGAGGACTCAGATGCCCAATGTAACAGAACAAAATTCGTAGAGTTTGATAGGGCCACCGGTTACAGGGAAAAGGTTTTAGGACACCTTGATCAAGAATTGGCATTCTTGATACATGAAAAGCAGCTAAAAATTACCCTTGGCGGACAAACGTCCTTCGATATCGGTATAGTAGGTCAAGATAAGACCAAACCGGTGCGAATGTTACTGGACGATGGCTTTGAAAAGGTTATTTTCATTGGCGACGCCTTATTCGAGGGTGGAAACGATGCTGCTATCAACGAGTTTATTAAAGCGTGGCCCATGAAGTCCGAGTGTCCGGTAGAAGCGATTCAAGTAAATTCCCCAAGCGATACGATAGATATTATTCATAAACTTAAAGTATTGAATTAGCCTTTTTGGTGGAGGAAATTGATGATTTCCGAAAAGTTTGAAATAAAGCCCTACGAAGAAAAATGGCAGGAAATCAGCATCTCGGAAGAAATAGTTGCCTTATATTCCCTTGAGGGATGGGCAAAGGATTTTTCCTTAATGACGGCTGGCTACCGGGATCAACTGAATCCAAATGACGCTGATGATCCACATGTGGCATTCAATTCTCTTACTATTGCCATTCTGGGTGAAGCCAAGGCCAGAGTTTTCGAGCGAAAACTTGCATCCGGAGAACAGGCGCACGTACACATCGGAGGAGAAACACGGCCGCATACCCAGGATTTTATCGCTATTCTTTCCCGGGTGTATGCTGCTCATAATTTTAACGTGCATCTTAGAGCGCATATCAGAACTACCCCCATCTGGTATTCTTCTTTTGGAGTTTTTTATAAGGAATACCAAAGTGGCGATAATCTTACCGCAAGCCACTCGCCGTTTTTTAAAGGCGGATGGAAGCCTATGGACTCAGCGGGTAAACAGGTCCTGGCAGAAGAGGAAGAAATTATCGCTGAAGTAAAAAATATCGTGTACAATCGAAAAAAAATCAGCCTTGCTCCATGGGGGCTAAAAGAGAAAATCATTTTTGATTTCGATATTGACGAAGCCTATGTGAAATACCAGCAATCGGTGATTATTGATAAGTCCAAAGATGATATCAAGCGGGCCAAAGAAAGAGGGTTCCGGTGTACAGCCTGCACAGTCGGCGGTTCGATGAAGGCCACTACGGAACGTTTGTTTCCGATGCTTGGCATCCCCGTAGGCCAGGATGGCGTCATTCAATATATCTTTGGAGAAGAGGACTCGCATTACCATCAACTTGGCCAGAAAGACGGGAAGCATTTCGGGCCTGATCCCAGCAAGCAGGAGGTCTACAAGAGCATCGGCGCTCAGGAAATCCTTCTTAGCGGCAAAGCGGATACCGTCTTCATATGGGACCCGGACGGCGACAGGTTCAACATCGTTACCATAACTTCGAAGGAGCGGGCCATACAGGCTGAAGTACTCGGGCTCAAAGTCGATCCGTGTCCCGGAACGGACAAGTCCATCGTCTATTTTTCACCCAACCAGCTTTTCTTCATGCTGACTGCTTACCGGATCAGCGTCCTGAAGGATGCCGGATTGCTCGATGCCTACGACTGGTTCATCACTCCCTCTATTTCCACATCCCGCTCTATCGGCGAGCTGGCCGCACAGGAGAATCTACCGGTAGCCCAGGTTCGTGTAGGATTTAAGTATGTAGGTACCTTCTCCGAATGGCTCGAAAACCGCACCGACCCAAACGAGCCCTTCATCAACGCCATCGGTGATAAGATCTATATAGGCAAAAAGCCCCGGGCCTTGATCATGTGCGAGGAGTCCGGCGGCGCAGTCTTCGGCGGGACAGAGTTCCTCATGAACGAGAGCGGATCAAAAGGCATGATAGCGCTTCGTGAGAAGGACGGCATGCAATTCGGCCTTATGGCACTATCGCTGGCAACCCATTTATACAATTCGAATCAGTCATTCGCGGATTACTACTGTAGCCTGATAGAGAAGCACAACATACGGAACAGGTTTTTTAACCGCAGGGATATATTGTTATACGATGAACATCTGACCGGACCGACGCGGGAAAAGGCAAAGTCTGCGGGAATAAGCAAGAGAGACCTAACCATGGGTTTCTTCAAGAAACTGGCCGAACAAGCATCTGCCGGGAAATCTCCGGCTGAGATACGCTACGAAATTAATTCGAGGCTGGCCGATACAGACAAGGCTATACCCAAACCGAAGCGGGTCTGCCTGGTAGGTGAGGGCAAACTACTGGAAGGGACGCTCATGGAATTCGATGATTTCTGGGCTCTTATCCGCGCTTCCGGCACAGACGCTCTGCTTAGGTACTATATTGAAGGAAAAGACAAAGGTGAGATCGAAGCTTACCAGAAATCACTCATCAACCTAAAAATTTGATGGGTGAGATGGGTAAGTATGGGTAAGGTGGATAAGATGGTTATGACCATAACTGCCAAAAACTTTTTTAAACAAACAGAGGGGGAAAAGATTGTATCCCGAACCTTACTTTGACAAGGAAGTCTTGGACAAAGAGCATGAGGAGATCAGGAAGAACGGCTTCGAACCGGATACTATTCTCATCACGCAGACTGACCTGACAGTTTATGGGTTGAATATTGCTATAGGGTGGCCCTTTCCTGCACCACTCAAAGAACCTTATGAAAAGTTTTTTCATGAGCTTTCAATATTGGGACCTGATACTTACTTATATCCTTATGCTAATACTCACATAACCGTAATGACTCTTGTGAACTTTAAAGAGCATCAATATCCCGGAGAAGAGGTCAAGGAGATTAAGGAACTTGTGCCGGAGATTTTCAAACTTGTATCAAGAGAGCTACATGAGTTCAAGCCTTTTAAAATCGATATGGGTCCCCCGGTGATATTAAAGCGCGCTGCCATTATTCCCATCCTGAATCCTACCGGAGAGGTCCTTCGGTTTAGGGAAAAAATTCGCCCCTTGCTGGAGAACACTCTTTCTCTGAAAGTCGAGTCGCCAAAAGGAGTCCACTCTACTATCCTTCGTTTCTTAAAATGCCCGCCAGATGTGAATGGTTTTATCGCAAAATTTGAATCAATTGCAGCCAACACCCGTATGGGTGAAGTCGCTATAAACGAACTGTTATTAACGTCGGAAACCAAACCATACATGCGGGACGGAGAAATACTTCACCATTTCCGGCTTGGAGATTTGTAATGACAAAAGACAAAGAGACATTGCTGGTCACAGGAGGTTTGGGATTTATCGGTTCAAATCTCGCTAAGAGACTTTGCAATAAATTCAAGATGGTTATTATTGACTTCAATAAGCCACCAAAGCCCGAAAAAATCATTGAAGATTTACGGCAAAAAGGAATTGAGATAATAATATCTGACATTTCGTCCCCATATACCTGGAAAGAGATACCTGAATGCAAGTACATTTTTCATTCTGCTGCGCAGGTTGCCGCTGAATTATCATGGGAAGAGCTGGATCTCGATTTTCAAACCAATATTTATGGAACATTACTTGTAGCCGAATACGCCCGCAGAAATAATTCTCAAGTTATCTATTGCAATACAATTCGCGTATATGACCCTGATGCAATTGAAGTTGCAATGAAGAAACATAGTAAGGTTTCAGAAGAATGCGCCACCATCGAAGTATCAACAAAGCCACAGCCGCCATACGCTCTTTCCAAGCACCTGGGAGAATATATCCTGCGATCATACTCCCGTATGTATGGGCTGAACGTCATCAGCCATCGGATGAGTGGCATTGTGGGTGCGGGACAGATCGGAAGCAAAACGCATGGCTGGTTGAGTAACATTGTGCGCTGTGCGGTTAATCAAGAGAAGTTTCCCATATTTGGGGATGGGAATCAGTCTCGTGATGTTATGCATGTAGCTGAATTAATTGACATTATTGAAAGTGAGCTTCAGGATTTTAAGAAATTTTCTGAAGACGGCTTCGCAGTCTACAACGTAGGCGGTGGACCTGAAAACGAGTTGAGTATCAACCAAGTGATTGAAATGCTAAAAACAGATTTTTCTTACAAAATGGAAGTTAAAAAGGCTAACGCTCGCATTGGGGAACCAATATCTTATGCTACGGATATCGGCAAGATCAGGGGAAAGGGGTGGCATTCGGATATTAGTGGCTATAAGAGGATCATTAAAGAGTTAATAAAGTGGTATGAGGAGGAAAAAGGTAATGGCGGGAGAAGAAACTTCTGAGAGAATGTTTATTAGTTATAAAGAGAGTGATAATGAATCAATAAATATCGCCAAGCAATTGAGAATTTATTTAGAGCCATGGGGCATTGAGTGCGTCATTATTAAAAATAAAAGCTATGAAGGGGAAAATGATGTAAAAAAAATTATTTTTGCTGAACTTGGAAGGTCAAATTATTTTTTGCAAATATTGGCTAGTATGCCAAGATCCGATTATATGCAAATTGAATGGGAGACTGCGCAAGCTCAATATAATTTAGGTTTAATTAAGAAGCCAATAGTCCTTCATACGGATATAGTTGATAATTTTGGAAGAGGTTGTGATTATCATGCCACAAGGATTGGCGACGAAGATGGTATACAAGCTCTTTTAAAGGGGATGTTAAAACACAAATTCTACATGCAACCCAGGAAACTCTATTTGCCAGAATGCTTTCGTAGAAAAAAAAGAGACGAGCGCATTGTGTTCAATAATATTGACGAGCTTTTGAAATATTTAGAGAATTTTAAAGATGTACACGACCGTGGGCTCGAAAGAATATATCCTTCCAGCAAGAGCATTATCGAGCGCATTGAAAATAAGTTCATAGAATTGAGTAAGCAGCCAAAAAAAGAAGTGCGGCTTCTGGGATTTACGCTTAAAAGGTTTGTAATTCCCGATGAAGATAAGCCGATTGGAAAGGCTTTCAAAGCTGCAATTGATGAAGGCGCTACTGCTAAACTGCTCTTGTTGGATAGGGAATGCCAGGCCGCACGTGAGCGTACCAGTATTGAAAGCCCCGATAAACCCCATAAAGATAGCCTTCTTGTGACCGATAATCAAAAAGTCGTACGTGAATATACACATGATGAGTATAAAGGCAAAGTGGATATCCGTTATTATGAAACGCCCTATTTTGGTATGGTGCTTTTTGAGGACGAAGCCTTCGTGGAAACTTATAATCTTGGCACAGAGATAAGTGGAGAGAGTTTGAAAGAAGGGTTTTGCGGAAAGGTTCCTATCATGTTGATCAGACGTGGTTGCGATCTGTATCCATTATTCGAATCACATTTTGAAAATGTATGGAATCTTAATAATAAAAAGGTAGCAAGCCGCGGGGATGAATAACTTAGGGAGATTAGTCAAAAATCCAATAAAATGGATATGCGTAGAAACTACGGGGGCTTTGATGAGAAGTCCTCGAAATTTTCTGCTAAAAAAGCACGACATTCAGAACTAAGGCAGCTCACAGATAATAATTTACCCATAATGTCTATTCAAGATGGCTATAGATCAATGTTATCCATTCGATAACGGATAAATTATATATTGGGAGTCTCCTAAGCGCTTAAGGAGGATTACGCATGAGTGAAGAACGTATCGGAACCATCCTTTTCGTCGATCTGGCCGCATTCTCTACGAATAGGGACCCTGTTCAATTATCTGTGGCCAGATCATTCTTTGAAGAGTTAAAAACCTTACTGACCGGCCTATGGGGAGTTGCGCCCGATCGATCGGATGACAGCCGGTACTGTCTTTTGCCCACTGGCGACGGTGCTGCGGTGGTCCTGTGGAAGAAGGCCGATGCTCATCCTCAGCGCGAGTACACAGCTCTGTGGCTGGCTGGAAATATTATGGTATGGGCAAATACGCACGACCCCAGAATCGGCATACGATGTGGAATCAATCAAGGCGAGCTTGACCTGGTTGAAGACCCATATGGCCTTACTAATGTCTGCGGAGCTGCCATTAATGTTGCTCAGCGCATTATGGACGCTGCCGAGCCTGGGCAACTGTTGGTTCGCCACAAAGAATTCACCCAGCGCCTGAACCCTGATGATCAGGGTAAGCGCAATGACTTAAGATATCAGATCGAGCCCGCTGAATATGAGGTGCTCGCCAAGCATAACGAGATCTTACAGATCAAAAACGTAACCGGAAGTATTATACGTGACGATGGAGAATATTCTTTTGGGAAGCCCGGGCCACCTGCAAATAAGTGGCATATGCAAATTGAGCCTCCGATTCTGTCCCTAGACGAATATGGCTGGAAAGATAAAAAAACTCCCCCCGAAAAACTCCTTGATAAACATAACAACGTAGCATTTGTAGGCGCTACCAATGATCAGTTGGCAGAAGTTATTGTAAAGGTATTGAAAAATAATCCGTCTAAGAGATGGGGGCGGATAACCATTTTTTTTCTTCAGGATAATATCCTGCAATGGATGGAAACGAAAGAAAGACCTCACAAGAAGCTTGTCCAGGACAAGCAGGAAGCAATAAAAAACCTGCACAAGGTTTTGAACGGCCATGTCCAGCACCTCGATTTCATGGAGTATGACCGCCCGTTCTACTTCGCCTCCTATTGGGACTGGGATAAACCGGGAGGACGTATCCATGTAAGCCCCTATATTTGGGGTGCTGACGTGCGTGTTTGTCCAGCCCTTGACTATACATGGGTTACACAAGAACCCACGCAGCAGTATCAGGCCTATCGCGAAGGGCTGGTGCAGCTATTGAAGCTGGCCAAACCTATTATCACTGATTGACTAACTTAACAATGTGTGAACATTAACAACGTGTGAACAGACTTAACAATGTTGTGAACAAACTACCATGGAAATCATACCATGAACAAAATATCACTGGTTACTGGCGGATCTTCCGGGCTTGGTTACGAGATTGCCAAGTGTTTACTCGAAAAGGGGTACAACGTATGTATTTCTTCGAGATCAGATTCAAAACTTAATAATGCTGCATCTCAACTTTCCACGACATCAGGTTTGGGACAATTGCATAAATGTATTGCAAATGTAGGGAATGAAAGCGATGTAAGAAAACTGTTTCACTTTATTACAGAGCATGGTTTTGAAATTGATATGGTATTTAATGCTGCGGGAATGGGCCTATTTGGCAATCCTGAATCAGTCACGGAAGAAATGATTGATAGAGTTTTGGAAGCAAATCTGGTTGGTACTATATTAGTTTCATCTTACGCCCTCAGAGTGATGAAGGGTACAGTTGGAATTATTGTAAATATTATGTCAACCGCTGCCCATTCAGGCAAAGCACAAGAGTCAGTTTATTGCGCTGCCAAATGGGGAGCACGAGGTTATACCGAAGCAATACAGGCAGAAATAAAAGGAACCTCTATCAAAGTAATTGCTGTTTATCCCGGAGGTATGAACACACCCTTCTGGACTGAAGACTGTGGCTTATCTCCGGATATATCAAAATTCATGAATCCTTATGATGTGGCAAGAACAATAGTAGATGCAGCTACGAAAAAAGATTCCTCAACCATATCGGAGATAATCATTCGCTCAAGTCTATAGCGGGTTTCACCAGAACTATTGACAATAGCCAACCTGACAAATTTTAGCTATAGATTTCCAGAAATTAGTGCGCCGCAGGCGCACGGATAGGGTGGCTCGATGAGAGCAGACCCTCTGTGCATAAGCTGCACGTGAGATGAAGGAAGGCCCTTCGAAGTTGGCTTCCAGGAGCGGGCTTCAAACCACTCCAAGCTGCTGCGGTCAAGAGCCGTCGGTAGTAAGCATTGGAGTCAAAGCGAAGGGGTATATACCCTGAGCAGGTAAGGATCAGGAGAGACGAACGCAAGTGAACCTCCGTTGAAGCATCATAAGGAATCGAATCGCTCGTCAAAACCAGGAGCTTAATTTTCTCCTGGGATAAGCCTGTCGGATACTTGGCACTCAAAAGAAAAGAGAGAAAAGCGGGATGAGTTTTGCCTTTTCTTTTTCTTCCCTGCCTCTCTTGTGCTATTCTTACATGTCGTGCTATACTTAACTGAAAGAGGAAGTGATTACCTCTGCTTAAGTAAAACCATTCATAATATTTCCATACTATTATCTAATAATGCGAATTAAGAGTTGAAAACGAGCAAAAACATAGCGGCAGCAAGTCTTCCAAATACGTGTATCATCAATCCCTGGTAAGATCGCACCTTAGAGGCGAATTGAATTTTAGTTTTTTCCTGAATCCAATTGAATAATGATTCAATTGGCTGGCGAACACGACTCACGCTTGTAGAAAGCAATCGGTCGAAGAGTTTTAATTTTTCACAGCCTTTTTCTTTTTTGACCGGGGTGTTCAGTACCACTTGTTGCTCTTGTTCGAGTAGTTGGCGTAGTATTTCGTCGATGTAGGCTTTGTCCGCATAAATTTCTGTATCCCTTAATAGGGGAGCAATTAGGCAAAAAGTTGGCAGGTCATGTTCACTCGCTGGGGAGAGGCCAATATACTCAGGTAAAGGGAGGATACCATCTCGTTTGAACCCCAAGATGTGGACTTTGACGCCATAATAGTAAATGCCCTTAGAAGCACAATACCCTTTATTTGCGAAGTGATTAGCGACCTTAGCGTCAGAACTTCTTTTAGCGTTAGCCATGATGATCGGCATAGAGTCGATTAGCCGAATCTGTTGAATAAGGTCAGATCCGGAAAAATCCTCTAGAATAAGTTCAACGAGCATGGGAAATAAGCTCTCGAATCGATTGAGGCGTTGCACAAATGCTACATATGAAGGTAAATCCGGAAACCAATCCAGCAGATGGTCTTGGGCATAATTGTAGATATCTTTGAGTTCAAAGCGCCTTTTCATGATGCCGTAAATAAAAATGGTAAGCAATTCCTCATCCCTAAACTTTGGATTGTTATTGTTGCTAAACCTTTGACAAAAAGGCCATAGATTAGTTCTATATTGTTCACAGACATAAACAAAAACAGTGACTAACGAGGTTTGCCAATCCATTTGCTTCTCCTCAGTTGAGTGTTCAAGGTTAAAAAAACCTTTACTCAATCGTGAAAAAGCATTGAGATTAGCCAACCCTTAATTCGCATTAATAGTATCCTGATAGCATCCTATGATCGATCAAGCACAGACTATTCTCAAAAACATATTTGGGTATGATGAATTCAGACCTCTCCAAAGAGAGATCATTCATAATGTTCTCAGAAAAAATGATACCCTGGTCATCATGCCGACAGGGGGTGGGAAATCTCTCTGTTATCAAATTCCCGGCCTCATTTTTGAGGGGCTGACTGTGGTTGTCTCTCCCTTGATTTCGCTGATGAAGGATCAGGTTGAGCAATTGACGCAGCTTGGTGTTAATGCCGTATTTTTAAATAGCTCATTGTCGCATGAGCAATATCGACAGACGATTGGGCTAATCGTGAGAAATGAAGCCAAGTTACTTTACCTTGCCCCTGAAGCATTATTCAAAGACAAGACCTTGGCACTCCTTTCATCAGTGAGGGTTGATAGCTTAACCATTGATGAGGCCCATTGTATTTCAGAATGGGGACATGATTTCCGGCCTGAATACCGGAAGCTTATTGAAATCAGGCGCAAGTTTCCCTCGGCAGTATGCACTGCTCTCACAGCAACGGCAACACCACGGGTACGGGAAGATATCAAGAACAACCTCGGCTTTGATCAGGCGAATGAATTTATTGCCAGTTTTAACCGGGAAAACTTATTTATCCAAATCGTACCCAAAAATGATCCTCTTTCACAATCAGTACAATTTTTACAAAAGTTTCCTGACCAGTCCGGTATCATATACTGCTTTTCCCGTAAACAGGTGGATGATCTGTATGAAGTATTGCAGGAAAAAGGTTTTTCCGTCAAGCCTTATCATGCGGGTTTATCTGAAGCGGATCGCACACGGAATCAGGAATTGTTTATCAGGGATGATGTGCAGATTATTGTGGCTACTATTGCTTTTGGCATGGGAATCAATAAGCCGAATGTCCGTTTTGTTATCCATTTCGATCTTCCCAAAAATATTGAGACCTATTATCAGGAGATCGGAAGGGCAGGGCGCGACGGCTTAAAATCCCACTGCCTGCTGCTGTTCAGCTATGGGGATATACGGAAAATTAAATACTTTATCGGCCAGAAAAGTGAACAGGAACAAAAAATTGCCAATCTTCATCTGAATGCTTTACTTCGTTTTGTCGAAACCGATACCTGCCGGCGTCCACCATTGCTCACCTATTTTGGCGAAGATTATTCCGTTCCAAAGTGCGACTCATGCGATAATTGCCTGGAAGGAGAAAAGGAACTGGTAGATATTACCATTCCTGCCCAAAAATTTCTTTCGTGTGTCAAAAGGACCGGTGAGATATTCGGCATCAACCATATCATTGATGTTTTACGGGGTTCACAATCCCAGAACGTATTGAAATTCAATCATCAGGATTTATCGACCTATGGTATCGGAAAGGACTATTCAAAGAAGCAGTGGTTCAATCTGGCCCGGCAATTTATCCAACAGGGCCTGATGATTCAGGATATGGAATTTGGTAGTTTAAAACTCACCAGCAAAACCTATGAGGTGTTCAAAGGCACTGAAAAGGTCATGGGTAAGGTCGAACAAAAGGAAGTGGCTGACGCGCAGAGTAAAGAAAATATAATCGAATATGATCGTGCTTTGTTTGAATTATTGAGAGGGAAACGAAAGGAATTGGCTGATATGGCCAATGTCCCCCCCTATATGGTTTTCCCTGATAAAACCCTCATTGAAATGGCCACTTTTTTCCCTCAATCCGAGAGGAGCCTACTGAATATTCATGGAGTGGGATTAGCAAAATTTGAAAAATATGGTGAGATTTATTTGAATAGTATTCAGCAATACTGCCAGGAACATGATATTCAAGAGCGACCAAAGCAGGCAACCGGCCAATTAACCAACACCCCGGTATCGAACCCAATATCAAAGCCAGCATCAAAGTCAGGACTAAAACGAAAGTACGTTATCGTAGGAGAAGCATTTAATAAGGGCAAATCCGTCGGAGAGCTTATGGAGGAGTTCGGTGTCAAACAGGACACGATCTTAGCTCATCTCCATAGTTACTTGCAGGAAGGACATACAATTCGGTCTGACGAACTCCTGAAGCTTTCAACCTTACCCGCAGATCAGCAAGCCACTGTGCTGAAAACCATCGACCAGCTCGGCACTGGGTACCTAAAGCCTATCTTTGATGCGCTGAATGAAAAGATCAGTTATACCGAGATCAGGATTCTTCACTTGTATTATGTAAGCACGCACATGTCTTGTTAGGAGGGTCAGCAGCCCCTGACATATGATAAACGGAAAAGGGAAAAGATTAAAGCAGGGTCGTGGAGGTGTTTATTGTGTATGCGCTTATACCATTAAGGATTCACCATGCCTACTATTTTATTAATACTGGGGTGGAGATTTTTTTTCTATTCAAATGAAGGAAACGAACCAATTCATGTTCATTGCCGGAAAGGAGAAAAGGAATGCAAGTACTGGTTAGATCGAATAAACTTTTCTCTCGAAGAGGCATACAGTTATAATATGAATTATAAAGATACACGAGAAGTAAAAAAGATTATTTTTGAATATTTCGAATTCATAGAGACCGAATGGGATAGATTCCAGAAAAAAAGATAAAAAACAGGAAAAGAGATAAAAGGATGGGAAAATATCACAAGATTGAAAAAATTATTTTTCAAGCAGGTTCATTGCTTTTAAAAGTTGATGGGAAACAATACACTTTCCAATTATCAACTATCTCGAAAAAATTGGCTTGTGCATCGAGCGAGGAAAGAGAAAAATACGAAATTTCTCCATCAGGATACGGTATACATTGGCCATTGATAGATGAAGATCTATCAATAGATGGTTTGATAGGTATTGTTCATACCCCACAACATATAAATGAAAAGGCTTCAGCTTAAGGAAAATGTGGATGATATGATAGCAGGTGATCAGGCACTATAAATGAAAAATAAATCCGTCCCCTTTCCCCCCCTTTTATTTGTTAAGCTTTTCTTCCAACCATAAATTAACTAACGTCTCCAAAGAAATTCCCTTTTGTTGCGCAACTTTTTTGATTCTTTCTGAAAGCGAAGGTTCTAATAAAACTGCCTGAGGTAATTCCTTGTTCACTTCAAGTTCCTCATTTACAGGACGTAAATACTTTTCGTAATCACCAGCATCATGAAATATTTTTCTCTCCAATTGTAGATGCGGTTAATTGAGCGCTTACAACGAAAGCAAGGGTGTCTGAAGAAACTTTTTTACTGCTCGATGAGGGAGGAAACGATAGAGGAGGGCCAGAGGGATCTGAAGGAAGCTGTAAAGCTGCCACTCAAGCTTGGCGCGAGCCTCTGGCAGGCATGGAAGGGGACCGAGCGTACCTTGGGCTACCGAAGAACGGTATCCTTTACGTAACCCGACCATGTTAGGAGGTGGGTGGGCAGAGATAAAGTATCGATCTTACCCGGTGAAGGGCTGCCTATTAATGGGCCGTTGTAACTACGACAGCGAAGTCCTAAGCGGAGCAGAGATGCGGCCGATACGGGTATATTTTCTGAAAGTCGATATTACACCCGATCTTAATTGAAAATTTATGATCGATTAATAACATCCCAAAAAAATTTATGCTTTTGGAATTCAAGTTCATAGACGGTTACATTTTGAATAAAATCAAAGCAGTTTTGAAATAATTGCTTAGTCAAAAAAGGCTCTCGACTAAAAAATAAGGTATTTTCCATCAGCCTAACGAGGGAATCTCTTCGTGGTAATTTTTTAGAAAGCGGTTGAAGCCCCTTTTTTAACTGATAAATTCCTTGGAGTGGAGCATAAAAGTTTTCCCCCTTGATTTCTTGTTCCCCCCAAAAGGGGGTACTATAGATGAAATAATGAGATCCGATTTTCCTGACCAGAGAAATTTCGTCACTTAAAACAAGGTACTGAGATGAATAAGCGGCGATGGTAGATTTTCCTGATCCTGACCGTCCCATGAATACGTATCCTTGTCCATCTCTTACCACTGAGGCGGCATGGAGGAGAAAACCACTCTCCTGGACCAGGATCAAGGAATAACAAATCCGAAGGAAGGAATCAAAGCTATAAATTGCCTCCCTATTGCTAACTTTGGCAACCCGGTTGACAAGATCAATTTCTCCTTCAAGATCTGGCCTGCGAATAAGGAATCGATTGTTTTGGAAAGTAACATCTACCCATAACTTCTCTTCACTGAGTTCATCTTTTTGTCCGCTGCCTTTTTCGTGACCAATATCCATGTACAGTTGGATATGCTGGCAGCCAGAATGGGTAATAATGAGAGAATTTTCTTTTGATTTCAAATCAGGAGAGGAGGCAAAGGCTTGATATTTTTCAGCGATAAGTTGCATGAACTGCGATTGCTCGGATCTAATTGAAATTGGTATTCCACCGATATTCATTTGAAAACTATTCATGGTTATTTATGGCTCCCTTCTCCTCTAACTTCCCCTTTAAAGGGGGAAGTTAGAGGAAAGAAAGAATTGGGAGGATGAGCCAAGACCAATGGCTCAAGTTACTCCTAGGGATGGCCTAGGAGTTATAATATCACGGTTAATAATTCCAGTTGCTAAAGATATTAGAGGTCCAATGGTTGACAATTCAATCCGGTATCGCTCAATAGCTGAATATTCCAGGTTGTCCCGATATCCAGATTGTGCCGCCGATGCAGGGCCAGAATGGGTAGCTCAGATAGGTATAGGTTTCATGGGCAGTGTCACTTGGAATGTAGTTACTCTTGAATGCCTTGGCCTTGATAGTAGTGGTCTTGGTCAAGGTCAGGGGAATTGTATAAGCCAGTGAGTTTGTCGTTGGCTCACTTCCGTCTTTGTTATAATAGATGTTAGCTCCGAAATCCAGCAGGTCAGGAGTTCTGAATTTATTGATATATTCTTTCACAAATGGCAAGTTTTCACCGAAAAACATGGGCTAACCTCCAAAATCCGCTAATAACATTAGCTTTTGGCTTGGATTTTACCCATATATATTCGGTGATTTCTCTTACTATTCACCCCCTAGCAAAGGCTGTTCCAATCCCTTGCAGAAAAAACTTGAGGATCGAGTATCAATACAGCCCGCTCACCCCGGCTCGCTCCCCCCCCGGGGAGGAGCAAGGGAGAAAGAGAGGCTGCTCTGCTGCCCTCAGCCTCAATACCTATAGCCTGTGTGCGGATCTCCACGGGCGGCGCTGACAGAACAGATCCCTCCATTATTGAGCAAAAGCCTAACATTAATCCCATCCTTTAAGTTAATGCCGTTGCCCTCTTGAGGGGATAGGGCATCAGCCTCAGGACACCAGCTTATCTACCTCAAGACATTTTTCTCTGCTTAGTTATTCCCCAACAGAATGAAATCATTAATGAAAAGAAAAGAAGTATCTTACCAAATCCATCAAAGAGAGGAACAGGTGTCGTTGCCGACGTAACGGTAATAAGGTTAGTCTTGGTCTGAATCGTGGGCCCACAGGCATTGGTTGCAGTTAAGGTAACCGTATAGGTGCCTGCTGCCGTGTAGGTGTGGGATGGAGATGTTGTTGTATTTGCTGCTGAGCCATCGCCAAAGTTCCAGGAGTAGCTCGTGGCCCCAGTGGAGCTATTGGTAAAATTCACGTTGAGCGAAGCAGGACCATTGGTGGCTGAGGCAGTAAAGGCAGCTACCGGCGGACCTGTAACGGTAATAAGGTTAGTCTTGGTCTCAACCGTATTCCCACAGTTATTGGTTGCAGTTAAGGTAACCGTATAGGTGCCTGGGCTTGTGTATTGGTGGGGGAGTGGTGATAGGTCTGTAACTGCTGTTGAGCCATCGCCAAAGGTCCATAAGTAGCTCGTGGCCCTCGTTGAGCTATTGGTAAAATTCACGGTGAGCGGAGCACATCCACTGGTGGTGTCGGCACTAAAGGCAGCTACCGGTAGCCCAACGGTAATAACGGTGGTCTTGGTCGAGTCCCCACTTGCATTGGTTGCAGTTAAGGTAACCGTATAGGTGCCTGCTGCCGTGTAGCTGTGGGATGGAGATGCTGTTGTATTTGCTGCTGAGCCATCGTCAAAGTTCCAGGAGTAGCTCGTGGCCCCAGTGGAGCTATTGGTAAATTGCACGTTGAGCGGAGCACAGCCACTGGTAGGTGAAGCACTAAAGGCAGCTATCGGAGTTAGATCCGCAGTGAGATTGAGCTGGGTAACATTCAAAGAATATGCAGCAGAATCCCAGGTGATTGTCTGCGCGCAATTATATTCAATTCCAGAAGAGCAAATTTTAAAATGGATGATATCGCCATTCCTCACCCCATCTATTTCATTAGTAGTAGCATCATCTGTATATACAGACATAGAGCCATAATAGCCTGGTGTATCTACAAAATACTCCCCAACACACCCATTATTCACGGTTACGTTATCCGCGTAAGCTTTGACTACATCTCCGTTACTCACACCCACGCCTTCGACAACTGCTGTACCCCAGAAGTAACCGGATGAGTCGCTTATGTATGGCGAATCAGGGCTGCATGCTGCCATTATAGCCTTGGGTAACAGTAAAAATCCTAAACACCCGAATAATACAGCCACCATAATGCATTTAGTAATTAGATGTCTTTTTACTTCTTTTGCCATTTAAGTTCTCCTTACTGTAAAACATATTGTTAAAGTTCTAAGAGGAGCATTTCAGCCCCCGGTCTATAAGCAGGGGGCTGAAATGCTCGGTCAATAAAATTTCCTGGTTTATAATCAGATGATGAATAATCAAGATGCTTAAAGTAATTATCAGTCTCCAATCTGAGTTGCTGAGCAGCTCTCCGGAAAGATCAGGTTCGCTCCTGCCTGATTCTCGATTTTGATCCAATACCCATATTGGGGGCCGAAGTAATATAACGTGTTGACAAAAGGCGGTAGCTGGGTATCAAAGATCATGCCTCCTTGCGCATCCAGCGAAGTGATGCGCCTGTATTGTCCATCAATGCTTGCTAAGACGAGATTAGCCAACGGGTTGATCTGGCAATAGGAAATCTTGTCATCAGGCGTGTATTGCCCGCTAGAATAGGGGAAGACCAATGACTCCTGGCGACTGCCATAACAGGTATCATAAGGGATATAGCCGATAAGGTTCCATCCATACCGCAAACTGAGAACTGTGTTTGCTGGCGCAGGATCACCCTGTAGCTCAAGCACTGCCGGCTGGTTCATCTTAATCCAGTATCCATACCCTACTGAGAGATATTTGAGGGTGTTGGCAAATGCAGGAAGGTTCTTATCGAGGATATGGGATCCTTTTGAGTCAAAAGAGATAATTCTCTGCCAGTCACCAGCTATACCCGGGTTGGCGGCATCCCTGATAGGGGAAAATGTATCATTCTTTAGCCAGTCCACGAGAGGACCGACATTTGTGGAAGCAACTCCCTCTGGAATAAATACTGCTGGCGTTGTCTCATAGAAGCAACTGTTCACCTGGAAGCTGAGCAGGTTCCATCCTTGATTCAAGCGGATTCTCTGGCGGTAGCTAACGATAATAAGATTAGTCTTGGTCTCAATCGTGTTCCCGCAGGCATTGGTTGCAGTTAAGGTAACCGTATAGGTGCCTGGTGTTGTGTAGGCGTGGGATGGAGATGGTGTTGTATCTGCTGCTGAACCATCGCCATAGTTCCAGGAGTAGCTAATGGGCCCAGCCCCAGTTGAGCTATTGGTAAAATTCACGGTGAGCGGAGCATAGCTGCTGGTGGGTGAGGCACTAAAGGCAGCTACCGGTGGACATGTAACGGTAATAAGGTTAGTCTTGGTCTCAATCGTGTTCCCGCAGGCATTGGTTGCAGTTAAGGTAACCGTATAGGTGCCTGGTGTTGTGTAGTCGTGGGATGGAGATGGTGTTGTATCTGCTGCTGAACCATCGCCATAGTTCCATGAGTAGCTAATGGGCCCAGCCCCAGTTGAGCTATTGGTAAAATTCACGGTGAGCGGAGCACAACCACTGGCAGGTGAGGCACTAAAGGCAGCTACCGGCGGACCTGTAACGGTAATAAGGTTAGTCTTGGTCTCAATAGTATCCCCGCAGGCATTGGTTGCAGTTAAGGTAACCGTATACGTGCCTGGTGTTGTGTAGGCGTGGGATGGAGATGCTGTTGTATTTGCTGCT